>Ga0326727_10001376_pt1 | contig 90400 bp, 60 predicted proteins | sample MB2enrmetagenome_FD_207643 | JGI IMG/M metagenome (GOLD analysis project Ga0326727, IMG submission 207643) | Lab enriched peat soil microbial communities from McLean, Ithaca, NY, United States - MB29MY | ecosystem: Environmental > Terrestrial > Soil > Wetlands > Peat | place: USA: New York...
CTGATCCCAACGCCGTCCTCAAGCCTGTCGGCCCCAGCAACGTAGTTGCGCCCGCCGCTGAAAAGCCGGCTGAAGCCCCCGGTCAGGTCAACGACATCAAGTCCGGCACGACACCGGCTCAGGCCGGCGCCACAAAGGGGAAGAAGCCCAAGGCCGATCTGAACGACGAATCGTCGAGCAAGAAGAAAAAGAAGAAGGGCATGTCCAAGCTGAACCCGTTCTAGGCGGATAGCAGAGTGAAAAACAAAAGGCCGCTTCCCTGAAGGAGGCGGCCTTTTTTGCGGGTTATGCGAGATCTAGCTTGCCGCCCGCAGCCGCTTGGCCAGCGCCCACTTCAGTTCATCGATGCCCTGGCCAGTGACGGCAGAGATGGCGTGGAACTCCAGCTTTCTGCGCTTGACGTGAGCGGCCAGCTTTTTCAGCTTCTCCGGATTGGCGGAGTCGATCTTGGTGGCGGCGACGATCATGGGCTTGTTGGCCAGCGGGTGTTCGCCGTTGGCGTTGGTGAAGCTGGCCAGCTCCTGGTTGATGACCTTGAAGTCTTCCACCGGATTGGGACGGCCGCTGGAGTCGGAGACATCGACCAGGTGAACGAGCAGGCGGGTGCGCTCGATATGGCGCAGGAACTGGGTGCCCAGGCCTGAGCCGAGATGCGCGCCTTCGATCAAGCCGGGCATGTCCGCAACGACGAAGGATTCCAGCTCCGGCTCCTCGCCCACGGTGACCACGCCGAGGTTGGGTTCGAGCGTGGTGAAGGGGTAATCGGCGATTTTAGGCCGAGCGGCGGAGATGCGGGAGATGAGCGTGGATTTGCCGGCATTGGGATAGCCGACCAGGCCGACATCGGCCAGTAATTTGAGTTCGAGACGATAATGGCGTTCCTCGCCGGGACGGCCCAGCTCGTGCTCGCGCGGGGCTTGATGCGTGCTGGTGGCAAAGTGCTGGTTGCCGCGTCCGCCTCGCCCGCCTTTGGCGATAATGACCCGCTCGTCGGGTTCACTGAAGTCATGCACCAACTCGCCGGTGGTCTGGTCATATAACGAGGTGCCGACTGGGACTTGCAGGATGACGGGGTTGCCGTCGAGCCCGGAGCAGTTGGAGCCCATGCCGTGTTCGCCGCGCTGGCCTTTGTGCTCGGGATTATAACGGAAGTGGATCAGCGTATTGTGGCGCTGCGAGCTGACCATAACGACATCGCCGCCGCGCCCGCCGTCGCCGCCCGACGGCCCGCCGCGGGGAACGAACTTTTCTCTCCGGAAGGCCATGCAGCCGTTGCCGCCGTCGCCGGCCTTGACGCGAATTTTTGCTTCATCGATGAACATAGAAAGACAGGGTATAGGGACTAGAAAGCTACGATTTGCGCTTCATCCCAAACTATCTAGGCTATATCCGAGATTCCTTCTTTTCAGTTTACCGGAGAAGGGCATAGAATCGCTGGGAACGATGTTATTGTGTGATTTAGCGGCCAAAGCAGGGAGATCCCTGCATGGAAGCGGCCGCATGGTTTTGCCCTATCCGGACCCGCCGCCAGAACGGGCCGGGGTTGAAGCGTAAAGAGGTTTTTCCCAGGATCTGCCGCGAGCGAGTCTCGATGGCAGGGTTGGAGCGCAGTTGGACGAAGACGCTGGCGGTTGCCGTGCTGCTGATGGGCGCGGGAACGGCGGGATTTACCCAATCGGTCCAGATTCAACCAGCCGAAGATCAATCAACCGGCTCGCTCGCGGGTAAAGTGACTGACCTGCACTCCAGGCCCCTGGAGAGCGTCACGGTCGTAATCCGCAACCAGGCCACCGGCGCTGAGGCGCGCACCATCACAACAAAAAACGGGGCTTACCGGTTCAGTGGGTTGGAGCCAGGGGAGTACTCGCTCACCGCCGAGAGTCCGCAACTGGGACGTGGCCAGGTGGAATGGATTGTAGTCGCTGCCGGCCACGAGGCGCGGGTGCAGGCGGCGATCGCGTTGGTGCCGCTTCCGTCTGGTCCTGAACTGGCGGTGCTGCCAATTAAGGAGCAGCCCTGGCTGAACCGGCCCGTCCTGGAGCCGGAGGCTCTGCCGGAGAGCGACGTTGCGCTAACCGCCGAGCCAGCGCGTTTGCTCCCCTTGCGCGGGCAGCGGGTGAGAACGGAAATTCCTCAGACCACGGCTATCGATATAAACACAGCGCTGGAAACCGAGCCGTTACGTATGCTGGCTCTGGCGGGACAAAACCTGCCGAATACCGTACCCATCAAGGCAGCTTCTCAAGAGAGTGAGCCGGCGGCTCCGCCGTTGAGCAGCAAGATTAGCGCCGCCGAATTGCAGGCCCTGCCGGTGAGCGGGCGTCACTGGCAGGATTTTGTGCTGGACAATACGCCCACATCCAAAACCCCGGCAGGCGGCCAGGGAGAGATTTCGCTGCGGGGCGCGGGACAGCCGACGGAGATCGCGGTGGATGGAATGAACCGGAGGCCGGCCTTTGGCCCAACAAATGAGACAGGGCAAGGCTCGCAAGGACGGGGGCCGTTGGGCCAGGGCGAGAATCCGGCAGGAATGGCGCAGATAGGCAAGGGCGGGCATGGGCTTGCCGTGAGCGAGGCGGCGATACGCACGGTGGAAACGGTGGCCGGCAACGTGGAAGCAGCGGCAGACAGAGCGGCGGGCGGGCGGATGAACGTGGAGACCGAGCGCGGCGCCAATGAATTGCATGGGCAGGGATTTCTGTATGATCGCCAGAACAACTGGGGTGCGCAAAATCCCTTTACCCAGTGGGTTACGGAAACCACGCCAGCCACTGATACCACCGTACCGGTCTTCACGCCGGAGTCTTACACTCCTCCGGACCGCGAGACGACCTGGGGGATTGGCGTGGGCAGCCGCATTTTTCGCGACAAGCTTTTCTGGTTCGCCGCTCTGGACGGTTATAACCGCAACGATCCGGGACTGGCTACGGTGAAGCATCCCTTCCTTTGCGCGACTTACAACGCCAACGGCCAATGTGCCGAAGAAACCGGGTTCTTTGCCCAGCCCACGAACGACCAGATGCTGGTGCTGTGCGCACGGCTGGGATTGATAGAGCCGGGGCAGACGGGGACGCCGAAGGCCTGCACCAATGCCTTGGTCCAGGGGCTTGGAGCCTACTCACCGATGCTGGAGACGCTCGCTGGGCTGCTCGGCCCGGCCCCGCGCACGGCTACGCAGTGGACCGGATTTGGCCGGCTGGACTGGCAGGCGACTGAGCGCAATCGCCTCACGCTGGAGGGCATTGGCGCGCGATGGAACTCGCCGGGCGGAGGGTTGACTCGCGTCTCGGAAGCGTACGGCAACCATAGCTTCGGGTCGAGCAAGGCCAGCGAGGAGTGGCTGCTGGGGCGCTGGGAGGCTTTTTTGACTCCCAACCTGCTGGCCGTGACCCAGGCCTCGGCCGGGCGCATCATTCTGGAGGCGCGGCCGGAGACGCCCTCAACCTATGAGCAGACGCTGCTCGGCCCGAATGTCTGGGGCCAGTTGCCGGAGATCGTGGTGGACAATCGCTACGGATTCACCATCGGCAACCCCTCGCGCTTCGGGCAGGGCAACTATCCGGACGAGCACGCAACCCAAGGGCAGGAGTCGCTGGATTGGATTCGCGGCAAGCTGTTGGTGAAGGCCGGCTTCGAGTTGAGCCACAACAGCGACGCAACCAGCCTGCTACGCAACCAAACGGGGACGTATACCTACTCCAACGTGGAAAACTTCATCTCCGACGCGCTGGCCTTTCAGAATTTTGGAATTTCCGGCGAACTCGACCCGATTCTTCAGCACACCTGCGACCAGACGGGCAAGGTCTGGACGGATTCGCTGGGCAACACGCGCGGACAGGGCAGCCTGCCCTGTTACTCCTACTACTCACAGACTATGGGCCCGTCCAGTTGGCATATGAGCACCAACGATTGGGCGGGATACGCAACGGCCCAGTGGGAACAGAGCAAGCGCATGGTCCTCTCCGCCGGATTGCGATGGGAGCGGGAGCAGTTGCCTCCTCCGCTCACTGCGCTCCTGAACCCGGAGCTTCCGCTGACTGAAAAGCTGCCCACTCTGGGCAATCAATGGGGTCCGCGGATCGGCCTGGCCGTGGGATCGGGAGAAAAACACTGGCCGGTTTTGCGTCTGGGCTATGGGATGTACTTCGGGCGCACCGAAAACCTGACGGTGGAGACGGCGCTAACCCAGACCGGCTCGTATAACGCTCAAACGGGCTCGTATAACGGCGACGTGAATTTTTTCATACGGCCCACGGACGGCTTCAACCCGCCCACGGGCACCAGCGATGCTCCACCGTTTCCATACGTGTTGCAGGGAACGCCGGGGAGCGTGGTGAAGCCGGGAGCGGTGGAGTTTGCGTCTGTGTTCCACAGCCCCGAAGTGCATCAAGCTGTCGTTGGCGTTGAAGAGACGCTGCCCAGCCATGTGGAGGTGACCGCCAGCGCGATGGTAAGCCTGGGGCGCAGGCTGCCGATCTCCATCGACACGAACTTCGATCCTTCTGTAAATCCGGGGAGCATTACCTATGCCGTGGTAGACGCAACCGGCAAGGGGCCTATCAAGGCCCCGCAGATCACCGTTCCTTTCTACGCTTCCTGGCCATCGACAACTTCATCGACCGGGTTTGCCGGGCGGCTCAATCCGGACTACCAGCAGATTACCCAAATCATGAGCCGGTCCAACTCGACCTATGAGGCGTGGATGGTAAAGGCTGTCCGTTATGGCCGGCGGGGGCTGAGCCTGCGCGCCCACTACACTTACGCGCACGCCATGGACTGGAACCCCAACGAAAGCGCGCAGGTGGCCGGCAACGACGTGCTGGACCCGGCCGACTTCAGCCAGGAGTACGGCACGAGCAACCTGGACGTGCGCCACTCGGCCAGCGCGATGGTGGTCTATGAGGCGCCGTGGAAGCTGAGCGGCAGGGCCGGAAAGCTGGGCAATGGCTGGATGGTCTCGGGCGTCGCGCAGTTTCGCAGCGGATTGCCCTACACCATGCGCACATCCGGCTCGCTGGCTGAAGAGTTCACGAGCGGCGGAACACCCATCGTGGGTCTGGGGCCGGGGATGAACGGCTCGGGCGGCGACAATCGTGTCTACGGAGTGGGCAACAATAGCATTGTCTATAACATAGGCCGCAACACCTACCGTTATCCGGCCACCTGGAAGGCCGACCTGCGGCTGGGCAGGCGCTTCGACCTGGGGCATATGCGCGAGCTGGAACTACTGGCCGAGAGCTTTAACCTGTTCAATCACCAGAATGTGACGGAACTGGAGACCACCGGCTACTATATCGAATCCGGCACGACGAACTCCCTGCCCACGCTGAACTTCCTCGCCGGTCCCATAACCAACGCCACAACCGGCGCTGTAACCAACCCCAACGCCACGGCCTTCGGCCAGCCGCTGAACATCAACGCAACCAACTTCTACCGCGAGCGGCAGATTCAGTTCGGGTTGAGGCTGAGGTTCTAGTTGCTCGGTGGGGGCGCAGTCGCGTCAGCAGGCGCTGGGGCCGGCGCGGGGGCCGGAGGCAACTTGTACAGGCCGCGGATGTAAATGATGAGATTCCACACCTCGTCGTCCTTGGCGCGGCCCGCCTCCTCGGCAGGCATCTTGCCCTTGCCGTTGCGGATGACGTTGAACAGATCCTGGTCCTGCTTATTGGCCAGCGTCGCGGGATTGCTCCAATCCGGGAGCGTCAATTCCATGTCCCTGGCCAGATCAGTCTTGCCATTTCCGTTTTCCCCATGGCAAAGAGCGCAATCGGCTCCAAAAATTTCCTTGGCTCGCGCCTGCGACTGAGCAGTAGGCTTGACCGGATTCTTTTGAACGGCGGCGGGGGCCGGAGTCGTGTCCTGCGAGATGGACCCAGGAGTGGACAAGGCGGTAATCCCAAACAAAACAGCAGCAGAAACATACAGCAACGGCTTCAACATAATAGCCTCCTCGGTCGCGGCAGCCGGTTTGAGGCATCCCGCAGCCGAATCATATCTCGCAGGAATTATATGCCATTCAGACGGCATCAGGCTGGGTGGATTTGATCGATATGGTTCAAATGGAACGGTTTGGCTGGTTTGAGCAGATTTATGCGGTAAATGACCCCGCCGGTATCAGGGAATTTGCCGCCAGCCGCAGGCCAAATCCGGTGCGGTGATTTTGCCGTCGAGCCTGAAGCAGGAAGCGCCGTTGATGTCGGTCGAGAAGGTACGGACGTTGGCCGCTTCGAGCGCTTTGAGCACCTCGATGCGTGGATGGCCGTAGCGGTTGCGCAGGCCGCAGGAGATGACGGCGCACTGCGGCGCCACGCGGGCCAAAAATTCCGGGCGCGTGGAGGTAATGCTGCCGTGGTGGCCCACCTTGAGCAGAGTGCTTGCCAAGCCAGTTTCGGCCAGCATCGCCTGCTCGATGGGCGCCTCGGCGTCGCCTTCCAACATCACGGAAGTCGCTCCGTAGGCCACGTGCAATACCAGCGAGTCGTTGTTGCCGGGCTGCGGTCCGGGTTGATAGTCGCTAAAGGGAGCCAGAACGCTGACCTGGGTTGGGCCGAAGGCGAAGGCGTCTCCGGCGCGCAACGAGCGAACGCGCACATGGAGATCGGCGGCCTCGTCGAGCAGGGCGTTGTAAAGACCGAAGCGGGGATTGTTGCCCACCCAAAGCTCGGCGGGATGGAAGTTGCGCAGAACGGCGGGCAGGCCGCCCATGTGGTCGGAGTGTGCGTGGGTGAGAGCTACCACGTCGAGGCGGCGAATGCCGCGCGACCACAGCACCTCGGAGACGACCTCTTCGCCGATGTCGAAATCCTGCGGAGCCTGGCGCGGGCCGCCGCCAAAGCCGCCGCCATCCACCAGCAGGGTTTTGCCGTCGGGCGCAATCAACAAGATGGAGTCGCCCTGTCCCACGTCGATGGCCTCGACGAGCAATGCGTCGCGCGGGTGATCGACGGAGCGGGGCAGGACGGCAACCACGGCGGCCAGAAGCAGCGCGGAGAGAGAAGCAAGGACGGCGCGGCGGCGCCAGCGAACTCCTGACGAAACAGAAAAGCGCGCCAGCACGATGGCCAGAGCAAGCAGCGCGCAGAAGGCCAGCGACTGCCAGAGCAGCGGCGCGGGAATGCGGAAGTCGCCGAGAGTAGTCGAGCCGAAGAAGCGCACCAGCCAGATTCCGAAGTGAAGAGGCAGCGCCACGAACATGGCCGGCGCTGTGGCGGCGGCAGGCCATACGAGCGCCACGATCAAAGTGACCAGCGCGGCCGGCATCAGGATGAGCAGCAGCGGCAGGATGAAGACATTCACCGGCAAAGCGAAGACAGTGATGCGGTGAAAGTAGACGGCCATGGGCAAGGCCATGGCCAATTCGACAACGAAGGATACGACCATCAGCTCGAAGCAGCGGATTAGAAAGCGCACTGTCCATGGGAAGATGCGCCAGGCGATGAAGTTGGCCCATCGGCCGCCCGCCGCGTCCCTGAGTCCCACAGCCATCATGCGCAGCGTGACGCGAAATTGCGCCAGGCGCGGGGCGAGTTTTGCGTCGACCGCTATCTGGCGCAGGTCGCGGGCAGCTGTCAGGTAGGGATGCACTGTGGCCAGCAGCAGCGGAGCGGCGACGCCACCGATGGCGACCACTGCGAGCAGAGTCATTTGGAAGCTGGCGTCGAAGAGGCTGCGTGGGCTGTAGGCCAGCAGGCAAAGGGCAGCAAAGCCGATGGTGTTCAGAGCGTTGCGCTCGCGGTAGAGGAGGCGGCCAAGAAGGTAGAGGGTGACCATCCACAGCGAACGCTCGACCGGCGTGGCGAAGCCGGTGAAGATGGCGTAGGCGAAAGAGGCCAGAATGGTGACGAAGGTGGCCGGGACGCGGGGAAGGCGCAGGCGGCGCGCAACCCAGAAGAGGCAGCCGGCAACAATGGCCAGGTGAAAGCCGGAAATCACCAGCATGTGGAAGGAGCCGGTGCGCTGAAAGCCTACGCGCAGCGATTGGGTCAGGAAGGTGCGGTCGCCGGTGACCATGGCGGCCAGCATGATGGCATCGTCCTGAGAAAGGCGCAAGGGAGCTGGCAGGCGGCGCATGGCCGCGGGCAGAGCCAGCAGGCGGTCGCTCGAGGCGCGCTGCAAACCGCTGATGCGGCAGGCGAGGAAGAGGCCGGGGGACGGGCCGAGGCGTTCTACATGGTCGATGCTCACCGTCGCAATGGAGGTGATGCCCTGATCGACGAGAAAATCCTCGCGGCTCCAGACGCCGGGATCGTGATAAACCTCGGGCGGCAACAGGCGGACCACGGCGCGGAGACGCTCGCCGCACTGATAGGGCTGCTGAATTGCCGTGGCGACGGGCCAGCGAACGGTCAGGCGTACACGGCCTTCGATGGGCTCCTGCGCATCCTCGGCGTCGGTGACTACTTCCAGGCTGGAGACGCGCAGGTCGATTCTTTGCGAGGGCCGCTGAGTTGAGTTGGGCTCATCCAGATTGTGCTCTATTTCGCCGCGCACCGGCCCGGCATCGACGACCGCGCCTTCGACGGTGCGCAGAAGGCCGTTGGAGAGCGAGGCCAGCGCGGGCGCGGGCGCAGGATGCGGCTCCATCCAGGCGCACCATGCGCCCAGCAGCAACCACAGCGCGGCCAGAGGCAGCCAGGCGATGCGCTGCGCGCGGAATGCCGCCACTCCGCACAACACGGCCACCAGCGCCAGCGCGATGAGCACTACACTCGGCCGCAGCCAGAGAAAATGAGTCACCGCAATTCCCGCGGCAAAGAGGCAGGCCGCGTGAAAGAGCGGAACGGGACCCGGACCTGGGCCCAGCGCGGCAGGAGCGCCGATAACTTGCGCGGGAGTGGGGGATTCGGTTTGCATCGCGCTGGAAAACTTAAAAAGCTCTTCTGGCCCTCAAGCCTATCAGGAGTGGCGCAACTGGACCACTGTTTCCAGATGAAAGGTCTGGGGAAAGAGGTCGGCGAGGGTGATGGATTGGAGGTCGTAGCCGGAAGCGATGAGCGCGCGCAGGTCGCGGGCCAGCGTGGCCGGGTCGCAGGAGACGTAGGCCAGAGCAGGGGCGGCGATCCCGGCCAGCAGTGTGCAGGTCTCAGCGACGAGGCCGGTGCGCGGCGGGTCCACCACGATGAGGTCGGGAACAGCCGAGTCAGAAGCCACGCCGTCAGGACGATGGCTCGCATGGGCGCGAAGAAAAACAAGAGTCTCGCTCTTTACCGGGATTCCGGGTGTGCCTTTGAGGTTGGCTGCAAGCGCCGGGGTTGCCGCAGGCGCCGACTCGACGGCCACCACGCGGTCAAACCGTGTCGCAAGCCGCCTCGCGAAGAGGCCGACGCCGGCAAAAAGGTCCCAGGCGAGCTTGCCGCTATGGCCAGCGACAACTCGCTCCACCAGAGAGTCCACCAGCCAGCGGTTGACCTGAAAAAATGCTCCATGGTCCACGCGATAATCGAAGCCGGCGGCTCGATAGTCGAGCGATGCCGCGCCCCACTGCGCCAGCGTTCGTGGCTGCTGACCGGGACGGCCCTCGGTCAAAAGCTTCGCACCTGCGAGCGCGGGAATCCGCTGGTGCAATGCCTGAGCCAACTCATCAAAGCGCAGCCTGGCCTGGTTTGCTGTGAAGACAGCGGCCAGCAGCGCGGTTTCTGCCGCATCGCAGAAGAGCGCGATCTCTGTGGGGAGCAGCAATGGTGCAAAACCGCGCACAACTTCTGCGGCAGCCTGCGCAGCCTCCGTCAGCAGCGGCGTGGCGATGGGGCATTCGCGCAGGGGGATAATTTTATGAGAGCTGCGGCCGCGATAGCCAAGGTTTCCGGCTGCATCAAAGGCCAGACGGATGCGGTTGCGATAAGCCCAGGGCTCGGCAGATAACACGGAAATTTCATCCGGCACTCGAACTCCGCCGCGTTCCAGTGTTTCGCGCAGAATGGATTGCTTGAAGACTAGTTGAGTTGCGTAGCTGGTGTGCTGGTAGTGGCAGCCGCCGCAAGCGCCGAAGTGGGGGCAGGCGGGCGCAACGCGCTCCGGCGCGGCTCGGACGATCTCTTCGGCCTCGGCGGTCGCGTAGCCGGGCTTGGCTTTCGTGATGCGCACCCGCGCTTGCTCGCCCGGCAAGGTGAGCGGTACAAAAACCGCCTTGCCCTCCAAATGGGCCAGAAATGCCCCGCCGTAGACCGGCTTCTCGATTTCGACAAGCTGCGGCTCGGCGGATTGTTTTTGGCGCGCCTTCATTGCTGGCTCATATAAAACAAACTCAGGCGAGGCAGGTTGTAGTGCACCAGCAACTGCTTCTGCACAAATTGCCGCTCTACCTGGCGCAACTGCACGGCTCCCATGCGGCTGCGGTAGGGCGCAAGTTCGCGGGCCGCGTGTGTCTTGAGGCTCACCAGCAGCTCCTCGGGAGCCGCGGCGGTTAACGTGGCAAAGAGTTTTTCTTCGAGAACGGTGAGAGTGCGTTCGAGCGACTCAAGGTCCAGCTTCTGACCTTCGATGCCGTGCGCGGCGTCGGCCAGCTCGCGCAGGCGGGCGGCGGTTGCGGCGCAGGCTTCGGGAGCCACCGTGGCCGTATCGAGCGCCGCGGCGGCGGCTTCCAGATGAGCGGCCACGCGCTCCTGCTCGAATCCCGACTCGCGTTCGACACCGGCGGTGTCGGCGGGAGCTGTTCCGGCGGAGGCCTCGCGCAACTCCTCGGCTGCCACCATCACCGCCTGTGCGCACCAGGCCAGGCCGTTGATGCGCCGCATCCGGCCGCGCTTCTGCCGCGCCTCATATTTGTCAAAGGCCGCGTCAATGCCGCGCAGCACCGCCTCCAGCGGTACGCCGGCCTCGCGCCAGGTCTCGATCAGCGCCCAATCCAGCGTGGAAAGCAACAGCAGAGCCCCGCGCCGCTGTTGGAAGCGGTCTTCGATCTCGGTAAAGTAGTTGAAGTAATTCAGCACGGCATGCGCCTCAGTGCTTTTTGGCGGGGCGGTTGCGCTCGTAGAGAATCAGCAGGCCGTCGAGGGTGAGCATATCGTCGATCTCGGTGATAAAACGCGAGTCCTCGGCGATCTGCTGCGCCAAGCCGCCGGTGGCGATGACGCGCGGCTTCTGGCCCAACTCGGCGACTATGCGTTCCAGTATGCCGTCCACCAGGCCGATGTAGCCATAATAGAGGCCGCTTTGCAGGTGGGTGACGGTGTTGGTGCCGATGACCTTGGCGGGGCGCTTGATGTCTACGCGGCTCAATCGCGCGGCGTGCGAAAAGAGCGCATCGGCGCTGAGGCCGAGTCCGGGCGCGATGGCTCCGCCCAGGTACTCGCCCTTGGCCGAGATCACGTCGAAAGTCGTCGCCGTGCCGAAGTCCACCACGATGCACGGGCCGCCGTAGCGCTCGAAGGCGGCGATGGCGTTCACCAGCCGGTCCGCGCCGAGTTCGACGGGGTTGTCCACCATCACCGGCATTCCAGTCTTGATGCCCGGCTCAACAAAGATCGGCTTGGTGTGGAAGTAGTCTTCGCAGACCTGGCGCAGCGTGCTCTCGACCGGCGGCACCACCGAGGAGATGATGATGTACGAGACCTGGCTTGGGGATAAGTCATTCATTTCAAATAGATTGACGAAGAGCACGCCGTACTCGTCGGCGGTCTGCGAGCGGTGTGTGGTGATGCGCCAGTGCGCCGCCAACTCTGGTTTTTTACCACCAAACCGGTAGAGGCCCAGCACCGTATTCGTATTGCCTACATCGATGGCCAGCAGCATGGTGTTCTCAGCTTATCTCGGTGGCGCGAATTCCGCCGGTCTGCACTGTGATTAACCCAGCTTCCGTGCGCACCAGCAGGAAGCCATTTTCGTCCAGCCCTGCCGTCACGCCCGTGCAGGCTTGCGGACCGTGCACCTCGACGCGTCGCCCGCGAATCCAGGTCGAGGCCTGCTCGACGCGCGCGGGAATCGTAAGCGTCGCCGCCGGATCGACCAGCATCAGCGTCTCACACTGCAGCGATTTTAGCAGGGAGAGGAGTAAATTCTGGCGCGAAATGCGGTGGCCACATTCCAGATCGAGCGAAGTGGCGGAAGTGGACAAATCCGGAGAAAAGGTCCGCTGATGGACGTTGATGCCGATGCCGACGACAACATAATCAGCCGAACCGCCGGAAATCTTCGACTCCACCAGGATGCCGCCAACTTTGCGCGGGCCAATGAGCAAGTCGTTGGGCCAGCGCAAATCGATGGTGAGGCCTGCGACGGCGCGAATGGCATCGGCGGCGGCCAGTCCCGCTGCCAGAGGCAGCAGCGGCAGGCGAACGGCGGGAATCGGCGTGCGCAGCAACACGCTTGCATAGAGTCCATCACCAGCCGTCGAATCCCACTTATGATCTCCGCGTCCGCGTCCGACCAATTGTTCATCGGCTAAATAAACTGATCCATGCGGCGCGCCGCTGCGTGCGGCATCAAGCGCATCAGAATTGGTGGAATCAGTGAGCGGAGAGAAATGCAGCTTGCCCGCAAAAACGGTGCCGGCCAGCGCGGACTCCAATGCGGCCAGGTCATACAAGTCGTGCATGGCTCCGCGCAGGTCGAGCGATTCTTCGCGCACGGCTAATCTGTCCCCGCGTGGATACGCATAGAGATGTCGGCGGCCTTGGCGGAGTGGGTCAGCGCGCCCACGCTGATAAAGTCCACGCCGGTCTCGGCGTAGGCGCGGATATTTTCCAGCACAATGCCGCCCGAGGCCTCGATGGGAATCCAGCGCAGTTCTTGCGCGCTTCTTGTCTGCTCCACGGCTGCGCGCCGGATGCGCTCCACCGCGCGCTTCACCTCTTTGGGCGTCATGTTGTCCAGCAAAATGGCCTCCGCGCCGTGTTGGAGAGCTTCTTCCAGTTCCTGCGCGCTGCGCACCTCCACCTGCACGCGCTGGCCCTTCTTGCGTTTTTCCAGGGCGCGCGTCAGCACCGCAGGCAGACCTCCGCCCAGCGAAATGTGGTTGTTCTTGATGAGGATGCCGCTGGCCAGATCGAGCCGGTGATTGGTTCCCCCGCCGCACAATACGGCATACTTGTCCAGCGCCCGTAAACCCGGAACCGTTTTGCGCGTGTCGAGGACGCGAGTGCCGGTGCCGTGAATGGCATCGACAAATTTGCGCGTCTGCGTGGCGATGCCGCTCAAATGCTGCATCAGATTCAGAATTACGCGCTCGCAACTCAGCAGCGCGCGGGCGTTGTGGCGGATGACGGCCAGCACCTGACCATCGTGAACGCGCACGCCGTCGAAGATCTCCGGATGGCTGACGACTTCGAAGCGGGTCTGCGCCGGGGCGCGCTTGTCGAGCCGGGCAAAGATCTCCAGAAACTGCGGCACCGCGCCCAGTCCGCAAACCACCATTTCCTGGCGCGCAAGGATGGAGCCGGTGGCGCGCAGATCGGGGTCGATGGTGAGGTTGGTGGTGGTGTCGCCGGCAGCCTTGTCTTCAATCAAGGCCTGCTCCAGCAATGCGTCGATGTGGCTGTTCTTCCAATCCATAGGTCAGTGAACGAGTGAACAAGTGAAAAAGTGAACGAGTGAACTGTAATCAGTCCTTTGGCAATGCGTCAAGTGAGATATGTGCCTTTTCAAGCAGCAGACGCGTGTTGGCTTCCTGCTTCTTCAATCCTTCAACTACATTTGCCGGAGCCTTGGCCAGAAAGCTATCGTTGCCTAACTGCCGCTCAGCGGATATTAAACCTTTCTCATACTTGGCAATCTCTTTTGTGAGACGCTCGCGCTCGGCGGAGACGTCGATGGTGAGCTCGTAGACGATCATTAGATCGAAATCGATGCTTGATCGTTTGTTTGGACCGATTAACGGTGTCGAACTGAAAGTCAGGTCAGACACTCTGGCGAGTCGTCTGATGATGTCCTGATTGGACTCGAATATCTTCCTCAATCCAGCGCTATCATCAAACGTGTCAAAATTCTGCTGCGTTAATCCCTCCCCATTGAGTAATGAAGGCTCTCCTAGGTTCGCAAAATGCGTGAGGTCTAGCACAATCGGAACGACTAGCTTTTCATCGATACCAATATCTTTACGTAAAGCCCTCACCTCTGCAACGAGCCTTTGAATAGCTTCCATCTTGGAGTGTGCATCACCAATTCTATAATCAACTTTAGAATCCTGAATAGTTTGCGGGTACCGCGTCAGCGCAATCGACTTGGCCGGCGGGTTGCCGTCGTAGACCGCGTGCCACAACTCCTCAGTCAAAAACGGCATGAAGGGCGAGAGCAGGCGCAATGCCGCTTCAAAGACTTGAACCAGCGTGGTGAGCGCGGCCTTGGTCTGCGATTTGTCGGCGGTCCTGGAGAAGTCGAGGCGAAGTTTGACGATCTCCAGATACCAATCGCAGAAGCTGCCCCAAAAGAATTGATAAATCGTATTGGCCGCGTCGTCGTAGCGATAGTTCTCCAGCGATTGATTGACCTTGGCAGCGGTTGCGTTCAGTTCGGCGACGATCCAGCGAGCTTCGAGCGGCGCAGACTGCTCGGCTTCCGGCATTTTCCCCAGTGCTGAGGGATCAACAACAATGCCGATCCCGGCGGCGCGATCGATGTTCATGAAAAGGAAGCGTGCGGCGTTCCAGATTTTGTTGGCGAAGGCGCGGTAGCCCTCAGTGCGGGCGATGTTGAAGGCGATGTCGGTGCCCGGCGAGGCCATCGAAGCCAGCGTGAAGCGCACCGCGTCGGTTCCATAAGTTTTGACGATCTCGATGGGGTCGAGGACGTTGCCCTTGGTCTTGGACATCTTTTCGCGGTTGGCGTCGCGCACCAGGGCGTGAATGTAGACCTCTCGAAAGGGAACCGAATCCGCAAGAGAGCGCGGGCTGCCGTCGGGCAGCGGAACATCCCCGGCGAACCAGCAGCCGAACATAATCATGCGCGCGACCCAGAAGAAGAGAATGTCGAAGCCGGTGACGAGGAGGCTGGTGGGATAGAAGGCGTCGAAATCGGCGCGCGTTTCGGGCGTGATGTTCGGCCAGCCGAAGACGGAGACCGGCAGCAGGCCCGACGAAAACCAGGTGTCGAGAACGTCAGTCTCCTGGGTAATCTTCTTTGAGCCGCAGTGGGCGCAGGCGGCAGGGTCGACGCGGGCGACGGTGATCTTGTGGCAGTCGGCGCAGTGCCATGCGGGGATGCGATGTCCCCACCAGAGCTGGCGCGAGATGCACCAGTCGTGGATGTTCTCCATCCACTCGAAGTAGGTCTTCTCGTACATCTCCGGCGTGAACTTGATGTGGCCTTGCCGGACAGCTTCTTTGGCCTTGTCGGCCAGCGGCTGAATCTTGATGAACCATTGCGTGGAGAGGCGCGGCTCTACGACCGTCTTGCAGCGGTCGCAGTGGCCGATGTTGTTGACGTGGTCCTTGATGCCGGCCAGCAGACCTTGCTCTTCGAGGTCGGCGACGATTTTTTTGCGGGCTACGTAGCGGTCGAGGCCGGTGTATGCGCCGCCTTCGGCGTTGATGTGGCCGGTGTCGTCCATCACGTTAATCGACGGCAAATGGTGCCGCTCGGCCAAGGCGAAGTCGTTGGGATCGTGAGCCGGAGTGACCTTGACCGCGCCGGTTCCGAAGTCGCGGCTGACCCACTCGTCGAGGATGATGGGAATCTCGCGGCCCATGAGCGGCAGGCGCAGCTTCTTGCCGTGCAGGTGCAGGTAGCGCTCGTCTTCGGGATGAATAGCCACGGCTACGTCGCCCAGCATGGTCTCGGGGCGGGTGGTGGCAACAGAGAGAAACTTGCCAGAATCCTTACCGTCTTTGTTTACAACGGGATAGCGAATCTCCCATAGGTGGCCAGATTGTTCCTCGTGGAACACTTCCAGGTCGCTGATGGCGGTTTGGCAGCGCGGACACCAATTTACGATGTAAGCGCCGCGATAAATTAGACCCTGCTCATGCAGGCGGACGAAGGCCTCGCGCACGGCGACGGACAACTTCTCGTCCATGGTGAAGTATTCTCGCTGCCAATCGACCGAAGCTCCCAGCCGCTTCATCTGGTCGAGAATGACGCCGCCATAATGCTCTCGCCACTTCCACACGCGCTCGACAAAGGCCTCGCGGCCGAGCTGTTGCCGCGTGGCTCCCTCGCTTACAATCTGGCGCTCGACCAGCATTTGTGTCGCAATGCCGGCATGGTCCGTGCCCGGCACCCAAAGAACCCGGTCGCCGGACATGCGCCGCCAACGCATAAGGATGTCACTCTCCGTATGCTCGAACATGTGTCCCATGTGCAAGTTACCGGTGACATTGGGTGGCGGCAGCAGGATGGTATAAGGCTCACCATTTCCGTCGGCGTCGGCTGTGGGCGTGGGCTGGGCGAAGAGTTTCTCGCGCACCCAGTATTCTGCCCAGTGATCTTCAATGGCAGCGGGGTCGTAGGCTTTGGGCAGGTCACGGGGCATATTTTTCGTGGGCGAGTTCCCGACGGACTGCGTAAAACCCTCTTGCAGCGAGGGATTTATACCAGGAAACCATACCTCACTTTAACAGATGCGAAGCGAATGGCCTGCCACTTGCGGTGGGGCCAACTGCCTTCGGCGGGAAGACCGAATGGCGCAGACTTCTACTTAAGGCGCGATAAAGCGGCGCTTGCGCTGACCATGCCGGGACTCAGTTGGACGGCCTGGCTGAGTTCGGCTTTTGCGGAGGCCTGGTCCTTAAGACCCATGTATCCGAGGCCGGCGATGGTATGGGCGTTGGCAGCGCGGGCGCGCGGTGAAACGCGACGCTCCGGGTAGAAGCCGTTTGCCGCGATGGTTGGCTCGGGTTGTTGCAACTCATTCTGCCCGAATTGCACCATCTCTCGAAAGAGCTCCTGTGCCTTTTCTTCCTGGCCGAGTTTTTGGAAGGCAAGGCCCCGGTAGTAGTCCTGAGCCTTGCCGGAGGCTGAGTCATTCGATCGGCCGGGGCGGCGCATCGGAGCAGGACCGGGCGGCGCTATCGCTCGCTTCCAGGATTCTTCGGCACGCTGCGTGTCGCCGGCTCCGGCATAGGCAACGCCGGTCCAGTAATTGATCTCCGGCGAGCGGGGGTTTGCGCCGCCGAAGCCGAAGCTCATGGGCAGGTTGGCCGGAATGGTAACAGCGGCTTCCAGATCCTTGAGCGCATCCCCATAATGCAGAACTGCAATTTCCCTTTGGGCGCGCAGGATGTGGGCCTCGGTCCATTGCTCCACGACATTGATGTTCTCGCCTTCGGCCACCGCGAAGGTGTGCGTGGTCATGGTTTGGATGGCGTCGTCAAGCTGGCCGACGGCAACCTGTAGAGCAACGAATCGATTGAGCGCGTCATCGCGGCGCGCCACCACGGAGACATTCTGCTGGAAGAGAGCGAGGCGCTTCTCGAGCGGCGTCCCGGCCTCTTCATAGAGTTCGTCAAGCTCGGTAAAGTGCAGCGCGTACTTGTGATCTTGAGAGACGGCCTTCTCCAGCTCGGCAATGGCCCTGGTGATGTCAGCGCCCGAGGCCTGATGCATATAAGCGACGGCGAGGTTGCGATGGGTGATTGCAAAAGTTGGATCGAGAGCGGAGGATGCCTCCCACAACCGGGTTGCCTCCTCCGGTTGCCAGTCGTAGAGTAGGTTGCCGAGATAATACGGCGCGCGCGCATCGCGCGGATTGGCCGCAATTGCGCCGCGCAGCACGTCGATGGCTTCATTCTGGAATGGGAAGACGTAATCCGGCGGCATTTGCATGGCCAGCCGGTCATACTCGGCGGCCTTCTCAGTTTGGCCCAACTTATTCTTGAAGTAGCCGAGGTAGTAATAGGTCATGGGATGGATGCGCGACTTATCCGGCGCGGACGCGACGGCTAACTCAAGCACGTCCGCTCCATCCTGCCACAGTCCCTCGCTGAGGTACTCGGCCGATGTCTCCTGAGCGGTGGCGGGAAACTGGTTCATCACCGAGGCCAGCCGTTCGCCGGCTTCCTTATCACGGGAGGCCAGATAGGTTTCTGCCATGGCGCCGACATCCAATGGATCGATGGCGTGCAAGGTGGAAAGCACCTGCAATGCTTCCCGGCCGCGGCCGAGATGGCGCAGCACGGCGGCTTTTAGATTTTGAGCGCGGAGATTGCGCGCGTTGGAATCGATGGACCGGTTCACAAAATCGAGCGCGGCCTCCATGTCGCCGCGAGATGCAGCGATCTGCGCGAGCCCGAAGTAGCCCGCGGCCTTCCAGGCCTGGCTCCAGGTGGCTTTGTAGAAGTACGCATAGGCTTCGTCAGTTTTGCCTTCTGCCTTTAGGGTCGCGCCGAGATAATAGACCGGCTCGCCGTCCTTTGGATCGGTGTAGCGATCCGTGGCGCGCTCCAGGGCCTTGCGCAGGTAGGTCTCCGCCTCGGCATAGCGGGCTTTGTTGAAGGCCGTGACTCCGAGAACCGTGTTGACGCGGGTGTCGCCGGGATCGCGGCGCAAGGCCTCCTGCCAATATTGGAGCGGGTCTACGCGGGGGTCATGGAACTGCTGGGCGCGCAGCCCGATGAGGTAGAGTTCGTCGTTGGCCTTGATCTCTTGCGGGGGCGGCGGCGGAGTGACGACGGGTGGCTTCGCCACGGGCGTCAGGCGGATGGGAGTGTAAGAGACGAGTTCTTTGCCGGCATCCGAGAGCGAAGCAACCAGGTCGTGTTCGTCGATGCCTGCCGGCACGGCGACCTGTTTCACGTAGGGTTTGGCGGGATTGATGGCGATGGTCTCATCGAGCAGCACCTTGTCGCCGGCTTTGAGCAGAACGCGAGCATTGGAGTGGGCGGAGGTGGCGTAGAAGCCCACCTTCGCTATGCCGCCGCTGACCTCGAGATTGACGGCGGCATCCAGATTGGCTTGCTTGACGCCGCCAATATCCCGGAAGGGATACCAGTTCATGCTGAAGGAGCGGGATTCGTAGGGCTGAAGCCAACTGTAATCGGGCTGATTATCGGAGTAGGCGCCGGCCATCAGCTCCATATACGGGCCATCATCATCGCTCAGCGTGGTGTCCCATCGCTTGCCGCTGGGGCCGTTGCCCCAGGTCCAGAACTTCTTGCCGGGAACAATGTTGTGATCGGCCACGCTCAGGGTTCCGGCCTCCTTGCCGTGGTCATAGCCGGCAAAGAAATCATCCTGATAGTTCCAGGCGAAGACGGAACTGGCCGACATATGGTTCTTGTACCAACTGATGTCCACGCCGCGCGTGAAATCGTCGCCGCCGTAAACGGAGTGGGAGATTGGCCATTCAGTAAATTCGCGCTTGGCGTGGTGAACTCCTAACTGCGTGCTGGGCGGGAAGATCACCTGGTAGTTGTCATTGGCGTGGATGGCGAGATTGGCGAAGCAAAGCATGGTGTTGGCTTCCGGCGTGCGATTAAGAATGCGCACTCTGGCTTCGAGGTAGCTCTTTCCCGGCCGCAGCGTGTAGCCCACGGCCCAACGCATGCGCTGACGCACTTCCAGCTCGCCGACCCAGATGGTCTTGCTGCCGTCGGTGTTCTCCTCCAGCTTGTATTGCACGGGAAGGAAGGTGGTGGCGCGATGATGATGCGGGATGTTCCATTCGATGCCGCCGGAGATCCACGCGCCCAGCAGGCCGATCAAAGCGGGCTTGATTACGTGCTGACGATAGATGAAGTTATAGTTATTGGTTTTATCCACGCCCTCGAAGAGGCGCCCGCCGATCTCCGGCAGGACGCCGATGCGGATGTACTCATTCTCCAGATAGACAATGGTATAAGTCTTGTCGACTTTCTTGCCGGTAAGCGAATCGTACATGGGATAGGGGTAGACCGGCGCCAGCGCGCCCTGGGATTCGCGTCCGAAAAAGAACATCGGGTTCGGTTCCGGATCTCCAGCCAGATAGGTTGGGATTACGATTTTTGTCTCCCACATTTTGACTGGGGCAGGCTCGGCGGCAAAAGATGCGGCCGCGGCAAACAGCAGCCCTGCGGCAAGAATCAATAAAAGTGCTGGCTTACGGATCACGTGAGTCTCCTTTTCTCGCGTTACTGAAGGTTGAACTTATAGCCGTGCGCCTCATCCTTCCAGGGCGTATCCTGCGTGCCGGCATCGGAGGCCATGGGCCTCTGGCTGAATGGCGGGATTGTGCCGGAGTGGACGCGCTGCAACCGTTTCAATGTCTCTTTAGCGGCTGAAACAAGCTCCGGATAGGCGCGATCGGTCACATCGACAAATCCGATGTTGTAGTTTTCGCCATCCATGCGTCCGGTGACGGACTCATCGGCGCCGATGAACCAGCCCGCACCCAGGAAGCCTGGAAGCGCCGCGGCCTGCTCGACGTAATAGCGATAAGCAACGCCGCGCTCCTTCTGGTCGCGCACCTGCACCAGGCCGGCGCCGAGGCCGTCGGCGGGAACGCCAAAATGAAATTCACCAAGGATGACCGGACGGCCGGAGAGTTCGTATGCCTGCTTGATCTGCCAGAGGGGCTCGTACTCGTAGACGTTCAGGCTGTAGACATCGAAGACGCGCGCCGTTCGTACGACGTAATCGGGCAGGTCTCCTCCGAAACGGATGCCGAGGTTAAGGTGGTTGGGATCGTATTTCTTCATTGCCGCGCCGGCCATGGCAAGATATTTTTCGAAGGCCGAGACGACGAATTGGCGGCGGCGCAGCGGCGTATCGCCCTGAGCGAGAAACTGTTTGACCTCGCGCTGCATGGCGGAGGGCGGCCCGGCCAGAACCATGTCAATGACCTCCGACTCGCGGCCTGCCCAGGGAGGCTCATTGCCGATGAAATAGCCGATCAGCCAGGGGTCATCCTTATGCGGCGTGAGTTGAGCTTTGGCGCCTTCTTCGAGAAACTGGGCAAACTCATCCGAGTAAACATCGGGCAGCCCCAGATACATCTGGACTTTGCTTGCGTTGCCGCGGGGTAGGGTGTTGAAGTACGCGAGATACGGCTTGCGGTGCTGGGAGTCCATGCCGCGGGAGACGATGCTGGTCAAACCCCAACCTTCAGCGCGTTGCAACTCCATCTCGGCGGCTTTGGCCGGCCAATCCGGGCCGTAGCGGCGGAAGAGATTCCAACTGCGAAAGGCGGCAAACTTCTCGTCCGAAGTTGCCGGGCCGCGATAGGCAGGGGCTGATGCGGCGACTTCCGGCGGAGGGAGCGCTTTGTAATAACCTTCGCGGCCGGAAACCCGCGTGTCCGCGCCTCCGGCTCCCATGCCCGGCACGGCCATGGAAAGGAATAAATGGCCGTCGGGGTCCACAAACCACCACTTGCCATCGATCTGCTCCACGCGGAAGAAACCCGTAGCTTTGGCGTGGGTTGACTTATAGCCGCTGTATTGGCAGTAATCGAAGTCGCTGGGCGTGAAGCCTTTCACTTCGTTGGCCCAATCCTGTTGCAGTTGCTGGAGGCTGGTGATCTTTCTGGGCCAATCGGCGTAAATCCACTGGCCATATTCATCGATGACGGGCAGTTTTTCCAGAAACTCGGAACCGGGATCATCCCGGGCGAGGCGGATGGAGCGGATCTCGATCACCGGGTGATTGAGGGGATAGTCCATCATGAAGGCCAGCACCTGAACATTATTGATAGGGCCAAAGGGGCCCCAAACCGAGAGCCAGTAGGAATGGAAGGGGCGATTGGTCACGGATGCCAGGTCGAAGCCGGACTGGTCGAGTCCGCGGAAGAATTTCAACGGAACCGCGGCCCGGAACCATACATTCTGGCCGATGGGCTGGAAGCCGAGGCGGCGAATGCCAGTTTTGTCCTGAATGATCAGATGAAAGCGTTGCGGAGTGGAGGTGCGCATCTCAAGAACGAGATATTCGTAACCAGACCAATCCGAGGGAAAGCCGGGACCCAGGTCTTTGAGGGTGAGTTTTTCGATTGCCTCGGGTTTTTCGAAGACCAGACGCCTGGGTTGCGCGTTGGCCATTGCGCCCAGCGCCAGAACGGACAGGATCAAGGCTGCTCTCATGGAATAGTCCCCCTGTGAAAGCGCATTCCGCGCCACGCCCGTATTTTACATGGCTCCAATCCGCCCAGTATGGCAACTCGTTCTTCTTTACATCTTCGTCGCCAGTTGGCGCGCGGGATACTATATTCTCTTGGCAAGGCTAACGGAATAATACCCAAGGGGGAATCCATCCATGCTGCCCAATGCCGGTGAAATCCCTGCAACGGCTGCCGGCTTGACGGCACAGGAAGCTCAGGCGCGGTTAAGCCAGTTCGGGCCAAATGAACCCGCGGCGACAACCCATTACAACCCTGTCGCCGATCTCCTGCACGTGTTCATGAATCCGCTGACCTTGATCCTGCTGATTGCCGCGGGAGCTTCGGCATTTCTGGGCGATACGGTCGATGCGGGCATCATTGGGGCCATCGTTCTGCTCAGCGCGGTGATGGACTTCAGTCAAACCTATCGTTCTCAGAAGGCAGTCGAGCGGCTGCACGATCAGGTGGCCCCGACGGCAACCGTCCTGCGCGATGGCGCATGGAAAGAACTCCGGCGGCGGGATGTTGTCCCCGGAGATTTGGTCCGGCTCTCCGCCGGTGATATGGTTCCCGCGGACGCGCGCCTTCTGGTTGCGCGCGATCTCTATGTGCAGCAGGCGGCATTGACGGGCGAGTCGCTCCCCACCGCGAAGGAAGCAACCGCGGAGCCGGCCTCCACCAAAGCGGATGCGCCGAACATGGTTTTTCTGGGCACATCGGTGGTAAGTGGAACGGCAACCGCGGAGGTTGTCGCGACGGGTCCCCGGACGGCTTTTGGCGACATCGCGGCCCGCCTCGCCGCCCGCCCGGAAGCGACAGCCTTCGACCGGGGATTGCGGGATTTCAGCCGCTTGCTCGCGGCAACGGTCTTTTTTCTCGTGCTCTTTCTGATTGCCGTCGGAATCATCCGCCACCGCGATCCGTTTCAGTCACTGCTGTTTGCCGTAGCGCTGGCCGTCGGCCTGACCCCGGAATTCCTGCCCATGATTACCTCGGTGACGCTCTCCAAGGGCGCCGTTGCCATGGCGCGCAAGAAGGTCATCGTCAAGCATCTCTCCTCCATTCAGAACCTCGGCAGCCTGGATGTGCTTTGCAGCGATAAGACGGGAACGCTCACCGCGGGGACCATGTCCTTCGATCGTTCTCTCGATGCCTTTGGCAAGCCAGCAAGCCGCGCGCTGGAACTGGGGTTTCTCAACAGCAAGTTCGAGACCGGCATTCGCAGTCCGCTCGACGACGTCATCGTTCATCAGTCTCCGGCAAACACGGAAGGTTACGCCAAATGCGACGAGATTCCCTTCGACTTCGAGCGCAAGAGGCTCTCGATCGTGGTGGAGCGGCAATCGCAGCGGGTTCTCATCACCAAGGGCGCTCCGGAAGGAATCATCGCGCTTCTCTCCGCTTACGAGATCGATGGCAAGGTGGAACCCATCGGAGAAGATGCCATCAAGCGCATTCGCCAGGCCAGCAACGATCTGAATGGCCAGGGATACCGTTCGCTTGCCGTGGCTTATGTCAATGTCCCCGTGCGCGCTGATTATTCGGTTCAGGACGAGCGCAATCTGACCCTGGCTGGCTTCCTCACCTTCTCCGATCCGCCGTTGCCGGATGCCGCCCGGGTTCTGGCTGCGCTCAAACAGGATGGAGTCGAGGTCAAGGTCATCTCCGGCGATAACGACCTTGTTACCGCCCACATTTGCGCGCAGGTCGGACTGGACGCCGGACACATTGTGACGGGCGACGATCTTGTGAACATGACGGACCCGGCACTGGCCCACGACGCCGAGGAGTCGCACATTTTCGCGCGCATTTCTCCGGCGCAGAAGAACCGGATTCTCCTGGCTCTTAAGCACGACGGCCACGCGGTCGGCTTCATGGGTGACGGCATCAACGATGCGCCTTCGCTGCACGCGGCCGATGTCGGCATTTCCGTGTCCAGCGCGGCTGACGTGGCTCGCGATGCCGCCGATGTGATTCTCATCGAGCCCGGCCTTCGGGTTCTCCATGACGGCATCATCGAGGGGCGCAAGGCCTTCGGCAACGTGATGAAGTATCTGCTGATGGGCACAAGCTCGAACTTCGGCAATGTCTTCAGCATGGCCGGAGCTTCGCTCTTTCTTCCGTTTTTGCCCATGCTGCCTACGCAAATCCTGTTGAACAACTTTCTTTACGATCTGGCCCAGATTACGATTCCAACCGACAATGTCGACAACACCTATCTGATCAAGCCCCAGCACTGGGATATTGGCGTGATCCGCAATTTCATGGTTTTCGTCGGGCCCATCAGCTCCATTTTCGACTTTCTGACCTTTTATGTGCTGCTGCATTTCTTCCGCGCAACCGAGGCGCAGTTTCATACCGGCTGGTTTGTCGAGTCGCTGGCCACCCAGACGCTGGTCGTCTTCGTCATCCGCACATCGATGAATCCTCTGCGCAGCCGCCCCAGCGGCCCCTTATTTGCAACCTGCATGGCAGTCGTGGCCGTCGGGATGTATTTGCCGTTCAGCCCTGTTGCGAGCGTGCTTGGCTTCACTCCGCTCCCGCTCATCTATTTTGCTTTTGTGGCTGCCGCGACTGGAGTCTATCTGCTGCTGGTGGAAGCCGCCAAGCGGATTCTTCTCCATAGGGCCACCAAGAAAAACGCACCCAGACGCAATGAGCCCTTAGTGGCGACAACATAGGTTTGGCGGAAAATCCGCATTATGTGAAAGGCGCACGGCAGGATCATCCTGCGAATCTCCGAAGCATCGTTCGAAAGAACTCGCGATGCGCGATTCTGCCGATGCCGCCCAATCACAAAGGAGGCTAATATGATACGAAGTGTTGTTCCAGCTCTTTTGTTGACGGTCTCAATTGGCGCGGCGGTTCATCCTGTCACAGCTCAGTCGAATTCCCGCTTGCAGACATTCTTCCGGGAGAATATCGGGTTGAGTCAGGATCAGATCGACGACATCCGAATTGGGACTCCGGTAGCTATGGCCCTTCCACCCCGTTCGGAGGAGGAGGTTTTTCTCTTCGGCGCGGTCTACATTCATGCTGCTCCCGAGAGTTACCTGCAACTTATTCTGGACTTCGACCGCCTTCGCAGGCTTCCCAATTACCAGGCTCTCGGAGTCTTCGGGAATCCTCCGCGGCTGGCCGACTTGAACGGTTTTTCGTTGGACAGCGCCGACATCCGCGACTTGCAGAAATGCCATCCCGGCGACTGCCAGATACAGTTGCCGGGCAGCTCGATGGAAGAGCTTCAACGGACGAGTGATTGGTCTGCTCCCAATTTAAACGACCAGGTAAATCAATACCTGCAGAACAAAACGCTGCAGCATCTGCTCGCCTACCAGCATGAAGGCAACCAGGCGCTCGGGGTTTATAACGATAAGCACGACCCCACTGAAGTGGCCCAACAGTTCTCCTACATGCTCAGCTACGACAATGCCCTGCCGGCCTATCTGCCGGAGTTTTACCGCTACCTGCTTGCTTATCCCAACGCGAAGCCCGCGAATGTCGAAGACCGGTTCTATTGGGCCAATATGAAATTCGGGTTGAAGCCAACACTGCGCGTGATTCATTTGGTGACGATGCGCGGCGGCCATGGCGACGATGTGGCCTATGCCATCGCCGAAAAGCAGCTATACTCCAGCCACTACTTTGACACTGCGCTGGACCTCTCCTTCTGCGTCCGAGGCCGGGACGATCCGAGGCATCCCGGTTTTTACGTGATCATGATCCTGGGTTCAGAACAGTCGTCCCTGACTGGATTCGGGGGAGGAATTATTCGCAGGATCGCGGTGGCGCGCTCGGTTTCCGATCTCCAGGCCGCGCTCACCAATATCAGGAATACGCTGGAAACGGAGAGTAAACCTTAGGACACGCGACATGATCTTCGTCTCCTAACAAATATCTGGCTGGCCATTCGGTTATCAGGCTGAATATGCACCGGTTATCCCCATCGATTGAGAGCTTGATTATCAAACCAAATACTTCCAATCTTTTATCGATAAATAACTCAAGAATTCAAAAATCAGAACTTGGCGAAATCTACTATTCTCCGATCTGTTCTCTTTGTTTCATTGGATTGTTGGTTGCTTGCGGCGACCGGTCCACCCATAATGCTGAATGACTTGCCCAAGCTCCGGTTTCTGTTTGGGTCGATCCGGGCAGCCGCAACGACTAACCACCGCACTAGATATGACTAGAAATAATATGTGTGGAAGTTGCGCGGCGAGCACATTGTCCATCCATTCTGGAATTAGCAGATCCGAGAATAACTGGCTAAATCGTAACTGTAAGTGTAGATACTTATGTATTCATTATGAAAGACTCATATGTCGCTTATAACTACTTTCAACATGCACACGGATTCTTTACGGCCACCAAGCTAATGTCTATGTAAGTCGCCCCCCTTCTCGAAGCCATAATGGATGTAAATGGCCAAGAGATACACATACCTAAAGGCGCAATGCTACTAAGCCTTTTCGAAAACACTGCGTTTTCTTTGCGGCTCCTTTATGTCGCTTTGCATATTAGTAAAGTGAGGAACGATACCAGAAAACTAGTCATTCCTCAATGAGAACAACAGCTACTTAACCTGGCGACGCCTGGCGTCGTGGAGAACAGACACCTATGAAGAACAATTTCAGGATGGTCATCTTATTGGGAGCTGCAATCTGCGGACTCGCCATGCAGCTCGAGTGTAAAGCGCAAAGCACAACGCCAGACAACGCCACAACGCCGCCGAGCGCGAACGCCGCTACGAATCCTTCCGCCGCAGCCGCGGCGCCGCCCGACAGTGATGCGATCATCAAAGAACTCACGGAGATGAAGGCGCGGATCGAGCAACTTGAATCCGAACTGAAGGCCGTCCGCGATGCCAACGCACTGCGCGAGGCAGAGAAGACACCTGTAAGCGGCGCTCCGAGCACTCCGGCGGCCACAGGCCAGGCCGCGTCAGCGCCTGCCCCGGCTGCGGCTCCCGCGACACCCGAGATGAGGGCGGAGGTCACTACCAAGGAGGCGCCGTTCCCCGGCGACTGGACCTGGCTCAACAGCAACGGGCGCGTGGTGGACTTCCCAATGACTACCAAGTACTTTACGCCGGAGTTCCGCGCCGACGTGAACTACACCCTCGACTACAACCACCCAAAAGACGACACCCTGGGAGGATCGACGGAGACATTCCGTTCTGATGAGATTCAGGTCGAGCAATTGAGCTTTGGCGGCGACATTCGCATCGACAATGTTCGCGGCAGATTTCTAACCATGTACGGCATGTTCGCCACCACAACCCCGCGCAACGACGGCAGCGTCAATCGCGGCCAGTGGAATTTGGCCGACGCCTACAGGTACGTCTCGGAGGCATGGGGCGGATATCACTGGAATGTAAACCATGGCCTCAACCTGGACGGCGGCATCTTCGTCTCCTACATCGGCCTGTTCAGCTACTACAACGCCGACAACTGGACCTATCAGCCCTCGTTTGTCTCCTCCAACACGCCCTGGTTCTTCAACGGCATTCGCGTGCAGTGGTTCCCGACGAAGAACCTGAAGATCGAGCCGTGGTTCATCAACGGCTGGCAGTCGTATGCGCGGTACAACGGCAAGCCTGGATTGGGCGGACAGATTCTGTATCGCCCCAAGCCGTGGCTGGACTTCGTCTGGAACAACTACGGCATGGGTGAAGACGACGCCGGCTTCCCCGGACGCTCGCGCATCCATGCCGACTACAGCGGGCAGGTAAAAGTGTATGACAAGCCTAAGCAGTTCCTGGACAAGATCGCCTTCACCGTCACCGGCGACCTTGGTTGCGAATACGGCGGCGGACCTGCATCATTCGCCACCCCGGATGGCTTGCTGAACCAGAAAGGCTTCTCGCCGACGATGGGCACCACCGACACCTATAACGGCGGCGTGAACTGCCACAACAGCAAGAACGGCAGGCCCAAGCAGATGTTTGCCGGCTGGATGGCCTACAACCGCTATTGGTTCAAGAAGGACCGGTATGCAATCACCCTGGGCGGCGGAGAGATGAACAACCCCGGCCGTTACCTGACGCTGCTGCCGCCCATCAACGGCGCGACGGCTGTCACCGGCACTCCGTACTATACCGAGAACGGCGGTGATCGAGCGCAGATGCACGACGGCACCATCACCTTCGATTACATGCCGAGCCAGTACATCACCTTCCGCGCGGAGACTGGCTACCGCTACTCTGACACGCCTTACTGGACCGGCCGCGGCGGCATCACGCCTCCGGGCGGCAACAACGGCTCACCGGCACAGTATGCATGCGCCAGTGGCGTTCCCTCCGGGTTTGGCTATAGCACCGTTGGATTGGCCAGCGCGGAGCTAGCCTGCGGCGCAGGCTTAAACGCAGGTACACCCGCAGGTCTCAATTCGATCTGGTGGCCTGATCTGCGCACCAACCAGACCGTAAGCACGTTGGCGCTCATGGTCAGATTCTAAGACACTGTCAAATGGCCTGTATGCCGGAGCTCAAGCTCCGGCATACCGAACCCATCAATGAGCTAGCCCTGGAGGATCTATGAAACTCTGTGTACAGATGAATGGCAAGAATGTACAACTCTCAACATTAGGGAATTTGTTTCTTGTGTCCCTTCTTTTCTGTTTCGTGTTGGTTGCTGAGAATGCTTCAGCTCAAATTGTGCTACCCAGTACTGGCATCATCAATACTGTGGCCGGAGACGGCGGTAAAGGCGACACAGGTGATGGTGGGTCGGCCACAAATGCCTCGATATATGTCGCTCTGGGCGTGGCTGTGGACGGTGCTGGCAACATCTACATCGCTGACGGCGGCAGTACCGGAGTACTCAACGGCCACAGGGTTCGCAAGGTGACGGCCTCCACTGGAGGCATCTCAACTGTAGCCGGAAGCAACAATTACGGATACGCCGGCGACGGGGGACCTGCAACCAGCGCATGGATGCGTGGGACTTGGGGCGTGGCAGTGGATGGTGCTGGCAACATTTACATTGCTGACAACGGGAACTGCCGTGTTCGCAAGGTGACGGTCTCCACTGGAATCATTACAACCGTGGCTGGTAATGGCACAATGGGTACCTCCGGTGACGGGGGGCCGGCAACCAGCGCAAGCCTATGCCCCATGGGTATTGCATTGGATAACGCAGCCAATATTTATATCGCGGATGGCTCAGATATGCGCATACGCAAAGTGACAGCAGCTACCGGAATCATCAGCACGGTTGCCGGAAACGGACCCATAAATAGCGGAAACGGCGCGTACTCCGGCGACGGCGGACCAGCTGTTAGCGCAGACTTAGGCTGTCCTTACGGAGTAGCGGTCGATAGTTCTGACAATGTCTACATTGCAGATACATGCAACAACCGCATCCGCGAAGTGACGGCCTCGACCGGAATCATCAACACTATTGCCGGAAACGGCACGGCGGGCTACACTGGAGACGGGTACGCGGCAACGATAGCAGAGCTAAATGGTCCATTTGAAGTGTCGGTGGATGGCACTGGCCATATCTACATTGCAGATACCCAAAACAACCGAATCCGCATTGTAACGGCCTCCACTGGGATCATCACCACCTATGCAGGCGACGGAACAAAGGGCTACTCCGGAGACGGTCTGGCGGCCAACGATGCAGAGCTATATTGGCCCGAAGCGGTTGGTACGGACAGCCTCGGCAACGTCTATATCGCAGATACGTCTAACTATCGCATTCGCGCGGTCGGTGGATATCTAACAAGCGTCCTCTACCCGGCATATCAGGTGACATCCATCATCTATGCGCCACCCGGCAACAAGAGCAGTGCCGGATTCACTGATACCACCACTAATGGAACAACAACAACGCTCGGAAGTAGCTTTGCGGATTCAAATACCATTACATTTACCGAAGGATTTTCCTTTTTAGGTTTTGGCGGCAGTGTGAGCCAGAGTTTTGGAACCTCAGCGACGCTTACAAACAGTAATGCGTTTACAGAAACCTTCTCCGACGCGACGGGGGTTACGAACCAATCCAACAGCGGCAACCCAAATGCCATCAATCACAACGAAGATCTTTTTCTCATCTGGCTCAATCCGCAAATTACGGTAGAACAGAACGGATCAACTCCAGTAAGTTACAGCATGGGAATCCAGGGATCTGTACTTCCCGATATTCTCGAAATTTTTGCGAACACTATGGTGCCTAATGCATCAGGTTTCACAACAGTTCCCGCAACATGGCTGAATCACCAGACAGACCCAGCTACCGGATTGCAAACGCCCGGATTGGCCGCAATCTGCGCCAACGTTATACAAGCTGAGTATGCAGCTAATATATGCACCTTGGCGGATCAATGCGGATGCGTTCCAAGTGATTTTGCGCCAATTTTGGCCTTGGATCCACTTTTGGGCTATTCCGGGACCACAAGTCCTCTGAATGCGAACATTTCTAGCGCTACCAATTGTGGAAGTCTTCCAATAGCCGTCTCTGGCAGCAATTGCCGCTATGTACCCGTTCCGAGTTCTCCTGGTAGCAACCTACAGGAAGTCCAAACACTCTCCGGCCCTGAGAGTCAAGGAGGCAATAATAATTGCAATCCTTTCACCCAGCAGGAGAACACTTCCACGACTCAAATATATGGCGGAACAGTTGGTGAGTCCACGGGCTTTAGCTTTAAGGCGGGTTCTCCAGGTTTTTCTGTAACCAATGCAAATACGCTGACTTGGACGCAAAGCCAGAGCACCGGAACGGCAAGCGGATCTGGGAGCTCCCAAACCGTCAACCTCTGCTCTGCAACTGTAGGATGCGGTGAAGATATTGCAATCTATGAGGACACTATATTCCACACTTTCGTGTTTCAGCAACCGGCGGGCAACAATAGCTGTCCATAACTAAGCGGGCCGCATTTACTACGATTCTTTGTGAAACTCTTTATGCGGCCCTAACGCAAATCGACGAATACTCGAAGAATCATTCTTGAAACTTGCAAACAGCAGCACTGGGATTGCTTGTAATTCCGGTGCTGCCTAAGGCCAGGAAACGCAAATTGAGGTGCAAGAAGCTGTATGAAAAACAAAGCTGTTGGATTCGTTTTACTTCTGATGGTTCTTGGCGCATCGCTGGCCACCAGCGGCTGCAAGAGCGATAAGGTTGATGCGGCAGCGGAGGCTCCGCCTCCCGCCAAGGTGGTTTCCGGAGTGGACGTCTCCTTTTTCGCGGTCGAACATCCGGAGTTGTATCCGATCATAACAGCGACCGAATACCAGGCCCCGTCGCAATTGTTCGTAACCGGCACTGTGTTTCCGGACATCGCGCGAACTGTTCCTGTGATTTCGCTTGCCTCCGGCCGCATTGTGGACATCCGCGCTCGCTTGGGCGACACAGTAAGGAAGGGCCAGGTCTTGCTGCGTGTTCGCAGCGATGACATTTCGGGAGGTTTCGACGCCTACCGTAAGGCCATCTCCGATGAGCTGCTTGCGCGCAAGCAATTGGATCGAGCGAAGGTGCTATACGAACACGGCGCCATAGCACTGGGAGACCTGGAGGTCGCGCAAGACACCGAGGACGACGCCAAGACCACCCTCGATACAGCCACTGAGCATCTTCGCCTGCTGGGCAGCGATCCCGAGAACCCGAAGGGAATTGTCGATATCCACGCGCCGGTTTCCGGCGTAATCACAGATCAGGAAGTGACCAACGCGGCGTTCGTGCAGGCCTACTCGACGCCGAACCCATTCACTATCTCAGACCTAACCAGCGTGTGGATCGTCTGTGACGTCTACGAAAGCGACATGGCCAACGTGCGTGTCGGGCAATCCGCCGAGATCAAGCTGAACGCCTATCCGGACAAAGTTCTCAAGGGCTCGATCAGCAACATCGGCTCGATTCTCGATCCGAATATCCGCACAGCGAAGGTCCGTATTGAAGTGGCCAATCCAGGCGAGATGATGCGGCCGGGCATGTTCGCCACGGCCACTTTGTTCGGCAAGGAGAAGAAGACTTACACGGCTGTCCCGGCATCCGCGATTGTGCATCTGCATGACCGCGATTGGGTCTTCATCCCCGTGCAAGGGAAGTTTAAGCGAATTCAGGTTATTAGCGGCGAACAGTTGCCGAACAATATACAGGAGATTCTATCCGGGTTGCAGCCTGGCCAGCAGGTGGTGACAAACGCAATCAATCTCCAAAATGCGATCGACAATGAATGACGCTTAACTTCGGGGTACGAGGAAGATACCATGATTCGCAATCTTGTAGATTTTGCTCTCAATAATCGGTACGTGGTGCTGGCGATCGGGTTGCTGATGCTCGGCTGGGGTGCGCTGTCGTTTCACAACATGCCCGTCGAGGTCTATCCAGACATCGCCGATAATTACGTGCAAATCATCAGCCAGTGGGCTGGGCGTTCCGCCGAAGAAATGGAACAGCAAGTATCGGTCCCCGTCGAAATTCAGATGTTTGGGATTCCGCATCTCACCACGGTGCGGTCGGAATCGATTTTCGGTCTTTCCCTGGTTACGTTGATCTTCGACGACCAATCCGTCGACGAATGGAACCGCCAGAAGGTGCTCGAAAGGCTCACGCAGGTCAATGTGCCGGCGGGCGTGCAGCCTCAAATCGGCACCGACTGGAGCACCACCGGCCAAATATATTGGTACACCATCCGGAGCAATAATCCGGCGTATGACCTGATGAATTTGAGGAGCATCGAAGATTGGACTCTGTACAAGGAATTCAGGAAAGTTCCGAACGTAGTGGACGTGAGCGACTTCGGCGGCACCGCGCGCGAATATCAGGTGCGCGTCGATCCCAATAAGCTCATCTCCTACGGTCTGAGCATCAGCCAGGTGGAGCAGCAGTTGGCCAACAATAACGTGAACGCCGGCGGCAGCTTCGTTGAAGAGGGCATGCAGCAACTGAACGTGCGCGCACTCGGACTTTACCGTAATGTGCAGGATATCGAGAATACCGTACTGACGACTTCTAAAGGGGATCCAGTTCGCGTAAAGGACATCGCGGTTGTCGACTGGGGCCCCAGAATTCGGCTGGGGCGCATGGCCAGAGCCGATCATCGCTCGGACGGCGTCATTGTGGATGAACCCGACGTCATCCAGGGCGGCGTGCTGATGCGCAAGGGGGCAGAAGAAGGCCCCACGCTCGACGGGATTCACAAGAAGGTGGAGGAGCTCAACAATCACATCCTACCCGAGGGTGTGAAGGTTATTCCCATGCTCGACCGCAGCGATCTGCTTCATTACACCTTGCACACGGTGCTGCACAACCTCGGCGAGGGGATGATCCTGGTTACGATTATTCTCTTCCTCTTCCTTGGCAATGTTCGCGGGGCCTTCATTGTTGCTATCACCATCCCGTTTTCCTTGCTTTTCGCATCCATATTCCTCAATCTAAGCCATATCCCCGCAAACCTGATTTCACTGGGCGCGCTGGACTTCGGAATGGTAGTGGATGGCGCCGTAGTCATGGTGGAAAACATCATGCGGCATTTGAGTCACCGCAAGAACGGTTCACCCGAGGCGGGCCGCATTACCATGAGCATCAAGACGCCGGTGGAGATGATCCGCGACGCCTCTCACGAGGTCCAGCGGCCGGTTTTCTACGCCATCGCCATCATCATCACGGCCTACCTGCCGATCTTCACGTTGCAACGAGTCGAAGGGCGTTTGTTCCGGCCCATGGCCTTCACCGTTGCTTTCGCACTACTCGGCGCAATAGTATTCTCCATTTTCATTGTGCCTGTGCTAGCTGTATTTCTTTTCCCGCACGGCGTCAGGGAATGGCGCAACCCGGTTATGGAGTTCCTGAAGGACCGTTACCGGAACGGGGTTAAGTGGGCTATTGAGCATCGATATATCACCATTGGCTTTGGCCTGGCCTCGTTGGCCGTCGCTCTTTTCCTGACATTCAGCGGAGTCATCGGCTCGGAGTTTCTGCCCCACTTGGACGAAGGCGCCATTTGGGCGCGCGGCGCGATGGCCAACAGCGTTGGCGAGACGGAAGGCACGCGCTTCGCCCAGCAAAACCGCTATATCTTCGCCTCGTTCCCCGAGGTCATCAAAGTTGTCTCGCAATCCGGGGCGCCCGACGATGGAACCGATACGGGCGGCTTCGGCAACACGGAATATTTTGTCGACTTGAAGCCCAAGGACCAATGGCGGCCAGTCTTTCATCAGAATAAAGAGGAGCTGATCGCCGCCATGGATCGCGAAGTGGAGAAACACCCAGGGGCCTTCTGGAATTTCTCCCAGCCCATTGAGGACAACGTGGATGAAACCATGACCGGCACGAAAGGCGGACTGTGTGCCAAGCTTTACGGGCCAGACCTGGACGTTCTCGAGGAAAAGGGCGAAGAGATCAAAAATGTTATGGGCAAAATTGACGGGGTCAAGGATCTGGGAGTCCAACGTAATACGGGCCAGCCGAATATCGATCTCACCGTTGACCGCCTAGCGGCTGCGCGCTTCGGCATCAATGTGGCCGATATTCAAGACGCCATCCAGACCGCCGTCGGCGGTAATCCTGTCAGCCAGGTTCTACAGGGAGAGGCAGTCTACAACGTGGTCGTGCGCTATCAGAAACCGTATCGCGATACCAAGGAGGCTATCCAGAATATTCGACTGCTCTCTCCCTCGGGAGAGCGCGTCTCGCTGGCTCAGGTGACCAAAGTCCAGGTTCGCGATGACGCCTACGACATTTACCGGGAAGACGGTTCCCGCTACGTAGCCATCCGCTTTGAGGTTCGCGGGCGCGATCTGGGCACCACGGTTAAGGATTCCATCGATAAGATTGGTAAGAATGTGCAGTTACCGCATGGCTATCACCTCGAATGGTCGGGAGAATACGATAGCGAAACGCGAGCCGAAAAGAGGCTGCTCCTTATCGTGCCCCTGACGATCTTTTTGATCTTCATCATTCTCTACACCATGTTTCGTTCCTTCAAATGGGCGCTGCTGATTCTCGCCAACGTGATCATGGCTCGCGTAGGCGGCCTGATGGCCCTACTTGTAACCGGAACGTATTTCAGCGTGTCCTCCGGAGTTGGCTTCCTGGCGCTCTTTGGAGTTTCGGTTCAAACGGGTGTCATCATGCTTGAATACATCAACCAATTGCGGGCGCGAGGCTATACGCCAGAGGGAGCCGCTATCGAGGGCGCCGTCTTGCGGCTTCGCCCCATTATGATGACCATGCTGGTAGCTACCTTGGGACTGCTTCCCGCCGCGATGTCGCACGCTATCGGCTCAGACTCGCAGCGGCCGTTTGCCATCGTCATCGTGGGAGGGCTTCTTTCCGACCTCCTGATGAGCATCTTTCTTCTGCCCACGCTGTATGTCTGGGTCGCGAGGGAAGGCGACAAGCTCCCGAAACCGGAGGTGTCAAATGAAGCCGTCTAAGCTAGTATCTGTTTTCACGCAAAGCATTGGCGGTTATGCCTTGGGCTTTGCTCTTCTTGCGAGCACCGCAAGCGCGCAGCAGGCGATGACGTGGGATGAGGTGAAGGCTAAGTTTGAGGCGGTCAATCCGGTGTTGAAAGCGGATGCTGCCAACGTGGAGGAGATGAAGGCTGAGGAGATCACGGCCTTTCTCCGCCCTAATCCGCAATTCACATTTTCAACGGATGGAACTCAGCTCGCGCGTCATAACGGCGTTTGGCAGCCATTGACCGGCACTCAGTATCAGCCCAACTTCAGTTACCTGCATGAGCGCGAACGCAAGCGCGAGCTGCGCCTGGAGAGCGCCAAAGAAGGGACGCAGATTTCTCAGTCCCAGCACGTTGACCTGGAACGCAATTTGATTTTCGGCCTGCGTTCTGCCTTTGTGCAAACTCTCCAGGCCAAGGCGGTGCTGGCACTGGCCAAGGCTGACCTGGAGTACTACGACAAGATCATCGACATAAGCCGCGCCCGCTTCAACGCCGGCGATCTTGCCAAGATCGATCTGGCCCGGATCGAGCTTCAGCGCGTGCAATATGAGTCGGAAATCGAGACCGCAATCGTCAACCTGCGCCAGCAGAAGATTCAGCTCCTCCTGCTGCTCGACGACCGCACGCCAGTCGATCAATTCGATGTGATCGGACTCTTTGAGTTAGGCCCGGACTTGCAGCCACTTAGTGATTATCACAAGATTGCTCTGGACAACAGGCCGGACCTGCGGGCAGCGATCCAGACAATTCAGCAATCGCAAACTAATCACAAGCTTGCCATCTCCAATGGTTCCACCGATCCAACCTTTGGCGCGTGGTATACCTACAACCCATCGTTCAATAACCCGAACGACCAACAAACGCTTGGTCTCAATGTGAGCATTCCGCTGCGCATCTTCGACCGCAACCAGGGCGAGAAGAAGCGGACGCTGATCGACATCGACAGAAGCCAGCAGGCAGAGGAAGCGGCCAAGGCGCAGGTCTTCAGCGACGTGGACAATGCCTACGAATTGGTGCGCAGCAATATAGCATTGATCAAGCCATATAAAGCGCAGTACCTCGATCAATCAGTTTATGTGCGCGACACGGTAACATTTGCCTATCAACACGGTGGAGCGTCGCTGATGGACTTCCTCAATGCACAAAGCGACTACCGCGTGGTTCAACTGGCCTATCTCCAGTTGATCGGCGCGTATATGACGGCCGCCGGCCAAATGAATCTTGCCGTGGGGCGCGAGGAGATTCAATGATGAACATGCCTGCTGCGAAGAGCGCCAGGCGCGCCGCATATTCGGATACCGGTAGAGAGAGGCCGAATCAATGAAAAGACACGAAGTTCGAGCTCGCATCGAGGAATCTGGCATTCTGCCTTCTGTGCGTGTTACGTCACGGGAGATGGCGCTGTTTGCGGCGGAGACTATCTACTCGGCGGGAATCCCAGTTGTCGAGATTACGTTGACCGTGCCTGGCGCGCTGGAGGTGATTGACGATCTGGCAAAACGCTATCCGGATATGGCAGTAGGGGCAGGCACAGTATTGGATGAGGAAGCTGCGCGCCTGTGCGTTGATGCCGGAGCCAGATTCCTGACCAGTCCCGGATTTATTCCGGAGGTGGCGGCATATGCTAACAGCGTGAATGTCGTAGTGCTTCCTGGAGCTTTGACGCCCACCGAAGTTATCGCGGCATGGAAAGCCGGTTCGGATCTCGTCAAGATCTTCCCTACAGGTCATATCGGAGGCATCAAGTATGTGCGTGCACTGAAAGTGCCGCTTCCGCAAATTCCGTTGATTGCCTCAGGCGGCGTGAATCAGTTGACGGCGTTTGATTTTATTCAAGCCGGAGCATCTGCAATTGGCCTGGGTGGAGAACTGCTGCCCAAGGAGGCTTTGCACTTTCGCCAGGTAGATCGTATTCATGAATTGGCGAACAGGTTCCTTGGCTTGGTGAGGGATGCTCGGGCGTTGCGAGATACTTATTACTAGGGCAACGCTTAGATCGCGCATTACGTAACATGCGAATCCTCGGCGATCTCCACTCTATTGAGTTAAGGGCTGGCCGGACGAAAGGCGCGACATTCGTCTTAGGGTTATGAGATTATTAGTCACTCGTGGCTAGCCTGAGACGAGTGCGAAAAGAACGGCTTGATTGTGTTAGCTTGTAGAAATCGCCTATAGATAAAGACGAAGAGCGAATACGCATTGATAGACAATTAAGCGGTCCTTACTAACTTATTGTAAACATTTATTTTATTCCAGTCGATCTCTTCATGCCTCCCTCACGTTATTTCTTCAATACTTAAAACATGGGAGGTATATTCACATGACCCGGAACCTGTTAGCAACATGTGTTTTGTCACTCGCTTTCGCGGGTGTTGGATATGCGCAGGGCACGGCCTCTTCCTCAGAGACTGGCGCCCATTACACTAAGGCGCAGTTGAATCAGTTGGTGCTCAGCGCGCATGCGCCGGAGCAATACACGGCAATCGCCAGTTACTACGGCGCACAGAAGTCGAACTATCTTCAGCAGGCCGCGGAGGAAAAGAAGGAGTGGGAGCGGCGGAGCCAGAACATCATGAGCATAACGGCCAAGTATCCAAGGCCTGTAGACTCGGCACGCAATCTTTACGAGTACTACATGTACAAGGCTGCCGAGGCTGGAACGCTAGAGGCGAAATACAGTCGACTGGCGACGCCGAATGCTCCAATGGACGCGCAATAACGCGGCGGAAACGAGCACTTTTTACCGAGAAGACGCCTCTCGGGAGATGGAGCGCAGGGAGCCGGCTTAACTGAGCCGCTCCCTCCTCCAATCACATATTCTCTAGATACATTCCTTACGTAATCTTCACGCGCACACTGTTAGTCTTAAGCCAGCTTGCCGGGAACCAGGATTGAGCAAGGGTCAGGTCAGATGGCAAATCCAGATGTCACGGGATTAAAGCAACTGCCGCGAATTCTTAGGACGCTGGCACAGTGTCTGGTTACGAGCGTGATCCTCGCTCTGCTGACCTACTTCGGGTTTGTTCTGCATATTAACCTGTTGACAATCGGCCTCCTTTATTTGTTGATTGTCGTGGCCGTAGCTTCACTCTTCGGTTTCTGGCGGGCATCCCTGATTTCACTTCTGGCGGTAGCCTGTCTGGACTATTTCTTTTTACCGCCTATTTTTCATTTTGATGTTGCAGATCCGCAGGATTGGGTGGCGCTTGCAACATTCGAGGTAACGGCGCTTGCGATAAGCAGATTTCACGGGCGGGAAATGCGGGTTGCGAGAGAGGCGGCTAGACACCGCGCAGAGATGGAGCAGTTGTATGAGTTGAGCCGCAGTTCGCTACTGCTGGATTTGCGCCATCCTCCCGGTCCGCAACTGACGATTTTGATTCATAGGATATTCGACGCGCGCGCGGTGGCCTTGTACGACGCAGTAACTGGCGGCTGCACGAGCCTGAACTGCCAGGACAGGATGGGCGATTGGGACGCGGGCGAGGAAGATCTGGCCAAAGAATGCTACTTGCGCGGCACACCTCAGGATGATTCGAGTACTCAGACCTGGCAACGCGTTCTGCGAGCCGGACCTGGGCCTGTGGGCGCACTGGTGGTGCGAGGGAAGCTCAGTCCTCTTGTGGTCGATGCGCTTGCATCTCTTGCCGCAATTGCGATCGACCGGCACCAGTGGTTCGACAAGGAAGAGAGAGCTGAGAATGCGAAAAAGGGTGAGCAGTTGCGTGCGACGGTGTTGGATGCACTCGCGCATCAGTTAAAGACGCCGCTTACGGCGGTTCAGACTGCCAGCTCAGGCTTGCTTGAGCTCGGGGGGTTGACGGAGTCCCAATGCAATCTGGTGACACTGATCAACGGGGAGGCTGTTCGACTGAATGAATTATGCACGCGGCTGCTGAAAGCCGTGAAGCTCGATGCGAGACAAGTCGGCCTTGAGGCAGACGACGTGGTTATACTTGATTTAGTTTCCGAGGTATTGGCCAAGTACCCAGACGAACAGGAAAGGAACAGCATTCAGGTTGCGGTGGAGAATCCTTCATTGAAGGTGTGCGCTGATCGAGAACTGCTTGCAATGATACTGGCGCAATTCATCGACAATGCACGGAAATATTCGACGGCAGGGACGCCGATTACGATTACCGCAAGAGTGAGTCAGACCGAGTTTCTCATTTCCGTGCATAACTTCGGATCAACGATTCGAATTGAAGACCGGGAACGTATCTTCGAGCGTTTTTACCGGTCGCCGGAGTTGAAAGATTCCGTACCTGGCACTGGCATCGGGCTCTCCGTAGTGAGAAAAGCCGCTGAAGCTCATCATGGGCATGTGTGGGTAATCAGTGATGTCAAGGAAGGAACGACATTCTTTCTTTCCCTTCCCATCGATGCAAGGAGGACGTATTGAACACGGAGCAGCCGAATGCGGGGCAGGGCACGATCCTCGTGGTAGACGACGACAGTTCCACGCGGCGGGCATTGCGCGTGACCTTGACCGGAATGGGCTTCACGGTTGTGGAAGCGGCTCGCGGCGAGGAAGCATTATCGCTGGCCCGCGTAACATGGTTCGATGCCGTATTGCTGGACGTGGATATGCCGGGGATGGGCGGAGTAGAAGCCTGCCGAAGTATCCGGCGCGCGGTTGCGCGTTTGCCGATCCTGATGTTGACGGTGATGGACAGCGAGGATGACAAGGTTCTGGCGCTGGACGCCGGCGCCGACGACTATATCACCAAGCCCTTTCAAGTGCGGGAGTTGACGGCGCGATTGCGCTCGGCAGTGCGCAGAAGAAATGCGCAGGATGACAACCGCGACGCGCCGATTCGCCATGGCCAACTCGAATTGGATCCGGTGAAATACCGGGTGCTGAAGAGCGGCCGCCCGATTCATCTGACGCCAAAGGAATTCGAGGTCCTGCATTACCTGATGATGCACGCCGGCGAGCCGATTCCACACGCCCGCCTGCTGAAGTCCGTGTGGGGGCCGGAGTATGGAAACGAGCTCGAGTACCTTCGAACTTTTATCCGTCAACTACGCAAGAAAATCGAAGACGATCCGCGCAATCCAAAGTATTTGCTGACGGATGCTTATGTCGGTTACAGGTTCAATGAACTGCAGGCGGAGTCTTAGGAAATCTTAGAAGTGAAGGATTATCGGCTGGAAGTAACAGGAATCCGGTTGGCGTCAGGATATTACAGAATAATTATTCATAGGGTGTCTTTATGGTTATCTTTTTCGGAGCGTCCAACAATTACATAAGTACATTTGTCTTAACTGTACTTGCAGGATTCTTCTGATGATTCTCGGTGAGGTCACGCTGCAACATCGGAGTGTTAATCGCATATTTGATGAGATGCTCGTTGATTTTCTCCACTTCCTCTTCGCCATCGCACACGACAGAACGTTGCTATTCGAGCGGCTGGCTGATTCTCTCCAGTTGTGTTGCGCATACTAACGGAACTGTTGAAATGGCATTCAGAGAAGAGCGCCGAAATCGCCACAAATCGGCTCAGGAAGAGAACGCTCTCCACTTCCACAGGGATCTGGAATCTTGAAAAATTGCGGGGGTATTCGCTAGATTTTGCCGGTTCGCATCATGTAAGTTATTGATTATAAAGTATATGGCGGAGAGAGGGGGATTCGAACCCCCGATAGAGCTTTTGACCCTATAACGGTTTAGCAAACCGCCGCCTTCAGCCACTCGGCCATCTCTCCGCGACTGAATGCGATTATACCGGAAGTTGTGTCGGAAGCGTGGCGGAAGCTGTCAATTGCCGCCGGGGAGGGCGCACTCAAGGGGACAAGACACACAAGAGAGCTTCGTATAGAAAGACAGTCTTTTAAGTGCAATCGTGGGCATATTTGAACGGGGATCGGGGGCTTGGAAAGAGCTTGTGGCAGGGCCTGAGTACCCGTTGGACAGGTGACCAGAAAACCATCTTAAAAGCGCAAAGAGGGTGTATACTTTGCGTAATTTATTCATTACACATTCCGGCCATCCTAAGTGAAGATCGCGGGAGAGGCTCGGTTGTCAGGTCAGGGCAATGCCGGCGCTGACGATGGAGTTTCCCGCTAACTTGAGGGGATACCAATGTACTGCTCCAAAATGCCGTTTGCCATTGATTCACTTGTTCTCAGATTCGGGTTGTTGTTGATGCTTGTGTTATCGAGCGCGCCTCTTTACGCTCAGGGTGAATATGTGGTCGGATCCCTGACCGACACTTCCAGCGGGGATAGTTCTCATTGCCCCGAGTACGATAGCACAAATCAAATTGGCAGCAACTGCAATCTGCGCGACGCCATCGCCGCGGCGGCGCAGGACAGCGGATCGATTGTGCTGTTTTCAAGCGATCTTTTTTCAAATGGCTCCGGCGGCTACACCCCACAGACCTACACGCTCACCGGCGGTCAGTTTGATATCACCTCATCCATGACTATCGACGGCCCCGGCGCCGAGATGCTGACTATCAATGCTGGCGGATCTTCCTGCGTATTTGTCGCGGAATCCGGAGCGACTGTTGGCCTGCTTGGAATGACCGTTTCGAACGGAAGCAGCCCGGACGGCGGCGCTGTCTATATCAAGAGCGGCGCCACGATAGCGATCTATCAAATGGCCTTCAGTTCCAATGTGTCCAACAGCTCCAACAAAGGCGGCGGCGCGATCTCGAATTATGGAAGCCTCACGGTCAGCCAATCTGTTTTCAACGGCAATACCGCCAACGGTGATAGCGGAAGCGGGGCTTGTGGCGGCGCCATTGCCGATTATCACCTAGCAAGCGCCTCCGTCGATACAAGCACTTTTTCCAATAACAGCGCCGCGGGTTGTGGCGGCGCCATCTACAACGACGGCACATTGACGGTCACCAACAGCACCTTTTTTAGCAACTCCATCACCATGCCGAGCAGCGCTTCGCATTACAACCAGACCGGCGGGGGCGGCATTGCCAACGACCTCGTCGGCGCTCTGAATCTGGTCAACGATACCTTTTCGGTGAACAATGGCGGCAACTATTCAGACGACCTTTACGACATGAGTCTTGGCAGCAATTTCGGGGCGATCGGTGTTTCGAATGTGATCATGGCCGACGGGTTTATTGGCGGCATCTCGGAGTGTGTCAGCAGCGATTTAACCAAGCGCAGCCTTATTGCCGGCTCGACAACTTTTAATGGTCACACGATCACGGCCAGCGATATCTCGTTAGCTCCGCTGGGCAATTACGGAGGTCTAACAAACACCATGCCGCTGCTGCCCGGCAGCAAATATGGACTTTGCGGCGGAGTGTGGGGCTCTTGCCCCTTCAATAACCTCACCCCCACGAGCACGGATCAGCGCGGAGATCCGCGTCCGACTACTGTCTATGGCGGCAGTTGCGTGGACGTTGGCTCCGTACAGACGGCATATTCGATCAAGTTCACCACCAGCCCCTCTTCTTCCATCGATCCAGGGCAGACATTTTCCCCTGCACCCGTGGTGCAGTTGTACGAGCAGAACGTGGCATTCGGAGCGGCGGCGCCCATCACCCTGAGCCTATATAGCGGAACTCTGAGCGGCACGGTTACGGTTTCCACCGACAGTGTGAGCGGAGCAGCCGGCTTCGGAAATATCTACGCCACGCCTCCGCAGACATTGACGGGTGACTGGCTCATCGCCTCCGCCGAGATCAGCGGAAACACGAGCAGCGACACCAGCATCGTCAGCAACCGCAACCCCAGCGGATCCAGCTTCAGCAACGGGATAGAAAATCTTGGCGTCAGCGCCAAAAGCGGTAGTTTTACACTGCTCGCCATTACGTCCAGCCCTTCGCCCGGGGGGCTTCCTTCTGCGCAGGACGGTGTCTTGTATAGCCAGCAATTCAGCGCCAGCAATGGCACCGCGCCGTACACCTACACTTATTCAGGTTCTCTTCCCAGCGGCATCAGTCTGAGCACGAGCGGCATGCTGTCGGGAACGCCGACTTCCACGGGGAGCTACAGCTTCAACCTCACCATTACCGACAGCAATAAGATCGTTGGGATACTTGGCTACACTCTCCCCGTCTCTGCTCCCACCATGCAAGTCACATCGTCAGCTGGTAATCCGACCAGCGTTGCATACGGCGGCACATACTCCGGACAGTTCACAGCGAACGGCGGCACGGCGCCCTATACGTACTCCATCTCCAGCGGCAGCCTGCCGCCCGGCCTCTCCATCAGTCCGACGACCGGCGCGGTTACGGGAAGCACCACTCAGGCCGGTAATTATTCCTTCACCGTCTCCGCAATGGACAGCTCCACGGGATCAGGCTCGCCGTTCTCGGCCCAAGTAAGTTTCTCCATCACCGTTACCCAGCTCACTCCAACACTCAAGCTGAGCCTCACGAGCGGCAGCCAGTCAACTTTTATCGACAATGCAGTCACATTCTCCGCCACGTTAACCGCGACGGCAGGAACGCCGAGCGGTTCGGTCACCTTCTATGACGGCGGCGCTGTTCTGTGTTCGGCCGCTACGCTCAGCGGCGGAGTAGCCACCTGCCAGACCAATGCCGCCGCGAATCCTCTGAGCGTGGGGAGCCACAGCATTACTATCTCCTATTCTGGCGATACGAATTTCGTCTTGCTCACAAACAGCGCGAGCCCAGTCTTCACAGAGACCGTTGCTGATTTTGCGATCTCAACCGCTAGCGGACCAGTTACGATAATGCCCGGGCGCGCTGCACAGTTCAGTTTCACGATTGCGCCGGTAAGTCCCTCTACTGTGCTGCCCAGCGCCATCAAACTTACGCCCAGTACGTCCACCGTTGCCGGACTGCCCAGTGAATACACTTTCAGTTTGCTCCCCTCGGCCACGGTGGCGTCGTGTACAAACTCGTGCTCGACAACCATCACGCTGGTTGTGCAGTCGGTCTACGCTGCCTCTGCGCAGCGGCCGGCCTCAAATCAGCCTCTTCATTGGGCGCCGATCTCACTCTGCGTGATGATTTTTCCCTGGGCGGTCTCCAAAAACCGGCGGCGGAGTCTGGCGCGTCTACTGCTCTTGGCGGTGGTGATTCTCATCTCAATTTCGATGAGCGGCTGTGGCACAAACAACGGATACTTCGGTCAGGCGCAGAACACCTATGCCATTTCCATCACTGGAACCTCGGGCACATTGTCCCATACCTCTGGCAGCATTACTTTGACCGTTGAGTAGGAAGGAGAAGATCGGAAGATGAAGGTATCAGTTCAATCACAGAGGATGCTGCTCGCTGGGATGCTGCTCACGTCAGCCTCAATTGCATGGGGACAAACCAAACAACATCAGGCTGTTAGCGCCGATGTGGCGGTGACCTTCGCGGTTGAGCACAGCCAGTTCGCCGCTGGCCAGTCATTTTGGTTCAAAGGCGGCGGTGCTGATGCCGCAATACCTTTCTGGAAAGGTTTTGGTGCAGCAGCCATCTTCAGCGGCGATCACACCGTCCAAGCGACTAGCGGAATCGATGTCGACAAGATCACCTGGCTCTTCGGTCCACGGTACACACTTCTCCTTCGCGGAACGCGCTCCAATGCCGCCGCGAAAAATCATTGGCAGTTCTTCGCGCAATCCCTTTTCGGCAAGGTGCATGGTTTTAATGGCATTTACCCTGACAATGGCGGTGCTACGAGCAGCGCGAACTCGTTTGCCTTGCAGTTAGGAGGCGGGGCAAATCTCGATATCACCCGGAATGTTCGGCTGCGGGTGGCCGACATCAGTTATGTCCGTAACCAGCTTCCCAACGCGGCCTCCAATACGCAGAACAATTTGCGCGTGGCCTTCGGCATTTGCTTACACCTGCCGTCAAGACACTAATGAAGTGCATTATCGCTTCCGCGCATCTTTTCGCTTAAAATCAATCTATGTGCGGAATTGTCGGTTATGTTGGTCCCAAGAAGGTTGTGCCGGTCATTATTGAAGGGCTGCGGCGGCTGGAATACCGCGGCTACGACTCGGCGGGGATCGCCGTGGGCTCGCCCTCGAGATCGACGCTTGAGGTGCGGCGCGCGCCGGGCAAGCTGGCCAATCTGGAAGAGGTATTGCGCGAGCATCCGCTCACGGGCAGCTTCGGCATCGGACACACGCGCTGGGCCACGCATGGGCGGCCCACGGAAGAGAACGCCCACCCGCATCGGGATTGCACGGGGCGCATCGTGGTGGTGCACAACGGGATTGTGGAGAATTACCTCGACCTGAAGCGCGAGCTGACCGCGCTGGGCCATAAGTTTGTCACCGAGACGGACACCGAGATCATCGCTCACCTGATTGAACAGGTGCAGAAGGATGCGGAGAAGGCCGGCAAGCCGATTTCGCTGGAAGTGGCCGTGCGGCGCGCCGTGAAGCGGTTGACGGGGGCCTTTGCGCTGGGCGTGTTGTCGGCCGCCGAGCCGGATAAGATTGTGGCCGCGCGCTTTGGTCCGCCGGTGGTGATCGGAGTGGGCGAGGGCGAGTCGTTTGTGGCCTCCGATGTGCCCGGCATCCTGCAACACACGCGGAAGATTTATTTTCTGACCGACGGCGACATGGCCATACTGACACTGGCCGGCGTGGCGCTGACTGACTTTGACGGCAACCCTATCCATCGCGAGATCACGCATGTTCAGTGGGATCCGATCCAGGCGGAAAAGGGCGGCTACAAGCACTTCATGCTCAAGGAGATCTGGGAGCAGCCGCGGGCGGTTCGCGATACCACGCTGGGCCGCGTCTCGCTGGACTCGGGCAAGGTTTTCCTGGGCGAGATGAAGTTGAGCGACAAGGAACTGGCCGAGGCCGGCAGCATCAACATTGCGGCCTGCGGGACAAGCTGGCATGCAGCGCTGACGGGCAAATACATGATCGAGCGGCTGGCGCGGCTGCCGGTGGACGTGGACTACGCCAGCGAGTATCGCTATCGCAACCCGATTCCCGACGCCAAGGCGCTAGGGCTGCTGATCACGCAATCCGGCGAGACGGCCGACACGCTGGCCGCGCAACGCGAGATGAAGGCTCTGGGCTCGAAGACCGTGGCCATCTGCAACGTGGTAGACGCCATGGTGGCGCGCGAGGCTCACGGCGCTATTTACACCCATGCCGGGCCGGAGATCGGCGTGGCCTCGACGAAGGCCTTCACCGCGCAGCTTACGGCTTTGTTTTTGCTGGCGCTCAAGCTGGGGCAACTGCGCGGGCAGCTCGACCAGGCGCAATCGGTGACGCTGATCGAGGAGTTGAGCCGTGTTCCGGTCAAGATTGAAGACGTGCTGCGCTCCTGCTCCGCGCAGTGCGAGCAACTGGCCAGGGAATTTTCCACCGCGCGCGACTTTCTCTACCTAGGCCGCGGCATCCACTTCCCTATCGCCCTGGAAGGCGCGCTGAAGCTCAAGGAAATCTCTTACATCCACGCCGAAGGCTACCCGGCGGGCGAGATGAAGCATGGGCCCAACGCTTTGATTGATGAAACGCTGCCGGTGGTGGTGCTGGCCACGAGAGACGAGGCCGATCCCGCGTCAAAGCTCCGGTACGAGAAGACCCTCTCGAATATTCAGGAGGTGACCGCGCGGTCGGGGCGGGTGATTGCCATAGCCACCGAGGGCGACACCACCATCGGCGGGCTGGTGGAGCACGTCATCCCCATTCCTCCTGCAATCGAGCTGCTTGTGCCGCTGATCGAGATTGTGCCCTTGCAACTGCTGGCCTATTACATCGCCGTCCGTCGCGGCTGCGACGTGGATCAGCCGAGAAATCTGGCCAAGTCGGTCACTGTGGAATAGGGATTTTTGCGGCCGGTGACTTTGATGAGGAGGGCGATAGGTGCCGGAGATTGCACAACACGACATTGTTCATCCCTCGGGAGGGGATGGGAGAGATTGCCCGACGGAGAGTCAATTGGCGCAAAAATGGTTTGCCGTTTATACCTCGCCTCGCCATGAGAAGCGCGTGACTCAGTACCTGGGCCTGCAGGAAATTGAGCATTATCTGCCCCTTTATCGAGCACAGCGCAAGTGGAAAAACGGCTTGAAAGTCACACTGGATCTGCCCTTGTTTCCCGGCTATCTTTTTGTCCACATCGGCCAGAGCGAGCGCGTGCGGGTTCTGCAAGTGCCGGGGGTTCTGAGCTTTGTAGGCGGCGTGGGAGGCCAGCCGGCGTCGATGCCCGAGGCGGAGATCAGCGCGCTGCGCTCGGGGCTACCCCTGCGCAACGCCGAACCGCACCCTCTGCTGATCGTGGGGCAGCGGGCGCGGATTCGATCCGGCGCGCTGGCGGGGATGGAGGGCGTAGTGGTGAGGCGGAAAAACAGCTTGCGCGTCGTGCTCACCATGGAGCTCATCCAGCGAAGCGTGGCCGTTGAGGTGAATGAAACGGAGTTGGAGAGCCTGGATTAAGAAAGTTCCGGCAGCGCCTGAGTGAGCGCGAGTTTGCCCGGCCCTGGCCAGGCTGGAGAAATCCACGGCAGCCTGATTTCAAAAGACCATTTCTGAAACGCTCATTCTTATCCGCTTTCGCACTGTTCTCTCGTAATGCGGATGGGCTATATTGACTACTACCGGACCTGGATGCGCGGCGGCGAGGGGCCTGGAGGTGCTGATGAAGATTACCGACACGATTGGATTGGTGCTGAAGCAGAAAGACAATAACAGGGTCCTGACTATCTCGCCCGAGCAGACGGTCTACGAAGCGCTGGAGGTGATGGCCGAGCACGGTGTCGGAGCCTTGCTGGTGCTCTCCAACCAGCGCCTGGTGGGCATCGTGTCGGAGCGCGACTACGCGCGCAAGGGCATCCTGAAGGGCCACCCTGCCAGGGAAACCCAGGTCCACCAGATCATGACCAGCCCGGTGCTCTTCGTGAGCCCGCAGCAGACCGTGGATGAGTGCATGACCATGATGACCGAACGGCGTATTCGCCATCTGCCGGTGTTGCAGGACGAGAAGGTGGTGGGAATGATCTCCATTGGCGACCTGGTGAAATGCGTGATCTCCGGCCAGGCAAAGACTATTGAGGCGTTGCAGGGCTACATTACCGGAACGTATCCGGGATAAACTCAGCAATTCGAATCACGATTTACATCTATATCAGTTACGCACGATGCGGATGGTTGGGTCGAAGTTTCAGGGCAGGTTGACGAGGATGCCCAGAGCCGCGGCAACCTTTTTCAAAGCGCTGTCGCGAGTCCACAACTGCGTCCCCGGCGTCATCAGGCAGGAGGCGATCAGGTGCGCGCCGGTGAGTCCAATGCCTTTCGAGAAGAGAGAGTGAGACTCAATCATGTGCCGCACTTCGCTGAGCGTGGCCACGGTGACTTCGAGCAGCGCTTCCAGATCGTCCAGCGTCTTTTGCCGGTTGTGCAGCGAGCCGAGAGAAATCTCCGCAACGATGAAGGGATGCATCACAATCTGTCCGCCGCCAAGCAGCCGCTCCATCTCCGGGTTGCGGTTGCGCAGGTGGTCAACCCAGACGGATGTGTCGGCCAGAATCATAGATTGTCAGCCCTGACGCGCTTGATCTCCTCTAAATCAGGCTCCGTGCCCCCGACCGCCGCAAGCCGTCGCGAAGCCTCAAGGTGAATCAAGGCCTTCAAGGCTTTGCGGAGCAGGGCCGTTCTCTCGGTCACTCCCGTAAACTCCTGAGCCTTTTGGATTAAATCGTCGTCGAGCGCCACGGTAGCTCTCATAAAAGCCTCCACATCACCTATTATATCACCATATGGTGACGATAATGGTTCACCTTAGCTTGTCAGGTTGTAGATCAAGCCGAAGGGGTCCCGGATGTAGCAGCGGGGAAACTCCGGTTCATCCTTGATGACTTCGCAACCGTTTTTCACGAGCCGGGTCCTGGCGCCTTCCACGCTGTCCACCGTGACTTCAAGGACCGGCCCCAGCGCCGGTCCTCGCTCGATGAACAAGTTGATGTGCCGTCCATGAAGGCTGACTAACTGCGGGCTCTCATCCGTAATCTCGAAGCCGAGATGCTCTACATAGAAGGCAGCCGCCCTCTTTGGGTCTGGCGATTGAATGAGAATGTCTGTGCCGAAGGTGTTTGCCATGGGGACCTCCCGGTTGGTTTGATGCAGAGTAAATCGCCGACGCGTCGATTCCAGCGAAACATCTCCTGTGCGTTATTGAATTTTGAAGGCCAATGCTATGGCGATATTGGAGGGCATGTGGTTGGGGCAGGTAATGACCAAGCCCTCCGGCTTCTGGCTCCAGACGAGCTTCTTCCGGCTGCCCAGCAGAGTGACCGAGCGGATGGGCGCGGTGAGCAGGCCGGCGCTTGTGCCGAGCGAGACGATGGTTACCTGAGAGCCGGGCTTGGGCACGGCCAGCGCGAAGGCGTAAAGGAAGCCATCTTTGCCGACGGTGAAGCGAAAGTCTTTGGGGCCGAACTGGAAGTCGGCTTGCGGCTGGCGGAGCGCGCCCCCGGGCAGCGTGCGCAGGTTGCCGTCCGCCTCAATGGTCCCTTCGCCGAGCTTGACCCACGCCTTGCTGCCATAGATGCCTTGGCCGTTGATCTTCATCCATGCGCCGACCTGCCGGAGCGTGTGCAGACATTCGGGGTCGAGCGATCCGTCGGGCCGCAGCGGGATATTGACGGCGTAGCTGCCGTCGCGGGAGACGATCTCCAGCATATAAAGGATGAGCGAGCGAGCGTTGTAGACGAAGCCGGGCTGGTAAAACCAGTCTCCCAGCGCGTTCTCGCCGATCCACGGCCCGTTGGTTAGGATGGGCTTGGGAATGCGGCTCTCGACAGTGTTTACGACTCCGTTGGTTCCGGCGTGGAACTTGACGATGCTGAAGGTGTCTACCTTGCCGCGAGTCGAGAGCGCGTGATTGTAGTAATCGGCGATGACGCGCTGCATGGCGTCGCACTTGTAGCCGGTGCCGGTCTTGTTGCCGGTGAAAGGCTGCGTCGAATCGCCATCGGTGTAGATGAAGTCGGGATCGTACTTGTTGATGACATCCATAATGCGCAGAGCCCAGCGCGTCGCGTACCAGTGCGCATAGTCGAGATGCTCCTGGAAGATGCCCTGCTCGGGACGGAATTTGGCGTTGGCCACGTCCTTATAGGCGCGCAGATTGACGCCATAGAGCAGCCGCGGGTCGTAGCCCTCCCACCATTTTCCCTTGCCGTCAGCGAGGGTGACGCTGGCGGCGTCATAGGGCACGCCGGCTTTGGGGCCGGTCGAGTCCGAGCCAAAGGCGGGCTGATACCACCACCAGGTGTACTCGTGATGGAAGGCCACGCCGTATCTCATGCCGGAGGCGTGGGCGGCTTTGGACCACTCGCCGAGCAGGTCGCGCCTGGGTCCCATGTTCACCGAGTTCCAGGGCTGATAGGTCGAGTTCCAGTTGTCGAAGTTGTCGTGATGGACGCCCTGCACAATCAAAAACCGCGCGCCGGCGTCGTGATAGATCTTGACCAGTTTGGCCGGGTTGAGTTTGGTGGGATTCCAGGTGTGAAGCACGTCCTTATAGCCGGATTCCGAGGGATGACCGAAGTCGCGGATGTGGTTTTCATAAGCAGTGGTTCCCGGCTGATAGATTTTGCGCGCGTACCAGTCGCCGCTCTGGCCCGCGGATTGCGGCCCGAAGTGGACCCAAAAGCCGAATTTAGCCTCGCGCAGCCAGGCGGGGCCTCCGGGATAATTTTTGGCGATGGAGTCCCAGGTGGGCTCATAGGGACCGGCGGCGATGGGGAAGTCCATTTTGACTTCCGGGAAGGTGGCCGGGTCCTGCATGGTGAGGGAGTCATAGGGGCGCTGCGGGGGAATATCAGGAATCGGCGCTGGCGGCGGCATCTGCTGGGCCGAAGCGGTGAAGGCCATACAAAGGCAAAAAACGAAGGCCAACGACAGAGCGCGGAAGGAAGGATTGCGGCGAGTGGGAATCATGGCTACGAGGGTAGCCGATGCGTCTCTGTGCCTGCAACCGGGTTCCTGGCGAAGCAAGATAGGGCTGATCATTGCGCCAGTTCTGTAGGAAGTGACGCGGGCAATCAGCGGCGTTTCTTTCCGCCGGGTTTCCACCCCCCGAAATTGCCGAAGGGGCGATTGCCAGAAGGACGGGGTCCGGTGCGTTTGGGGCCGAAGCTGCCGGATTTCGGTTTAGAACGCGAGCCGGAGGAGGGTTTGCCGTGGCCGAAGTTAGGCTTTGGCTTCCTGCCGGCGCCGGCATTTCTCTCAGCGCGGGAGGCGGAGTTGGGATACGGCTTGGCCTTGTCGTGGCGATAGGCGGATGCGCCTTCGGCGCGAGGCGTGAAAGGACGCTTGTACTCTGGCCGGGCGGATTGGACTGATTTTTCTGGACGATCTGGGCGATCCGGCTTTTTCCACGCCGGCTTGGCGGCGAAGGGACGGCCCGCACCGGGACGGCCTTCGCCGGTTGAGCCGGTGGCAAAGCGAGCCGGCGGACGGGTTGAGCGGTCGTCTTTCTTCCAGGCGGGGCGGGAGGCTGGCCGGGCAGGCGGGCGATTAAAGTTGCGACCAGCAGCAGGACGGAATTTTTCAGCGCCGGACCGGGCTGGACGTTCTGGCTTATTCCAGGCGGGTTTGATGGAGAAGGGCCGGCCTTCACCGGATGGGCGCGCCGGACGGAAGAGTTTGTTGGCTGCGCCGCTGGCGAAGGATTGCGCAGGGCGCGTGGGGCGGCTTGTCCGGTCTGTCCGGTCCCGATCTGCGCTGAATTTCTTGGGCGGAAATTCGCTGGGACGGTCTTTGCCAAACTTTTTTGGCCGGAAATCGCTCGTGCGGCCTGTGGCAAATTTTTCTGGCCTGAAGTTGCCGGGACGGCCTGCGGCAGGCGCAAATCTCTCCGGCGGCCGGGCAGTACTCACGCGATTGCTGGGCTTAGGGAGAACCGTCGGCAACAAGCCGGCGTCGAGCAGGTTGCGGCGGCGGAGTTCCTTGGATTTGGGCGTGCGCAGCGTGCCTTCGGCAGCCTTGCGCAGAGCGGCCAACTCAGCCGGCTGAAGTTCGCGCAGGTTGCCCGGCTCCTGGTCGAGAACCAGGGGGCCGTAGCCGACGCGGCGGATTTTTTCGACAAAATGGCCGATTTCCTCGAACATCTTGCGCAGTTCGCGGTTGCGGCCTTCGATGAGAACCACTTCGTACCATGGATTGTCGCCCTGGCGCACCTGGCGGACGCGGGCAGGAGAGGTGCGGACGGGAGGCGAACCGGGACGGCCACGCTCGATGGCGACGCCGCCGCGAAGAATGTTCAGCTCGGCTTCGGTGGGCTGGCCGGAGACCTTGACCAGGTAGGTTTTTTCCACGCCGGAGGCGGCCTTGGTGAGGCGGTTAGCGAGTTCGCCGTCGTTGGTGACGACCAGCAGCCCCTCGCTCATGTAATCGAGGCGGCCGACGGGATAGAGGCGCTCGCTGAACTTCGAGAAGAACTGCATCACCGTGGGCCGGCCCTCGGGGTCTTTGACGGTGGTAACGTAGCCTCGGGGCTTGTTGAGAACGAAGTAGCGGTGGCGCTCGGGGCCCTGGAGCAGCTTGCCGTCGACGCGGATGTGATCGCGCGCGGCGTCGGCCTTGGTTCCCAGCACGGTGACCACCTTGCCGTTGACCTGGACGCGGCTCTGCACGATCATCGCCTCGGCGCTGCGGCGGCTGGCAACGCCGGCAGCGGCGAGAATCTTTTGCAGGCGCTCCAACTTGGCGGGGGGATGCGGCTTCCACCCCACGGACGAAGACCCGTCCGCGGGGGCCCCGGGCGCGGGAGTGGACTCAGGCTCGGCGGCTTCGATTTCAGCTTTTGATTCAGATTCGATCCCGGCATCGCTCGCGATTTCGGCCTCGCCGTCGGTCTCGTCTCCGATGGGGTCTTCAATTTTGGGGACTTCGGGTATGGGTGCGGCTTCCAGCTTTGGTTCAGTCGATTCAGGCTTGACGGCTACGCTTTTTTTCGGCTTAGCAGATGCTGATTTTTTAGGCTTGGCGGAAGCGGTCTTTTTGCTCTTAACGGTCTTCTTCGTTTTGGGGCTCGTCATAGGGGAAGGTCTCGGTTTCTATTTCTGATGAGATGGCGCGGCAGGCGCGTCCTCTTCGGGAGTGATGGTTTAGTTGCTGGCCGCCGTCCCGGCGGTCGAGGTAGGTTGAGAGGAATTCATTTGGGCTCTGATTCAGGTTTCTGGCTTTCGTCCGGCACGTCTTCCGAATTGTCGCCGGCGGCCTCGTCGAATTCGAGGTCGAGTTCAGGGTTCGCTTCCTGTTCGGAATTTTCCGCGGTTGCCTGCTCCTGCTCGTCGAATTCAAGAGCGGCCAGCTTCTCGAACTCCTCCATGGAGGGCAGCTCGGAGACGTCCTTGAGGCCGAAGCGGAGAAGGAACTCGCGGGTGGTTTTGTAGAGGATGGGCCGGCCGAGGACCGCTTTGCGACCGGCCGTCGTGATGAGCTTGCGAGAGAGCAGAGTGCCGAAGACGGCGGATGTATCCACGCCGCGAATTTCATTGACCTCGGGCGCGGTGACCGGCTGCTTATAGGCGATGACGGCCAGGGTTTCCAGAGCCTGCAAGGAGAGCTTGAGCGGCTGTTTGATGCTTTTGACGAAGTTGCGGACGGCGTCGTGACATTCGGGCTTGGTGGCCATGCGGAAGCCGCCGGCGATCTCGCGAATCTCGACGCCGCGGTCGTCGGAGGCGCAGGAGGCGATCAACTCGTCGAGCAACGGGCGCAGGATTTCGCGGACCTCGCGGTCGCGCAGGCGAGCCAGGCGGCGGGCTTCGAGTTCGGCCTCGGCAGCAGCCTCCGGGCTGAGTTCCGGTAGAGCCTCAGCAGCTTGCTCGGCGGAATTTTGAATGGGTTCCGGCTCCGGGTAGGCAAACTCCTCAGCCGGCAGGGGTAGAGGTCGGGCGGCGGCAAAATCAGCCTCGGCCGCATAGGCCGCAGAGGCGGCCTGCTGCTGCGCCTTCCATTCGAAGGCGTCGGCGGCAAAGAGAACGGCGAGCTGGGCCAGTGTGACCGGCTCCTCCGCGGCGTAGATGACAGCTTCCAGCTTGGCTTTCAGGCTCATTCTTCAATAGGTACCTCTAATATGGTACCGGAAGCGGAGCAGGCCTGCGCGGCACCTGCGGTGCGGCAGCCGCGCTTCGCGCCAAACGCCGCTCAGGATGACAGAAACGGGTAAGGTACGGAGCTACAATAAGGGCGTCCGGAGGTTGCCGGACGCCCTAGAAATGCGCTCCGATCGGCTTCAGGGAGCCTTGGTGTTGATGGTATGCGTGATAACGATCCTCGTCTTGCCGTTGTCCCGGGCCTGGTTCGCGGTAACCGTCACCATGACGGATTCCTGCTTGCTAACGGCCTGTGTGAGCATCGCGCCGTCGGCAGTGTCGAAGACCGAGGCCTGGCTGCCAAACTTGCCCTTATAAAAATCAATGACCTGCTGCTTGGAGTCCGAAGTGAGGAATGAGCCAATTACCATTGAGCCGGTGGGCAAACTCATCTTCATGCCGCCGGATGTGCTCTGCGCGCCGGGATAGATATCCGTCCCCAACTCGGCTGCGGTGTAGGTCTGCGATGGATTGGCGGTGATTGTTCCGCCGGGGGTGTTGATTGACACCTGGCCGTTCGGTCCGCTTACATGGACGGCCCGAGCTACGCGATACCCCACGTAGCTGATAGCGCCGAGGGCGAGGATGCCAAGCACGACGATGACAGCGACGATGATCAGGATGATCTTGACCGCGCTGCTGCCGGATTTGGCCGGAGCCGCGCCTGGTTGATCTGCCATGGTAATCTCCTTGTCGTTGAGCATATGTCCGGGATTTCATATACTTTCCCGGCTAGGAGTCAATATACCTCAACATGCTCACGCCTGGCTTAAATCTTTCAGCAATCTTCCCAGAGGCATGTGAAACCGGCGTAAATGCCTCGGCGGGGATTAGTGGATTAAAGTGAGTGTATGAAAAGGCGCGGGTTTTATACCGGTATTGCCGCATGGGTGGCGTGCGGCAGCGTCTCGCTCGCCTTGTGGGCGCTGGACGGGACACAGCCGGCCCATCAGCCTGCGCCGCAGAAGGCCGATTCGATTCTGATTCTGAAGAAGGATCACGTGATGGAGTTGCTCGCCGGGGGCAAGGTGATTCGCAGCTACAAAGTGGCGCTGGGGCAGGGCGGACTTGCTCCCAAAGTGCGCCAGGGCGACGGACGCACGCCGGAAGGGCACTACATTATCGACGCCAAGTACGCGAACAGTGAATTCCACAAGGCTCTACACATCTCTTATCCCAACGCGGAAGACCGCAAGCGGGCAGCAAGGCTGGGCGTCTCACCGGGAGGGTCCATCCTGATTCACGGCCTGCCCAACGGCAAAGGATATGTGGGCGCGGCGCACCGGCTGTACGATTGGACGCTGGGTTGCGTTGCCGTCACCGATGAGGAGATCGACGAGGTATGGGAGCTGGTCGCGGTGGGTACGCCGGTGGAGATTCGGCCGTAAATCTGTTGCGTCTCGGCCCGCGGGGAGACCGTTATATCCGTCTTCCGGCAGGGAAACGCCTGCCTTCCTGATAGGCGCACAGAATGTTACAATCGGCACACTTTGTATTCCATGCCTGACGATCCCACAACCCATGAAACCGTCCTGGAGGTCGTCTTCCCCGGCCGTCCGCATCAGATTGTTCCCGTGACTCAATCCCCGTTTCTGATCGGCCGCGGCAGCGAGGCCGGCAATCATTTGCAGCTGGATGACCGGCGCATCTCGCGCAACTGCGCCGCCCTGGTTGCCGAGGAAAGAGGCTACCGGCTGGAGGACCGCGGCCACCGCCAGGGAATTTTTGTCAACGGCGAAAAGGTGGCGCGAAAGAGCCTGCACAGCGGCGACGTGATTCAATTCGGCATCGAAGATTGCTGCGAGATCATCTTTCGCTCCTCCGCCCAGGAAAATGCGCTCGAGAGCATGTTGACGCGCCTGGGAAATATGCCGGCGATAGCCATCACTCAGCGCTCCGGAGGCCTGGGCCAACTGAATCTGCTGCTGGAAGCCACATCGCTGCTTCATTCGCAGCTCCCGCTGGAGTCGGTGCTGGCGGCGATGCTGGATCACACCATCGCCATCACCCATGCCGATCGCGGCTTGCTGATCGAAGCAGGCGCGGCTGGGTCATTCCGGGTCAGGCTGGCCCGCGGACGAGACGGCGAAGAGCTGGCGCCGGAGAGTATAGCTCCCAGCCAGACCGCCCTCAGCCAGGCCATCGACCGCCAGGCTTCGTTCATCAGCGAAGACCTGAATCTGGCCGATCTGGAACTGAAGAGCGCGGAGAGCGTCGTTGTGCAGCGCCTGCGTTCCATCATCACTATTCCGCTGTACGCCATGCCCCGCGCCAATTCGGTTGAGTCCGCCGTGCTTGAGCGGGGGCAGCTTCTGGGCATTCTTTATCTCGATTCCACGCGGCCGGCGGCTTTTTCTGATCTCGACCGGCAGATTCTCGATGCGCTGGGGATGCAATCCGCCAGCATCCTGGACAATGCGCGGCTGGTGGAGCGGGAGCGCGAGCGGCAGCGCCTGGAACAGGAACTCTCCATCGCCCGCTCGATTCAGCAGGCTCTGCTGCCGCAGGGCTTGCACGATTATCCGCATCTGGCCATCACCGGAATGCACTACCCCTGTCATGAGGTCGGCGGCGACTACTTCGACGCATTTCCCGTCGGCGAGGAGCGCACCGCATTTCTGATTGCCGATGTCAGCGGCAAAGGCCTGGGCGCGGCGCTGCTCACCACCATGCTGCAGGGAGCGCTCTCCGCGATGGCCCTGGGCACGGACCCGGTGAGCGTCTTCAACCACATCAACAAATTTCTCTGCGAACACGGCGAAGTCAGGCGCTATGCGACCATGTTCTTCGCATTGCTCGATCGCGGTGGCAAACTGGAATACATCAAGGCCGGCCATCCGTCGCCGCTGCTGCTCAGGCGCGGCCAGGTCAGCGAGCTCTATAGCGATGGCTCCTTTCCGGTCGGCCTGCTGGAAAACGCCGAGTTCACTGCCGCCAGTCTGCAACTGGAGCCGGACGATACGCTGGTGCTGTTCAGCGATGGCATCACCGACGCGGAGAACCCTGACGAAGAGTTGTACGGCGTATCCCGTCTGCGCGAGGCTCTGGCCGGCCAGCAGAACGCGCCGCTCGACACACTGAAGCAGATCGTTCTGGATTCGGTCGAGGAATTTTCCCGCGGCGCCAGTCAGTCGGACGATATGACCCTGCTTATTGCACGTTACCGCGCGCCCGCAAAAGCCGAATCCCCGGTTGCCTGAGATTCATCTTATTCGCAGGAACACTGTGCTAGAGTGTTACGGATCAGGCTATGAGCGCGCCCAAAACTATCGGACGGTACGAGATTATCGATGAGCTGGGCCATGGCGCCATGGGCAGCGTTTTCCGCGCCAAGGACCCGGCCATGGACCGCATCGTGGCGGTGAAGACCATTCTTTCCGGGGCGCTGGCCGGCGAACAAAGCAGCGAATACCGGCAGAGATTCTTTCGCGAGGCGCGCGCCGCCGGGGCTCTGTCGCATCCCGGAATTGTCTCCGTCTTCGATGTCGGCGAGCACGAGGGCGTGCCATTTCTGGTGATGGAATTCGTGCCGGGAAGAACGCTCTCCGATGCCATCAAGAAGGGCGAGCGCTCCTCGCTGGAGCGGGTCTGCGAGATTGGCCGGCAGATCGCCGAAGCCCTGGGACACGCGCACCGCAAGGGCGTGATTCATCGCGACATCAAGCCCGCCAATATTTTGCTCGCCACGCGCGAGGCCGATGGGACGGAGCAGGCGAAGATTACCGATTTTGGCGTCGCCAAGCTGACCGCCGGAGAAATCACCACCACCGGCCAGCTTCTGGGAACCCCCGCCTTCATGCCGCCGGAGCAGTTTACCGGCGGGCCCATCGACGGCCGCGCCGACCTGTTTTCGCTGGGCGTCATTTTGTATTGGATGGCGACCGGTGAGCAGCCCTTTCCGGGCGAGACGATGACCGCCGTCTCCTACAAAATTGTTCACACCGAACCCATTCCCCCGGCCAAGCTGAATCCCGCCATCCCCGCCGCGATGGATAGCGTGATTCTCAAGTGCCTGGCGAAGAGCCCCGCCGACCGCTATCAAACCGGCGAGGAACTCGCTCAGGCCCTCGAGCAACTGCGCGCCGGCGCAACAACATCGAGCCTGCAAGCCAGCGCGCCAAAAGTTATGGGAACCGCGGGAGCCTCCAGAGTCTCGGAGGAGACCTATGACGTAACCCCCAGCTTGCCGCCGAAGCCCGCCCAGATAACCGCAACGCTCAAGCTGCCACAGCCAGCCGCACCGGCTAAAAAGAAGGGCGCGCTGCTGCTTGCCGCCGTGATTCTTCTTGTCGCCATGGTTGCGGGGGGCGGGTATCTGCTGCATCGCCATCGTTTGGCGGCGCAACAGCAGGCCGCGGAGGCGGCCGAATCCTGGCAGACAGCGCTCGCGGAACCGGCCACATCTTCGCAGTCAACGCCTGCGTATGAAGCCGCGCCGAGCACGAATTCCACCAAGCCTTCCACAGCGGCTGCAACACGCGCCCAATCTTCCACCGTGGCCTTCGATCCAAAGACGCTGGATCCCAAACAGAGTGCCCGCCTGAAGCTGGAACTGGACCACTTCCCGCCCAGCCTGGCCTTTACCGTCGAAATGGATAAGAGGGTTTATTTCAAGGGCTCAGCGGGCGACAAGGCGGCCATAGAAAACCTGTTTGTTCCGCCGGGGGTGCATGAGTTCCGTGTCATCGCGCGCGGCGGCAGCGCGCAAAAGGCCTCGAATATTGCGAGCGCCGAGTTCAAGGCCAACAAGCGCATGACTCTGAAGGCCGAACTCAGGCTCCCATCCACAGGCTCTTCAGGAAGCTCGCCGGCCCTGGACCCCGCCGCGCAGATCGTTGCGACGCTGCGAGGGGACCGTTTTTTCCGGTAGCAATAAAATCTCAATGTCATCGGCCTCTGTCTCGAAGAGGCGCGTGCTGGCCCCACCGCAGGTGCCCGCAGGTGGTGCGAAAATGGGAGTAGATGATCTCCCTGCAAAATGCCGGCAAGCGGTATGGCCCTCGAGTCTTGTTTCTTGAAGCCAACTGGCTGATACGAAGCAAGGAAAGGACCGCGCTGGTTGGCGCCAACGGCGCGGGAAAATCCACCATCATGAAGGTTCTGGCCGGCCTGGAGACGCTGGACTACGGCCAGATGCAGCAGACCCGCGGCATGAGCATCGGCTATCTGCCGCAGGAGGGGCTGGCGCTCACCGGCAGAACGGTCTTTGAGGAATGTCTGACGGTCTTCGACGAGTTGCGCGAGATGGCCCGCGAGGTCGAGCGGCTGGGCGGGCAACTGGCCGTGCTGCATCACGAAGGGCCGGAGTACGAGGCCGCGGCGGAGCGCTACTCCATGCTGCAAGAGCGCTTTCACGCGTTGGACGGCTACGCGCTGGACGCGCAGGTGGGCGGCGTGCTGACCGGGCTGGGCTTCGGCAAGGAAGACTGGACGCGGCAGACGGATGAATTCAGCGGCGGATGGCAAATGCGCATCGCTCTGGCCAAACTGCTGCTGGCCAAGCCTAACTTACTGTTGCTGGACGAGCCGACGAACCACTTAGATTTGGAGACGCGTAACTGGCTCGAAGACTATCTCGGGAGTTATCCCTTCGGTTACATACTTATCTCGCATGATAGGTATTTTCTGGATGTAACTATCGACAGAACGGTGGAGATATGGAATAAACGAGTGAATATCTATCAGGGTAACTACACCAAATATCTCAAGCAGAAGGATGAGCGGCGGACGCAGTTACAGGCGGCTTATAACAACCAGCGGCAGCAGATCGAGCACCTGGAGGCCTTCATCAACCGCTTCCGCTATCAGGCCACCAAGGCCAAGCAGGTACAGTCGCGCATCAAGGAGCTCGATAAGATCGAGCGCATCGAAATACCAGAAGCCGAATCGACGATTCACTTCCGGTTTCCCCAGCCGCAGCCTTCGGGGCGCATGGTGGCGGAGGCGGAAGGACTAGCGAAGAGTTATGGCCCCAAGCAGGTGTTCAAGGATGTGCTCTTCAGAATCGATCGCGGCGACCGCGTGGCGCTGGTGGGCGTGAATGGCGCGGGCAAGTCCACGCTGATTCGCCTGCTGACCGGAGCCGAGGCGCCTACGGCCGGAAAGATCAAGCTGGGTCACAACGTGGTTTGCGAGTACTTTGCGCAGGACCAGTACAAGGTGCTGGACGGCGACGCGCGGATGCTGGATGACATCAGCCGCGCCGCGGTCAAGGTGCCCGAAGGCGAACTGCGCTCGCTGCTGGGCTGCTTTTTGTTCAGCGGCGAAGATGTCTTCAAGCCGCTGGGCGTGCTTTCGGGAGGCGAGCGCAACCGATTTGCGCTGGCGCGAATTCTGGTTTCGCCGTCGAACTTTTTGCTGCTTGACGAGCCGACCAACCATTTGGACATGCGCGCCAAGGACGTGCTGCTGGAGGCGCTGGCGGCCTTCAGCGGCACGGTGGTTTTTGTCTCGCATGACCGCTACTTCATCGACCGGCTGGCAACGCGGGTTCTCGAAGTCGAGGGCGGCAAGGTGACCAGCCATGAAGGCAACTACGAAGACTATCTGCGCTGGAAATCATGCCAGGCCATGAGCGCAATTGATTCGGAGGGAGGCGGAGGTTTTAACCCCCGCATGAAGCCGGCAGAGTCAGTAAGGGCTTTAGCCCCGGAAAGAATCAGCCAAACTGCAGCCGATGATAAGTCCTCCGTCCAAGCCGCCAACAACCGCCCGCGCCGTTTGAATCCCATCAAGCAGAAGCAGATGGAGGAGCGCTGCGCGTTTCTCGAAGAAGAAACTCCGCGCATCGAGGCGGCGATTACGCACACCGAGGAGCAGTTGAGCATTTACGTCAGCGCCGCCGAGACCGAGCGGCTGACCGCGCTGGCCGAGGAGTTGCGTCAGCAATTAGCCGCGCACACCGCCGAGTGGGAAGAACTGATGGGGTTGTTGGAAGGCGCTTGATTCGGCACAAAAAGTCTCAGAAGCTGGGGCAGCCAGCACCATCGGTAAAATGCGGCTCACGATTACCAACCCATCTGGTCCATCCGATTCAGGATGATCTCGCTGTAGTGATTCATGCGCTCCGGCCGCCGCTTCAGGGGAGACGGCAAAATCGCGGCGAGCCGCGCTGACTGTTGCCGGCCGATATTCCTGGCAGCGATTCCGTCGTAGTAACGGCACGCCGGCTCCGCGCCATAAATGCCAGGTCCCCATTCGACCACGTTGAGGTAGAGCTCCAGAATGCGCTGCTTGCCGAGAACCAATTCGGCCACCGGGACCAGCGTGGCCTCCGCGCCCTTGCGGAGAATCGAGCGGCTCGTTCCGAAGAAGAGGTTTTTTACGAGTTGCTGCGTGAGGGTGGAAGCTCCGCGCATGCGGCCGCCTTCCATATCGTCTTCGGCATCGATTTGGATCTGGTTCCAATCGAAGCCATGGTGCTGGTAAAAGCGCGCATCCTCCGCGGCGATGACAGCGTGCTGGAGATCAGGCGAGATTTGACTGAGCGGAACGAAATGATAGCGTTCGCTATAAGGCTTGTGGTGAATCCAGGCCTGCATGCGGCGCTCGATGTGCATCGCGGTTGTTGGCGGGTCGATCCATCGCGCGGCCACAAGGATCTGCGCGGCGAGCAACCAAAGAAGCACCACGCCGAGGCCAAGCCATCGAACAAAGGATCGGAGGAAGCTCTTGCGAGGCGGAGTCTCGGGGGTTGTGTTTGGCGTTGTCGTCACATTTCAGAATATAGCCTAAAGCGGTTTTCACAAACTATGTGCCGCTTAGTGCGCCTGCCGATCGATCTCCGCCAAGGCGGCGCGAAAGTACTCCGTGGCCTCTTGAACGAGAAGCTGCGGATCTTTTTTGGAATAGTACTCCACGATTCGAAGCTCCTTTCCGCTCTCAACCAGCAAAACGCGAGGATAATTGATGCGCGGCCCCACCCCGCCTTCTTTTAATTCCGTCACCTTGATCGCAATAAGTTCATTGAATTCGGAGTCGTCTATCCTGCCGCCGAACCACACGGTCTTCGGTTCGAGATATACGTCGAAGCTGGGGAAGGCCCAGTATGGGTTGTCCGTCCGGCTGCCGTAGGGCGAATGTTTGCCTTGAGCGAGAATGAACTTCTTGATTCGTACAAAATTCGCGACGGTCAACACCGGATTGGAACCATCGGGAACCACGGTTGTGGCAGTCTGAACCCCGGCCGGAGGTTGCCAGCCAAGGGCAAACGCCAGAAAGACGGTGCCTCCGATTGCGCTACTCATCGTCTTCTCCCATCCACCACCATTCAGCTTACATCCGGCACGTTCAGATTCCGCACAGAACATCTTTTAAAGAGGTAAAGGATATTCTTGCCTGCTTCCACTTGCCACAAACCGCGCCCTCGTATTATGATTTACCTATGCGTCGATGTCGCTAACACCGCCCTGGTGCCCCTTGCGACGGAGACGTGCGCCCCATTCGCGCACCCTTTCCCGCCCCACAATTTGACCCATTACCCCACAGAACAGAACCGTCTGGGATCGCTTCCCGGAAAAGGAGATCATCATGGCGCACATAGCTGCGAATGTAACGGAACTCATTGGCAAAACCCCGTTGGTTCGATTGAACAAAGTGGCTGCCGGTCTGCCGGCAACCGTAGTGGCCAAGCTGGAGAGCCAGAACCCGGTATCGAGCGTGAAGGACCGCATCGGCTTCGCGATGATCGAGGCCGCCGAGAAGGCCGGCAAGATTATCCCCGGCAAGACAGTCTTGATTGAGCCCACCAGCGGCAATACCGGCATCGCGCTGGCCTTTGTGGCCGCGGTCAAGGGTTACCGGCTGATTCTCACCATTCCGGAAACCATGAGCCTGGAGCGGCGCGTGCTGCTGCTGGCCTTTGGCGCGGAGATTGTGCTCACCCCCGGGCCGAACGGCATGAAGGGCGCCATCGCCAAAGCCGATGAGATTCTGGCCAAGACGCCCAACGGATACATTTTGCAGCAGTTCAACAACCCCGCCAACCCGGCGATTCACTACGCCACCACCGGCCCAGAGCTTTGGAACGACACGGACGGCAAGATCGACATACTGATAAGCGGCGTAGGCACCGGCGGCACGATCACCGGCGCGGGCAAATACATCAAGGAGCGCAAGCCGGGCTTCAAGGCCATCGCCGTGGAGCCGACCGACAGTCCGGTGCTGAGCGGCGGCAAGCCGGGGCCGCACAAGATTCAGGGCCTCGGCGCGGGCTTTGTGCCGGGCGTGCTGGACACCGGCATTGTGGATGAGATCATCCAGGTGACGAATGACGAGTCCATTGCGCTGGCCCGGCGTCTGCCGCTCGAAGAGGGCTTGTTTGTGGGCATCAGCTCGGGCGCGGCGCTGGCCGCGGCGCTCAAAGTGGCCGCAAGGCCGGAGAACAAGGGCAAGCTGATCGTGGTGGTGCTGCCGGACTTCGGCGAGCGCTATCTGTCCAGCATTCTCTTCGAGTCGCTGCGTCAGCAGGCTCTGGCGTTGCCGGTGGAGGCGATTGCCGCGTAGGTGCTGGCCGGAAGGCGCTATGCTTTGAAGGGGCGCGGTTGATGAGGCTGCGTCCTTTTCGAGCGATTCCTGTGCCGTCATTCTGAAAACGTTATGGCTCTGTTTGCCCGCATCCGCGAAGACATCAACTCCGTGCTGGAGCGCGACCCGGCGGCGCGCTCCCGGCTGGAGGTCTTCTTGTGCTATCCGGGGCTGTGGGCGGTGTGGATTCATCGCGTCTCCCACTGGCTGTGGGGCGCGAAGCTGCGCCTGCCGGCAAGGATGCTCTCGCAGGTGGGCCGATTTTTTACCGGCGTGGATATTCACCCCGGAGCGCTGATTGGACGGTGCCTCTTCATCGACCACGCAACGGGAGTAGTGATCGGCGAGACCTCCATCGTGGGCAGCGACGTAACCATGTACCAGGGCGTGACGCTGGGCGGGACGGGCAAGCAGCACGGCAAGCGCCATCCCACGGTCTGCGACGGCGTTTTTATCGGCAACAACGCCAACCTGCTGGGCAACATCACCATCGGCGAGAACTCGCGCGTAGGCGCGGGCTCGGTGGTGCTCTCCGACGTGCCGCCCAACTCGACGGTGGTGGGCGTTCCGGCGCACATCGTCTATCGCAACGGCGAGCGCGTGCTGATTACCGATCCGCACGACATCAAGGACCCGCTCTCCGACGCGCTGATTGCTCTGTCAGGCCGCGTTGACGAGTTGGAGAAGCAGCTTGGCGGCAAGCAACGCCTGGACGGCAAGTCCCCGGCAGAACAGTTCACCGCCGAGGCCGCCGAACGCGAAGCCTATCGCGCGGAGCTGGAGCGGCTGCGGCAGTATGTCTCGATGGGCGAAGGAATATAACGAGCCTCAGATACCTTTCCTGCATTACGAACGCTGTTAAAACAGCCGCTTTCCGCAATACGGAAACTCTGAAAATGCCGTACAATTCAGGCAAATTGTGTGATTGGAAATTCTCATGAGCAGCGAATCTTCGCGCATTCTCGTCATCGGAGCCGGGGTCAACGGTTCCGTCTATGCCGCCGAATTGCACCGGGCCGGTTTCAACGTCACCGTTCTGGCGCGTCCCTCTCGATGCCGGGTACTGATTGAACGAGGCCTCGAAATCGAGAACCCGCTCAACGGCGCGCAGACCGTGACCAGATTGCCCTTCATTGACCATCTGGAATCCACGGATATCTATGACTACATTCTTGTCGCCGTGCGCAAAAATCAGGTGGGGGAACTTCTGCCGGCGCTTGCTCAGAACGCTTCACCCTGCGTGGTATTCATAGTCAATACAGTTTTGGGTCCTGAAGAGTGGGTTGCAAAACTGGGGGCGGATCGCGTTCTGCTGGGCTTCGGCTTCGCCGGAGGCAGGCGCGAGGGCAACCTGGTGCGGGCCATGCGCGTAAAAAGAGCTTCCGCGCCCTTCGGCGAAGTCAATGGCGCTGTCACTCCAAGGCTCACGCGCCTGATCGGCATCCTCAACCGCGCTGGACTCAAGTCAAGAGTAGAACCGCACATGCCCGACTGGCTTGCCAACCACGCGGCGATGATTGCGCCTTTCGCGGTGCTGGTCATCAAGCACGGATGCGATACCCGCGCCCTGGCTCGTTCCAAAAGCGATCTGCGCTTGCTCGCCGATGCCATGTGCGAGACGCTCAAGGTGCTGCGCGCCGCGGGACGCCGCATTGTTCCTCGCGCCCTCGTCGTGTTCTGCAGGCTTCCGCGATTCATTCTGGTGGGCCTGTTCCGGGCTTTTCTTTCTACCAAATTTGCCGAGATCGGCGGCGGCTGGCATTGTTCCCAGGCTCCTGATGAAATGAACCAGTTGGCAAGCGAACTCAAAGAGCTTGTGGAGCGATCCGGACTCCCAGCGCCGGATCTCCGGCAGATCCTCGCGGAATCTTAATGGAGGCGGGCGATGATCGCGCGAAGCCTATCGCGCGGATCTGGAGCGGCTGCGGCGTTATGTCACGATGGGCGAAGGGATCTGAGGCTGCGGCCCGCGGTCCGCAACGTTTTTTCAACTATTTAACCGATAAGTTTTTGCGGAGTAGCCTCGACAACCTCTGGTTCTCCAGCTTCATCCGGCTCCGTCCACAGCCGAATCAGCGTTGGCAGAGCAATCAATGAAAGCACTATCCAGGAGAGAACCAGAGGGCTGTTCAACAGCGTATTTCCCAATTGCAGCAATCTGCCGATGGAGCCTTCAGGCGCTATCAAGTACACTGCCCAAACAACTACCGCCAACAATATTGCCGTCCTCCGCAGCAGGCGGAAAGCCGTCCGCTCCGCGCGCTCCTGCTCCACTCTCTGCCGCTCATCGGGGTAAAAGCAGCGCTTCCACAACTCATCCCGATAGCGCTCCATCAGCGGCCAGCGTTGCGCCGTCGTCAGCTTGTCGTAAGGAATACCAAATTCCGTCATGCCGGGGTCCTCCATGCTCGTGCCCGCGAGCCGGTACACCCCCTTTGCCCAAAAGAGAGCCATGCACACGACGAAGCTCCCAGATACGGCTGTAGTGAGCAGCACGATCCTGCTGAACAGAAAATCCTCGTCTAAATGGTGCACATGATGTTGATAGGCGATACCCATCCAGCTCACGAGTGTGATCGCAAGTACAAATAGAATCAATGCTGCCAAGGATCGCCGGACCCACTGCCGATCCGCCAGTTGGTTGACCCGCCGTAACCGCCGGAATGATGCAGGGTCCAGAGCCATGACCGGGAAATGGCGATAAAAACGTTGAAACGACGAGTACAACCAATCCCTGAGGAATCCTTGCCTCATGATCTTGATGCTCATCTCAAGCCTCCTTCCGGCGCATTTCATAGACCTGCTCACTCAAAGGCCGGAATGGATGGGGAGAAAATACCGCCTCCATTGGCAGGTTGAAGGTAATGCTGATCTTGAAGGCCAGTTCCAGCGAGGGCGTGTAATCTCCCCGCTCCAAAAAGCCGATGGTCTGCGGGTTTACGCCCACCTGTCCAGCCAGTTGTGCCCGCGACATCTTTCTCTCCGCCCGGAGCACGGCAATGCGGTTATGAATCGCCATGAATCTAATATAAAACATATTGTTGCGTATACGCAATAGTTTTTTGATAAATTTTTATGGCGCCGCCCCGGTGTTACAGTGGTTTCGTTCCCACTTTTTGGCCGGGGTTTGTTTTGTCGCAATTCTTTCGCTCGCTTTTCGTGGCCCTTTTCGCGTTTTCTGTTGCCGCCCATGCGGCGGCGCGCGTACAGGCCGCGCCCGTTCCACCGGAGATGCGCTCGACGGCCTTCACCGTCCGCGTGAACGGCCAGCCCATCGACGTGGCTCATGCCGCCGCGAGCTATGAGTATGTCAGCTTCGATGGTTCCGGCCCATTTTACATCGAGATTACGGCCGCTGAGCCGGGATTCTGGGACACGGGCGTAGACATTCAGCCCTGGCGGCTGGGTTTGCGTCCTATGCGGACCGGCCAGACCATTCGCTTCAGGCTTGCGGGTCCGGCCAAGCTCTCCATCTCCCGGCCCGGCGACTTCCTGAACCACGCGGCCATGCTTTTCCTCTTTGCCGCCGCGCCGCCGCCGCCCTTGCCGCGTGACCCTAAGATTCGCGTCTTTATGCCGGGGGTCTATCACGAAAGCCTGAACCCGAAAAGCGGCGAGACGCTTTATCTGGCGCCCGGTTCGTACTTTTTCGGCAGCCTGAATCTATGGAAGGTGGAGAATGTAAAAATTCTTGGCCGGGGGACGATTGTCTACGAAGGCCCCCAGGACCCCAATGGCGACGAAGGCTGGATGCAAAAGCAAGATTGGCACTGCGTGGGCGCGATGGAGTCGCGCAACGTGGAGATCGACGGGCTGACCTGCATTGTGAGGTCGCGGACCTGGTCGATCCAGATGAAGGACTCCACTGGTTTTGTGTACGATGATTTGCGCGTGATCGGCGGCAATCCGGGCAACGCCAATCAGGACGGCATGGACTGGCTGGGCGGCGGCGACGCCGTGGTGCGCAACGCCTTTATCCGCTCCTCGGACGATGATTTGGTCCTGCAGGGCAACTGGGACGGCTACAGCGACGAGGCGATGCTGCGTCCCGGCCATGATGTGCGGAACATTCTCATCGAACACAGCGAGCTATCGACCAGCATCTCGAACATCGTGCGCGTAGGCTGGCCGCGCAAGACCTTCAACTCGAGCAACTTTACCCTGCGCGACTCCGACATTCTGCACGGCGGCATCGGGGCATGCGGGCAAACCTATGCGCTGTTCGGGATGTGGGGCGCAAACGGAGCCAAGGGAATTCACTCCGACTACAAATTTGAAAATCTCTTTCTGGACAACTGGTACTCGCTCGAGCAGATGGAGCAGGAGTACCCCGGCTTGCGCGGGTTCACCTTCCGCAACATCTGGGCGCTGGACCAGCCGCCGCTGGCCGAATCCACGATGACCGGCGACGTGTCGGACGTGACCTTCGACAACGTGAAGTACGGGCAGGCGCGCGCGGCCGCCAATGCCGATCTTCCGCTGGTGACAGGCGACGGCGCGCAGCCCGCGCATTTTGCGGCTCCGCACGGTCCAATAGCGACGTTCACCGTGGACCCGCCGGTCTTTGCTCCGGGAGAGAAAGTCACCTTCACCGCGCAACCTTCGCCCGGCGCGAGTTACACCTGGCTCTTCGGCGACGGAACACAAGCCAGCGGCCGTCGCGCGCGCCATCGTTTTCCCGACGCCGAGGGAACTCAATTGGATGGGGCGGCAAAAGGAGCCGGCCGGTTTCGGGTTCTGCTCCACGTTGAGGAGATTGACGGGAGCCAGGATTGGGCGGCGCAAGGGTTGGTGGCCGTGGCTCAGTGGCACGAGCAGGCGAGCATCGCCGGTCCCATGGCCGCCGGCCTCGCATGGCAGATTTACCCCGGAGAATGGACCGAGCTGCCGAATCTCGCCACGGAACGCGCGGTCTTTGCCGGCGAAGGGCCCGGCCTGAGAGCGGACTCTCAAGGCTTTACGCATTACGCCGCCGTGTGGGACGGCCTCATCGACATTCCCGCTGACGGCGGCTATACCTTTTATGTGCTGGCTCGCGATGGCGCGCGCCTGGTGATCGACGGCGAGGAAGTGGCCAGGACCGGACCCTCGTTCGCGCAGGTTTGCGACTCGCCGGGCAACGCGATGCGCTACGCTCGCGGCTCTCTGGGACTGCGCGCCGGCAAACACACGTTGCATCTGGAAGGCCTGCACTCGGCCAGCGAGGGCTCGCCCCGCCTGCTGTGGGAAGGGCCCGCGCTGCCCCTGACCGACGTGCCCCAGGAGGCTTACAGCCATCCAAGTCAGGTTGTGGTAAAAAACAGGGAATCGAGATGAAGAGTAGATGGATGATTGGTTGTGTCGCTGTGCTGTGCGCGGCTTCGCTGGCGACGGCTCAGGGCAAGCAGCCGGCCGCATTGCGCGCCTCAACGCAGATTCTTGTTGTCACGACGCAGGACTGGAACGGAGTTGATGGAACGTTGCAGGCGTATGAGCGGCCGCAGGCGCGCAAAAGGTGGAAAGCTGCCGGAGATCCTATCCCCGTTGTAGTCGGCAAGAAGGGTCTCGGATGGGGAGCTGGAGTGGCTTCGGTTGACAAACTGCGGGCAGCGGGCGGACCCATCAAACAGGAAGGCGATGGCAAATCGCCGGCCGGGGTCTTCCGCCTGATCACGGCCTTTGGCTATGCCGCACAGGCGCCGCCGGGATGGAAGATGCCCTACCTGAATCTCACCCCATCGGTTGAATGTGTGGATGACGCACACTCAAAGTTTTATAACCGCGTGCTGGATCGCGCATCGGTTGCGCCCGACTGGTCGAGTTCCGAGCAGATGCTGCGCCCCGATGGGCAGTACCGCTGGGGATTGATGGTCGATCACAATGCGAACCCGGTGATTGCTGGCGGAGGCTCGTGCATCTTCCTGCATATCTGGCTCGGGCCGGGCGTGGGAACCACGGGCTGCACGGCTATGGCGCAGGAGCAGATTGAAGGCCTGCTCGCGTGGATTGATCCGGCGAGAAAGCCGCTGCTGGTGCAGTTGCCGCGTCCGCAGTACAAAAAGCTGAGAAGGCGCTGGAAGCTGCCGGCGTTGCCGCGGTAATGATGAAGCTATTCTGAATAATAAGGAGCAACGCAGATGGATGAGCAAAGAAAAATGCTGACACATTTTTTGGCGGCGCTGGCCTATAGGACACAGAAGGCGCTGCGCGATGCTCCGCCGGAGTTTGCCGCTTTTCGCGTTGCGCCGCTGGTGCGCACGCCGCATGAGCTGATTCGCCACATGGACGGCGTTCTTGGGTCGGCGCGCAGCTATTTCACCGGGGGACCTTACAGTGTGCCGTACTTTCCAGAATTCTCCGACGCGGTTGCGCACTTTCATGAAACGCTGACGGATCTGGCGCATCACATCGAGATCGGAACTGAGTTGCACGAGATTACATTGGAAAGAGTCTTGCAGGGTCCATGCTGCGACGCGCTGAGCCACGCCGGGCAATTGGCGATGCTGCGGCGGCTGGCGGGCTCTCCTGTTCCGCCGGAGAACTTTATTTTCGCCGCTGTGAGCGCGGAGAACCTTGGCCCGGATCAGCCGCTTCCGGTCCGGCCTGATAAGGATTGGCCGGAGAGGCCGTGAAGAGTGATCCAGAGCCGACTTTGGCCATTTGAACCATGATTGATTGAACGGAAATGCCGGATTAATGATTCTCACTCTCAGAGTCCGAACGCTTCCGGGTAACGAACCTTGCCGCGAATACCTTCGAGCGCATTGGGCTTCAGCTCAAGCGCCATCAAGGACTTTGGGTTGAACGGGTTCTCGATAAAGCACGCCTTATCGGTCGAGAAGCCAAAGCGCTGATAGTAATCCGGGTGGCCGAGAACTAAAACAATCTGCTCGCGTTGCGCATGCAGCCAATCAAGGCCGTGAACCGTCAACATTGTTCCAATGCCCTGGCGCTGGAACTTCGGTATTACCGCCAGGGGAGCCAAGGCCACTGCCGCAACGGGTTTATCGGTTGTCTCAATCGACATCCGGCTGAAGAGGATGTGCCCTGCGATCACGTCTTCAGCCTCGGCAACAAACGAAGCGAGTACGACTCCCTGAGCGCGCAGTCGATCAATGAGATCGGCCTCGTCCCGCCGGCCAAATGCCTCTTCGTTGACGAGGCGAATCGCGGCGCGATCTTCAGGTCTCTCATTGCGGACGAGCATCACATATATCCGGTTATTTCGGTAATTGCGACGTGTCCCAGCCTCCGCCGAGGGCGCGGACCAAGCCCACGCTGGCGACAAACTGCCGCGTCTGGAGATCGACGGCGGTGCGCTGGTTCTGGAGCAGCGCGGCCTCTGCCGTCAGCACTTCGAGGTAGCCGGTGACGCCACCCTTGTAGCGCTGGTTGGAGATGTCATAAGAATGTTGCGCTGACGCGACGGCCTGCTGTTCGGCAGTGGATTCCTGCTCCAAAATTCTGAGGCCGGAGAGCTGGTCTTCAACGTCGTTGAAGGCCGCGATGACGGATGCCTTGTAACCTGCGGCCTGGGCTTCGTAACTGTGGCGTGCGGAATCGGTGAGGGCATGGCGCTGGCCGGCGTCGAAAAGGAGCTCCGATGCCTGCGCTCCCAGGCTCCATAGCGCGCTCGGTCCCTGAATCCAGGTTCCGGCGTTGAGGCTTTCAAATCCGCCGGTTCCATTCAGGGTGATGGTGGGATAGAAGGCGCTTTTTGCAATGCCGATCTGGGCGTTGGCGGCGGCGGCGCGACGCTCGGCGGCAGCGATGTCGGGACGGCGCTCGAGCAGTTGCGAAGGCACGCCGGTGGGAACCTTGGGCAGGGCTAAATCAAGTGGTGAAAACGGAATGTTGAATTCGGCCAGCTTGTAGTTAGCGATGGTTCCGATGGCGTGTTCGTATTGAGCACGAGCCACTCCCACATCGATCCGTTGTGCGCGCACGGTTTCCAGTTGCGTGCGGGCCTGGGCCACGTCTGCCTCGGTGCCGATGCCGCCCTTCAACCGCCGCTGGGTCAGGTCGAGCTGGCGTTCCAGGTCTGCGACAGTCGAGTCGAGCAGTTTGATTTCAGCGTCCAGGCCGCGCAGTTGGAAGTAGTCGGCGGCCATCTCGGCATGAAGGCTGAGGTCGATGTTGGCTGCGTCGGCGGCGCTGGCCTGGGCGTTGGAGCGGGCGGCCTCGACGGTGCGGCGGATGCGGCCCCAGAAGTCCGGCTCCCAACTGGCCTGGCCGGTAAACAAAAAATCGTTGTAGGTTGCGGGTTTGCCGGCAGAGAAGGAAGGGCCGTTTGCCGAAACTTTCTCTCGCTGAGCGGAGGGTCCGGCAGAGAGCGTGGGAAAGAATGCAGCGCGGGCTACGGTGACCTGGTCGCGAGCGGCAAGATAGGTTTCCAGCGCCTGGCGGAGGGTCTGGTTGTTGGCGGCGATGCGCTCTTCCAGTTGATTGAGCTGCGGGTCCTGGTAGATCTCCCACCACTTGCCGCGAAGCAGGCCGTCGGAGGGGTTTGCCGGCTGCCATGCGCCGCCGGCGGGGGCGGGCGGCGGCTGGAGGACAGCGGTTGCGCCGGTTTCCTTGTAGGCTGGCGGAGCTTCATAGCCGGGGCGGTTGTAGTTGGGACCGGCGGGCTTGCAGCCGGCGAGCAGAATCAATGCTGCGGAAAAACTAGCTCCTGCGTAACGCGTCAAAACGGAGGGAGGCGGGGGTTTTAACCCCCGCATAAAGCCAATAATATGAACGCGGGCTTTAGCCCCGGAGAAACATTTCCCGCCAATCTCGCTCAAATTCCCGAGTTTATCCGCAGCACGAGGCGAAGGCATGATCATTTACCTCCCGCATTGGTTTGCCTGCCGGGAGTAGCGACCTGAACCTTTTCTCCTTCAATGAGGGAGTCGGGCGGATCCTGGATCACCTGGTCGCCGATGCTGAGTCCATTGACGATCTGCACGTTGGCTCCGTCGTCCTCGCCGATGACCACGGGAACCAGATGCGCGGTGTTGCCGTTGACGACGACGCCCACGCGCAGGCCTTCCCTGCGGAAGATGAGCGCCGCGGCGGGCACGATGAGGGTGGGTCCGGCGGATGGCGTCTTGAAGTGAACCTGGGCCAGCGAGCCAGGCAGCAGTTCACCGGCGTGGTTGTCTACGTCGATCTCCACCAGGAGGGTGCGGCTGGCAGGGTCGATGGCGTCAGCGGTGCGCACCAGAGAGCCCTGGTAGATTTTTCCGGCGTGCTCGGCGAAGGTCAGGTCGATCTTCGCGCCCGGCTTCACGTTGGCAGAGTAGATCTGCGGCAGGTTGGCGTAGACGCGCAGGGTCTGGAGGGCTTGCAGGTGAAACAGCTCTTTGCCCGCGCCGGGGTCGATGAGCTGGCCGGTGTCGATGTTGCGGGCGGTGATGACGCCGTCGAAGGGCGCATAGACTTTTTCGAAGGATTGCAACTGGCGCATCCGCTCGACGTTGGCCTGGGCGGATTTGACGGCTGACGCCGTAGCCGCGGCCTGATTGACGAAGGTATCGGTGTCCTGGCGGGAGACGGCGTCGGATTGGACGAGGCCGGTGTAGCGCTCGGCCTGGATGCGGGCGTTGTTGGCGTTGGCCTGGGCGGTGACAAGGTCGGCCTGGGCCTGGGCCAGTTGCTGGTCCAGCTCGGGGGTGGCAATCTCGGCCAGCAGCGCGTCCTTCTTCACTTTGGCGCCGATGTCGAAGTACCAGCGCGTCAAGTATCCGGATGTCCGCGCGTAGATGGGCGAGTCGGTGAAGGAGGTCACGTTGCCGGGGAGCACAAAGCTGTCTACGGGCGCGCCAGTTTTTGGGGCGGCGACGATGACCGTGGGAGCGGCCAGTTCCGTAGTGCGCTCGGCAAGATTTCTGTCGGCACGCATGCGGCTCCAGATGCCGTAGCCCGCCAGGATGCCCGTGACGATGACGACGACGGCCACGCCGAAGAGGGCCTTGCGCGGCGAGAAGGCCGCATCTTCGGGCGCGGATTCGTGATGGCGGCCGGGTTGCTGGTTCGGATTGGATTCGTTGCTCATGAAAATCTACTCCGGTATCTCGTCAAACTCATCGTATGTTCCGGCCATTGCCGCGCCGCGGGCCGTCTCGCGGCGGTTTTCCATCCAGCCGTGAACGATGGAGAAAAATGCAGGAACAAAAAACAGCGTGGCCACGGTGGCCAGCAGCAGGCCGCCGATAACGGCGCGGCCCAGCGGCGCATTCTGCTCGCCGCCGTCGCCTAGGCCGAGAGCCATGGGCACCATGCCGATGATCATCGCCAGGGCGGTCATCAGCACCGGGCGCAGGCGGACAAAGCCCGCGTTGAGCGCCGCAGTGCGCGCGTCACCCACCAGGACTTCGAGCTGCTCGCGGGCAAAGCTCACCACCAGGATGGAGTTGGCCGTGGCCACGCCCATGCACATGATGGCTCCGGTCAACGCCGGGACGCTGAGCCGGGTGTTGGTGAGGAAGAGAAACCAGACGATGCCGGCCAGAGCCGCGGGCAGCGCGGAGATGATGAGAAACGGATCGAGCCAGGATTGGAAGTTAACCACGATGAGCAGGTAGACCAGCACAATGGAAAACACGAGGCCGCCCAGCAGTCCCGCGTAGGAACTCTTCATGGTCTCGCTCTGGCCGCGCAGGTCAAAGTGCGAGCCGCGCGGCAGATCGGCCTGATGGCGGTCGATGATGCTTTCAATCTGGCGGGTGACGCTGCCCAGGCCGGTTCCATTGACGTTGGCGTAGATGTCGATGACCGGCTGCACATCGTAGTGGCTGACGGTGCCCAGTTCGGCTCCGGGCGAGATGGTTGCCAGATTGCCGAGCACCTGCGTTGGAGCGGGTGTGCCGGGAACGGCGGAGGATGGCTGCTGCGTACCGCCTGCGCCGGTGATGGGCAGGCTCTGGAGCGCGGCCAGCGAGTCGAGCTTATACTGCGGAGCCTGGACGGCGATGTTGTAAGTGACTCCGCTTTTGGGGTCGAGATAGAAGTTGGGGGCGGTTTGGAAGCTGCCGCTGAGAGAGATCAGCAGGCTGGTGGCCACATCCTTCTGGGTGAGGCCGATGGTCTGGGCGAGGGTGCGGTCCACGTCCACCGTCATCTTGGGATAGTCGAAGGGCTGCTGGATGCGCGCATCGGCAGCGCCGGGAACGTAGCGGACCTCATCGAGCATCTTCTCGGCCAGCGCGCGGTTCCCATAGAGATCCGGGCCGACGATCTGAATGTCGATGGGCGCGGAGAGGCCGAAGTTCAGAATCTGGGTGACGATGTCCACCGGCAGCACATAGAAGGTGACTCCGGGATATTGGCGGGCCAGCACTGTGCGCAGGTGATCGACGTAGGCCGCTGTAGGGTGGTGATCTTTGCTCAACTGGACCTGAATGTCGGCGTCGGCCGGGCCGATGGGCGCCGAGGTCGAGTAAGAGAGATTCAGGCCGGAGTATGGCAGGCCGATGTTGTCCACGATGGAGACGACTTCTTTGTTCGGAATCTGCTCCCGGATGGTGGAATCGATGTGATCGCAGAGCAGCGCCGTTTCCTCGATGCGCGTGCCGGTGCGCGCGCGCACATGAATTTTGAACTGGCCGGAGTCCACCGAGGGAAAGAAGTCCTGGCCCAGAAATGGCGCCAGCAGCCCCATCGAGCCGAGGGCGAACAAGAGGAAGAGGGCGAGGAAGACTTTCGCGTGGTCCACGCACAGGGTCAGCAGGCGCAGGTAGCCATGGCGAAAGCGCTCAAAGCCGGATTCGAATCCGCTCTGAAAGCGAATCAATGGGTTGCGGCTGGCGAGCTTCTTTTGAGCCTCGGCGTCGTCGTGCTCCTTAAGCAGGTACTTGGCCATGGTCGGCACCAGGGTTCGCGAAAGGAAGTAGCTGGCCAGCATGGCAAAGACCACCGCCTCGGCCATGGGTACGAAAAGGTATTTGGCCACGCCGCTCAAAAAGAACATGGGCACGAAGACGATGCAGATGGCCAGCGTGGAGACCAGGGCGGGGACGGCGATCTGCGCCGAGCCGTCGATGATCGATTGCTCCAGTTCCTTGCCGGCTTCCAGATTGCGGTTGATGTTTTCAATGGCCACGGTGGCGTCATCCACCAGTATGCCGACGGCCAGCGCAAAGCCGCCCAGGGTCATGATGTTGATGGTCTCGCCCAAGGCGTAGAGAATGGCGAGCGAGCAGAGAATGGAGAGCGGAATGGAAACCGCGATAATGACCGTGGAGCGCCAACTGCCCAGAAAGATCAGGATCATGATGGCGGTGAGGCAGGCAGCGATGATGGCCTCGCGGACCACGCCGTCGATGGCGCCGCGGACAAAGATCGACTGGTCACTGAGCGCGTTGATCCGCAGTTGCGGCGGCAGGTTTCCTTTCACTTCCGGGCTCTCCAGCTTGTCGCGCACACCTTTGATGATGTCCAGCGTGGAGGCCGAGCCGGTCTTCATAATGGCCATCATTACGGCGCGTTTGCCGTCCACGCGAATAATATTGGTCTGAGGCGGATTGCCGTCGCGCACATGGGCCACGTCGCGAACGTAAATCACCGAGCCGTTGACGGCCTTGATGGGCAGGTTGTTCAGCTCGTCAATGATGGGCAAGGCGGAGTTGGTTTCGACGGCGTACTCAAAGCGGTCGATCTTCATGGTGCCCGAGGGCGCAATGAAGTTCTGCGCGGAGACGGCGTTGACCACATCAGCGGGCGAAAGTCCCTTGGCCTGGAGCGCGTGCAGATCGATGTCCACCTGCACCTGGCGCGACTTCCCTCCGTAAGGAAAGGGCGTCTGCGCTCCCTCAATGGTCGCCAGTGGAACGGCGATGTTGACCCTGGCCGCGTCCGCTAATTGCTGCTCGTTCAGGCCCTGCCCGGAGATGCCCAGCATCAGAATGGGCACGCTCGACGCGTTGTACTGGATGATGAAGGGCGGCGTGGAGCCCGGCGGCAAGCTGCGCAACTGCACCTGGCTGATCGCCGTCACCTGGGCGATGGCCGCGCCGATGTTCACGTGCGGATGAAAGAAGACTTTGATCACGCCCAGGCCGTTGAGCGATTGCGACTCGATGTGATCGATGTCGTTGACCGTGGTGGTCATGCTGCGTTCGGCGTTGTAGACGATGCGGGTGGACATCTCCTGCGCGGAGAGGCCGTTGTAGCCCCAGATCACGGTGATGACGGGAATGTCGATGTTGGGAAAGATGTCCGTAGGCATCGACAGGATGCTGAAGACGCCGAGGATCAGAATCAAAAGCGCAAAGACGACGAAGGTGTAAGGCCGCCGCAGCGCAAGCCGGACAATCCACATAGGGCAGGTACTCGCTACCGAGCCGGGCTATTCGCGCGACCAGATCGCTCCGTTAGGCTCGATTAGAGGTCATCGCCGGCTCGCCGGATACCGGGACTGGACGGCGCTCACCGTCCCGGCCCGATCCATAAGTTTAAAGTACTATGGTAGACGAAGTGGCGCGGCAATGGAGCAAAGGCCTCATGCAGGGCCGTCCGCACATCTGTCTGGACGCTCCAACGGGCTGAAAAGACGCTCTCAATGAGAGGCGATGTTCCACAGCCGCTCGATTCGCTTACAATAGTTCCGTCTTGCTTTCATGAGGAATGCGTTTCCTGGCTGGGAGGAGGCGGGTTCCCGCATGAGATGCGCCAGGGCGGGCGAAACCTTTGAGGAAACTCAAGCGTCCCTAGAAACGAGCACGGGCAGAGTGTCTTCCGCCCGGAAGAGTAATCTTTTTACCCATTTAGCGGACATTCACACAAGAGAAAACGGCGGGAATCGACACCATGTCCATTGAAGACGTTCCGGAGTCCCATCTGGCCTCATCCGGCATCGAACAACAACCCTCCGCCCCCGGGAGTTCCGGGGTGCGCATCGTCATTTATCTGGTGGTGATTATCGCCGTGGTTTTGGTTGTGTGGAAGATTTATCAGAACCAGAAACAAACCGCGGCAAACAGCGCCAGTCAGGCTCTGGCGCTTCAGAACCGGCCGGTTCCGGTGCAGGTGGCGGCCGCCGAGCAGAAGCCGATGCCCATCTTCCTGACCGCGCTGGGCACGGTGATGCCCTATATGAGCGTCACCGTCAAGGCGCGGGTCAGCGGAGAACTCGAACCAGTCAAGTTCACCGAGGGCCAGCAAGTCAAGCAGGGCCAGACCATTATGGTGATCGATCCCAAACCTTACCAGGCCGCTCTGGACCAGGCCAAGGGCACACTGGCGCACGATCAGGCCCTGCTGAAGAACGCCCAGGCGGAGTTTGCCCGCTACAAGGCGCTCTATGACGCCGGCGTTACCTCCAAAGAGGTCATGCAATCCGATGAGGCTGCGCAGGGCCAGTACGAGGGCGCCATCGAGGCCGACAAGGCCGCGGTCGAAACCGCCCAGTTGCAGCTCAACTGGTGTACGATTCAATCGCCCATCAACGGCAAAATCGGCCTGCGCCTGGTAGACCCCGGCAACATCATTACCGCCAATACGACCAACCTGGTCATTATCAATCAGTTCCAGCCGATTGCCGTTTACTTTACGCTGCCCGAGGACGAGCTTCCCCAGGTACTAAAGAAGCTGGCGGCGGAAAAGCGCCTGGCCGTGGACGCCTACGACCAGAACGACACGCAGAAGCTGGCCACTGGCTACCTGCTCACCGCCGACAACCAGATCGACACCACCACCGGCACCGGCAAACTGAAGGCGGTCTTTGACAATAAGGACGATGCGCTGTTCCCCAACCAGTTCGTCAACATTCATCTGGTGATGGAAGATCGGCCCACTGCGCTGGTGGTGCCCTCGGCGGCCATCCAGACCGGCAATCAGGGCTCGTATGTGTGGATCGTCGATCATGCCGACGCGCAGGGAAACGGAACCGCCAAAATTCAGCCTGTGAAAGTGGCATTGGCCGAGGGGCAGGTGACCATCCTGGACGAGGGCCTGCAGCCAGGCCAGACCGTGGTGGTGGATGGCGCGGACCGCCTGCGCCCCGGACAGAGTGTGATCGCCAGCGTGGCTCGCCAACGCGGCGGACAGGGGGCAAAGGGGCAAGGCGCGGGTCAGAGTGGCGGAAACCCGTTTGCGGCTCCCACTGCGGCATCCAGCACCGGCTCGCCGGCCGGCAGCGGCAAACAAGATAAGAGGAACAAGCAGTGAGCCTCAGTCCTTCCCGGCCATTTATTCTGCGCCCGGTAGCGACCTCGCTGCTGATGGCGGCCATTCTGCTGGCGGGCTTTGTGGGCTACCAGCAGTTGCCGGTCTCCGCCCTGCCCGAAGTGGATTACCCGATTATCCAGGTGCTCACCTTCTATCCCGGCGGCGGGCCGGAGGTCATGGCCTCGTCGGTCACCGCGCCCCTGGAGCGGCAGTTCGGCCAGATGCCGGGACTCAAGCAGATGACCTCGGTCAGCTCCGGCGGCGGCTCGGTCATCACTCTTGAATTTAATCTGGACGAGAATATTGACGTAGCCGAGCAGGAAGTTCAGGCGGCCATCAATTCGGCCAGCAGTTTTTTGCCCGCCGACCTGCCCAACCCGCCCATCTACAGCAAGGTCAACCCCGCCGACGCGCCCATCATGACGCTGGCGCTCACCTCCGACACGCTGCCCCTGGATAAGATCGAGGACGCCGCCGACACCAATCTGGCGCAGAAGATCTCGCAGGTTACCGGGGTTGGGTTGGTTTCCATCGCCGGCGGGCAGAAACCCTCGGTGCGCATCCAGGCCAACCCGGCCCAACTGGCCGCCTACAACCTGAGCCTGGAAGATCTGCGCACCGCGCTGGCCGCGGCCAACGTGGACCAGGCCAAGGGAACGCTGAACGGCTCGCGCCAGTCCTACACCATCGGCGCTAATGACCAACTGTTATCCAGCGGCGACTACAAGCCGGTCATCGTGGCCTATCGCAACGGAGCCGCGGTGCGCGCATCCGACGTGGCGCTGATCGTCGATGCCGCTGAAAACTCCCAACAGGCCGCCTGGATGAACCGCCAGCCCGCGGTCATCGTCAACATCCAGCGTCAGCCCGGCGCCAACATCATCGCCGTGGTGGACCGCATCAAGCTGCTGCTGCCGCAGTTGCAGAGCAGCATGCCAGCCTCTGTGCAGGTGAAGATTCTCACCGACCGCACTATCACCATTCGCGCCTCGGTCAGGGACGTGGAATACGAGCTCATGCTGACCATCGCCCTGGTGGTCATGGTGATCTTCCTCTTCCTGCGCAATCTGTCGGCCACCATCATCCCCTCGGTCGCCGTGCCGCTGTCCATTGTCGGCACCTTCGGCGTGATGTACCTGCTGGGCTACTCGCTCAACAACCTCACCCTGATGGCCCTCACCATCTCCACCGGCTTTGTGGTGGACGACGCCATCGTCATGATCGAAAATATTTCGCGCTTCATCGAGGAAGGCATGAGCCCCATGAAGGCGGCGCTCAAGGGCAGCGAGCAGATCGGCTTCACCATCATGTCGCTGACCGTTTCGCTGATCGCGGTGCTCATCCCGCTGCTCTTCATGAGCGACGTGGTGGGCAAGCTCTTTCGCGAATTCGCCATCACCCTGGCGGTTACCATCCTGGTCTCCGCCGTGGTCTCGCTGACCCTGACGCCCATGATGTGCTCGCGTATCTTGCAGGACAAGTCGGTCGCCAAACAGACGCGCTTCTACTATTGGTCGGAGAAGATCTTCAACTCCATCATCGCCGCGTATGGCCGCACCCTGCAGGTGGTCCTGCGCCATCGCTTCACCACCCTGCTGATCACCATCGGCACGCTGGTGGGCACCTTGCTGCTCTATGTGGTGATCCCCAAGGGCTTCTTCCCGGTGCAGGATACGGGCGTGATCCTGGGCATCAGCGAGGCGCCGCAATCGGTCAGCTTCACCTCCATGGCCGAGCGCCAGCAAAAGCTGGTGGAGTTGCTCTTGCAAGACCCCGCCGTGGACAACATCTCCTCGTTCATCGGCGTGGACGGAACCAACACCACGCTGAACTCCGGCCGCATCCAGATCAACCTCAAGCCGCTGGAGGTGCGCAAAATCTCCGCCACCGAGGTGATTCGCCGCCTGCAGCCCAAACTCGCGGGCGTTGAAGGCATCCAGCTCTTCCTGCAGCCGCTCCAGGACCTGACCGTCGAAGACCGCGTCAGCCGGACCGAATTTCAATACTCGCTGGAAGATCCCGATCCGGTCGAGTTGGCTAAATACACCCGGATGATGGTCGCCGAGCTGGGCAAGGAGGCCGTGGTCACCGACGTGGCCAGCGACCTGCAGGACCAGGGCCTGGGCGCCAAACTGGTGATAGACCGCGACACCGCCGCCCGGCTGGGCATCGCCATGGCCGACGTGGACAACACCCTCTACGACGCCTTCGGCCAGCGCCAGGTATCCACCATCTTCACCCAGCTCAACCAGTACCACGTGGTAATGGAGGTGGAGCAGAACTTCCAGACCGATCCCACGGTGCTCAACGATCTCTACGTCAAATCGGGCAACGGCACTCAAGTCCCACTGGGCATGGTGGCGCATTGGGAGCAAACCACCGCGCAACTGTCCATCGGCCACCAGGGCCAGTTTCCTTCCACCGTGGTCAGCTTCAACCTGGCGCCGGGCAAGGCGCTGGGAGACGCCGTCAAGGCCGTCAACGCCATCGAGCAGCGCATTAATATGCCCACCGCCATCAATGCCAGCTTCCAGGGCACGGCCGCCGCCTTCCAGACCTCGCTGGCCAACGAGCCACTGCTGATTCTGGCCGCGCTGGTCACTGTTTACATTGTGCTGGGCGTGCTCTACGAGAGTTACATTCACCCCATCACCATCATTTCCTCGCTGCCGTCGGCGGGCGTGGGCGCTCTGCTGGCCCTGCTCATCACGCGCGTCGAGTTCAGCGTGATCGCGCTCATCGGCATCATCCTGCTGATCGGCATCGTGCAGAAGAACGCCATCATGATGATCGATTTTGCCTTGCAGGCCGAGCGCCTGGAGGGTAAGACAGCCGAAGCCGCCATCTTCCAGGCCTGCCAGTTGCGCTTTAGGCCCATCATCATGACCACCATGGCCGCCATGCTGGGAGGATTGCCGCTGTGGCTGGGCGGCGGCGTGGGCGCCGAATTGCGCCAGCCGCTGGGCATCACCATCGTCGGCGGGCTGATCTTTTCCCAGATGCTCACCCTCTACACCGTGCCGGTCATCTATCTTTACTTTGACAAGCTGGCGCAGCGCATGAAGCCGCGGGAGATCGAGTCCGTGAATCCTCAGATACAAACCTATCCGTAAATGTGGTATCATTGTGTACACAACGGAGGGGGACGATGCAAACCGAAAGGATAGGAATCCGGGAATTTCGTGAGAATCTGTCAGGCTATCTTGAGTCGCAGACGCCGGTAGCGATTACGCGCCATGGCGAGACGATCGGGTTCTATGTGCCCGCGCGGCGGCGGCCCAATGAAGCAGATTTGGAGGCGCTGCGCAGAGCTGGGGAAAGATTAGCCGCCTTGCTTGCAGATTCCGGGGCAAGTGAAGAAGAACTGGTGAACGATTTCAAAGCGTTGCGGGAGACGCGCCGTGCGAGACACTGAACGGCTGGTTCTCGACGCAAACATATTAATTCGCGCTGTACTGGGCAACCGGGTTAGAACGCTTCTTTGCCAGTACGGCGCTTCCGTACGGTTTTTTGCGCCGCAAGCAGCCTTTGCGGATGCGCGGGAACATCTTCCGGTTCTTCTCGCAAAGCGGAATATTCCCTCTTCGGAAGGAATGGCAGTGCTCGATGCGCTATGTAATATCGTGCAGGAGGTTAACCAGGACGCCTATTTCGCATTTGAGCAGGAGGCGAGGCAACGTCTTGCCGGTCGTGATCTTGAGGACTGGCCCGTGCTGGCTTCTGCGCTGGCGTTGCAATGTCCCATTTGGACAGAGGATACAGATTTCTTTGGAACTGGCGTCGCAACCTGGAAAACGGATCGTGTGGAATTGTTTTTGCGGGAAGCACTTGGTCAATGAGGTTGCACAACGCAGGATGGACCGTAGTTGGGTGTCTCAGCTCTCGATTCTGAGACTTGGGACGCCTCGATCTTAACCAGAGATTCACACGCCGCAAGTGGCTGGGACACAGGAACCATGCATCTTTCCGCACCCTTTATTCAGCGCCCGGTAGCCACCTCGCTGCTTAGCTTGGCTCTTTTATTGGCCGGCTCGGTGGCCTACTCGCTGCTGCCCGTGGCCTCGCTGCCCAATGTCGATTACCCGGTCATCGGCGTGGGGGCGGGCATGCCCGGCGCCAGCTCTGAGACCATGGCCTCGTCAGTTGCTACCCCGCTGGAGCGCCAGTTCGGGCGCATCGCCGGCATCAATCAGATGACCTCGTCGAGTTCGCTGGGCTCGGCCTCGGTGGCCATGCAATTCGACATCAATCGCAACATTGACGCCGCTGCCCGCGATGTGCAGGCCTCCATCAATGCCGCGCGCAGCCAGTTGCCCGCTTACCTGCCGCAGAATCCCGGTTACCGCAAGGTGAATCCCGCCGAAACGCCGGTTCTTATCCTCACCCTGACCTCCAATGTGGTTTCCAAGCGGCAGATGTATGACATGGCCGACTCCATCCTGTCGCAGAAGATAGCGCAGATTCAAGGCGTGGGCCAGGTCTTCGTGGGCGGCAGCTCCAGCCCCGCGGTGCGCGTCGAGTTGAACCCCATGCAGCTGGGCGCAAACGGAGTGGGCCTGGAAGCAGTGCGCACCGCGCTTGCCAACTCCAACGCCAACCGGCCCAAGGGCGCTTTGCAGGACGCGGAACATCGTTGGCAGATCAGCGATAACGACCAGATCTTCAAGGCCAGCGATTACGCGCCCATCATCGCCGGATATAACCCCAAGACCGGCGCTCCGGTGCGCATCTCCGACCTGGGGACTGTTTCAGACAGCGTTGCCAACACTCTTACCGCCGGCGTATCGGGCAGCAACTCCCCCGGCGGGCAACGCGGCGAGTTGAAAGACGCCATCCTGATCTTCGTCTACAAAATTCCCGGCGCCAACGTCATCTCCACCGTGGACAACGTGATGGCCGAGATGCCGCGCCTGCAAGCCGCCATCCCGCCCACCATCACAATCGACGTGGCTGTCGACCGCACCACCGTCATCCGCTCCAGCGTGCACGACGTCGAAATCTCGCTCATGATCAGCGTGCTGTTGGTGGTGCTGGTGGTATTCCTCTTCCTGCGCGAGGTGTGGTCCACCATCATTCCGTCCATCGCCGTGCCCCTCTCGCTGGTCGGCACATTCGGAGTCATGTATCTGGTGGGCTACACCATCGACAATCTCTCCCTGATGGCGCTCACCGTAGCCACCGGTTTCGTCGTCGATGACGCTATCGTAGTCATCGAGAACATCACGCGCTACCTCGAAAAGGGGATGAAACCATTTGAGGCGGCCATGATGGGATCCAAGGAGATCGGTTTCACTGTGTTGTCCATGAGCACCTCGCTGATCGCCGTCTTCATCCCGATTTTGCTGATGGGCGGCATCGTAGGCAAGCTCTTCCGCGAGTTCGCCGTCACGCTCTCGGTGGCCGTCGCCGTCTCCATGCTGGTCTCGCTCACCACCACGCCCATGCTCTGCGCCCGGTTTCTCAAGTCGCGCGATGAGAGCCGGCACGGCCGCATCTACGCGATGAGCGAACGCGGCTTCCAGTGGATGTATCACGAGTACGCCGGCGGCCTGCGCTGGGTGCTGCGCCACCAGTGGCTGATCCTGGGCGTGGTTATCGGCACGGTGATTTTCAACGTCGTTCTCTTCTTCGTCGTGCCCTTTGGCTTCTTTCCGCAGCAGGACACCGGACGCCTTGGCGGCCGGACCATGGCCTCCCAGGACATCAGCTTCCCCGCCATGCGCGACAAGCAGCGCGAGCTGGCGCAGATGGTGCTGGACGATCCGGCCGTTGCCACCGTAACCGCCTTCGTCGGCGGCGGCGGACCGGGCGGCGGCAGCAACAATATTGGCAACATGAACATCGGACTCAAGCCGCTCAACCAGCGCCCCGGCCGCGTCTCCTCCGACGAGGTGGTCAACCGCCTGCGCCGCAAGCTCACCAGCGTTCCAGGAGCTGTCCTCATCCTTCAGGTCCAGCAGGAATTCTCGAGCGGCGCGCGCGGCGGTGCCGCGCAATACCAGTACACGCTCTCCGACGAGAACATGAGCGAGCTGAGCACGTGGGCGCCGCAGATGCTGGATCGCATGAGGACCATGCGTGAGTTGAGAGACGTCAACAGCGACCAGCAGAACCAGGGCCTGGCCGCCAACCTGGTCATCGACCGCGACGCCGCCTCGCGCCTGGGCATCACCCCCGCAGCCATCGACCAGGTGCTCTACGACGCCTTCGGCCAGCGCGAAGTCTCCACCATGTACACCGCGCTCAACCAGTACTTCGTGGTGATGGAAGTTGACCCCCGGTATCAGCTCAGCCCCGATTCGCTCAACGGCATTTTTATCAAGACCGGCACAGTTACCGGAGCCACTACCGGCGCCGCCAGAACCGCCTCTGCTGCTGCCGCGGCTGTTCCGATTCTGCCTGCCAGCGGCGCCATGGTGCCGCTATCCGCCATCGCTCACTTTGAGCAGCAGCGGACTGCCCTGCAGATCAATCATCAGGGACAATATCCGGCCGTTACGCTCACCTTCAACCTGGCGCCCAATGTGGCCCTGGGCGACGCCGTCACCGCTCTGGAAAAGGCCCAGGGCGAGATGAACATGCCCTCCACCATCCACGCCACCTTCCAGGGAACCGCGCAGGACTTTCAGACCGCAAAGAAGAATATGCCCTGGCTTATCCTGGCCGCGGTGACCGCCGTCTATATTGTGCTCGGCATCTTGTATGAGAGCCTCATTCATCCGCTGACCATTCTCTCCACCATTCCGCCGGCCGGCGTGGGCGCCCTTCTGGCTCTGCTGCTGTTCGGAAAGGACTTGAGCATCATCGCGCTGATCGGCGTCATCCTGCTCATCGGCATTGTCAAAAAGAACGCCATCATGATGATCGACTTTGCCTTGCAAGCCGAGCGCGACCAGGGATTGCCGCCCGTCGAGGCGATTTATCAAGCGTGTTTGCTGCGCTTCCGCCCCATCATGATGACCACCATGGCCGCCCTCTTCGGCGGATTGCCGCTGGCCATCGGCATGGGCGTCGGCTCCGAGCTGCGCAAGCCTTTGGGCATCGCCATCGTCGGCGGACTCATCGTCTCCCAGATGCTCACCCTGTTCACGACACCGGTGGTTTATCTCTTCTTCGACCGCCTGCAATGGCGCGTCATGAAACTGCACAGGATTGGTGAGGAGCTGGAAGGCGCCGCCGCGGACTGAAGTGCAGCCATCAGCTTTTGCAGATTATTTCTGCTCCCCAGCGCACAATCAAAGCAATTAAAAGCCAATACCACTCCCGATCTTTGACAACTGATTCGCTTACCGCTGACAGGTTAAAACGGCATCTTTTCGCCTCCGTTGCTTCCGCAACATATTCATAAATAATTGGTTAGCTCCAAAGAAAGCGAAAATATGCAACAAATGTTGATCCCTTTATTCGCCTTTTAATCCCCATGATAAATCATATAACGCGCATTGAATCAATAATATAATCATTTATGAATGGCAAATATAGGGCGAAACCAAAGCGCGGGATACACAACTCGGTCTCCCTATATGGACAAACAAAAGGCGAATCCTAAGCGCGGGATTTCCGGGAAAATCCGGTGTCTGGCCGGAGGTGGCAGACCTGGGAACCCATGAACTTCAACCGTCCTGTTTCCTGATCCATGCTCCCTGCTTTTCTGTATCCCCCTCCCCCTATTTCCTGTGAAACTGTGGGGACGGAAGGAGGTTCAGATCTAGATGGTCAGGGTCTCCCGCATCAGTTCGCAACGGCTTCTTACTGCGTTGTACCCGGCTCGATCAGCTTCTCCGGGTAGTAGGCGTTGCGCACGTACTGCTTTGCCATGCGGTTGGTGTTGAAGAAGGAGCCGTTGAAGGCCAGTGTGTTGCGCATCAGCCGAGCCCATTTCTCCGGCGAATCGAGGAAGAGCGGAACCACGGCGGATTCGAGTTTGTGGTAGAGCGAATCGGCCTCGGCGGCATCATCCGCGCCGTCTTCGATGGCCCAGCCGGTGAAGCCCTCGATGCAGCCCTCGATCCACCATCCATCCAGAATGGACAGGCTGGGAACGCCGTTCAGCGCGGCCTTCATGCCGCTGGTGCCGGAGGCCTCATAGGGTCGCTTCGGCGTATTCACCCACACGTCGACGCCTGCCGTAATCAAGGCGCCCAGCTTCCAGTCGTAGTTTTCCAGGTAAACGATGCGCAGCGCATCGTTGGAGAGACGCGCGGCGTCCGCGACGACCTGCTGAATCAGCGCCTTGCCGGGATCATCCTGGGGATGGGCCTTGCCGGCGTAAATAATCTGCAAGCCGCCGGCCTTGGCGGCAATCTCCAGCAGGCGTTTGGGATCGGTAAACAAAAGCGTAGCCCGCTTGTAGGTGGCGGCCCGGCGGGCAAAGCCCAGCGTGAGCACCTTGGGATCGAACGTCAGAGTAGTGTGCTTTACAACCTCGGCGAATAAGGCCGCCTTGTTGCGGGCGTGCGCGGAAAGAATATCCTGCTCGGAGAGGTCAATGGCGTTGCGCAGATAGAGATTGTCGCGCCGCCACGAGGAGAAGTGAGCGTCCATCATCTGCTGGAAGGGATCGGAGATCCAGGTGGGCGCATGAACGCCGTTGGTGATGGAGTTGAGCGCAAACTCCGGGAACATCGCGCGGGAGACCTTGGCGTGTTTCATGGCCACGCCGTTGGCATAGCGCGAGAAGCGCAGCGCCAGCAGCGTCATATTCAGCATATCGTCACGAAAGCAGTCCATCTTATTCAGACACGCCGTGCGATCGCCGCCCAGGATGCGGTTGGCCTGTTCCGTATAGAAGCGGTCGTGCCCGGCGGCAACCGGGGTGTGGGTAGTGAAGACGCACTTATTCCGCACCTGCTCGATGTCGGTTTCCGTGGCCGCGCTCAGCGATCCGCCGCCCACCTCGCTCTCCAGCAGCGCCAGCGTCAGCAGCGCCGCATGGCCTTCGTTCATGTGGTAAACATTGACCTGAAAGCCCAGCGCGTGCGCCATGCGCACTCCGCCCATGCCCAGCACAATCTCCTGTTGCAAGCGGTAATTGGTGTCTCCGCCATACAGGTGATCGGTCAGAACGCGATCGTCACCCGAGTTTTCGTCCAGGTCAGTGTCCAGCAGGTAGATCGGCACTACGTGGCCGTAGCGGCCCACCATGTCATAGCGCCAGCAGCGTACCGTCACAATGCGATTTTCGACGGTAACCGTAATCCGCGCCTTCTCCTCGGTGCAGAAATCCGCTGGATTCCACGGTTGAACGTCTTCGCTCTGCTTGCCGTTATTGTCCAGCAACTGCTTGAAGTAGCCCTCATGATAGACCAGCGAGAAGGCCGCCAGGGGAACGCCCAGGTCGGCCATGGAGCGCAGCGTATCCCCGGCAAGAACGCCTAGGCCGCCGGAGTATGTGGGTATGTCAGGCTTGATCGCGATCTCCATCGAGAAGTACGCTACCAGGCCGGAGTCGGGATAGGTTTCGCAGGAAAATGGCTCGGATGATGTCGGTTGCATGGCTCTCGTGTCTCCACGGCGCTCCAAACCAGAGAAGCGACACACGGGGAATAAAAAAACTACATAACCGGCCGGACGTGAATCTTCTTGCCCAGCTGTTATCGAGGTAAACTTCTATTGATTTTAGCAAGGAAGGCTTCTGAGAACCGCTGAACCACCGAAATTGCTCCGCCGTGGTTCATGCCGAATGGGTGTTACCGTTGGGCCAAGTTGTGGATCCTATTGTTGTTCCGCGACTCCGATTCCACTTTTCCACACCAGCGACACTATTCTCCAATCATCTCCGCTACTTTCCCATCACCTCCGCGCAGGAGGCAGTCAACCTCTCCCAGATGCGGTCCAGCCACGTTTCATGTTCGGGCTTCATCAGCACCGAGCGCAGGCAGGTGACCAGCATGGCGCCGTTTGACGCGCAACTTTGCGGTTTTGATTCAGCCGCGGGCTCAAACCATGCCGGCGGCAATTGCACCAGCGCCAGATGCAAATCCTGCGCTGCGCAGGCAGAGAAGAGTTTTTGCGCGAAATCGGAAGATTGTTGCGGAGTTGCGGCATTCATCTTCCACACCACAATATCGAGCTCCGGCGCTCCGGCTGCAAGCGGCTGGAAGCGGCCGGATGTATCCTGACGCAGCCGCCGGTCCAGTTCAAGCGCCGCCGCCCTGCTGCTGGCCAGCCCGCGGGCAAACTCGCCTCCCGGCACAAGCGGCAAAAGCTGCTGCGTAGCCCACAAGGCCACCGCCGCCGCCCCGGCCCGCGAACACTCCAGGCTGATCTCGCCCAGGTGTAATTCCTTTGAAGTGAAGTAGGTGTAGGGCGAATCGTGCTTGTAGAAGCGCCCCACCGCAGGATCGCGGAAAAGCACACAGCCGCAGCCGTAGGGCTGCAAGCCGTGCTTGTGCGGGTCGATCACGATGGAGTCGGCCTGATCGATGATGGCGTAGGCGCGACGGGCTGGTTCGTCGAGAGCATTGGAGATCAACCGGAAGTAGCCGCCGTAAGCCGCGTCGACATGGACACGGAAGCCGTAGCGAGAGCGCAGCGCCAGTATCTCGTCCAGCGGGTCCACCGCGCCCAGAGCCGTGGTGCCCAGCGTGACCACCACCGTGCCCACATCGCCTTTGCGCAGCTCCATCTCCAGCGCATCAACACTCATGCGCCCGCGAAGATCGGCTGCAACGGGCGTAAAGTCTAGCTTCAACACAGCGGAGATGCGCTGGTGGGTGTAATGCGCCTGCTCGGAGCCGACAATGCGCTTGCCGGGAGCGAGTTGCCCGGCCACCCACAGCGCTTCGAGATTGGCCAGTGTGCCGCTGGAGGTCAGGTGGCCAAGGAATTCCGTCCAATCGAAGATGCCGGCGATCTCCCGAACGGCCTCAATCTCCATCTCCGAGCTGGCCCGTCCGCCGTCGCGCGCGTGATTGTTGGGATTGATGGTCATGGCCAGCGCATAGGCGGCCCGCGCCACTGGATGCGGCGGCTTGAGCATCTGCCCGGCATAGAGCGGATGGAAGTAGGGGTAGTTGTCGCCCATCCGGCGCGCCACATCCTCCAGAACCCGCTCCATCGCCGGCAGGCCAACAGCGGACTCGAAGGCGGGCAAAGCCGCGAACTGTTTTTCAAGCAGTTGGGTGGCTCGGGACAACAGGTCGGGGACGGGATCCTGGGGCATGGTAACCTCTCGCAGTAACACAATCAGAGTACGACGTTAAGGCTTTCTAATTCAATAAGTTCCAAAAAATGAAACGGAAAAGTTGTAGTAAATCGCTACAATTTTCGCACTTTTTTATGAAAAGGGATGCTACACTGCTTTCAGCGTTAGACCGAAGCGGGCGTGAGCAGCACTCGCCCTACCAAGCAAGATTCTGCCAGTGGTCGCTCCGATTCATCCAG
>Ga0326727_10001377_pt1 | contig 90393 bp, 83 predicted proteins | sample MB2enrmetagenome_FD_207643 | JGI IMG/M metagenome (GOLD analysis project Ga0326727, IMG submission 207643) | Lab enriched peat soil microbial communities from McLean, Ithaca, NY, United States - MB29MY | ecosystem: Environmental > Terrestrial > Soil > Wetlands > Peat | place: USA: New York...
TCCGCTTTTTCGCGGTAGGCGTCAAATTCTTCCTTGCTAATCCATTCCTTCATGGATTAGCATAGCATGGGGTTCATGTCCCTTGCAACTTTTTTATGCGAGATTTTTGGACGGCTGAGCAGTTACCGGTATTCCAGGAATTCCCTTTTCAGTTCGTCCATCGCATCATTGGCCCGTTTCACGACCGCCGGAGAAAAATCACCTGCAATCACACGATTCAGAAGATCCTCGGCGGTATACACATCCTTCAAGTTCATCCGCAGTTTCGCGATATCGATCAGGGAGTTTCCATAAAACTCCTGGTCTTGTTTGAGCTTATCGCTCTCCGCCTGGAGCCGGTCCGCGAAACTTACATCGAGAACGCCCAGCGAAAGCGCGAGACTTTCCAGTTCCCGGATCGCAGTCTTTCTCACTTCGGCATCGCCGGAAAGCGAAAGCAGGTAGTAACGCATCGCGTCACGATCCTGTTTCCCGGCCCGGGCAACTTTCCCCTGCCAGTAATACTTGACCGAAGGATCGGAAACCTGTGCGATCGCCGCTTCCGCCTCGGTCAGCATCCGCTCTTTTATCAGTGTCTCGACGAGCTTCAGCCGGATCACTTCGCGGTCGGCATCGGTGAACCCGGGCGCCGCCATCATCTTCCGAAGCTCGGAGAGCGCCTCGACCGGGGACAATCCCCTCAGCGTAGCCGTGATCTCCGGGGCTATCCCTCCGAATGCCGACGCCGGAGCGAACGAGGAACTCGCACCCGACGATTCCGCGGAAGAAGACTGGTCCGCCGCAAGCGGCTGATTTCCGCCGGAGTTGTCGACCACCGCGCGGGATTCCGACACCGGAGCGGCGATTCTATTGGTTATCGGCAATGATGCCTGCGAAACTGAACCGCCGGAATTTGCCGTCTTGCGCACCTGGATAAAAACGTTCCAGTTGGTCAGCAGCGTCCCGTCGTCCGCGTGAATCTGAAAGCTGACCTTTCCGTCCGTCGCACCGGCCCGGAAAAAGTAGAAGTTCTCTTCCGGCCGGGATTTGTCGCGAAACCAGGTGACACCGCCCTGGACGTTTTTCAGGACCGTCAGTCCGTCGGCCGCAGGAGGCGTCAGCGAAAATTCCTCGCCGGCGGCCATCGAAACTGTCCGGTTGGCGGAGAAAACCTGCGCTTTCACGTCCGTCCCCTCGGAGTTGACTGGTTCAACTTTTTTGTCGACCGCGTTGGTCGGCGCCGTTTTCCGCTTATCCCGGAGATCGGCCAGTCCGCTTTCTTTCAGAATCTGATCCATCGTCACCAGCTTCGCGCGATCGAGGTTTCGGAGGAAAAGCAGGTGTTCCTGCGTACAGCCGGCCAGAAAAAAAAGCCCGATCAGGAAAAAGCGCCTCGCCCTCATGCCTTTTCCCCCGAGCGAAGGTCACGAAGGAAATCGGCGGCCTTCCGGTTAGAGGGATCGAGCTCCACCGTGCGCTGAAGGGCCGTCATCGCCTCCCGTTTCGCACCGAGTTCCAGAAGATAAAGCGCGGCGCGGAATACCGAGTTCGGCTCCGCTCCCTCTGCTGCCGTGAATTCCGAGAAGGAAACAACCGCCTCGCGCTTTCTGCCGAGCTTGTGATAAGCCAACGCGAGAGCGTAAATGATGTCCGGATTCCGGCTGAAACGGAGAGCCGTCCGGAAACGTTCCGCCGCTCCTTCGAAGTCGAGCTGGTTGGCCTGAAAAAGCCCCATACTGTAAAGCAGGTTGACGTCGTGAGGGAAAAGCGCCGTTCCGTCGCGCAGAAACCGTTCCGCTTCCGCATTGCGGCCGAGTTTCGCGAGGGAACTTCCGGCGAGGAAGTATACGGTGGCGTCCTTCTTTCCGCGCCGGTAGGCTTCCTGAGCCGCCTCGAGCGCAGCCGCATGGTCTCCCAGACGGTAGCGGCAGAGCGCGACATGAACGAACCAGTCATCCCCGCCGTTTTCCGGTCCGGCGACAAGAAAGTTTTCCAGTGCGCCCGCATGATCCCCCTCCATCAGTCGCACCAGTCCCTGTTTCCAAGCGTAGGCGGGGTTTTTCGTGATCATATAAGCCTTTTTATAGGAGATCCTTGCGTCTTCCCAGCGTGAAAGGCGCGTTGCGACATCGCCGGCTTTTTCCCATGCGGACGCGAAACGGTGGTCGATATTCCCGGCTTCCAGATAATCGGCAAGGGCGAGTTCGTCCTCCCGGTCCTCTTCGTGGAAGCTGCCCATCGTAAAATAAGCCTCGGCCAAGGGAGGACCTTCCTCGATTCTTTCGCGGAGGATCGAACGGGCGCGTTCCTTTTTTCCGACCTTCCAGTAGCATCCCGCGAGGGAAACGAGCAGAGTCTCGTACTTTCCGCCGTCCCTCCCCGCGACGCGGGTGAAGCACTCGATGGCCTTCTGGTGCTCCCCAAGGCGGGTATAGGCGATCCCGAGCGCGAAAATAGCGTCTATGTCGCCGCTGTTCCGGGAGAGCCAGGCGGTCAGGATATCCCGGGCCTCGCCGAAATGTCCTGCTTCGATAAGCTCCGCGCCCATCCGGTAAGCCAGTTCCGCTCCGCCTCCCCGCGCCAGGGTCTCGCGGAAAAGCAACAGGGCGCGTCCCGCGTCTCCGAGCCGAAGGGCGCAGCGCCCCATCGGATAGAGAAGATCGACTCGAGCGCCTTCCTCCCGTTCCAAAGCTTCGTAAAGCCGCAGGGCTTCGGCGGTTCTCCCGCTTTCCTGCTCGCACCAGGCGAGGTTGTAACGCGCCACACTGTCGGAAGGCTCCAAGACCAGAATGCGATCCAGGTAGCCGCGCGCACAAGCGATATCTCCAAGCCGCATATAACAAACCGAGATATCTTCGAGAACCTGCCGGCCGACTTCGCCGGGGGTTGCTTTTTCCGCGTTCAGAAGCAGTTCGAGGGCTTCCGCGAATTGATCCTTCGCCATCAACTCCTGCGCGCGGGACGGATCGGAAACGGGAGAAGAATGGACCTTATCTTCCACGGCCGTTCTCCCGGACTAAATCCACCGTCGCTTCAAAAACCGGCCCGCCATTCCCGTTTGTCCAGGAAAGCGCGGAAAGATAAGCCCTGCCTTCGACGACGCCGTTCCCGGGGTACTCGGCACATACTGCTTGCCGGAGAATAACCGGCAGAGGCTCCGTGTCGGAACCGGCAAGCGCAATACGAACCTGAACCGGAACGGACCCGGCGGGACGCTTCAGTTTACCGCTGAACGGGAAGGAATAGAGAATGCGCCCGTCGGACAGGCGTTCGTTCGTCGCTTTGCCCTCGTGCACGCCGGAATCGGAAGCGGACACGGAGGACACATCCACGCGGAAGCTCACGTCGCCGTTTTCCCTGCGAAAGTCCAAGCCGTCCCGTGCGAAGGAATACATCCCGACGGCGTCGACCGCCGCCAGGTTTTCGTTTTTCCCGATCCCGCAGACGCGGACGCTCATGTCCTTTTCCAGAATCCGGTTCTTCTGTTTGCTGCCGGAAAACCGGGCGCAGGAGACCAGCAGAAAAATCGCAAGAATCACGGATACGAACCGGGTCATTCTCTACCTCTTCATGACGGACACGAACGCCGCGGCCATATGGGGGTCGAACGTCCTGCCGGAAAGTTTCTTGATCTCGTCCAGAGCTTCTTCCTTGCTGCGCACGGCATGGTAAGGTCTGGGCGACGTCATCGCGTCGTAGACGTCAGCGACGGCGACAAGACGCGCCGCGTAGGGAATCTGCTCGCCCTTGAGACCCTCGGGATATCCGGAACCGTCGTAGCGTTCATGATGAAAGGTAACGATGTCCATCAGGGTCCGGTCGTCCCCGGCAACCGGAAGCAGAATGTCGCGTCCGACCACGGGGTGCTTCCGAACGATCAGCACATCCTCCGGCGTCAAACCGCCCTCTTTCATCATTATGCTGTCCGGAATAGCGATCTTTCCGATATCGTGCAGTTCCGAACCGCGCCGGATGCCTTCGAGTTCTTTTCCGTTCAAGTTCAACTTTTCGGCGAGCTTCATGGAATAATCCCGGACGTTCTTCGCATGGTCCGCCTCGAAACCGCCGCGGAGGTATAACGTGCGGTTCACTTCCTGGAGAGAGCGGTCAAACGAGGAACGCAAAACCGAGACGTTTTCGCTGATCTTCGCTTCCAGGTTGTCCACATAAGTCTTGCGCTCTTCCAGAAGCCTCATACGGTCGATGATCCGGTTCACGCTGAACATGATTTCGTCCACCGAGAAGGGCTTGATGATGTAATCGTAAGCCCCGCTGCGCATCGACTGGCGCACCATGTCTATGTTGTTGAGTCCCGACACGACAATGATATGCACGTCCGGATTCATCTGCTTGAGCTTCTTGATGAAGTCGATCCCCGACATACGGGGCATCAGGATATCCGTGATGACGATATCCACCGTGTTGTGCTCGTAGATATCCAGCGCTTTTTCCGCGTCGGGCGCCGTGAAAATCTGCGTGGTGGAAGGATGAATCGTGAGTATGTCCGAGATGATCTTGAGAACGGGCACCTCGTCATCCACGATCAGGTAGTGGTACTTCTTCTGTACGTTCATTCGTTGTCCTCAGTTGATATTCAGGTAAAACCAGGCGTTCGCGTTATCCTTCTGCGTCTTGAGCGCGATCCGGGCGAATTTCTGGGAGATCCTTCCGTACTTCAGTTTCTTGAAGCACTTCGCTACTTTGAAGTGATAGTCGGAGTTCTGAGAATACTGGTTGACGGCAAGCAGGTACTGTTCCAATGCCTCCGCGTACCTGCCCCGGGCATACTCGATTTCGCCGAGCTGGAAATAGGCGAGACTCTTGAAGAAATCGCTCTGGCTGGTGGAAATTACCCGCACGAAGTAGGACTGTGCCTGCGGTATGTTCTTGAGATAGAAGTAACACATTCCGAGGTAATAGAGGTTGTCGATGTAAGGTGCGAGGCGGTAGCTTTTCAGGATGTCGGCAATGGCCTCCTGATAGCTTCCGACCTGGTATCGGGCGATTCCCCGTACCTTGTAGAGGTGCGACTGGAACTCGTCCGGCACGCTTCTCACGCCATCGAGGTTGGAGATGACTTCCGCGTACTGCTGGCGGCTGTGCGCGTCCAGAAAGAGAAGGTAGCTCCGGGCGAACTTCATGTAATCGCTCACCTGCGGAAGGCTGTAATCCTTCGGAAGCTGGCGGAGTTTCTCGATAAAGTCGGAATCGCCGTCCAGCGCGAGGCGGGTCACCACGCGGTAAATACGCGACTGGTAATGGAAATTGTCGCGATGCGGAATGTCCTCCAGCACGTGGAAAGCTTCGACGAACTTGCCCTTGTCGTAGAGTTCGTCAAAGCGGTAATACTTGGAACACGAAGCAAGCGACAGCAGAATCAGGGAGAGAATCAACGCTTTCTGCGCCATATTTCGTAAGCACCGTCCTTCCATCGGTAATCGTAGCCTTTGTCGGCACCTTCATCGGAGAGCCATTCCCCGATGCCGATCTTCAGCGGAGAATAGATACCTTCGGAATGGCTGCCCCTTCCGGTCACCACCCGAAGCGTTTCCGGCCGGCTCCGGAGCGCCGTTTCCAGAGCCGCCAAAGATTCCGGAAGCGTCTTTCCGTGCAGGTCGATCTCCCGGCCGACTCCTCCGCCCTTCGCGTCTTTTTTTTTCAGCGCAGCATTCCGGTCTTTGTCGGGCGCCGAAAGCTTCCGTGCGGCATCTTCGAAGAGCCGGGAAGCCTCGTTCAGTTCGTCGCGGTCCATGATTTCCAGATCCCCAGTCCGTGCGGAATCAGGAAAACACCGGCTCCCGTTTTCTCCGCGGTCAGCATTCCGCTTCCGGTCAGGCTTTTCCATGTCCCCGACGCGGTATCGCTCCAGGGAATGTCGAACCAGGCGCATTCGTCGGCGAGGTTCAGAGCGAAAAACCGTTGTTTGCCGGCGATCAGAAACTGGGAATCCGACGGAACCGCGACTTTCCCGCCGTAAAGGTCCGACAGCACGGCCAAAGCATCGGAACCGAGAGACCTCGCGACGGCGATGTCGATGAGTACGAGCGGCTTCTTCGCCGAAAGGAAGGCGATCGCACCCAGGTTCACCACCGAAGTGGAATCGGAAGCCGCGTATGCAACGCAGCTCTCGTTTATAACGAAATTCGTCAGCCGGAAGAAATCGCCTTCCCCGGGACGGAACACTTCTTCCCGGAGCGTCCAGAACTCGCCTGCGCAACAGGCACCGGGCGTAACGTTCGTCCCGTATTGCCGGAGCGCTGAAGCCTTCCGGAAATGGTCGGCCGTGAAGCGTTCATAGTCATCCGCGAGTTCCGGCGGCAGACCGTCCAGCTCCACGAGCCACCGATCCACCGGCAGGTGCGAAAGGGTTCCCGCGATGCGATCCAGCTTGGAAACCGTCGATCCCGAACGGATATCCACCACGAGCGGCGGACCGAACTGCTGGCTGTCCACGGTGAAATCCGAAGACGCCCAGAAGGAACGGTCGTAACCTCTTTCCTGGAGGTACGGGTTCACCTTCGACCAGACGTGGACCCCTTTTTCGGCAAGTTGCACAGCGAAGGCACGGAGATCATCCCCGGTGCCGAAAGCGGTCGTATAAGAACCGCGCAAAAAAGTCCCGCCGGTATCGGTGAAATCGTAAACGATCCCCGAACGGTCGGACGGGCCGCGATGCGTCTTGAAAAGAGGCCCCACCACCACTGCTTCGATCGCGCCGGGAATGGCAAGAAAGGGCTCGACGTTGGAAAGGGCCGTTGCCGCACTCATCCCGGTACAGTCGAGAATGAATCGCGATTCGGCGAACGCGGGCAACAGAACCATCGCCAGGAATGAAAGCAGGATCTTTTTCATCTCTACCGCCGGTTACCGTTTCCCGCTTTCCATGAAGGCGAGCGCGGCCGACCCCAACACCCCGGCATGGTTGCCGAGTTCCGCAAGACACAGATGGACGGTTTCCCAGACCTTCGGCATGGCGTTCATCCGGGCATGGACGCGTACCTTGGAAAGCATCCATTCACCCGCGAGAGAAATTCCGCCGCCGACGATCAACGCTTCGGGGTTGAACACGTTCACGAGGCTCGCGATACCGACTCCGACGTACTGCATCGCCTCGTCGAAAATCGCGGCGGCGACTTCATCCCCCGCCTTCGCTTCGTCGACAAGAATCTTGATGTTGAGGTCGGCGTCGGAATACCGGGAAAGCGATGTTTCCACGCCCCGGTCGATCATCGAGCGGGCTTTCGTGAGCATCGCCGTGGCCGAACCGTAAGCTTCCCAGCAGCCGAAATTACCGCAGCCGCAGCGACGGCCGTTGGGCACGACCACCATATGGCCGATTTCGCCCGAATAGTTGATGGTGCCGTCATAGATGTCGCCGTTGATGAAGATGCCGCCGCCGATACCCGTACCGAGGGTGATCGCGATGAAATGCCTGAGTCCCTTGGCCGCGCCGAAAACGAATTCGCCGCGCGCCGCATTGTTGGCGTCGTTGTCGACGAAGGTGGGAAGCCGGAAAGCTTGCTCCATATCCCTGGCGATGGCGCAGTCGGTCAGCGCAGGAATGTTGGGAAGAAAGGTCACCTTCCCTTCTTTCGGAAGAACGCCGCCCGGGATTCCGAGACCGATCGCATCGGGTTTTACGGAGGGATTTCGTTCCAGGAGGTCGCGGACCGCCTGGATCAGGTTGGAAACGATCCGTTTCTGATCGTTCGTTTCCGCCCGGGTCGGAACCTGAAGCGTATCGAGCAATTTCCCCCGCTCATCCGTCAGGCCCAGTTTGACGTTGGTTCCCCCCACGTCGATACCGATCGCATGCTTCATTTCCGGTTCTCCCAGTTTTCGTTCAATATTATTTCAGTATCTGTCCGATCCGTTCAATCACCTTCTCGCGGTCAAGCGGCTTCACGATGTAGCCTTTCGCGCCCAGCTTAATGGCTTCTTTCACCGCCTCGGCGGTGCCGATGGCTGTCACCATGATCACCACGGCGTTGGGATCGATCGACTTGATCTCCTGCAGCGCCTGAAGCCCGTCCATCTCGGGCATGGTGATGTCCAGGGTCACGAGATCGACGTTGGGATAGAGCTTCTTGTATAAGTCGACGCCCAGTTTTCCGTTATCGGCCGAACCGACCACGTCGAATTCCCGCGAGGTGAATATCTGCGAGAGATGCTTGATGATGAACTGGGAGTCGTCGACTACCATTACCCGATAATTCCCGCCGCCGGGCTTTTTGCCGGTCGGAAGGCCGTTTTCGTCGAATATGATGCCAGGCATGGTGTCCTCCTTATTCCTTGAAAGCGATGTTGATTTCCATGATGCCGATCCCGGTGTCGAGCGGGATGATCAGGGCTTCCACATCGCCGAATTCGTAAATGTTGAGGTTTTCGCCCGTGATGATGGTGGGCGGGGTAAAGGTGAAGGACAGCTTTTCTTTCTCGAGCTTGGTCACGGAGCGGCCGGTGATCATATTGGCCACCTCGCCTATGGTGCTACGAACCATCTCGTTGAAGGAGGTAAAAACTTCGCCGTTGAGATCCGATGCGAGACGGATGGCGGTTTCCTCATTCATGTCGAAAACGATGCGGCCCTTGAGGTTGTTCGAGCCGACCACGCCGATGATGACGGCCACGCCTTTCATCGATTCGCCCAGTTTTTTCAGATACAACTGTCCCCGCTTCACCGTCGTCTTCAAAACCTCGTTGAGGATGTCGAACGACGCTTCCACGAAGGGATTGATGTATTCGATCCGCATGAAATGCCCTCCTGCCAGTTTTATCTATTTCATTCCGATAATGTATTTCAACAGATTTTCAACCTGAATCGCGAGAATTTCCTTGTCGCCGTCGAGGATAACACCGCTGAAAATATTGTTCCGCGACCAGCGGTCGAGATACTTGCCCGTCCGGAAGTTATCCTCGGTCGCCGAAAGGTTCTTGTGGATCGCGTCGATCATGATGCCGAAGACATCCTTGTCCTTCTTGATCATCACGATGTACTTCTCTTCGTCGTGGATCAGTATACGGCCGCGCAGCCGGTCCTCCATCCCGAGAACCTGCTTGAGACTGTAAACGGGAAGTATGTTGCCGCGCAGGTTCAAAACGCCCAGAAGCGCTTCGCTCGTATTGGGCACGCGATAAATCTTGTTGGCGAAGATGATCTCCTGGATGGTCATCACGTCCATCGCATAAACGGCGTCATCCAGGCGGAAAGCGATGCCCTGGAAGAGGGTCTTCGCCTTCTTGTCCTCTTTCACCTCTTCGCTCACCTTGCGGTTCAGGATCTTGTTGTCTTCCACTTCGCTTCCTCCCGGTTGCCGCTTCAGGACTTCGGACGGAAGAACTGGCCGATGATCTGGGAGGTATCGACGATGTAACCGATCTCGCCGTTCCCGACGATCGTGGCGGCCGATATTCCGGTGCTCTTGATGAGCTTGGTGTTCAAGGGCTTGATCACGATATCCTGCTCGCCGACCACCTCGCTGACCAGAATACCGACGAGATTGTCGCTGTAACGGGCCACGATGCAATACTGTTTGGCGTTCTTCCCGAATTCGATCGGCTGCCCGTAGAAGAAATCAACGAGCGACATCACCGGAACGAACTTTCCGCGCAACTCCATCGTATAACGTCCATTGATGTCCTTGAGATCGTCGACATTGATGATGACGGTCTCCTCCACGCTCGCCACGGGAATCACGTAATGCATTCCGTTGACGACGATAAGCAGCCCCTGGATGATCGCGAGGGTAAGCGGCAGACGGATCGAGATCTTGGTACCTTTGCCCTTAACGGTAGAAAGACCTACGTTTCCGCCGATCTCTTCGATTTTCTTCTTGACCACGTCCATCCCGACTCCGCGCCCGGAAAGGTCCGAAACGACCTGCGCGGTGGAAAGTCCTGGCAGGAAAGCAAGTCCGAGGATATCCTTCGGAGTCAATTTCTCAGCCGCTTCCCGGGTGACGAAGCCGTTTTCCACGGCCTTGCGCTTGAGGGCGTCGGTATCGAAGCCCTTTCCGTCGTCGGAAACCTCGATGACAATGGAATCGCCTTCATGAATGGCCTTCAGGATGATCCTTCCCGTTTCCGGCTTACCCGACGCGCGCCGGGTTTCCGGGTCTTCGATCCCATGGTCGACGGCGTTGCGCAGGATGTGGATCAGAGGATCAAAGATATCGTCCACGATGCCCTTGTCGATCTCGGTTTCCACGCCCTCGATGGTCAGCTCGATCTGCTTGCCCAGGCGGTCGGCGATATCGCGGATCAGGCGGGGAAAACGCGAGAACACCATCTGGATGGGAACCATCCGCATATTCATCACGTTTTCCTGCAGGGACGAAGAGATGCGGTTAAGCTTTTGGATGCTTTCCGAATAGGAATCCATCGAAGTGAAGAGGTCGGAAAGCGCCTGGAAGAGAACCCGGTTTTTCTCCGCCACGGCTTCCTCTTCGCCGGTAAGGGACAGCTTCATGATGCCGCTGACGAATTCCTTGAGCGTCATCTTGATATCACCGGAAATGCGATCGAAGTCGGCATTGATCTGCGAAAAAGTGGCTTTGGTGATCACGAGTTCCCCGAGAAGGTTCATCAACTCGTCAACCTTCCAGCTTTCGACGCGGAGCGTGGAGACGTTGCGCTTCTGAATGCTTTCTTCCTGACCGGCCTCTCCCTTTTCCGGCTTCGCGCCGGGTTTCGTGTCCACATGGACGATATCGGCCTTTTTCTCGGGAGACGGTGTTTCCTGCTTCGCCGGCTCTGGCTTCGCGGGGACGGTTTCCTGCTTCACCGGAGCGGCCGGGGTCGTTGCCGTCGGCGTCCCCGCGTCTATCAGACGGAATTCCTCCGTCCCGACTGGAAGCACTTCGACCTCATCGATGAGATCCCTGAGCCAGGTTTTATCCTTGATATAGGCGGCGTCGCGGTCGGAGGCGATGACAAAGCCGATCTGTTTGAAAAAGTCCTTTTCCAGAAGTTCGATGTTCGGATGGATCTTGATGATCTCGGAAACGTCGTTGAGCAGGGCGAAGATCTGAAATGCGGAAACGCCCTTCATTTCATAATTCTCGTTCAATGAATACTTCAGGAAATAAACCTTCCGATTCTGACCGAGAAACTCGTTGACGAGGGAAAGGTCGTAATTGGAAAGTTCAAGAAAACGGGAAACGGCCTGGATATCTTTGCCGTTGTTGACGACAACCTTACGGTCTTCCGTTTCTTTTTCTTTCTTGACGCGCTTGGCATTCTCCAGTTCCGCCTGGGTGACGGAAACCGGCGTCTGGCGGTTGCTTTCCTTGATCTGGCGCAAAGCGGCCAGAAGCGCATCCTTCTCCGGGGTGATGTGTTCGCCGTTGTTTTCGCGTGCGGTCAGCATGCGTTCCAGTTCGTCGCGACACTTAAGCAGGACGGAAACATCCGGGAAGGTCAGGGAAAGACTTTTTTTGCGGACGAGATCCAGCACGTCTTCCATGGTGTGAGTCAGTTCCTGTATCTCGGGAAATCCGACGGTACCGGCGCCGCCCTTGATGGTATGAGCCGCACGAAAAACCTCGTTGATCGACTTGTCGTCCGTAGGATTTTTTTCGAGTTCCAGAAGGCATTTTTCCAAATTGTCCAGAAGCTCGAACGCCTCGTTCAGGAATTCTTTGACCAGTTCCTGCGATAAATCGTTCATGAATGCCTCTCCCCCAGGGTCCGAATGGTTGCCCGGCGTCTTGCCCATTCCGAAGGCATCAAAGTATAGATTATGATCCGAATTCTGGCAACTTTCCTGGACTTCATGCATTGCCTCTAAGCCTGGACAGCGCATGGTTCACGGCAGTTCCGATTTCCGTTGCGTCCAGAACCAGGTCGATGCCCCCGTTGCGAACCGAGTTGCCCGGCATGCCCCACACTACGGAACTGTCCCGGTTCTGCGCGAAGAGCAGCGCCCCGGCCTTCCTCATATTGACGGATTCGATGGAACCGTCGTGGCCCATTCCCGAAAGCACTATGCCGAGAACGTTTTTCCCGCAAGCTTTCAAGATGGAACGGAAGAAGATGTCCACCGACGGGCGGAAGAAAAAGCCGTCGTAGTTGTTCGCGTCGCCCTCGAAAACCAGATCCTGTCCCTTCCGTACGATCCGCGAGTGCAGTCCTCCCGGACAGATGTATACCGCTCCCGGTTTGAGTACATTCCCTTCCGACAGCTCGAACACATCACGGAGATAGATGCTCGCAAGATTGCGGGCGAACTCGGAAGTGAAACCGGCGGGCATATGCTGAGCGATCACCATCGGCACGGAAAGCGGGCCGAGATTGTCGAACATCTTCCGGATGGCGTTCGGCCCGCCGGTCGAGGAACCGACGGCAACGATTTCGGGTTGGATGTTCTTGTGCATCAGAATGCCTTCAAGAGCGGAGAGTTCGGCGGGAACATCCGGCATAGGCGCCGTTTCCGAGGAAGTTCCGAGCGCGCCGTGTCCGGGTTCCTCGTGCAGCCTGGCCTCCGGTTTGGCGGTATAGACCTGACGGTCGGAGTACAATCCCCGGATCTTCAAATCGAACTCCTTCCGCAGAAACTCGATATTGTCGTAAACCTGTCCTTCGGGTTTCTTGATGAAATCGGCGGCGCCGTTCGCCAGGGCCTCGAAGGTCTCGTCGCTCCCCTCGCTCACGAGCGAACTGAACATGATGACATTCGGCCGGTTTTCCTTCGTAATGTTCTGCTTGAGATAACGGAGAAAATCGAGGCCGTTCATCTCCGGCATCTCGATATCCAGCACCACCACCTGGGGTTTGAGCATGAACAGTTTCTGCAAACCGATCTTTCCGTTGGGCGCGGTGCCGATCACCTCTATACCCGGAATCTCGGAAAGCACCTGTGACAGGTATTTCCGAACCAGCACCGAGTCGTCGATGATCAGAACCTGGATCGTCTCACTGCCGGACATAGATAACGCCTTTGTTAAAATTGGCCGGCTTGAACCCCTCGAAAAGGCCGATCAGGCTTTCGGAATGTCCGATGAAAAAATAACCGCCGGGCCGGACCGCCTGGAAGATATTCGCAACCACGCGCTTCTGGATGTCCTGGTCAAAGTAAATAAGAACGTTGCGGCAGAAGGCAATGTCGATATCGCGGAGACCGTTATCATAGATCAGGTTGTGGTAGTCGAACCGGATCTGCCGCTTGAGATCCTCCTTCACTACGAAGCTGTCTCCGTTCTGAACGAGGTAGTGTTCCAGGTATTTCCTTTCGATCTTTTCCACCGAACGCGCCGGAAAGCGGCCTTCCTTGGCGACAAACAAGCTCTCGAGACTGATGTCGGAACCGATCACCTGGTATGTCCAGCCCGCGGAGGCGAGCCGGTGGGATTCGAAGAATTCGTTCATCACCATTGCGATGGTGTAGGGTTCCTCTCCCGAGGAACACCCGGCGCTCCAGATGGTAATGGTCTTTTTCGCGGCGTTCTGTCGGATGACTTCCGGAAGAATGTCTTCCTGCATCATCTCGAAATGCCGGATATTGCGGAAAAAACTGGTAAAGTTGGTCGTCACGAAATCGATGAATCCCATCAGTTCGGTCTTGTCCGTCCTGAGCAGACGGAGATACGCCGACGAATTCAGGTTCTTCTCTTTCAACTTGGTGGAAAGACGGCTGGAAAGGACGGTCAGGTTGGAATCCTTGAAAACGATTCCGCATGTATCGTAAACGATATCGGCGATATCTTTCAAGTCCTTGTCGTCCAGCGCGATTTGCGACATACATCCTCCGTGACACACAGAATAGCGCGTCCATCGGCGCCGCACCAAACAAGCTTTTCCGGCATCGCCGCCGAAACCGCCCGCTCAAGTCCGACCGGACTTCTCCCTTTACCCTTACTGGTCTTCCAGGACGATGCTGCGGTAGTTCTCGAGTTTTCCCGGCAGCTCGTATTCCAGGAGGTCTCCGATCAGGACGACGTCCCCGTTCTCGAAGGCTTCGACCACTTCTCCCAGGAGGGCATTCATATCGTTGTATAATTCGTTGATATCGTCGTGGTCTTCCTTTGAAAAACCGCCGAGATTCTTCTGGATGTAAAGGCAGCAGAATTCGAGGACCGATATGACACGGTTGATTTTTCCGAGGGCCTCCTTGTCCTTTCCCGTCTGGAAATCGGCGGAAATTTCCGGCAGAAGCGCAAGTCCGTCGGTAAGAGCGACGTCAAGATCAGCCTTGCTGATGCTGAACTCGCTCGAAGTCTTGAGTTCGATGGCCTCGATGTACTCCACGATGTTCAGGATGATGCCGATGAGGGATTCGGCCTTTTGATCGTCCCGGTGATCGGCATCAAGATAATCGATGAGCTGCTGGATGGTGGAAACGATCAGCCGGGCTTCCACCAGCCGGAAGGCGGCGTTCTGGTTGATGAGTTTCACGGTCTCGATAATCCAGCGGAAGAGCTCGATAAATTTGGCGGAATTGGCGAGTCCGTTCGCGCGGATATCGTGTATGATATTGTTCAGAATCCCCTTGGCCTCGGAGAGAAGCGACGTTACCAGTTCCTGTCGGGTCAGCGCTTCCACTTTGACGGGAGAAAGCGTATCCACGGGAATGAGCTTGAGGGACTCGTCGTCCACAGAATAAAGGTTACCGCCGATCTCGATGGAGGAAATGACGAGCGAATCCTTCGCGAGAATGCCGGAAAGGGATTGAATGGCTTCATAAACGTTCTTCTCGATCTCGATTTCAATGTCTATTTTCTCGCCATTGATCCATAATTCCATGCTTTTCTCCCGGGCAGACCGCTTCCGGACCGCCCAAATTTATCTCTGTCGGAAGCCGCTCGGGAAAACCGGATCCGCCGGGCCGTCACTTCCAGATTTCAAAATAAATGTCCCGTTTCGTCCCGCGGGTGTCGAGCTCGGTGAAAAAGAGCCTTTCGCCGCCGATGCTGAGATGCCCGTTTTCCACTTTCACGGTAAGCGCCTGGGAAAAGTAGGCGGCGCGCACATGGATGAATCCGGCATTGCCGACCCACTGGTGATTGTGACGGTAGATCGCGTCCCTCGGAGCGACACGCTTCAGGAAGTCCGTCAAGTCATGAAAACGGAAGGGATCCAGGGTATAGAGTATGACGCAGGGATCGGGAGAAATCATCGTCACCTGACATTCGCGAACGTTCATCAGGGTACGTTCCACGATATCGGTAATGTCGAGTGTCTGCATTTCCGCGTTGGTTTCGATGGATTCGAGCCCGAGAATGGAGTTGGTGGGAACGAATTCCAGTTCCAGGAAAAGCTCTCCGGTCTGTTCCGTTGCGAACAGGGCCACCTGCTGTAAATCTCCGATGACGAGGCGGCCAAGGTTAAACGGCAGATGCAGGGTGTTGCTGACGAGTTTTCCCAGAACCTCCGAAGATGTCGCAGGCTTAACATCCCTGTCGAAACGATGCCAACTGTCGATAAAATCCTCGACCAGACCGGGTTCGTACTCGATGGTCGTCAGAAGACAGCCCCGGGGAGCCGTAATCCGGATGACCCCCTTCTCGAGGCCGTGACGGGACACCGCCTGGTTGAGGACTTCGTCCACCCGAACCATCCGGTAGGCGTCCATGAAATCGCCGATTCTTACCCGGTCCCTGATCATGCTGTTCCCCGCAAGCCGTTTCAGGCTTTTTTCCTTACCATACTATAAAACATCGGCGGCATTTCTTCAAGTAAATGAGCGATTTCCTTCCTTACGGACGCTTGATTATCGGGTGGCAAATTGCTATCATTCATGAAATATCAATCGGAGCGATCAATGGGCGCCGAAAAACCGCACTTACCCGTGAAGCTGGTGATACCCGCGCTGTTCTCCAATCCGTCCCTGCTGGAAGACAGTCTGCATGCGATGGAAGATTTGTACGGTCCGGCCGATTACCGCTCGGAGACGATCCCTTTCCGATGGACCAACTACTACGCGGGAGAGATGGGAAACACCGTCGAAAGGTGCTTTTTCACATTCGAAAGGCTCATCCAGCCGGACGAGATCGTCGCCGTCAAGCACAGTACCAACCGGATAGAGGAATATCTGGCCGAAAACGGAAAAAGAAAGGTGAACCTCGACCCCGGGTATATGAGCCTCGGCAAGTTCGTTCTCGCCACCACCAAGAACCAGCAGCACCGAATCTGGATCGGCGACGGAATCTATGCCGAAATCACGCTGTATTACCGGGATGGAGCCTGGAGATGCCACGAATGGACCTATCCCGATTACCGTTCGGAGGAATATCTCAGCGAGATGACCGGAATCCGGGAACGTTATCACCGGAAATTGAAAGAAATGAACGCGTTAATGAAAAAAGAGTAAGCTAACGGGACTCGCGGGCGAGAAATTCTTCGAGAAGCGCATCCTGTTTCTCGAACATTTCGCGCTCGTCCTCTTCGCCGGTTTCATGATCGTATCCGAGAATATGCAGAGTTCCGTGAATGGACAGCCTCGCAATCTCCTCGTCAAGAGGAACTCCCGCTTCTTCGGCCTGAGCTTTCGCCCGGTCCAGCGAGACGACCACATCCCCCAGGATTTCCGCCTCCCCGTCCTCACCGCCCCCGAAACCGTCATCGCCGTCTTCGGCATCATCGAGCTGGGAGAAGGACAGGACATCCGTCGGCAGATCTTTCCCCCGGTACTGTTTATTCAAGCTGTGTATGAATTCGTCATTACAGAAAACGAGGTTCAACTCGGAATCCGCATGCCCCTCACGGGAAATCACCGTTGAAAGAAACTGCGAAAGGTTATCCTCAAAAGGTCCGCTCCGTCGGGTATCATCATGGAAAACGATGTCGACCATGTTCATTCACCATCCTTGATGTCGGTCAGGCGGTCGTGGCAGATTTCCAGGATGTTTCCCTTGTCCAGGACAGCATAGCCGTAATCTCCGCTCTTGAAAGCCCCGGGATTGAAATACCGTATGGAATCCCGGGTTTCATCGAAACGTTCGTGGGTATGTCCGAAGAGAACCAGCGCACTGTCCAGGCGCTTGGCCTCCCGCATAAGAAAAACCATGGTGGAATGAACACTGTAACGATGACCATGCGTGGCCAGCACTTTCACGCCGTCCCATTCGCCGATCCAGTCGTTGGGCGATTCCGATCCGGGACCCGCGGTTTCCATGTTTCCTTTGACCACGACCGAAGCCGGAGGGATTTCGGAAACAGCAAAAAAATCCATCACGCGATCGCCCAGATGAACCAGCACGTCATACCGTCCCTCGTACTTCTTCATCAGATCGGAGAGACGGATGACCTCGCCATGGGTATCGCTGACGATCAGAAGCCTCGTCAATGCATGCCTCCCGAGGCGTGCCGCACTACTTGTTCTGGTATTCCTTCCTCTCGGTCTGTTTGGAGACGAAAGGAATAATCTCGATGGTATCCACCCGGTCGTTGGAAGTCGCCACAAAAGGAACCGGATGATCGCCGTCCTTGAGATAAAAGCGAATCGAGAACTTGCCGTCGGGGGTAAGTTTCATCGGCACTCCGCCTACGGTCACATCGGCGTCGGGTTCGGTGGCGCCGTAAACGATCAACTCGGTGTGAAGCTCCGCCCAGAAGCTGCGCTTCTTTCCTGCCGCTTTCTGCGACGAGGGAAGCGCGCCCATGCCGCCGCTGCCGGAAGAAATGGCTCCGCTGGCCGAGGAACGACCGCTGGTGTCGGCCACCCATTCGCTGACTACCTGACTACCGACGAGTTTGTGAATCATGTAACCGCCGGACTTGCGGAAAATTTCCTCGCGCGCTTCGGCGCTGCCGGCTTTCCACGCCTGATCGACTTCCATCGCCGCCTTGTCGGATGGAACAAGAACCATATTGCTGCGGACGATCGCGATGAATTTGCCGTTCATATCGACGGTACCGAGTTCCACATAATAGGGCTGGTTGGGCTCCGGAACATTGAAATACCAGCTCCGGGAGCCGGTGTTGACCTTGACGTCAAAGTGACTGGCGGTCTTGCCGTTATAGACGCGGACGACCACTTCCTTTCCGGGAACCTCTTCGATGCCGTGCTTGCGGCGAGTGTCCGCATTGAGTTCCCAGTAGGCATGAAGCCAGTATGGATCCTGCACGAGGAGTGTCACGCGCGTGTCGCCGTATTCCTCGGGAAGTTCGTAGGCCGGTTCGCCGGAAAGTTCATAGGAAGGTTCGATATACCCTCGGCGGTCCTCGATTTCGAACTTTTTGCTCTCGCCGCGGACGGTGTCGTTGGCGGCTTCCAGCGCGGGTTTCTTGACCCGAATATCCGATTTCGCCGCGGCTTTCCGGGCGACAATTTTCTTCGCCGGTGTTTTTTCAACGACCTCGGTTTTTTCCGCTCCGGGCGCGGCCTTTTTCACGGGAGCCGCGACCTTGGCGGGCTTGGCTTCCTTGGAAACCGCGGTCTTCTTAACGGCGGCCTTGCTCTTCAATTCTTTTTTTTCCGCAACCTTTTTCTCCGGTTTAGCTTCCTTTTTCGGAGCGGCTTTCGCTGCGGTCTCGGCAGCGACCTTTTTCACGGAAGCCGCTTTTTTATCGGCTTTCGCTGAAGGCTTCCCCGCCTGCAGGATAATGTCGGCGATCTCTTCCTTTTTCTGCGAAGCGTCGGCTTTAACACCTTCCTTCTTCGCCAGTTTCAACAGCTCATCCTTGGTCATTTTTTCCAGATCCTTTTTCTTCAGGGCCATTGAAATCCTCCTTACATCAGGGGAAATTGGCTGACATCATGAAAATTCGCCGAAGCAAACTTCATCTTTATTTTAAATCAAAATCGGGCAAAATGTCAAGATTCAATGCCCTGTTTTGCACAAATACCGTATCCTTTTTCGTCACTCTTTCGTCTTGGAGAACGGAGCACCCGCTAGTCCGCTGAATTTGCCCGTCTCCATACATAATATTAACCAAAAATTTACAGTTCTTTAATTTCCTTTATGAGAAAATCGAACATACAGGCCAGCCCCGCAAAGAAAACTAGCGGTCCAACACTGATAACTGTTCCATCGGAACAAGCTGGCATGGGGTTCCGGAAAATTCGATGAAACATTCGATGAAACATCAAACTTTTTTTTGTCAATTTCCCGGCGATGTGATATATTCATGTCGTGCCGGTTTTCTATGTCCGGTAGTATACAAACAGAAAATCCTGAAGGAGGAGATCATGAATGTTCGTATCCTCGCGGTGCTTTCAGCGGCAGCCGCACTTTCGGCGACCATCGCGTTCGCACAGGAAGCCCCAGCCCCCGTACAGAACCAGAACAACTTTTCCCTCGGCTTCGGCATCAATTCCATCGCTATTGACGGACAGAACTGGACCCGCGTCAATCTGATGCCGGTCATCCCAGTAGGACAGTTCAAGTTTGCGTTCGACCTGGACGTTTTTCTGGACAACACGGGAAAACTTTCCTCCAAAAGCTGGGAATTCACCAGCCCCGATGAGTCGGTAGACTCCATTCTGCGCAAAATCTACTACATCAGCTTCGGCGACAAGGCATCGGTGCTGGAGTCGAGATCCAACATCCTGTATGCCCGTTTCGGTGCTCTGGACAACGTCACCCTCGGTGAAGGCATCATCATGAACAGTTATCGCAACGACCTCAACTACCCGATCCAGAAAAACCTCGGTCTGGAATTCACCATCGGGAATCTGAGCGATTTCCGCTTCGGCCTGGAAGGCATGATCAATAACTTCGAGGACTTCGCCTACGGCGGCGGTGTCGTCGGCGGACGCCTCTTCGCTTCTCCTCTCGCCCCGACCAAGATTCCCTTCCTGGAAAATCTCCAATTCGGCGTGACTTACGTCGCGGACCTCAACCAGTACGCGGGGCTCCCGATCAAGACCATCACCAATAACGTTCCGCTCACCGCTTCCCAGTTGCAGACAATATCCAATGCTTATCTGTCAGCCGGTGTATCCAACTTTGATGCCGGCAGCCTTCCCCCGAATGAACAGACCGCCTACATCGGCAATGACCGCAATATATTCAGCGAACTCGGCGCGGACTTCATTCTCCCGATTCTGCCCGGTTTCCTCGAATTATACGGTCAGTTCGCCATGAACATCGATCCGGACGGCAACAGCTCAGGAACCAACGCCGACGGTTGGGGTTTCACCGTTCCCGGCATCCGCATCGGTCCGAAAGATTTCTTAGAAGCCCGCCTGGACTACCGGATGCAGAGCGGCGCCTTCGAAATGAGCTATTTCGACAGCGAGTACGATAACTTCCGCGCGGTTCTTGTTCCCAATTCTACCAATGTGACGCTCAAGGAAGACCTGCTCTCTGCCGACACCAACTTCCTCGCCGGCATTTTCGGAAGCGTCAAGGTCAATCTGTTCATCTTCTGGGGCTACCTCTCCGCCGAACAGCTCTGGGACATCCGCCAGTCCTCCGCCCCGGTTAATCCGATGACCGTCGAGGGCCGCCTGTTCCTGAACACCAATTTCGTCGCCCAGGTGCCCATACTCAAGGATTACCTCAAGGATCTCTCCGCCTATTACATCCAGAACAACATCACCAACTACTCGGAATTGTTCCAGCCGGAGACGGAAGTCCAGATCGGCTTCAACGCCGCGTTGAAGATCGGCGGAACCACCTCCATCGTCTATTCCTTCCAGCGCACTTACACGCGCAATTCGATTGGTGTGATCGTCCCGGACGACATTATGACGATCGGTTCCCAGAGTTCGTTCTGAACCCGGTCGAACGGAAAAATCATCTTTCTCAAGTATCGAAAAACCCCGGCGGGCTTTCTGCCTGCCGGGGTTTTCATTTTCAGAAAACGAATTAGATACCGAGAAGCGCCATAAATGCCGCTTTCAGAGCGTCATTCTCGGCATTGACCCTCGCGGTGAGGACGTCGATGGACTCCTGCGCGCTTTGCGGCTTTCCGGCCGTAGTGAAATAGAACTTGATCTTGGGCTCGGTCCCCGAGGGGCGGCCGACCACCTTCGCACCGTCGGAAAGCTGGAAGATCACCACGTCGGATTTCGGCAACGCCAGTTTCCCCGCGGGTTTGCCGCTCTTCATATCGAACACTTCGCCGCTATGAACGTCGGTGCGCTTCAGCACCTCGTACCTGCCGATAGTTTTCACGCTTTCGGTGCGCAGGCGCGTCATCAGTTTGCGGATCTGCTCGCTTCCGTCCTGACCTTTCAGGGTAATGGATTTCTGACTCTCGGAGTAGTAGCCGTACTGCCGGTAGATACTCTGCAAAACCTGCCAGGCGGAAGAGCCTTGCGAGAGGTGGTAGGCAACTAGTTCCGCCATCAGCGAGGAAGACATCACCGCGTCCTTGTCGCGCACAAAATCCCCCGCGAGGTAGCCGTGGCTCTCCTCCCCGCCGAAGAGGAACACGGGTTTTCCGGGGTCCGTCTCGTACTGCTTCATCTGCAGACCGATCCACTTGAAGCCGGTGAGCACCTCGTCCACTCCGATTCCTTCAGCGGCTGCGATGGCGGACAGAAGATCGGTGGTAACGATGGTCTTTATGATGCGCGGGTTGGCGGGCAGCTTCCCGGTCTCCTTCTTCCGCAGGACAATGTAGTGCACGAGGAGGGTAGCGATCTGGTTGCCGTTGAGGAGCACGAAACTGCCGTCTTCCTTTTTCAGCACCACGCCGATGCGGTCGGCGTCAGGATCGGTGGCGATAAAGACGTCCGCGCCGATTTCCTTCGCGCGCGCAGTACCCAGCGACATCGCTTCCGGTTCCTCGGGGTTGGGGAAGGACGTGGTAGGGAAAGTGCCATCGGGCACACACTGCTCGGTGAGGAGATGCACATCGTTGAAGCCCCAGCGCTTGAGGCTTTCCGGCACGAGACGGTAACCCGTTCCGTGGAGGGAGGAATAGAGCACCTTCACGGGAGCGGCCTTCACGGCCTCGGGAGAAAGTGCCACCCCGGCTACGCGGCCAAGGTAGCGAGGGTCTATCTTCTCGTCGATCACGGAGAAAAGCGGGTGCTTCTTCACTTCGTCGGGCGGCAGCGACTTCACCTTCGACAGGGAGTCAATTTTACGGACTTCCTCGATGATTTCCCCGTCAGCCGGGGGAGTCACCTGGCAGCCGTCATCCCAGAATACCTTGTAGCCATTGTATTCCCTGGGATTGTGAGACGCCGTGACCATCACTCCCGCCTGGGCTTGGAGTTCACGCACGGCGAACGACACGGTGGGCGTGGGATGGATATCGTCGAAAAAGTGGACGCGGATGCCGTTGGCGAGGAGAACGCCCGCCGTTTCCCAGGCGAAAACGTCGGACTGGATGCGGGAGTCGCGTCCCACCACCACACCCTTGTCGGCGCCACCCTTGCGGAGCAGGTAATTGGCGAGGCCCTGGGTGGCCTTGGCCACGTTATAGCGGTTCATGCGGTTGGAACCGGCTCCGAGCACGCCGCGCAGTCCGCCCGTTCCGAACTCGAGTTCCTGGTAGAACCGGTCCACGAGTTCCTTTTCGTTGCCGGAATCCACCAGCGCCTGGATTTCCTTGCGGGTGGCCTCGTCGTAGTCCGGGGTCAGCCATTCGTCGATACGTTTCCGGATATGGGGGTCCATCGGGGCCTCCTTATATGGATTTGGAACCGATATTTTAAAGGAGGTCGGAATATTTTGCGAATATGCGCGGGGTTATGTGCGGGGTTGAAAGTTGGAAAAAAGAAGTCTCATGCCGAGACGCGGAGCTTTAGAAGAAGTACGTTTGGGATGAATCGATGCATCGAACGCGAAAAGGATTTTGAACCACGAAAAACTCGAACGGCGCGAAATGGAAGCATTTCATTTTCGCTGACAAAATCTGATAATTGCAACTATTTGCAAATAGTAGAAATTTTGCCTCCTCCGGACTGATTCACAGATTTTCGCAGTTGCTTTTTCCCTGTTTGCAATCATTCGCGTTATCTTTGCATTCATTTTTCATTTCCTTCTCTCTCAGCGCCACTGCGCCCGGGCATCTGGAAACGGGAATCCTCGTTGCCCGTCTGTGTCAATCCGTGATCATCTGCTGATAATTCATTCTCCCGCAAATAAAATACCTTCCCCACTCGATCAATATGTTCCCGCAGATTGTCGTTTTTCAACTGGTCATAAATAGAAATATCAAAAGTGTAGGGCAAAAGCAGATCATCCAGGTTATCCGTCAAACTGCCCAGCAGGTCATAACCGAGATCTTCGCCAAACAGCGTTAAATCAATATCGGAGCCGTCACGATAATTTCCCTTGGCTCGAGAACCATAAAGAACTGCTTTTTCAATCGCTGAATACTGCCTGAAAACCGATTCGATTTTTTCGATTGTACTATTTTTCAGACCAAAACGCTGGTTCATGGATTTTCTTTATCCAATAAACGGTTGAATTGATCAGAAAAAGCCAAAAACGCCGGATAGAATCTTTCAATGATCGAAAGAAAAACCGTTTCCGCCAGTTCGGCATCGTAGGTATGCGAGGTCAGATTTCTGGTTTTTATCATATCCATCCAGACCTCGCCATCCTCTAACAGACCTCGTTTAAAGCCATCGCGCGTGCTGTCTTTTGATCCAATCAGTCCGATAATTCCCTGTTCCGTCAAATAATCTTTGAGTACATTCCAAGCCAATTCATGAGTATATTCAAATCCCTGAATCAGTCCTTGTTTTTCCAGCTTGCTGAGAGTTCGAGATCGACTCAAAATTACCGCTTCTTCAAGTTCTCGAAAGGCATGGATAAAATTATAAAAGCGCTGAACCCAGCGAATATCCTGTTCCAATTACAATCTCCTTCTTTCAATCCGAAGTCAGTCCCCGGAAATTCAGCCGGATCACGGCGGGGATGGTGGCGACCATCGGCAGGAGGGTGCCGACGAGGATGACGGTCTGGCGAAGCCCGCCGGGGATGAGCAGGTGCAGCTCAAAACCGGGGATCTTCATCGACTTGATCACCTGTCCGGCCGACCAGTCGAGCAGGAAGAAGCCCAGCACGCTCCCGACGAAGCCATAGAGGGCGTACTTCACGAGAAGCGAGACGGTGATGAAGAGTTTGGACGCGCCGAGAACGCGCAGCAGGCGGTAATAATCCACGCGGTCGAGCGTGGCGATCACGGTGGAGAAGGCGATTCCGATGCTCGACAGCGCAAGGATGATCGCCATGAGCGCCTGGATCACGACGTTGACGTTGTTCCGCAGGTCCTGGATCTCCTGACCGAGCGCGACATCGCTCTCCACGACGTACCCCATGCGGCGGACGGACTCGCTGATCCTCCGCACGGCCGTGTGGTCCGATGTTTCGATGTATGCGGCAATATATTCCCTGTCGGAAGTGCCACCTTTGAAGAGCTTGTTGTAATACTTCACGGTGGAAAGCGGAAGCACGAGCGCGAGCGCGTTCAGCTTCTCGGTGAATCCGCCCACCACGCCGGTTTCACCCTGGAAACCGGCCAACCGCTTGATGCTCGACACGCCGAAGAGGATCTGCACCTCGCGGCCGATGGCGAAATCCTCGGTGATGCGAGGCAGGCCGTTCGGCTCCGCCATGCTGTTGTTGTAGGAATCCAGAAGCATCCTCGGAAGCACGGCGGGGACCTTCTGGCCGGGTTTCCAGTTCCGCCAGAGTCCGGCGTATTCTTCGTTTTTCAGGTCCTTCGCAAGAAAGCCGTACGGAACGCCGAGGCAGACAAGATCCGTGCGATAGGAAAGACCGAAGATCGATATGATGAGCTGCATCGGCACCTGGCAGGACATCACCCCGTAAAAGCGCCGCACACCCTGCATTTCACCGAAGGACATCAGCGTGTCCTCCCCGAGTACCGAGCCTTTCGGCTTGCGGAACGCGAAGGGCAGAAGGGATACGGTCGACGGAACCTTCGGAGAGACACGGATGGTATCGGCCGGAATGGTGCGTCCGAAACGGTCGCGGATGTAACGGTTGAAGTTGTCCTGCACGACGAGGAATCCACCCACCGAGAAGACCGAAATCACGATGGCGAACAGCACGATCAGGCTGATGAAGAAATTGCCCTTGAGTTCCTTGAGGAGGAGGATCAGCTTCTGCATATCAGAGACCCTCCCGAAGTTTCCCGTTCTCGAGAACCACCACCCGGTCGGAATGCTCGAACATATAGTCCTGGTGCGTCACGACTAGGATCGCCTTTCCTTCGTCCTTGAGTTTGCCGAGAAGCTGGTAGATCTCCACGGCCGTGGCCTTGTCGAGGTTGGCGGTGGGCTCGTCGGCGAGGATCAGCCCCGGCCGCGTGACCAGCGCGCGTGCGAGAGCGACGCGCTGTTTCTGCCCGCCCGAGAGAAGTCCCGCCTTCATTTTTGCGTGATCCTCGATTTCCAGATCTTTCAGGAGCGTACGGGCATAGTCGCGATCTTTTTTGGAGATCCAGCCCTGAATGCGGAGGGGAAGCAGGATGTTCTGCCAGACCGTTTCGTCGGACAGGAGGCGGAAAGTCTGGAATACGAAACCCATGTGCCGGTTGCGGGCGCGGGCGGAAAGGAAGTCGAACCAGTAGTTCATGCGCTTCCCGTCGACGCTCACCCCTCCCCTTTCGGGCCGGACCAGGCCGGAAATGATATTCAGGAGCGTGGACTTTCCGCAACCGGATTTTCCGGTCAGCGATACGATCTCCCCCGGACGCACATGGAGATTCACGGAATCGAGGATGGCTTTTCTGATTCCGGCGATCCGGAAACTGCGGGAGACGTTTTCCACGATGAGCATGGTTACCTCTGTCGTTCAGTGCTTTGTTTATTGTAACGAAGCGAAGGCTTTTCCTCAACTATTCGGTCTTTCCTTGCAGGGAGGAGCGGTTTGCGTTAAAATGGTATTCTGGCTATTTTTCCATCCGAAAAGAAAATCGAGGAGCATTCCATGCGTTTCCCTGTCGCCCTCTTTCTGACCGCTTCGCTTCTGGCAATCTCTTCCTGCGCCGGCAAGCCCTCGGAAATTCAGGTATCGCCGGCAACCGCCGAGCGCCTGGCGGGTATCTGGAAGGGAGGGATTATGGTCAGCGGCGTCTCTCTGACGATCCAGGTGGAATTTCTCACCAATGCGGGCAAAGTCTCCGCGCGCTTCATGAGCGTCAGCCAGGGAAGCCCATGGATCTGGCTGCAGGATCTCTCGCTCGGAACCGAAGAGGTATCCTTCGTTCTCCGGCCCCAACTGAACGCAGCGGCGAATTTCCACGGCAGGATCTCCAACACGCGCATCGCGGGAACATTCGTCCAGGCGGGCATTACCGGAGCGTTTGAAATCGCGAAGGCCGGAAGCGCCGATCCGGAGACGGCCGGGACCGAGTACGACATCCCCGTCTCGAACGGCACGCTATCGGCGACCTACCTCACGCCGAAGGGAAAGAAAAACTTCCCGGCTGTCCTCCTCGTTTCCGGCTCCGGTCCCACCGACCGCGACGGCAACAACCCGTACGTCGCCGGGCAGCCCGATTCCATGCGGCTCCTCGCGGAAGCCCTGGCGCAATCCGGCATCGCGAGTCTCCGTTTCGATAAGCGCGGGGTCGCGAAAAGCCGGGGCGCGATGGTCGCCGAGAAGGACATCCGCGTCGAACTGCTTGCAGATGACACCGCCGCATGCGCAAAGTGGCTCCGCGCCCGACCGGGAGTGACGCGCCTTGTGATCGCCGGCCATAGCGAAGGCGCCCTGATGGCGACACTTGCCGCGCCGGCCGTGAACCCCGACGGAGTGGTTCTCCTCGAAGGCGCCGGGAGAAAGGCGTCGGACATCCTTCTGATCCAGTTGACCAACCAGCCCGAAGCACTCCAGAAGGAATCGTCGAACGCCGTTTCGGCCATCCTCTCGGGTAAACCGTACCAGTCGCCGCCGGAACTCGCCTCCCTCTTCCGCGAAAGCGTTCAGCCGTACCTCGCCGGATGGTTCGCCGTCGACCCGGCGGCGGAGTTGAAGAAAGTGAAAGCCCCGGTACTCATCGTCAGCGGCACGGCCGACCGGCAGATTTTCCCTCAGGAGGCCGCCGCCCTGCGCACCGCCCGCCCCGACGCTTCCTTCGCCGAGTTCACGAACATGTCGCACCTCCTCAAGACCTCCGTCACGAATGCCGGAAAGTCCGCCATCGGCGACCCTTCGGAACCGCTGGCGAAAGGGCTGACGGAGCGGGTGGCGGAATTCGTGGAGGAGCTGAGGTAGCTTACCCTTGCAACCAAAGGCGACGTTCGCGAACATCACCTTTGGTTGCGATTTTAACCCGCAGCGGGAGGAGCGCAATGAAAATCCGTGAGATGGCCGTTTTCCTTCTGCTCCTGTTCCCTGCGTTCCTTTACGGAGGACGTTCGGTCGGCACGTCGCAGTACCTGTCGCATTACGCGGGATATTCCAACTTCAGCCTTCTGTCCAACACGGAACTGTTGAACGATTACAGCAATTACAACGCCCTGAAGCTCTGGAACCGCACGAACGGCGGCAAACCCGTCCCGCTGGAAACCATCTATACCGAAGCCGCCCTCTATCGGGGGTTGTTCAGCGCCCTGGGTATCCAGCCCGCCCGCATCAGCGAAGCTGCATGGAACCGGCTGAAATCCCTGTTGGGAAAGTCTATATTTAAAAGCGAAGTAACTTCAAATGGCTTATTTCGTTTTTATTATATTGACGAAGAAGATGGAGAAGAACATTATACGGATTATGACCCGGGTTCAGACCTGATAGCAACAGTAAAGTGTTATTTATTAGCAACGAATCATAATCTCTTCACCGGCATTTCCAATTCCACCGTCGGGCCGGTTCCGCTTCCGTGGGAGGAGCGCCCGGAGCTGGCAAAAGACAAAGTGAAGGCCATTCTGGACCGTCTGGACGGATACGTCAGCGCCTGCTACGAGAACGGCTGGATAGAAAACCTCGACACCCTGGACCGCGTGTGCGGATATCTCAAGGAGTTGAGGGCAAAAGCGGCCGACAAAATAAAAGCAAAGGCGGTCATCCGGGATACGCTCGCGTGGATCGAGCCCTACCGCGACAGCGACGCGGTGCTCCTCTCGGAAACCTACGCCTTGCTCCGCTTCAACCTGGAGTATATCCGCGATACGCTGCTGAAGTAACCCTTCGACAAGCTCACGGACCGACAATTTTAAAAAACAACCTGATATCCGAGTGGTCGGCTTAGAAGTTTTCGGTTCCGGGGTTTGGTTTTGTCTTTGTTGGGGTCCGCGGGTAGCGGAGGAGGCTTGAAAACGCAGGACGCGACATGTACGTGGATGTGAAGGAACGGGATTTCGGGGACAAGGCCGGGAAACGAAAGGATTTCTCCATTGTCAAGACGGAAACAGGATATAACCTGAAATGCCGTAACGGATTGGCTATGAAAGGATACTACAGTTCCAAAAAAGAGCGATACACATTTCTATTCGAGAGAAAGGGTTGTGAGAAGTGTTCGTTTTTTGAGGATTGTTACTGGAAAATCAAGCCGACGACGAAACAGAAAACGGTCATTTTCAGCCGGTTCGAACTGGAAAACCGGCCAAAGATCGATGCGTACCTGGAAAAACTTCGAAGCCTGGAAGGCCGGAAAATCTACTCGAAACGGATAGGCAAGGAGCATGTGAACGCGAACATCAAGGGCCAGAGAAACTTTCAACAGACCTATTACCGAGGAAAAGCGCGGGTCCGGATGGATCTCTGCTGGGTTGCCCTGGCGCATAATCTCACGAAATACGCCGCATTTGTCAGTCGTTAGGAAGGTTTTATGACGTAAACGTAGAACTCATCGTGCCCGGAAGGGTTAACCATGAGAAAGCGCGAAAAAATACTTCGCGCTTTCCAGGGTGGGTATTTTCGACGTTATCCACGTTGTTAACCGACAGACAAACCAGCAAAGAAAGAGAACGAAGCCCCGGAGTCCGCTAAAGACCCTTCATCACCGAACGGATAAAGCGTTCACGACTCTCGCTCATCGTGACGTTCCGGCGCGACATCATTTTGCGAAGGTCCTCGACGAAGCGATCTTCCTCGTACTTTCCCTCCGCGCCCCAACTGAAGGGAGCGAACGATTTTCCGGGCTTCCCGCCGTCGTGCCAGAGGTTCGCCCCTTCCTCGATGACCGTGCCGGTGTTGAGCATCATCCCGATACCGATCTTGCTCCAGTCGCAGATGATGGAACCGAACTTGTTCGTTCCGGTCTCCATCGGCTTCCCGTCGATTTCTATCCTGATGCCGCCGTAGTTGTTCTTGAGATCGCTCGTGGTGGCCATCGCGCCGATGTTCACCCAGCTCCCGACATACGAGTGGCCGAGAAAGCCCTCGTGGTGCTTGTTGGTGAAATTCTCCACGATGCTCTCCTCCACCTCGCCGCCGATCCGGCAGGTATCCTTAATGGTGGTGCCGCCGCGGATCCTGGCGCTGTCGATGATGCTGTTCTTGCCGATATAGCAGGGGCCGTCGATGATGGAAAAGCTCCGCACCACCGTACCCTTGTCGATGACAATGGGACCATCGTCCGGCTGAAGCGATACGAACTGCTGAATTTTGGCATTCTTGTCGATGTAGACGTTGTTGTTGGGCTGGATGTAATTGGAATCGCTGCGGATGAGGTAGAGATCGCACTCGATGGCGTGGGGATTCCGCGTCACGAGGTCCGTCACGTTGTCCAGGAACACCCCTTCGTCGATCTCCTTGACCTTGTACTTGGTAAGGAGAGGCTCGATGTCGCCCTGGATGATCTGCTCGATCTCTTCCCACTGGATCGATTCCTGCCGGATATAAACGAAACGGCCTTCCTTGGTGATGCCGATTCGGTTGATCTGCGGCGAGAGGTTCTCGAAAGGGATGAACTGCGAGTTGACGACCGTGTTGACAGTCTGCTCCCGGTTGTAGACCTTGTCGATCATCTCCTCGCGGAGATGCTTCCATGGCTCCATTTCAAAGCGGGGCGACCACACCTTGACGTCGTGAAACTGCTTTTCGTAGCGCTGATAGGGCGTGAAAATGCCGGTGGTAATGTCCCAAAGAAAGCGGGTGCGCGCCACGGGAAAGAATTTCCTGTATTCATGCGTCTCGATCAGAAGGGTTGCCATATGTCACCTCTCTTGGATTGGGTAGACATGTTAACGCGAAAACGGGAAAAAAGCAATACACGTACACACACATGCACGGAAGGTTCGACGGGAAAGTTGTTGCAAATTTTCGGGATCGAATATTGCCCGGTGTACCCTTTTCCACGTTGCATCCGTAGAGACAACGGGAAGAGGCGTGCCCGGCAGGCCGTAATGGATAGGGAATCAATGCCGTACCGATAGCTTGCCGTGCATGCTCGCTTGATACTTTCCAGCAGGCACTGTATAATAGGAACAAGATTCCGACGGAGGAAATCCGATGATTCGCAAGTCGCTCATCATGAAGATCTTCGGGGCATTTTACATGCAGCGCTGGAACGACCGGATGCGCCCGATGGAATTCATCGAGATGGACAAGCAGGCGCACAAGATGATCATCGCCTGGTTTTTCGGTAAATTCGAGGAAACCAGGGCAAACTTCGACTGGGTGAAACTCATCGAGGGCGCTTTCTTCGAGTTCATGCAGCGCTCGGTGATCACGGACATCAAACCGCCCGTGTTCTACCGCATCAAGAGCGATCCCGAGAAATACCGCAAGCTGAACGAATACGTTTTCCGCCAACTGGAGCCGGTCATCACCCCGCTCGGGGAAGGTTTTTGCGGCCGATTCCGCGACTGGTTCACCCGGCCGGACGACTCCATCGAACGGCGGGTTCTCGGCGCGGCGCACCTCTACTCCTCGCGCTGGGAGTACGACCTCATCCAGCGCGTCAACCCCGACAGTTACGACCGCGAGTTCATCCAGAACGATTTCGACACCCGCATCCAGGGCTACCGGTCTCTCGAAGGGATGAAACAACTCACGGATCATCTTTCCTACACGAAGTTCATCAACCTCTGCGGCCAGCTCCGCTTCCAGAGCCGCTGGGCGCAGTTGCACCGCATCCCCCGCACTTCGGTTCTCGGACATTCCCTCTTCGTCGCGCTCCTCTCCTGGCTGTTCACCTACCGCATCGGCGGCAGTCCCCGGAGAATCTACAACAATTTCTTCAACGGCCTTTTCCACGACCTTCCGGAAGTGCTGACCCGGGACATCATCACCCCCGTCAAGCGCTCCATAGAAGGACTTTCCGACCTCATCAAGGAATACGAAAAAGATCAACTGGAACAGGTCATTTTCCCGCTCATCCCCTCTTCCTTCCACGAGGAAATCGGCCGATTCACGGAAAACGAGTTCGAGAGCACCGTGGTTATCGGCGGCATCCGCACTCCCGCGAGCAGCGAGGAAATCACGAAGCAGTACAACGAGGACCGTTTCGAACCCCGCGACGGTCAGATCGTAAAAGCCTGCGACGAACTCTCCGCCTTCATCGAAGCGACGGTCGCCATCGAAAACGGCTGCAAAAGCGAGGAGTTCGAAAAGGCGCGCTCCGCCATCCGCGAACGCTACGGACGGATGACCGTCGCCGGCATCCCGCTCGGGGAGATTTACGCGGATCTTTGATTCCTGCCGTACTGTTTCATCTTACTCAAACTTGCGTTTTCAAACGGAATTGGCTATAATATTTTCAGTTTTCCTGGAGGTTTCATTGTTATGAAGAAAAGCCTGATGAAAAAGCAGAACTGGATTGTGGTCGTCATCGGCATCGTAGTGATGTACCTCGGCTACGCGCTCGCTTCCCGCATCACCACCAACTACGACGGCGTTTTCGCCTTCATCACCGTCGCTACCATTCTCGCCGGCCTCGTGATCGTGGTGCTCGGTCTCGCTCTGCATTTCGAGACTGAAAAAGAATCTGCCGACGATGCTCCTGTCGCCGCGAATAGCTCAGAAAAGTAGTTTCCATCCGCCCATATAGCCCCCGCAAGGGGGCTTTTTCTTTATCCGGAGGAATCCTATGCACTTCCGTCAACTGCGGATGTTGTACCTGACCGAAAGTATGGACGTCAAGATCGTCACGCTTTCCTCTCTCGTCCCCCATAATAACGATGAAATCCGCCTGATTCCGGAGGAAACTCCTGCACCGTCGGGTTCCGTCCTCCGGATCCGTATCGAGGTGAAAAAACCGGTTACCATTCAGACCTTTCTTCTCGATTGGGACCTGGACGGCACGGAATGCGTCAGAATGCTCGCCAACGGCTTTCAGAGCTGGTCGGAAACGCACGAATACGGTCAGAATGACCGTCTCCGCTCGCTCAACGGAATGGCAAGCTCCATGTACCATCTCCGCGCCCTGGGGGATTATGCGCTGGCGCCTTATTCCGGCAAGACGGGCCAGTTTCACTCTTGGAGTTTCACCCGATTCCGTGGGGAAAACGAGTCCCTCTTCCTCGGCTCTCTCGACGAACGGAACGGATGGACCCTTTTTCAGGGCGATCTCCGCGCCCGTTCTCTGCGTGTGTCCAAGGACCTGAACGGAGTTCGTCTGGACCGGGATTCGGAACTGCTCAATCTCTTCAGCGGCTACGGCGAACCCGAAGCCTTATGGGACGAGTATTTCCGGATTTCCGGAGTTCAACCGCTTCCCGCGGGAAAGGTCACGGGTTGGACGAGTTGGTACTACCATTACACCGGCATCTCGGAAAGCATCATCCTCCAGAACCTCGACGCCCTCAAGCGCGCGAAAATTCCACTGGACGTGTTCCAGGTGGACGACGGCTGGCAGGAAGCGCTCGGCGACTGGCTGGACGTGAAAACCGCGTTTCCGCAAGGAATGGGAGTCATCGCCGAAGCCGCAAAAGAAGCGGGTTTCCGCCCAGGATTGTGGCTCGCACCCTTCGTCTGCGAAACAAAGTCCGCCGTTTTCCGCGAACACGAGGACTGGCTCCTCCGGGATCCGAACGGCCGTCTCGTGGAAGCGGGCTGGAATCCCGCCTGGGGGTCCGTTTTTTATGCGCTGGATATCTACCACCCGGAGGTCCGGAAATACCTGCGCAAGGTTTTCCATACCGTTCTGGACGAATGGGGTTTCGGTCTGGTGAAACTGGATTTTCTCTACGCAGCCGGCCTCGCTCATCGCCCCGGCGTTCCCCGATCCCGGACGATGTTCGACGCGATGGACTTCGTGCGCGAACTCGCCGGCGACAAGTGGATCCTCGGCTGCGGACTGCCTCTCGCGGCGGGCTTCGGAAAGGTGGAATACTGCAGGATCGGAAGCGACGTCGCCGGGTACTGGGAGGAAAAACTGCATGCCTTTGTCCGGTTCCGGGAACGCATTTCCACCAAAAGCTCGCTCGGCAGCACGATTGCCCGTGCGGCGCTGGACGGAAGGGCTTTCCGGAACGACCCGGACGTATTTCTGCTCCGGAGCGACAAAAACGGACTTTCCGCGTCGGAAAAGCATGCGCTCTTCCTGTTGAACAACGTCCTGGGTTCGCTGTTGTTTTTCTCCGACGACGTGCGTAATTACGGCGAAGAGGAAACCCGGGCTTTCACTTCCATGTTTCCCCGCGTGATTCCGGAAAACCTGAGCGTCAACGATACGGGCGCCGTCCAGAATATCGCATTTTTCTTCGCAAACCGCCGCTATCTGGTGCTCGCCAATCTGACCGACCGTGTCCATTTGTCTCTGCTGGAGGGAAACTGGTTTTCCGAGGGCGCGGTTTTCACCGGCGCGAAGATTTCGCTTCCCGCCCGTTCCGCGCGCGCCTTCGTCGAACTTCCCGAAGGCGAATCCTTCGCACTGATCGGAACCACCGGCCATCTTTTACCATGCGCGGAAGTGGACAACGTGACATTCGAAGCCGGCACGGCGCAGGTCCGCTACCGCGAGGGATCGTCCCGGCAGGGATCGCTCTATATCCGCGTGCCGTCCGATTGCGACGGACTTTCGGTAAACGGAAACCGGCTCCGTTCCTCCACCCGCGGAGGGGTTCACCTGGTGATCGCCCCGGAGACGCCGACAGCCTGAATGCGCTGTATCCCCTTTACCTTTTCGCAGGATTATGTTACAATGTAGCCGGTCGGTTGCAACCGTTTTTTCGACGGGCGAGCCGGAGGGGATTCATGCCGAACCGGAAACACCAGAAATGCAGCGTCTGCGGTGAAAAGGACGCACTCATCTTCATCAACGTACCCGGTGACGGGAACCGCCGGGAAGAGGGGTTCTGCGCCCCCTGCGCCATTCGTTTCCTGGAGAAAAAAGACCCGATGCGACAGCTCACCTTCGTTGACCAGAAGCTGATGTCGGTTATCCGCGATATGCGGGATCTGCTGACGGGAATCATCGCCAACATATCGAACATCAGCGCGCAGAAGGAACATGTCGAAACCGAAGCCGAAGACCTCCTCCAGTGCGAAAACTGCGGCGTCACCTTCGAACGTTTCCGCGAATCCGGGTTTCTCGGCTGTCCCTACTGCTACTCCGCCTTCCGGGACCATATCCGCGAATTCATCCTCGAGATGGAGCGCGGTTCCACCCATAAGGGGCGAATGCCGCGCAAGTTTGCAGAGCTTTACCTCCTCAAGAAAGAGATACTTTACCTCCGCAACCAGCTTCGCCGCTCCGTCACCGACGAGAACTACGAGAAGGCCGAAAAAATCCGCAAGCGTCTCGAAAAATTGATCGGTAACTCCGGTCTGGGCGACCCCGATGCGCTCCATTGAATTTCCCCGCATCCAGGAACGACGCAGGAACGATCTGGACGAATTCGTTTTTTCCTCCCGCGTCCGGCTCGCCCGCAATATCGAGGGAATCACCTTCCCCCTCCTGCTTTCCGACACGGAACGGAGCTGTATCGACGAAAAGCTGGTTCCCGTTATTCGCGCGCTGGAACCCGAATGCGTCGTGGAACGGATGGACACGGTGGACAAGGACCTCGTGATGCTCTATTTAGCCAACCGCGTTCTCACGCGGGAATTCATCACCAACGGGCGGGTTTTCTCCCACGATCCCGGCGGCAACTGGGTGGCCATGTTCAACGAGGACGACCATCTCCGGCTCCACGCCATCGACTACGGCTTCAACATCAAGGCGATCTACGCGCGGTTGTCGGAACTGCTCGACCGCATCGAGGACGAGGTCTCCTTCGCCTTCGACGAGGAACTCGGCTACCTGACCTCCTCTGTGCTCAACGTGGGCACCGGGCTGAGACTTTCGGCCCTCGTCAACCTCCACGGAATTGTTGCGACCAAGAAGATCGAGAATTTCGTGGAATCGGCCAACAATATGGGTTATTCCGTGGTCAATGTCCTTCCCGAAAGTCCCGATTCCGGACTCTTCCACGTTTTCAACATCTACTCGCTGGGCACGAGCGAAGAGGAAATGATCTCGGACTTCCGGATTTTCCTCCAGAAGGTGCGCGATATGGAGTTCCAGAGCCGCGAAGAATATTTTGAAAATCACGACGACCTGGAAATCTCGCTCGAGGAAATCTTCGAACTCTCCATCCGCGAGCGGATCGACTGGTCCACGATGCTTTATTACGTTTCCCTCATCGACGCCCTGAACCGGCGCACGCTGGAGATCGAGGATATCCGGTCTTTCCGTTCCCTTGTGGTTAACGGTCACGAGGACACGCTCTTCTACCGCGATCATGTGGAAAGCGAAAACATCCCGCATGTACGGATGAACATGCTCAAACGTTTCCTCCAGAATATCAGGTACAAGCAGCCCAGGCTGCATGTTTAGGGCATTATTTCCGATAATCGGACGGGGAAACATGCATTTATCCGAAAGCGAAGAACTATTACCGGATACACGGAACCCGCAGTGCCGAATTCTTGCGATATCAGAGACGTTCGATATCAGAGGTGCCCATGAGTGATTTCACCGGCTTCACGCCCCGTGCGCAGAAGGTCATTTCCATCCTTTCCCAGCAGGAGGCGCGGCGCCTCTTCTCGGAACAGCTCCTCCCGGAGCACCTCTTTCTCGGACTCCTGCGCGAAATCGAAGGATCGGGAGTCAAGTCGATGATCCACCTCGGTCTCGACCTCGACGATATCAAGCGAGAGATCGAAATGGTCATCCGTAACAAGGTGGGCAACACTCTCACGCTCGGCGGCATCCCCGTTTCCGAGCGCTTCAAGTTCGTCGTGGAACTCGCGAAGGAAGAGGCGCAATCCATCGGCCACAACTATGTCGGCACCGAGCACCTGCTGCTCGGCGTGGTGGCGGAAGAAGATCCCGAGGCCGTCGTACCCGTGCTTCTCGCCAACCGGGGACTCGATATCAACACCATCCGCCAGGTGATCATCCGCACGGTCGGATACGGCGAACTCAATCAGGTCAAGCCGAAGAAAGGTCAGAAGAAGAGCCAGTTCCTCGACAAGTTCACGCGCAACATCTGCCAGGCGGCTCTCCAAGGCCAGCTTGATCCCGTGGTCGGTCGCCAGGACGAGATCCGACGCGTGCTCCAGGTGCTTTCCCGCCGCCAGAAGAACAATCCCGTCCTGATCGGGGATCCCGGCGTGGGCAAGACCGCAATCGTGGAGGGCATCGCACAACTCATCGTTTCCGGCAACGCGCCGGAACGGCTCCTCGACAAGCGCATCCTTTCCCTGGATCTCGGCCTCCTCGTGGCGGGCACCAAATACCGGGGCGAGTTCGAAGAGCGGATGAAGAACATCCTCCGGGAGACGGAAGAAGCCGATGATGTCATTCTCTTTATCGACGAGATCCACACGATGCTCGGCGCGGGAAACGCCGAAGGCGCGCTGGACGCCTCGAACATGCTCAAGCCGGCCCTCGCAAGGGGCAGTCTCCACTGCATCGGAGCCACCACTTTCGACGAGTACCGCAAGAAGATGGAGAAGGACAAGGCGCTTATCCGGCGCTTCCAGGCAATCGTCGTCGACGAGCCCTCGGTCGAGGAAACCGGGGTCATCCTGAACCGTCTCAAGGCCAAGTACGAGGCTTTCCACAACGTCGTCTACACCGACCGCGCCATAGACACGGCGGTCCGCCTCGCGCACCGCTACATCCAGGACCGCAAGCTTCCCGACAAGGCCATCGACCTTCTCGACGAGGCCGGTGCCTGCACGGGTCTCGCGATGGTGAAGCGCTCCGACGAAATGGTGCAGCTAGACAACGAGATCGCTCTCCTGGAAGAAAAGAAGAATTCGCTCGTGAAGGGACAGGTTTACGAAAAGGCCGCCGACATCCGGGACCGTATCCGGGAACTTCGCGTGGAATACGAGAACCTGCGTTCCCGACTCTCCGCCATATCCCGCAAGGAACGCGTCACGGTGGATCAAAGAGACATAGAGTCCGTACTTTCCTCCATCACCGGCATTCCCGTCGCCGACCTCGACGACGGCACCAACCGGAAACGCTACCTCGGTATGGCCGAGGAACTGCGGAAGAGCGTCATCGGACAGGATCACGCCGTCGAGTCCATCTCGAACGCCGTCAAGAAGAACTTCTCGGGCATCCGCTCCGGGAAAAAGCCCATCGCGAGCATGATCTTTCTCGGCCCGACGGGCGTCGGTAAAACAGCCCTCGCGAAGGCCGTCGCGCGTTTTCTCTTCGGCAGCGAGGAAGACCTCATCCGCGTGGATATGAGCGAATTTATGGAAAAGTTCAACGTTTCCCGCATCCTCGGGGCGCCCCCCGGTTACGTGGGACACGATTCCGGCGGCGAACTCACCGAGAAGGTGCGCCGCAAGCCTTACTCCGTGGTTCTTTTCGACGAAATCGAAAAGGCGCACCCGGACGTGTTCAACGTGCTGCTCCAGATCCTGGACGAGGGACGCATCACGGACAGTCTCGGCAACCACGTGGATTTCCGCAATACGGTGATTCTCATGACCAGCAATGTCGGCACCGAACACTTCTCGAACCGCGCAAGCCTCGGCTTCAGCGATGTCGCCTCAAGCCGGAACAAGGAGAAGGAAGAGGCTCTGAACGAGCTGCAGCATGCCTTCAAGCCGGAATTCCTCAACCGCGTCGACGAGGTGGTCGTTTTCGAACCGCTCGGAAAACCGGCGCTTCGCCGGATTCTGGTACGACTGGTGGAGGAACTCAACGCGAACGCTTTTCCGCAGGGAGTCCGTTTCGAACTCGCGGAAGATGTCCTGGACCGGATCATCGAGAAGGGTTTCGACCGGAAATACGGCGTCCGCTCGATTATCCGCGCGCTCGGCAGCCTCGTGGAGCTTCCCGCCACCGATCTTCTCCTCGCCTCCGAACGTTCCGGTCCCGATTCCCGTTCGGTCATCCGAGCGGAAATAACGGATGGAGATATTACCCTTCGCCTGGAAAGCGATCCGGAGCAAATCCCGGCCGATCCGGAGACCTCAGAAAAACCTGCGAAAAAAGTACGACATAGAAAGGACAAGACCGTTTCCACGGAGAGTTGAATCATTCGCATCCGATAAAAGCCCGGGAACCCGTTTTCCCGGGCTTCAATTTTTTCCTCCCCAACTCGACGTTTTCTTGTTTCTCCACCCGTTTCAGGCTATAATAATAGGGTGTTATCCGATGAACACTGCAAGGAGCGGCTGATGAACAAGGCCAAAAAACTGACTCTCGTCCTCATTTTCGCGTTCGGACTCGTATTCGGCATTTCGCTGACGATGATCAACCGGACGTTCTATTCCGCCAATCTTCTCTTCGCCGACAACGCTTCCGGCAAAGCGGGAGCGGAGATTAAAACCGAGGATGACGATTACTACCGCTACTACCAAATGCTCAACGACACCTTCAACATCCTGAAGAAGGAATTCTACGACAAGGATGAAACCACCGCGAAAAAGATGCTCTACGGCGCCATCAAGGGAATGATGGAAAGCACGGGAGATCCCTATACGATGTTCATGGAACCCCAGACTTCCAAGGAATTCAGTATCGATATGTCCGGCTCCTTCGGCGGCCTCGGCATCCACATCGGGGAACGCGACGGCTGGCTGACGGTGATCGCCCCCATCGAGGATACTCCAGCCTGGCGCGCCGGACTCAAGCCCGACGACAAGATCATCGAAATCGGCACCAATTCCACGAAGGGTGTATCTGTCAACGAGGCGGTCGACCGCCTCCGCGGTAAGCCGGGTTCACAGGTCACCATCACCATAGCCCGTTCCGGCATTTCCGAACCTTTCAAGGTGACCCTCACCCGGGAGGAAATCAAGATCAAGAACGTCAAGTCGGAAGTGATCACGAACAACGGCTTGAAAACAGGTTACGTGCGGATCATTGAATTCTCGATGACCACCGCCGACGAGTTCCGCAAGAATCTCAAACAGGTACTGGACCAGAAGCCGAATAATCTCATCGTAGACCTGCGGAACAACCCGGGCGGCCTCCTCAACGTAGTCGCCAACTGCGTCAACTACTTCTACGACCACGGTCTCATCGTCTACACCCGCGGCCGCATGCCCGAGAACAACTCGGACTTCACCGCCAGCCGCGACCTCGCCTTCGTCCCGAAGGACCTTCCTATGGTCGTGATGGTGAACGGCGGCAGCGCAAGCGCGAGCGAAATCTTCGCGGGCGCGATGCAGGACACGCACCGTGCCGTCCTTGTCGGTACCAAGAGCTTCGGAAAGGGTTCGGTCCAGAAGACCTACACCTTCCCCGATGACGGCTCCCTCATCAAGTACACGGTAGCCAAATACTTCACTCCTTCCGGCCGCTGCATCGATAAGCTCGGTCTCCAGCCCGACGTCGACGAGAAGATGTGGTACGAGAACATTCCCGACGCCGAGAAGGACGCGCTCGTGAAGCTGCAGTATACCAACCTCGTCAAGCAGTTCCTCGACACCCATACCGCTTACGGCGACAGCGATCTCGACGTTTTCGGCAAGTCGCTTTCGAACCAGGGATTCGTCATGAGCCAGAAGTCCCTCAAGTGGCTCATCAAGATGAAGCTGCGCGAAACCCAGATGCCCGAAGTCTACGACCTGGATGACGATAACCAGCTTTGCAAAGCCCTGGATGTCCTCGGCAACTGGACCAACTACCGCAAGGATTTCAAGGTTTACGAAGAAGCGAAATAGCCAATTTACCAGGGAGGACGAGAATATGGCATGGTTTGCGAAACCGAAATACAACGTAAAAGCAAGCAATGCGATGAAGACCAACGAAGGTCTCTGGCACAAGTGCCCCGCATGTAACAATATCATATACAACAAGGACTGGGAGGAAAACCTCCGCGTCTGCCCGCACTGCGGACACCATGACCGTTTGAACGCCTTCGAACGGATCCAGACGTTGTTCGACGCCGGTTCCTTTGTCGAAACCAACACCGACCTGATCAGCGTGGATCCTCTTGCCTTCTTCGACGGCGAGGCCCGTTATACCGACAAGATCATAGCCAGCATGAACAAGACCAACCTCAAGGAAGCCGTCGTCACCGGCTACGGCAAGCTCAACAGCGTTCAGGTGGAAGCGGCCGTGATGGATTTCAACTTCCAGGGCGGAAGCATGGGCAGCGTGGTCGGTGAAAAGATCGCCCTCGCCATCGAGGAAGCGGAAAAGACCCATCGTCCGCTGATTATCGTTTCCGCATCGGGCGGTGCCCGCATGCACGAAGGTATTCTCTCGCTGATGCAGATGGCGAAGACCTCCGCGGCCCTGCAACGTTATCATGAAAGCGGCGGTTTGTTCATCTCCCTTTTGACCAACCCAACGACGGGCGGTGTCACGGCCTCTTTCGCGATGCTCGGCGACATCAACATCGCGGAAAAAGGAGCCCTGATCGGCTTTGCCGGTCCCCGCGTGATCGAGCAGACCATCCGTCAGAAGCTGCCGCATGGCTTCCAGAAATCGGAATTCCTGCTGGAACACGGCTTCGTGGATATCGTTGCCGAACGCAAAAACATCAAGAACATCATCAGTCAGATCATCGACTACACCCGCTGAGCGGGGCGGAGAACACCCGATGCGCATTGAAGAACGCGAAGACGTATCCATTTATCATGACGGCATCATCGCCAACGGTCTGGAAAAACAGTACCGTAAGCGTAAGGTCGTCGACGGAGCGAACTTCCATGTAAACAAAGGGGAGGTCGTGGGACTTCTCGGGCCCAACGGTGCGGGTAAAACCACCACCTTCTACATGATCGTCGGCCTCGTGAAACCGAACGCCGGCTCCGTCACCTTGAACGGCGACGACATTTCCCGCGAACCCATGTACCGACGGGCACGCTTGGGAATCGGATACCTTCCGCAGGAAATTTCCATTTTCCGCAAGATGACGGTTGAGGACAATATCCGTTCCGTGCTGGACATCCGCGGTTTGGATAAGGCGGAAATCGAGGATACCACCAACAATCTCGTCCACGAACTCGGATTGGAGAAGATCCGCAAACAGATGGCATACACCCTTTCCGGCGGCGAAAAGCGCAGAACCGAAGTTGCCCGAATCCTTGCCATCCAGCCGGGTTTCCTTCTCCTCGATGAACCTTTTACCGGAATCGACCCCATCGCGATCGCCGACATCCAGAAAATCATCCTCCACCTCAAGGATGAACGCGGTCTCGGAATCCTCATTACCGACCATAACGTCCGCGAAACCCTGAAAATCACCGACCGGGCCTACATCATTCACGAGGGAAAGATCCTCGTCAGCGGCTCTTCCGATGAACTCATCAACCACGAAGAAGCACGCAGGATCTATCTCGGCCGCGACTTTTCCATGTAAGGCGGCAGGGAGCGCTCCATGGAAAGCGACAACTTCTACGAAGTCCTGGGTGTTTCGGAAACCTCCTCCCCCGAGGAAATCACCGCGCGTTTCCGCAAGCTCTCCAAGCTTTTTCATCCCGACAAAAACCCGGAATCCTCCGTGGATTACGCATCGATTATTTTGGCCTACAAGACATTGAAGAATGCCTCTTCGCGCGCATCCCATGACCGCGCGCTGGCAAACGAGCGGCACAGACGTGCCGTCCTGGAGGAGAATCTCGCTGCGCGGGCGAAGTTTCTTTCCCCCGAACGCGTGGAATACCGTCATTCCCTGTCCAATATGATGCGCTCCGGAGTGGAACGCTCGGAAGCCGAGGAAGACATTCTCGTACGCGTTCACCCGCTCGAGGTCAAACTCGGCGTCACGGCCCCGATCGAAGTGCCCGCGAGAAGCGTCTGCCCGAAATGCGGCGGCGGCGATCTCGGCTGCTACCGCTGCGAAGGCGCGGGTTTCGTCAAAACCGTCGAAAAGTTGCCATTCCGGATTCCCTCTTACACGAAAGACGGCGACACCTTCGATTTTGACGCTCAGGAAACGCCGAATGTCCCGGCCGGACTTCAGTTCCGCCCCCGCCATCTGCGGATCCGCATCCGTTTCCTCTGATTTGCCTTCCTGCAGCCGTTTGTTTTCCCGCTCCTTTCGCCTTGCGTCCGTTCCGGACGATAATTTGAAATAATCGGTTCTTCTGATTATACTATATCGTATGAAATTATCCGTACAGGAGAAACCCTATGGCGGACTTGCTTCCGGTAAATGACATTAATTTTACCGACCAGGTAATGAAATCCTCCATCCCCGTGCTGGTGGATTTCTGGGCCGAATGGTGCGCCCCCTGCCGGATGATCGCTCCCTATCTCGGCGACATCGCCAAAGAGTATGCCGGGAAGATCCTGGTTGTCAAGATGGATGTGGATGAAAGCCCCGAAACTCCTTCCCGTTACTCCGTCACCAGTATTCCGACACTCATCGTCTTCCAGAACGGCAGTCCGATGGATAAGCTGGTCGGCGCCGTCACGAAAAACAAAATCAAGGGAATGATCGACGGTGTCCTCGGATAAAATCGAAGTCAGAAGCGCCCATCTCTCCGACGCGAAGCAGATTTCCCGATTGATCAACACGTTTGCTGCGCGGGACATCATGCTTCCCCGGGAAGAGGAAGCCATCATTGAACGTATCCGCAGTTTTGTGGTGGCAGTCATGGGCGATACCGTGGTAGGATGTTGCGCCGTAGCGTTTTTTACCGCCGAACTGGCTGAAATTCGGTCGCTTGCGGTCGACTCCGACTTCCAGTCGAAGGGAATCGGTCGCCTGCTGGTTTCCAAAGCGGAGGAAATCCTGCGTTCCGAAGGCGTGAAACAGGCTTTTGCCCTGACGCTCCGTGCCGATTTTTTCCATCATATCGGCTACGAAATCGTCGAGAAAACCCGTTTCCCGCAAAAAATCTGGCGGGATTGTCTCAATTGTCCAAAAATTATGCGCTGCGATGAAATTGCAGTGGCCAAGAATCTATAAAAAGCGAGGAAAACAAAAATGGCTGAACTCGAAGTCTTTGAAAAAAAGCCGCTGGGCGGTACGAACATCCGCGAAATTGCCAAAGTGCTCGCGGCTAACGGCAAGGAAGCGGCGGAAAAAATGCTCGCCGACCAGGTGAAGAATGTGAAACCCGTCGGAATTCATCTTCCGAAGGACCACGTCGTTCTGCTTCTCGGCGGATCCAACGGCATCCTCCGCGCATGCGCGATCCAGCTTCTTTTCGGAGAAAACGTTCCCGTTTATGCGGTACATTACGATCGTGAATCGATGCAGATCGGCCACTACCACGTCCAGGCCGTCAAAAAACTCGCCGAAGAACGCGGCATCGACACCCAGTGGTGGAACATGGACGCGACCGACCCGAAGTCCATCCAGGAAGTGGTGGATTTCATCAAGACCAAATACAAGGTCGTCCACCTCATGAACGGCATTGCCGCCGGCGCCACCAAGCGCTATGAGAAGTACGGTAAAATCAACGTAAAGGACCTCGATGTCGCCTTCCACCCCGTTCTCCAGTACCCGGATTTCTCGTCGCTGGATAATATCCGCAAGTTCGGCATGGTGGAAGTCCAGCTCGCCTCCGAGCAGGACATCGAACGCACGAACAAGTTCATGGGTACTTCCACCACCATCTGGGTAAACCCGCTCGCCGCAGCCGGACTCATTCAGAAGGATGTCTCCGTCGTCGCCTTCGCCGATTACGACTTCGAGAAGGACGATCCCGTTTACGGAATGGGTCCTCTCGCCGGCGCGAAGATCCTCCAGCGCGAAAGCATGGACCTCGCTGCCAAGAACCACGGCGTGAAAGCCGTTCGGCTCTGCTACCCCGCGATGGATACCACAGCCATCGGAGCTATTCCCGGTGGACTTTTAATGCTTTCTCTCACCACCCTGATACTCCAGGAGAAGGGCCAGTTCAAAGGCTTGAAAAAGCTTGCCGTGGAAACCATGCAGATCTTTCGCCCTGAATATCGGGACCGCGAACTTCGCCTCGATACGGATTTCCAAAAGATTCTGCCCGAGTTCCACAAGCGCGAAGAAAAACTTCAGCTTTCCGACATCCCGGGCATCTTCGACCCGCTGACAAAGATCGACCTTCCCTGACGTTCACTGGGATTCCAGTTTGTTGTCTTCGGATTACTAAAAAGACCCGGCGAATTTCGCCGGGTCTTTTATCGCTTCCGTTTCGTAGCTGAACCCATATCGATTTCTCCGATCAGAAGTTGAGTTCCGCCATAGAAAAAGAGTCAGATCCGAAAATAAATCGGAGGAAAGTCTCTTTGGGATTTTCCTCCATAGGGTTCGGAGTGGAGAGCGTCGCGCTCATCGCGGGTATTATTATTCAAAATTGAGTCGGAAAAACAAAAGCGGAAGCTGCCCGAAGGCTGCTCCCGCTTGGTGTTCATCAGGATAAAAGTGCTTGTTACTTGATACCGGTCATCATGATCCCTTTCGTGATGTACTTCTGACCGAAGATGAACACCACGATTACCGGAACCAGCACGATCAGCGATGCGGCCATGATCAAATGGAAGTCGGCCGTGTACTGGCTGTTGAAGGCCTGCAGACCGATGGGCAGGGTCTTCAGGGCATCCGTATTGATGACGATCATCGGCCACATGAAATCGTTCCACGTCCAGAGGAAAGACAGGATCGCGAGGGTCGCCAACGCCGTTTTGGAAAGCGGGATGATAATCTGAATCAGAATCTGCATCCGGTTGGCCCCGTCGATCACGGCGGCCTCTTCGAGAGCTGCCGGAATGGACATGAAGTACTGGCGAAGCATGAATGTGCCGTACGCCGAGAAGGCGCCGGGCAGAATCAGCGCGAAATAAGTGTCCACCAAGCCCAGGTTCTTGAAGAGGATGAATACCGGAATCATCGTCACCTGGCCGGGTACCATCATCGTGCCGAGATAGCCCAGGAATACCGTGTCCCGCCCGGGCCATCTGAGACGAGCAAAAGCGTAAGCGGCGAGTGAACAGGTGATCATCTGGATGATCATCACCGAAAGGGAAACAATGACGGAGTTGATGTAATAAGCGCCGAAATTGGGAAGTTTTGGACCGCCCTTGATGTTGAAGAGACTGACGCTTCCGCCCGCGTAGAAGGCTCCGTCATAATCGAGGTTGGGCAACTTCATCTCCGCTTTGCCGAAGTAGTTGTACCACCACGGTTTGATGACGGTACTCGGAATGAAGTTCTTGACGATGTCAAGGCTCGGGGACTTGGCGTCCGCAGGATATTTCAACGATGTGGAAACCGTGTAAACCAGCGGCATGATGAACACGATAGCGACAATCGTCAGGATGAAATAGGAAACGATATTGCGGTAGAACTGGGAACGGCGGCGCTGCGCGAGCAGATCCATGCCGTGAAAATCGGTCTTGTTAGCTGTGGCAGCCATATCGTCTCCTCCTAGTATTCCACGTTCTTTTCAGAAAGGACCCACTGCAATGCGGTGATCGCCATAATGAAGACGAAGAGGATCATAGCCATCGCCGTTGCGTATCCCATCTTGTACCACTGATAAGCGTTCATATAAATGTAATACACGATCGTGGTCGTGGATCCGGCCGGACCGCCGGCGGCGATCACGAACTGGGTGGCAAACGCCTGGAATCCGCCGATGACGGCAGTGATCAGGATAAAGAAATTCGTCGGTCCGAGCAGCGGCCAAGTGATGTTCCAGAACTGCTGCCAGGAAGTGGCACCGTCGATTTCGGCCGCCTCGTAGAGATCATGCGGGATTCCCTGCAAACCGGCGAGATAAAGCATCATGTTGTAACCTGCGCCCTTCCATGTGTCCACGATCATAATACCGATCTTGGCCCAGAGGGTGTCCGCAAACCAGCGCGGCGGGTTGGAAACACCGATTGCATGCAACATCGTATTCAGGATGCCGACGTCGGCGTTGAAAACGAAACGCCAGACAATCGCGATTGCAACGATATTCGAAATGACGGGCAGGAAGTAGATCACGCGGAAGACCACGATGCCCTTGAGGGGCTGGTTCATCGCGAGCGCCAGAATCAGGGAAATGGCCATCCCGAAGGGAATCTGCATAAGGAAGAAGAAGGTATTGAACATATAATCCCAGAAACGGGTATCATTAAAAAGAAGCTTTTGATAGTTCTTGAAGCCGACGAGTTTGAGTCCATTGTTGCCGACGCCGCCTTTGATGCCCCGGTCGTTGCGGTTGAGGTCGTTCCCGGTGGATTTGACGTAAGCCTTGACGTTAGCCGGAATGTCGCTCCCGGCGATCCGCATCGATTCTCCGACGCCGATGTTGATGATGCCGCCCTTGGTCGCCCAAAGTTCGACGGGATTGGAATTTTCGGTTTTACCGGCGAGAATCCGGACGTTTTTGTCCAGAACAAAATCCCATTGGTTGGTTTCAATGGAAGCGATCTTCTTGATGTAAAGATCGGCATAGAAACGGGTTCCCTTCGGTACGGTGACATCGGATCCGGACTTCGGTACCATGAGACAGATTTCCTTGCCGGAACGATTCATATCAATGAAGGCGTTTACGCCCTTCACCGTGCTGGTATCGTCGATGCGGAGATTGTAGGAAATGGAATTTCCGTCCTTCGGACCGAAGAGTTCGCCCTCTTTCATATACGGCAGGATTTCCTTGTCGAGCTTATTGGATTCCACCGCGAGAATCAGGTTGGTAGCATCGTCAAAGGAAGAAGAGGAATATTTCATCAGGAGCGAACTCAGGTCTACCAGACCGTATTCGGAAGTTCCGGCGGGAACGACGATGTCCTTCGTCAAAACGTAAGGAACAGTCAGGTTGAATTCCTTGCGTTCATACGACAGGGTATCGCACTTCAACACCGTCCCTTTCCGGATCAGGATATCGTTGGACACCGGCGCATCGATGCGAAAGGCGAAGCGCGCGCTTTCCTGCTTGGGAATAAAAGAAGAAGTTCCGTCCCACTCGGTGAAGGACAGAAGCAGAGCTGCAAAAATCGGAAGGAAGGTAATCACCAGGAATCCGATAAAGTTGGGCAGGAGGAAAGCCCATGCGGTGAGCGTTTCCCGGATCATCTTCTGGCGAGCATACTTCCGGTTATCATACCGGGTTTCCTGACCGGCCATACAGGAACCTCCATCAAAACTATTCTGAAAATCTCACGTTTATTATTTTAAGCTATTTTACAATAAAGTCAATATCCGCTACGGGATATTTTCTATCCTGAAAGCATCCGGAATCAGGAAATGGAAGGCCCCGAAAGATCGGAATTGTTTTTCGGAAGGCGAGGGAACGTAGTCACGAAAGACGGGAAATATCCGGATCGCATCCAAATGCCGCAACTCGGGGTATCTCAGTGAACTCTGCGTCTCTGTATAAGACCCCGATTGTTTTGTTTGCAGGTAAATAAACGGAGAGCTTTCCGGGACGAAATTTCGGAACGACGCCAAGTTGTACGCGGATAGATCTTCGCTGTCGAGACTCAAGATCCTTCACCAGCCGTGGAACCTATTGCTTGGTCTGGCCTTCCAGCCACTTTCTCTCTGATTCGCCGGACTGGATCGCCTGGTTCATGCGTCCGTACTTGATGCGCTGGTCCACCTCGTATTCGGAAAGATCGCGGTTCTTCTGATCGATATCCTTCTGGTTGGCCACGGTCTTGTCATTATTCATCACGAGCCGTCTTTCGATGAAACTACCCGGCCCTATAGCCAGATTGAGCGAAGAGACCGTACTCACCGCAACGCCGGAGGTCTTCACCATGTCCCCGTTGGGATTATTGGCAAAAAGCTGTTCCACGGCCTTGAAACGCGTTATGAGACTGTGCCTGAGCTTTTCCAGGTCCATCTGCAGCACTCCCATCTGAATTTGCTGCCACTCGTCACTGTTGGGGGAAAAACTGCCCGATTTCTTGGTATAAATGCCGATCTGTTCCAGCATCGAGAGTTCATGCCCCAGCTCGGTTTTGTAGGAATCCTGGACAACGGTTCGCAGCCGGTTCCGGAGTGCGAGGAAACTCGTTTCCGTGGAGAATACACCGTCCCGAAGCTTGTCCTCTTTCCGGTCCGCCAACTCGACCCGGTCGAGATCCGGCTTGGTCATAATGTAAAGAAGCGTCATCACCTGATTGTAGGCGGCCATCCAGTTGGAAACGGCCGACTGCACCTTGTCGTAATTGTAATCCACGGAAAGCTGGACTTCCTTCTGGCTCTCCTGAAGCAGACGGAGAGTAACGCCGTCGAGAAGGTCGTCCACTTCGTTCTTGTCGCGCTTGACTTCCACGCCGTCAAGGGTAAAATCGGCATCGCATGCGAGCGACAGCGGGTTTTTGGGAATGATCCCTCCCTCCGAAAGTTTTTTGCTGAAGCGGAAATCGGAAAGCGCGATCGAATGGTCGGTATTCCGGTTGGCGAAAACGAATTTGGCGGGCGTCTTCCCCTTCCAGAATGCCAGCGCCTGCAGGTTCGATCCCGCGGGATTGACGTTCCAGGTCCTCGCCGCCCCGTCCTGGAATTCGAGACGCACAATATTGCCGTCATTGGTGACGGGCGTTTCCTCGGTTGCGGGAGGAAAATCGGTAATGAAGTCGGTGAGGACGCTCACGGCGACGTTGGTGAAGCCGTTGGAGAGTTCCCGAAACTGGAAATTGGTTTCGGAATTCGTGACATTGTAGCGGTCGAAGTAGAAGGTCAGAAGGCTTCCGCCTTCCACAGTTACGTCCGAAATCGTGACAGGCGCCATCGCGGCGATATCGAAGGATTTGTATTCGTTGGTGAGCGTCTTCACCGCAGTCCGGATGTCGGTATTGGTGTTGGTGGATAAAGTCACGCCGATGTTGGTAACCGTGTTGGTGGAGATATTGGTTCTCAGACTGAAAACGGAAGGCTCCTTCGGTTTGCTCCAGGGTGTCGACTCGGAATACCAGTCCAGAAAGCTGTTATCGGCCACGCTGATGGACTTTCCCGAAAGCGGAAGTTCCGCTTCGGTCCCGGGTAAAAGCACCAGCCGGTTCGAGAGGAATTCGAGCCGGTTCGAAGCGACGGACTCGGCTTCCCGGATCTGCACGACGGTTTCATCGCGTTTTTCCGTCCCCCGGTCGAGCAGCCCGATATCGAAAAGCGGACCCGTCTCCCCGTCGAAACGGAGGCGGTTGGTTTCCCCTGTTTTTTTCCCGCTGATGACGAGGATGGACGAAGTTTCGGTATCGTTAACGAGATTCACGTCCAGATTGTCCTTGCCCTGCTCCCGGAGAACGGAATACAGCCTGGAAACGGTTCCGCCCGGAAAGCGAATCTTCATCCGTTCGGAACCCGTGTAAATATCGAAAGCGAAGGCGGGAAGCACCCGGTTTCTCATGATCGAATCGCTCATGAAGGAATCGGGTTTTGCCGTCCGGATCACATGCAGCTTGTAGTTCTGCTTCTTCGCCTTTCGGGTGGCGTTCGCATCGAGAACCGACGGGTCGGTGGAAATACCGAGCATATCGCCGAAGGGACTTTCAAAACTGTAGAGCAGTTTGGATTTCGCTTCGAGTTCGCGGAGGTAGAGCGAAAAATCCTTGACGATGTCGCTCTCTATCTTGAGATCCTTGTTCTTTTTCTCGATAGCGTCGATTTCCATCTTCTTCGGAATGAGCAACTTCTGGATGATGCCCTCGGTATCCATCTTGTCGCCGGGGATTCCAATATATACCTTATTGGAGTCCGCGAAGGCGAACACCGGGAAAATAAATATACAGACGACGACCGCGGCCGTCGGCAGAATGCGCCGCATCCGTTTTCCCGCGAGATCAAGCCGGCACGGGCGGGAAAAAAGCCGGTAAACATCCGAGTACATCCGTTCCTCCCAAAAAGGGAATCTTGCCCTCCGATTATCGGTATTTTCCGATTTTCCTTGATCGCTTGTGTCCACGGTAAAGATACCAGCGAAGCCGAAATTTTCAAGCCGTTCAGGAAAGCGCGAGATGAAAGGAGAGCCCGGTGTAACAATGGCCGAACCCGGCGGAGGAAAGGTCGTTGACCAGGTCCGCACGATCGCCGGGAACCCACATTTCGAGAAGAGCGGTATCGTATAGCCGGCGGCGAAGGTCGAGCAGCAGTTCCACCCCCGCTTTCTTCGAAGCGGCTCCGGGAAGCACGATGAGGTCGCTGATCCTGTAAATGTTGCGCTCCAGGGCAAGCGTCCTCATCGCTATCCTATCCCTCGCAGCCGCTACCAGAGCCACAGGACGCTTCGCCTCGAAATACTGCAGACACACGGTTTCTTCCTTCGCAAGCTGTCGACGAAAGCCGTCTTCCAAATAGGCGCGGATGGACCGAACATCCACCCGGGAGTCCCGCAGGAGGGAAACGGGACGGTCGAAGCGTTCGAGGAAGGGATCGAGGGTCGAAAGACGCGCGCTATCGACGAAGGAACTCTGTTCCGGAGAAATTCCCCCGGCGGGTTCGTAACACCGGAAGATGTGCCAGGAAGACTTCAGCCGAAAGCCGAGGTTTTCGTAAACCGTTACGGCGGGAAGGTTCGTGAGGTCGGTACCGACGGTGACGAGTTCGGCGCCCTGGGAACGGAGCCAGGCCAGTCCCTTCGAGGCGAGGGCGCTTCCGATACCCCTTCCGCGCAGTTCCTGTTCCACGGCCAGGAGAAGGATGGAACCCACTTTTCTGCGCGCCGGGCCGGATATGGCCGGGTTCATGCCGACGGTCGCGAAGCCTTCCACCCTCCCCTTTTCCTCGGCGATCAGGGTAAAAGCGAAAGCGGCCTGAAGCATCTCCGCGGCGAACACGGGTTCAAAGTGCGGGGACAAATCGCGGAAACGGGAATCGACGGCGAAAGGCGAAGTCTCGAAAAGACGGCAGAGTTCCAGAACACGAGCCGAATCGGCAGGACGGTATTCACGGAATTCCATAGCCGTCGCTTACTGAAGATTGTGCTTTTTCTTGAGACGGCCGAGTTTCCGCGTAAAGCCGGCTAGTAGTTCGCAAAACTCGTTGTGCAACGAGCGGTTGTATACGGGTTCCTTCTGAAGGATTTCGCTGCAGGCGCGCAGGTAATCCAGCCCCTTGTCGAGCAGGCGAATCTCCGCCGGAATGTAAGGTACCTCGTTTTCACCGACGCTGTCGGCAATACTTTCCGCTGAGACGGGCACTTTCTTCTGTCCGGAGAAACGCCCGTTATCGATCTCGTTCAGCAGATCGAGAACCACCTTGCCGCGCGAAGTTACCTTCAGGAGCGCCTTGGACACCTCGAGGGCCGTGATGTCGATTCCGGCGTCGCTGTCTTCCACTCGAACCTCGTCTCCGCGAATGACCATATCCGCAAGCTCTTCCTGTCGGATAAAACGCTTCTGGTGTATATCGTACAACTTGCGGTTGGAATATTTTTTGACCAGGTGAAACATCAAGTTCTCCCTAAATATTGCGGATAAACCGGAAATATCATCTCATTTTATCCGCCGGAACTCGGAGCGGCCGAAATCATAAGAACAACAGGTATCTGCAGAATGAAGCTCTTATTCCGCCGTCTCCGTCCGGAAAATTTCGGCAATGATCCACGCTTTCCTGAAAACGGACCAGCGCGAGGTACAGAAAACCCGTATATTTTTTCCGTTCCGATCCGCCCGGTCGTAAACGGCGGAAGCGCCTTCCGGCCGCATCAGCGCACGGTAAACGAAATTTCCGCGTATGTCGCGGCAGTCCCGGGCATTTGTCCATTCCAACCCTGTCTGCCCGGGCATTGGAGAACCGTTCGTTTCCATGGCAACTATTCTGACCAGAAAATTTCCGCCCGGTTGTCTATCCGGAAAGCGGATCACGCGTTCCCGGTCGGAGAAATTCGTCGTATTTTCCCGAGCGGATTCCTCTGCGAACTTCACCGACTCCTCAATCAGCTCGCGTTCCCGGAGTCGGACTCCGGACTGGTGAAACATCACCAGAACCAGGATAATGGAAATCAGAATCAAGCTCCATGTAAAAAACGGATTGATTCTCGGCATGGATTCTCCCGTTTCGGATGTAAAAGAGGGCGTCTTACGACGCCCTCGCTCATTCAGCCTTTGAAGTCCTCGAGGAACTTCGTGGAATACTTGCCGCTTCGGAAGCGGTCATTGTCCAGCACCTTCTCGTGGAAGGGAATCGTGGTCTTGAGCCCCCCCAGACGGATTTCTCCGAGTGTGCGCTTCATACGCGCGATAGCTTCCGTCCGATTTCGGCCCCAGCAAATAACCTTGGCGACCAGCGAGTCGTAATACTTCGGTATTTCGTAACCGGCATAGGCATGGGTTTCGATACGAACGCCGGGCCCTTGCGGAAGGTGAACTTCATCGATCCGGCCCGGACAGGGCATAAAATTCATCGCGGGATCCTCGGCATTGATGCGGCATTCGATGGCGTGCCCATTGAACTGGATGTCCTCCTGGGACACCGACAGCTTTTCGCCCATCGCGACGAGGATCTGCTCTTTTACGATATCGAAACCGGTAATGGCTTCCGAAACCGGGTGTTCCACCTGAACGCGGGTATTGACTTCCATAAAGTAGAATTTGCCGTCTTCGTCGTAAAGGAATTCCATCGTACCGGCGCCCACGTAACCGACATGACGCACGCCTCTTTTGGCGACCTCGCCCATCTGCATGCGGACTTCCGGGGAAAGCGCAGGACTCGGCGCTTCCTCGATGAGCTTCTGGTGCCTGCGCTGGATGGAACAATCGCGCTCGCCGAGGTGAATCGCGTTGCCATGGCGGTCGGCCATAAACTGGATCTCGATGTGTCGCGGGTTCTGAAGGTATTTTTCCACGTAAACGTCGGGATTGCTGAAGGAAACCTTGGCCTCGCCCTGCGCAAGGGGAATGGCGGTGCGAAGTTCCTCATCGGTCCAGGCGACGCGCATGCCTTTTCCACCCCCGCCGGCGGTCGCTTTGCAGATGACCGGATAGCCGACTTTATTGGCGAATTCGACGGCTTCCTCGACGTCCTGTATGATATCGGTGCCCGGCGTGACGGGAACGCCCGCTTCGGACATGGTTTTGCGTGCGGTGGCTTTATCGCCGAGAAGGGCGATCGCTTCCGCGGACGGCCCGATGAATGTGATCTTGTGTTCTTCGCAGATCTTCGAGAACTTGGCGTTCTCGGAAAGGAAACCGTAGCCGGGATGAATGGCGTCCGCTCCGGTGATCTCGGCCGCGCTGATGATGGCGGGAATGGAAAGGTAACTGTCCCGGGAAAGAGCGGGGCCGATGCAGACGTCCTGATCGGCGATACGGGTGTGCAGACAGGATTCATCGGCCTCGGAATGCACCGCCACTGTCTGGATACCCAGTTCCTTGGCTGCGCGGATCACGCGTACGGCGATTTCTCCTCTATTGGCAATCAGAATCTTTCGAAACACGATAACACCTCCAATAGCTGTACTGAGTGGAAATAAGTCAAATCTCGAAGCGCATGACCGGCTGACCGTACTCGATCGGCTGACCCTCTTCCACCAGGAATTCCATGACCTTGCCGTCCGACTCCGCCTTGAGGTCCTGAAGAACTCCCAATACGCGAACATGTCCGACGACGGATCCCTTCTTCACGACGTCGCGCAGCTTGACGTAATTCTCTCCCTTGGCGGGATTCACGCGCGTGAAAAACCCGACCCATCCGCTCCGGAGTTCCTGAACGTTGGTTTTTTCCACGGCCGCTTCCGGCGCAGGAACAACCGCTGTTTTGGGCGCCTCTTCCGCCTTGACCTTGCGGACTTCGGTTTTCAAGACAGGCTTTTTAGGAGTTTCTCCGACGGCAAAACGGATGCGCATATCCCCGTTCTGGATCTCGACGGTCTCGATATCTTCGTCTTCAAACATCTTGTATAGATTTCTGACTTCTTTGATGTCGATCATTTCGCACCTCCGGGATCGGGTTTATTTCACGCGTTCGATGTAACGGTCATCGCGGGTGTCGACTCGGATTTTCTCCCCGATGGTGACGAACAGGGGCACCTGTACCACGGCGCCGGTTTCGACCGTAGCGGGCTTCGATCCGCCGCTCGCGGTATCGCCGCGAAGCCCGGGATCGGTTTCAGTGATGACGAGTTCCACGAACATCGGGGGTTCGACGCTGATCACCTCGCCCTCGTAGATGGTCAAAGTGCAAACCATCTCGTTCTTGAGATACTTGGAAGAGTCTCCCACGATCGAGGCGGGAACGGAATACTGCTCGAAATTCTCGTTGTCCATGAACACGAAATGATCGCCTTCGGGATAGAGAAGCTGCATATCGCGGCTCTCCACGACCACCTCGTCCACGTCCTCGCCCGGATGGAACGTTCGTTCCATGACGGTATCGCGGACAATGTTGCGAATCCGGGTCCGGACGATGGCGCCGCCCTTCCCGGGCTTATGGTGCTGGAACCAGACGACGGTGTAAAGTTCGCCGTCCATCTTGAACACCGTGCCTTTCTTCAACTCGTTGACCGAGATCATCCGTCCCTCCGTGATATACAATTATTGGTCATTATTATAACCCTATGAGTTCCAAAATGTCAATTTTTGCCGGACGGGATAGCGGCTTCGGGGGTTGCGGACATGAATGAAACAAAGGATCTTCGCGGGTTTGCCGTATATCCGGGAAATTTTCCGGATGCGGATAATGAAGGGCGGGTATTCCATAACGATCAACGGCAAATGCTGAGTGAATCAGATCTCCCGGGAGGAGCGGGTCAGCACTTCGCAGCCTTCCCGGCGAACCACCACCATGTCCTCGATGCGGATTCCCCCGATGCCGGGCAGATAAATGCCGGGTTCCACCGTAAACACCATCCCTTCCTTCAGAAGCGTTTCTCCCGTAGTCGAAACGGTGGGTGCCTCGTGGATGTCGATACCGACCCCATGTCCCGTGGAATGACGGAAATACTCCCCGTAACCGGCGCCGTCGATGACGTTCCATGCGGCGCGGTGCACTTCGGAGGCGCGGACCCCCGGTTTAACGGCATTTTCGGCGGCGAGTTGCGCCTCTTCGACTATCTTCCGGATCTCGGCAATTTTCCCGGAAGGCTGTTTGCCGTTCCAGGCACAGCGGGTGAAATCCGAGCAGTAACTGTCCTTGCGGATGCCGAAATCGAAGAGAACGATTTCCCCGTCCTCCACCTTCCGCGAACCCGCGAGCCCGTGCGGGAGAGCGCTGCGCGGCCCGGAGGCGACGATCGTTTCGAAGGACATTCCGTCGGCGCCCTGCTTCCGGAGGTAGTATTCCAGCTCGGCGGCAAGTTCCCGCTCGGTGACGCCGGTGCGGATGAGCCGCAGGATATACTGGAAACCGAGTTCGGTAAGAAGGAGATTCTGGCGGAGAATTTCGATCTCGAGAGCATTCTTCACCATTCGCATGTCGCGCACCAGAGCGCTGTCCGAAAGGCCGGTTCCGACGCGGAAGAAAACAGGCTGGAGAGACTCGAAGAGATCCAGCGAGATGTCCTTTTTCACGCAGAGGAGGTTCTTCGTGCGATGCTTCTCCAGAAGATCGCCGAGAATCGACGACATCCGGCGGTCCGGCGTGATTTCCTCAAGCGAATAATCCGGCGTGCCTTCCTGCGCCCATTGTTCCGTATAGCGGCCGTCGGTAATAAACACGGCGGAGGAGGACGAGAGAAAAACATAGGAACTGTCGCCGGTGAAACCCGTGAGCCATGTCACGTCCGACGGCATGTTGCAGAATAAGGCCTCGTCGTCGCGAAGAATTTCACGGAGGGCGTAGAGTCTTTTTACCCGGTAATCCGTCATCTTGCGCTCACTTTTCGCCGGCGAGCTGATTGGAGAGAATGGATTCCTGCTCCGCAAGCCGGGTCTCAAAAAGCTGGATCTCATAATCGAGGTCATGAAGGAACTGCGCATTCGTGACAGCCGCGTTTTTGTAAATACCGAAAAGGACCTGATACCGCTGGTCGATCTGGCCGATCAGGCTGTCGATATTGGCCACTTCCTGCTGCAGACCGAGCTCCTTCTCGGAGGCGGTAATCACCTTCGTAGCGGTGGTGATCCGCGTATTGGTGACAACAGGAGCCGAAATCACCACCACGTTGGTGTTGGTGATCGTCACGGTGACGTTGGAAACCGGCGCATTGGTGATTCCGGCCGTATTCGCCAGCGTCAGGACTTCCTGGTTGGTCGCCGCGACGACCGTCGGACCCGTTCCGGTAATTTCAAAGGTCTTTTCGGCGGTCACGGATTGTGCGTTCTGGTTGACCCAGCCGGTAAGGATTACCTTGATCTGGTTCGTCGCCTTACCCGCGGGAGTGACCAGATTCCAGAGCGCGTTTTTCACCTCTCCGGCGTTCACTTTGACAAATTCCACCACGTTGGATTCTCCGGCGGAAACGGTAACCCCCGCTGGAAGCTGGATTTCCATCCGGACCCGGTCCATCATAACCGATCCCGAATTTTTCATGTCAGCCGAAACGGGAACCGGACCGCTCCTCAGGGAAGCCGGCGCACCGAGGGTCAGCGAAAGATCCTTCGAAGAAAAGGTGTTCGCCCCGTACAGCCCGTAATAGGTGCAATAGTACATATTTTCCTGATTATTCATATCGAGCGCGTCGTAAAGAAGCGCGACGGCGCTGTCCACCACCCCCGTCCCCACCCGGCGGAAGTCCTTGGAAGCGTCGACCGGAAAATCCCACTGGTTGTCGAACAGACGGTCCCAGGAAGCGAAAACGACCCGGTCCGGTTTGACTGTGCCGGCGCCGGAAAGCGTACCCTGAACACGCACCACCGGAGTGTCCGTGGAATCGAAGGCGTACCAGCTACCGGGAATCTGGTCATGGTAGAGTTGCGCCTCGTGATCGATGTTCTGCATTCCCGGAACGCCGAACCAGGACGCTTCCCTGGTCCCGAGAATGGTGTCCAGGAGAATGCGGAGTCCGACCTTGTGCGTCGATCCGCTGTCGTTGCGAAGCCGGTAAACGACGGAAAGGGTATCCTCCCGTCCGGTGGACGGCCCCTTGGTGAAGGACAGTTCCTGTACGGCGTCGATGCCTCGCACCGACCATTCCGTAACAATTTTGTTGTTATCGATTACGCCCCGGCGGACAAAGCTGCCCTGGTCGGAACCGAAGATGAAGTATTCACCGTCGATGTTGAGGGTAGTCATCGTCGTGGGCGGGACTTTTTTGTAAAGGAGCGGCTGATTGCTGCTTCCGGGAACGGCGGGATCGCCGCCCGTGGTTTCGAGCATGAAGCGCCCCGTATTATCGTCCAACATAACGTTGAGACAACTGTTGGACATTTGCAGGACCTCGGAATGGAGAACGCCCGTCCCGAAGGCGAACAAAGCCGCTATGATCGCTGCTCTCTTCATCCTAAGGCTCCTTATTCTCTTTCAGGTTTTCCATCAACCGGATCTTTTCGCTCTTAATTTCCAGGAGCCTCTGCTTGACCGCAAGGAGGCGGGACATTTTCTCCAGAAGTTCCTTTCCCATCGCCAACTGCTGGTTTTTGGCACGGAGCTGCATAAGCTCGTTGGTCATTCCGGTTATCTTCGCTTTTTCCCGTTGCTCGTCATCCACGGCCTTGGTCAGTGTGGCAATATTATCCCGGATGTCGTAGGCAAGCGCAGTATCGGGATATTTGTTCAGGATATTCTGGAATGTGCCGAGCGCGGTCTGATAATCGCCCCTGGCCGCAAGCCCCCTGCCGATCCAGTAAAGAGCGTTATCGGAAAGCTTGTCGGTTTCATCGTACCGGGCTATATAATCGTTAAGCACGGCGATTCCTTCGTCGTAGCGGCTTTGGACGATGAGTGTCCTCCCGAGCTTGTAAAGGGCCTTGGAATAGACGTCTTCCTTCTGGAATTTCTGGACAACGGCGCGATAATTATCCACCGCTTTCGGATAATCCTGGCGTATGAAAAAAACGTCGCCGAGGAAGTAGAAGGCGCGCGACTTGTAGTGGTCGATGACACCCTTCGCGTCCGGTACGGCGATGACCTGCTCCAGGAAGGTTTCCGCGTCCAGCAGGTTGCTGTTCGCAAGAGCTTGTACGCCCTGCATATACATCGCTCGGACCTCGCCGGCGTCCTGCGCTTGGAGCGCGGGAACGACAGCGAAGATCAACGCCGCGAGGGGAATCGCCTTGAATACCATGCGCCACCTCTTCTGCTACTCGAACACCGGCGAAAAAGCCCGGATATGTTATTTTAGCCCCTTTTCGAGAGAAAATCAATCATTGCGCGAATCGCAAGCTCATAGGACGTTTCGCCGAATCCGCAAATGACTCCGGCAGCGATGTCGGAAAGGAAGGAGCGGTGTCGGAATTCCTCGCGCGCGAAGACGTTGGAGAGGTGCAGTTCGATAAAGGGAAGTTTGACGGAGAGGATGGCGTCCCGGACAGCGACGGAAGTATGAGTGAATGCGCCCGCGTTCAGGAGCATTCCGTCGGCTTCCATTCCTTCTTTCTGGATGAAATCGATGATGGAGCCTTCATGGTTGGACTGGAAGGCTTTCAGACGGAATCCGCTTTCCGAAGCCCTCTTCGCCGTCTTTTCGACGATTTCTTCGAGAGTGGTCTTTCCGTACTTCTCGGGTTCCCTCACCCCCAGCATGTTCAGGTTGGGACCGTTGACGAGCAGGATGATTCCGGACATGGTTATCTCTCCATTCCGAGCGTGAAGCTGCGGTTTTTCACAAAATGTTCCCGCACCGTTTCGTCCACCGGACATACTCCGTTTGCCGCTTTCCCGGCGAGGGTGAAAACCTTCGCTTTCGCGGATGCCGCTGTTAAAGCGGCGTTACGAATGTCCTCCGGCGCGTCTGAAGCCACAAAAAGGTAGTTCCTTTGTTCCGGTTCCGGCGAAAACGCCTGGGAAACAGCGTTCCAATCTCGGAACCCTTTGTAAACCAGGACGAGGTTCGCATCCCGGTAGCGGAATACTGCTAATCCGTTCTTCGAGAGTGAATAGACGGTTCCGTCGACGTCGAAATCGAACATCGGCAGTATTACCGTACCCGAAACCGCCCTGGCGTTCGAGCGGCAGAAAGCGGCGAAGCTGCCCTGCGACAGATGCGATTCTCCGCTCATCAGAACGAGAAAATGCGGCGGGATTTCACCGTAAATCGTCCGATCCACGCGGGCGACTCCGAAATCAAAGGCGTATTCGTCGCCATAAGGCGCCGTCCGGATGGCGGAGAGCCTTTCCACGCCGGGTTCCTTCGTTTTCACATCGAACCGGTAATCGGCGGCTTCTTCCAGACCGGGAAAAACCATCCGGTGCAGGCGCGTTTCCTTCGGATCGGAACGGAACCAGTCTTCTTCGCCGGCCATACTGAAATAGAGCGTCGTTTCGGAAGGCTCCGGGGTAAACCAATTGACGGAAACGGAGGACAAGGTCCGATCTTCCGGCAGCAGAAAGGGACCGAATCCGGAAGGCGCATCCTGTACGGCCTCAACCGGCCGGGGTAAATTCATGGGCCGGAGCACCTGTTTCGCGGCTTCTCCGCAACCGACAGCGAGAAATGCCATCAGGAAAACCAAGCTTTTTTTCAAAGTCTTCCTCCGAAATTTTTTCACATAAGTATCGGAAGGATTTATGAAATACTGACTGAATTACGATAATAACTACCGTAGTCTGCATGGGATTCCGCAGGTCGGCCAAACCCGGCGGATTCTTGACAAATCCGGGATATGTTGTAAAGTATATGAGCCGTAAATCTGAGTCGATACAGGAGGATCTCGTGGAAAAGAAAAACCAGAAGATGCGCTGGCGCTATTTCATCGACAAACCTTTCCAGACCAGGTTCATCGTTCGCTTCGCCATCCTGATCCTGGTGGGTTTCGCTCTTTCTCTCGGTTCGATCTTCCTGCTGGATAATTTCAAGTTCGTCCTCGGCACCCTTCACTTCCGCGCGAAGAACATCGAGGAAATGAAGAAAATCGTGACATCGATCAACCATATCGAAAATTCGCTGCTTCTCCTTCAGAACCCCACTTCCGAGAAAGAAGCGAGCGCGGCGGTAGACAGCATCACGAAGGCTCTTGATTCCATCGTTGTGAAGAAATACCAGCTTCCGACGACGGATCTTTCCAATCTTTCCGCCGACATCGCGAAATCGATCAACACGCTCAACAGTAATCTGTCCTTTTCCCGAGCGCTGTTGGGCAACATTTCCGCCTATAACGAGGCCTTGATCAGCCTCACCGCCACCAATGAAATCGCGCTCGCTGTATCCGACATCCGCCACGATACCGAGCTTTTGAAAGTCCAGCTCCAGCCGGCCAAAATGATCCGTTCCGCCGTGGCCGACCTCCGCATTTCCAGACTTTCCCGCGAGATCTCGGCGATGCCCAATGTTACCAAGAATCCCGTGAACGAAATCGACGCCGTCGCCGCGTCTATCGAGTCCTCCGGTACCGCGGATCCAGCCGCACTCGCGGAAATCCGTTCTTCCCTCGATCTCATCCGCCGTGCTCCCTTAGCAGATGACTCCATCAGGACTATCGGCGTTCTGGAACGCCGTCTGCCGAATCCTCCCAGCCCCGAGGAAATCTTCGCTGTGACGCTGGAAAAACGCGGAATCAACAGCTTGGAACTCTATCTTCTGCCGATTTTGTATGTCAGCTTGATTTATCTCATTCTGATCGCCGTGTTCGGCCTTTTCATCTCCCACAGAATGGCAGGCCCCGTGTACCGCATCAAGAGAACCCTTCAGGAAGCGGCCAAGGGCGGTATCAACATCAAGGAGCTTGAGTTCCGCCTCCGCAAACGGGACGAACTTCAGGATCTCGTGGAAGCCCTCAACCGGTTCCTCGACAAAATCAACGACCGCGCCGCCAAGTAATTCCAACCGAATCCGAACATCCCCCCGGAAACGGGGGGATGTTTTTTTGAGGTATGACCATGCTGCAAAAGAAATTTTCTCCGATCCTCTCTCTCCTGATTATCTCCGCCTCCGGACTCTCTTTCTTTCTGTCCGGGTGCGGAAAAGGCTGGGATTTCAGCGACAGGAAGATATTTTCCGGAAACTGGGCGATTTCCACGATCTCATTCGAAGATGCCGCCACCAACATGGATTCTCTTCAGATCCATCCCGATTCCGGATGGGACAAAGGCCGCTGGGAAAACCATATCTTCATCCCCGCGGAAGGCGAACACGGGCTCTGGGCACTCGATCCCGCCCGGAATCTTTTCACCACCGTGGAGCGTGATACCATGACCAACCGGATGTTTTACCGGATCATCGAGGAAGACCGGATCATCCTGCAGCAGCGGGAAAGCACCAACCGCTTCCTCTTTCTTCTGCGCCGGAATTGAATGCAATACAGTTTCACTCCATTAAAAAAGCGGGAGACGACCCTTTTGAGTCGCCTCCCGCTTTTTTTTTGCCTGACAGATTCAATCATCCGCAATGTTGAACACCGCTTTTTCGGTGGCCGACCAGTTGTCCTTGCGGTCTTTGGCGAGAATTACATATTCCACCTCGTCACCCGCTTTGCCCGCTCCGATTTCCGCCTTCATGGAACCGTTGAAAGTCAGCCTTGCCTTCACCTGACGGTAGGGGCCGGAATCGTTGATCCGGTAAAGGACCGACACTTGATTGTAATCGATTCCATTCTGGTTATCGTAAATCTTGAAACGAATGTCGATATCGGACTGCTTGGTAATCTTCGCCGGCGTTACCTGAACATCCCAGACCTTGAACTTCCCGACGGCTGCTTTTCCGAGAAGCGTCGCTCTTTCTTCTGGAGACACAGCGGTTCCGTTGGAAGCGATGGACATGATCTGATTTTTCTTGTCCTGGAGAATGTTCATCATGCTGTCATAAACCAGGGAAGTAGTGGAAAGCGCGTCCTGCATCTGGTCTTTTGAAATTTTATAGCTGTCGAGGTTTCCCGCCCAGATCCAGTCGGACTGCTCCGCGATGAGAAGATGCTCCCAGGCGTCCTCGAAAAGATTCAACGGAAGACTCGCGTCGATCCCCGCCTTGCTGCTCGCCATTCCGATCTTGTCGTTAATCTTGAGCACCGTACTCTCACAATTGGAAAGTTCGTCCCAGATTTGACGTTTGACATCGGTATCGAACCAAAGTCGGAAGCTTGTCTCCTGCTTTTCCAGATCGTAATACCAACTGCCGTAAATCTTCTCGCCGAGAAAGGCCTGGTTGATGGAACTCGTCCGGAGGATATCATCGCCGCTATCGAACCTGATCCAGGGAATCTTTTCCAGGCGCGCCATCACCTTGTCCATATAGGCGCCGTTCCCGATGAACTCCCCGTTATTGGCGATCACGAGAATCTTGTCACCGTTGGTATTGGCTTCTTCCAGATTGAGGATATACTGTACCAGTTCGTCGATCGACTTGTCGGTTTTCTTCAAAAGAATATTCACCGCCGCCTGGTCGCGGATGAGTATGTCCAGCGAAAATCCGGTACTCATTATGCGCGAGGGAATATGGAAGTCGGTGTCGGGGATGCCTCGATAGGCCTTTTCCAGCGCGATGTCGCTGAAGTAGCCCCAGCGGATGTCGCTTTTCACGATCGGTTCCACGATGCCGTCCTTGAACCCCATTTCCGGGAGGTGAATACCTTTCGGACGCTGCCCGAAGAGGAAGTTCTTGAATTCGCGGTCCATCGTTACCTGGTACTGGATCTGCTCCTGGGAGATAAAAGGGAAAAGCGGGTGTCCGAAGCCGGTAGAAACCATTTCCAGCACCTTTCGATCGATGAGGGACTTGTATTGCTCCACGATATCCGGGTAGAACTGGACCAGTTGCCAGAGCAGCGAACCGGAAAACGTGATGTCGGATTTCACTCCGGGATGCTTCTCATACAGGTTCGCGATATTGCGATAAATATTGGCAAATTGCTTGATGTTCTTCCGTGATTCCTCGATCGTGGGATAGATAGGCTGATGCAGGACCCACATGAAGTTGACCGTCAGCGGCTTTCCCGAGTCGGGAACCACGATTTCCCCCATCTTGACGTAGCGCTGGGAGCGGAACAGATCCGCGTCATCCGGCCCCTGGAGTTTCAGCAACACTTTGTAATAGCCGCCCTTCACACGGGACGATACCGGAGCGCTGACGCTGAACTTGAGCGGAGATTCGGCGTAGAGGGTTTCGACCTTCATATTGGTAAGCGTCTGAACGACATTGTTCACGGAATCCAGAATCACGATCCCGAGTTTGAGGTTCTCCAGGTTACCTCCGGAATATTTATAGACTTCGCCCTGAAGCTGAATGCTGCCGCCCTTGTATTCCGGTTCGATGTAGCCGACGATGCCGGTTTTGTAATCTCCGCCCGTCAACGCCCGCACGTCGGAAGGCAGCACCACGAGATCCATCGGATAAACCTGGTTGGACATAGGCTGCAGGCTAATCGGTTTGAACAGGATGTCGTAGGTCGGAATTTCCACGTCGTGCCAGGTCCAGTACCACTGAATGTTCTCCTTGTCAAAGAGCCATGCCAGGGTTGTACGGGAGTCCTTCGCGGTCAGGCCGAGGAAACCGTCCGTAGGATGCATCGTCGTGCCGTGTCCGCCGCTTCCGGGCGAGAAGGGAATCTCCACGATATCGTCCTCAATCGAAAGCCACGTGGTCTTTCCGTTCTCGTTGGTCGCACCGATGTCGGGACGGGTCTGGTGCCAATAAGTAAAGTCGATGGCTTTGTCGGACAGGTTCACCAGTTCCGTACGGGAATGCAGTGCGGAGGCAAATTTGTCGATCCAGAACTTCTTGTTGATGATGAGTCCCTGTTTATCCTTGGCGTTCTCGCCGAACGAGTAAGAGACCTCTACGAAAACCTCGTCCTGGGCCTGACTCATTCCCGAAGATTTCACGGTATAAGGAAATTCGGCGGAACCGGGCCATACCAGGTTGACGATGTCGTAGAAACCGCCGCCCATACTGATATTACTATTGTTCATGGGCTGGAGCGTTTCCTCCAGCGTCTTTTTATTGAGAAGCGAGACGACCCTTCCCCCGAACTGGGGCGAAATCACGGCGCGAACCTTGGAATTCTCGATAACGAAATTCCCGTTGGGAAGAGGGGTAAATACGAGGTCGTTCGCGGCGGACCGGATTTCTTTTCCGGAGCCGCAAGCGGCAACAATCAGGATGCAGAAGAATGCTGCAAACGCGAAGATTTTTTTCATACCGTTTCTCCTGAATCAGCCTTCGGAGTGGTAACCCTCCGTCGGCCGGATTAAAACCGCCCGCCGGTTTTCACCGGCAGGCGAAGTTTCCGATATTCCGCGTGTCTACTCCTCCGTCAGCCAAAGCGAAAGCCCCGCTCCGAGACCCTGGTATAATCTGGGACCGGTTGTCACGTTATTCCATGCCCACTGGTAGAACACCTTGATTCCGGCAAAGCCGACTTTGAAATCCAGACCGGCGTTCGCATCGAAGTTATTGAAGATGCTCTGGGTATTGGCGAGATCGATCACCAGGTGCGCATTGCCGTAAAGCGAGACGAAAGACCAGATCGGCAGACGCACGCCCGGTCCGAGAAGAAAACCACCGCCCAACGTCTGGTTCTGATTCCCGATCCAGTTCTTGACATTTACGTTGGTGTTGTTGGTAATTCCCGGATTCGCGATTACCGGAAGGTTGAGATTGAACACGCCGCCCAGTGAGAAATCGACAAAGGGCAGGATATGGAAAGACAGTTGGACGCTTTCCGGTGAATTCATCGAGAACGCAGGATTGCCGGGGTTAGTGCTCGAATAATTGGGACTGAAAAGTTGGTTTGGAGTTCCCGCGCTGATCAGGCCGCCGGTTATGTCCAGGGAGAAACCTTGCCAGTTGCGGGTGACTACTCCGAGCCATTCATTACGCTTTTCCATCGCTTCGCGTGTGTCCTGCAGGCGCTTCTCGATGCGCCTGGCGTGTTCCTGCACTTTGGGGTTGTCGCGGAAGGTGGAATTGTCGATCTTCTTCAACGCATCGTTGTAGAGTTTGATAGCTTCGTTGAACTTGTATTCCTCGGAAAGCTTGTCTGCATCCGAAATCAGGGGATTGATGGATTCGATCAACTTCCGGGCCTCGTCCAGCGCTTCCTTGTCCTGGAATTTTTCCTTCGCGTCCCCGCGCTTGATGTCGATACGCTTTCTGGCGTCCACGACGCGCGTATCGTTCGGGATGTCGGAAGTATTCAGCTCAAGGGTAATCCTGTCGTACTTGTCCAGTGCAATATCGAAATCGCCGCTGTCGCGCGCCTTGTCGGCCGAGTCTTCCTCGGTCTGAACGAGAATCTGAAGCCTCGCCCAGTCGGCCTCGATCAGTTGGTTGGAAAGATTCGCCAGAAGAGCGATGACTTCCGGGTCGTTCGTCACGGAGGACTGTTGGATCACCTTGATGGACGCGCGGATCTTTTCGATGGCATTGGTCTGGCCGACCGTATTATCCAGGTTGGTCTGGGTACTTAAAAGCTGGACCTCCTTCTGCGTCTTCTGGACGGAGAAGATCACGTCGTAACGCGCGAGCTTGGAGAGCTGATTGGTAATCCCGTCGCGCAGGATGAGGATTTCCGGGTCTGCCGCGAGGGAGGGCGTGTTGACGAGATCCAGTCCCTGGCGCAGCTTGTCGATGGCGTTCTGAAAATCCTTGTGGTCGGCCATATCGATGGCGTCGCGCAGCATCTTCCGGACGGCGGACTGCGCGTTGACGCGTGAAACGCGCTCGATTTCCTTCTGCACGGCATCCTTGTCCGCCAGGAGAACGGCGTCCTTTGAAACCGGCGAATCCTCGATCATTTGAACAGCCGATTTCAGGAGAACGATCGAATTGCTGAAGTCCTGTTTATCGAAAGCGGCGGAAGCGTCCTGCTCGATCCTGATCACGCGAAGATCGACATCGGCCACCTGAACGCGCGGTTTGACCTCGGTGATGCGATCCAGCGAGTTGGAGAGGAAGGTCCGGATAGTGCCGAGATGTCCGTACTCGGAATTGAGCAGGACGTTGGTAACCGTGATCAGGTTGGAAAAGCCGTTCAGCACATCCAGGCTATTGGACTGATTGAAGAGTCTCGCGCTTTCACGGTAGTAATTACTGGCCGATTCCAGAACATCCTCTTCTCCGATTCCGGGGACGGAATCCAACTGGAGCACCATCGTCTCGCTGTTCGTCACGGTGACATTGGTAAACATGGTCTTGTAGCCGCGCCGGTTGAGCTTGATCTCCGCCTTTCCGTAATCCAGGTACAGGGTGCTCGTCCCCTCGCCGCTCTTCATCGCGTATTCACCGTTATTGTAGACGTCGAAACCGGAGTCGGGGAATACCCCGACAAAGACTCTCGCCGGTGCTTCCTTCAGCCGGACGTCAATCCGGTTATCCATATTCGGGGAAACGTAATAGTTCGTGTTGAAGGTCCGGTATCCCTCTTTCTGTACGCGCACCCGGACATAGCGCGCGGGAACGTTGACGAAATTCATCGGCAGGTTGGAGTTGGTCCCGCGCCAGATATTGTCCATGAACACGTTAGCGCCCTCGGGGATAACGGCCAGTTGAAGATCGCCGTACAGTGGCGAGAGATTAATGACGAAGTTGTTGTCGGAATCCCACTTCCATGAGACATTGGTCATCGCGTTGTTGTAGCCGACATTCGTCGCTACCGCGAACAGGCTCGTGAAATCATTTTCGTCCATGCCGATCACGCCGGGCGCCGAGCCAAGCCTGGTCGTACCGTTATAGATATCCACACCCGCGCTGTCGGGCGTAACGACGAAACCGAGCGGTTTTTTGGGCGACAACTGGACATTGATCTGCTCTTTCTCGTTGAAATTGAGGGTGATGTTGGTGCGGAAGGTGAAGTAACGATCCTTCATCACTGTCAGGGTATGGAGGCTCGGGATGGTAACCATTTCGAAAGCGCCGTTGGAGATCACGCCGACGATCCTCCGGTCGAGCACCACCTGGGCGCCTTCCGCGTTGCAACTGAGGCGGAAACCGGAACCTTTTCGGGGTACGGGAACCATCGCCAGGGTGAAATCGTTCTCGCGGACCTCCACCGTCTGCTTTTTCCCGAAGTATTCCGGACTTTCCTGAATAACGATGGTCTTCGTTCCGGCTTTGATGTTGGTGAGAAGCATCGGGAGCCGTCCGATAACGCCGTCCTCGACGATGACGAACTTCGTTCCTGGAAGGTCGCAATCGAGGTAAAGATTGCCGGCCGGAGGCATTCCCGGCTGAACGGGGATGGGCGCGAATTTCTGGAGCGTGAATTTGCAGCCGGGAGTCTTGTCGCCCACGGTGATATTCGTGACTATGGTACTGTTGCTGGCATTGGAGACGATGAGATTATAAGTACCCCAGGGAATACCGTCGTTCTTGCCGTTCACCAGGAACCGGTCGATGGAGGGAATATAGGCCACGGCGGTCTTGGGCGAAAGGGTGACGGAAACCGATCCCGTCCGCGCAGGATCGTAGAAGTAGCGCTGTTCCAGTTTGTAGAGCTTGACGATGCCTTCCTTCACGGTAGCGTTCATCGCCGCGGAGTTGGAGATGCGCGAAAGATCGAGGTTGAAGGTGGCCTTGTTCACAGAAACGCCCATACCCGTCGATAGAGAAAGCGTCACCGAAACACCTCCCGTTGAGGATGCGTAAGAAACGGAGAGGCTCCCGTCAAGGCGGATGTAATTGGAGATTTTCCGGTACACGTCACCCGAAAGATTTTTCAGCGACACCTTTGACAGCTTCGTCGGCTGCACCGACCTGCCGTTAACCTTCTGAACGTTGGTATTGGTGTCGTTGATGTTCGAAATCAGGGAGTTATACCAGAGTTCCACCGTATCGGGACGAAGGTAGACGTTGTTCAGGAGTTCACCCATATCCTGGAGATTCTCCATAACGAGACTGTTGAGCTGGTTGGAATCCATTCCTTTAGGAGCGGCTCCGAAGGAAATCAGCGTCAGGTTTTCGGAATAGGCCGCCGTGAACAGGAAAGCGAGCATAGCCGACGCAAGCAAAGCCTTTTTCATATTTCTCAATCCTCCGATCCTGGGAATATTGGAAACGGTTTCAGTCGTTTTCTGAATCGCACATAATACCATTATAAATCGGCAGTATGTTTTGTCAACTGAATCATCGTTTCCGTTATCCACAACCCGCGGATTCAAAGTCGGAACGGGAGAAACCCGTCGGAAGGAATTCCGGCTTCCGCCGCGATTTTCACCGGTTTCAAGACTTGGCCCCGGATTCCGCCGAACGATCGGCTTCGATGAACGCGGCGATGCGGGCGGCGGACGGAGACTGGAAATACTTGTCGCGAAGCGCGAGAACCCCTTCCCGAAGGCGGGCGTTCTCATCGATGGAACTTTGAACCGCCGAGAGAAGGGTTTCCGGACTCATGTCCCGTTCCTCGAGGAGTAGCGCGGCGCCGTGTTCCGAGAGGAACTTCGCATTGAGGAGCTGGTGATCGTCGGGAGAATGTTCGATGGGAACGAGGACAGAGGGAATGCCGAAATGGACGAACTCCGAAAAAACGCTCGCTCCCGCGCGGGAAACGACCGCATCGCAGGCCGAATAAAAGAGATCCATGCGCTCGATGAACTGGAAAACCTGGACATGGTCAAACCGCTTACGGATATCGGCGAGAATTCCTTCCCTTTCCATCCGATCGTAATCCACCGACCCGGCGCTCCAAACGACGCCGATTCCCCGCTCCCGGAGGGCTGGAAGGACGGACAGCACCGCGTTGTTCAACTTCTTCGCGCCCTGGCTTCCGCCGGTCACCCCGACGACGCGGCCGAACGCCTCCAGACCGAAAAAGCGCCGGGAATATTCCCGCTCCACGATCGAGTGAAACAATCCGGGGCTTCCCGTCACTACGGCCTTGGAAGGCGGTATACGACGGGTATCCGGAAAATTGGTGAAAATCTTACGGGCGAACTTCGCGTAGAAACGGTTGGTGACGCCCGCGACGCTGTTCTGCTCCGCGATGTAGAGGGGAACGCCCGAAAGAATCGCGGAAAGCGCAACGGGATTGGAGATATACCCTCCGGTGATAACCACCGCATCCGGTTTGATTTCCCTGACCTGCCCGAAAACCCGGGAGAAAGCACCGAGAATTTTCAGCAAAAAGAACGGGGTGCGCCAGGAAAGCCTCCGCGAAATGCCGGACAGTTCCACCAGGTACCGCGAATTCTCCGGAACACGCGCGGCGACCGGAAAGCGCAGATCGGTGGCCGCCATCATATAGCGGCAGTCATGCCCCCTGCGAACGAATTCCTCGAAAAGGGCGATCCCCGGAATGAGATGCCCCCCGGTTTTTCCTCCGGAAACGAGGATGCGCATACGGTTCCCCCTGTCATGCCGACTTTTCATGTTAATACAGGCGGCAATTAATATCAAGCTGAAACGGGAAAGTTGACACCCTTTTCTTTTGCCTCTATAATCATCGGGAAATGTCCCGGGGAACGGAAACGTCGCCGGGAAACACCGACTTCCTATCGGAGGTATCCGTGAAAATGACCGGTATTTTGATGAGCGGAGTTTTCTGGGGCGTCATCCTGATCCTGATCGGAGTATCCTTTATCGTCAGGGTGATTTTCAACATTCACTTCCCCGTATGGCGCGTGATCATCGCGATCATGTTCATCGCGCTCGGCCTGCAGGTGATGCTCGGCGGCTGGAGCTTCCGGCGCGGCGGAGCTGTCTTCGGGGAAACGAAAATCCGGTACGACTCGAACAACGAGAACCGAGAATACAACGTGATTTTCGGACGGGGCGAGTTCGACTTCACTGGAATCCCGCTTTCGAACGGCATCCGCCGTATCGACGTGGATGCCGTCTTCGGCGAAGCCGTGGTCATCGTCGATGCGAACGTTCCCGTCCGTGTCGTCGCCAACGCCGCCTTCGCGAGTGCCCGGTTCCCGGACGGAACGATGGTCAATTTCGGCAATCATGAATTCACGAGCGCCGGCTTCAGCAAGGCCGAGAACTACCTCGACATCCGCGCCGACGTGGCATTCGGTTCCCTGGTTGTTCGGCAGAAATAACTGTTTTCCGGGTTCACGAAATACCGCGCCGGGAAGGGGATTCCGGCAAACCGGGGGTAAACGATGAAAAGCATTTTCGCTGCGATCTCGGCCGCCGCGCTTTTTCTCTCCGTTCCGTCGTTCCTTTCCGCTCTGACAATCTGGGAAGCGCTCGATTCGGACGACGCGAAGGCCGTCCAGCAGATCATCAGCCAGACGGGTTTCCGGATCAACCAGAAGAATGCGGACGGCGAAACTCCGCTCATCATCGCCGCCGCGAACGGCGATCTCGATATCGTCAAACTGCTCGTTTCCAAAGACGCCGTTCTCAACGTGTTCGAGTACGAATACAAGTACTATTACAACGCCGTGCATGCCGCCGCCGCGGAAGGCCATCTCGACGTGCTCCGGTTCCTCGCGGACGCGGGCGGGAACCTGACCGCGCAGGACAAGGACGGCTGGACTCCCCTCATTCTCGCATCGCAGAACGGACATCTCGACGTCGTGAAATACCTCGTCGGCAAGGGTTGCTATATCGACGCAAGCGCCCACAACGGGGAAACCGCTATCTCCCTCGCGGCGAGAAACGGTCGAACCGACGTGGTACGGTACCTCAAGGCCATGGGCGCCAAGGGAAAGATCCCGGAAGCCGCCGCGGGAGGCTTGAACTCCCCGACGGGAGTGAAATCCGCAAAAAAAACAGCCGAAACCGCAGCGGCAGTATCGGTTATCCCGGTGACATCCGCAGCCGCAGCGGCTTCCTCCGCACAGGTTTCTTCCAAGGCAGCAACCGTCAGCCATGAAACGGAAGCCGCGCATGTCCCCGGAGACGCTACCCTGGCGGCGAAGGTGGTCCAGGTGGCTAAGGATTCACTGGGATTGAAAAGCGTGCCGGAGGTCAACGGGAAATGGTTCCGCTCCGACTGCATCGGTTTCGTCAGCTATTGCTTTTACAAGGCGGCCGGTGTGGATCTCTGGAGTTACGCGGAGGGCGGTTCCGACAACGGCTGCGAACTCGTTTACACCGGAATGAATAGCCGCGGTATGGTTTTCGACGCCAAGACCGCCCGGCCGGGCGACATTATCTTCTTCAACAACACCTACGATTTCAACGGAAACGGAAAATGGGACGATCCCCTCACCCATGTGGCCGTGGTCATCGACAAGATCGATTACGATACGCTGGTGTTCATCCACTGGGCGAGCGGCGCCGTCAAGGAATACCACATCAATCTCGAACAGCCGAGGACCGCTTATCTGGACCAGAAAGACGGCTCGCGTTTCACCTTGAACAACTGGCTCCGCAAGAACGAGGGAGAAGGTTATCCGGACAGCGCCTATCTCGCATCCGCTTTCTATTTCCGTTTCGCGCGACTTCCGTAAGGTTTTCCGTCGACAACCGAGCGAAGGGGCTGTCCCGGAAGGGCCGGCCCCTTTTCAACGTTCCCCTTTTCTGATGGCGGACAGCGCTTCGGGCACCAGTGCGATCACCTCCCGCGCGATGGCGGAGGTGTCCTCGAATCGACTCTCGTAAAGCTCGCCCGCCCGTCCGAGAACGTAACTGCCGAGGATGGCCGCGTCCGGCATTTCCATTCCCGAAGCGGCGAAACCCGCGATCAGACCCGCCAGAACGTCTCCGCTTCCGCCCTTCGCCAGCGCCGCGCTGCCCGCCTCGATCACGAAAATCCGGGTCCCAACGGAAACGAACGTCACGGCATCCTTCTGGACGACGACCGCCCCCGTTTTCGCCGATGCTTCGAACGCGGCGGCGGCACGGTCGCGGCGGATTTCCTCCGTTTTCCTGCCGATCAGGACCGAGAGTTCACCCATATGGGGCGTGATCACGGTCTGTTTACCGGAAGCCTTCAATTCAGCGGTGAGTTCTCCGCTCCCGGCCAGAGAAGTCAGCGCACCCGCGTCCAGTACGAGCTGTTTCACACCCGGAGCCCGGAACAACGCGGACAAAAGCGCCGCCTGGTATTCGCCGGTACCGAATCCGTTTCCGGCAAGCACGGTGCGGATTTTCCTTTTCTCCAGCAGTTCCATAAGCGCCGCGACGGAACGTTCCGCGTCGCCGTACGGAAGACCGAGGGTCATCGCCTCGGGAAAACTTCCGTTCACGGCCGAAACGGCCTCTTCGGGAACGGCGACTGTCAGCAGACCCGCTCCGGCACGGAGGGACGCGAGCCCCGCCATGATGACGGCCCCGGGCATCGTGGCATGTTCCGAGCCGAAACCTCCGATTGCGAGCAGATGACCGTAATTTCCCTTGTGCGTGTTTCTCCGCCGCGCGGGAAAGAGCGCGGACGCGGTTTCGGCGGTAACGAGATTCCACCGGAGCGCATCATCGCCCAGCAGCGCGGGCGGAATACCGATAGGGTCCACCACACGTTCTCCCGCATATTCCTTCCCCGGGAAATCCACCAGACCGGGTTTCGGCAGACCGAGGGTCACGGTAAGATCGGCGTGCACGGCCATTCCGGCCATCCCTCCATCCGCGTACAACCCCGACGGAAGGTCCACGGCGACGATGCGTTTCCCGGAACGGTTGATTTCCCCGACGATTTCCCCGACGCGCTGCGGCAATTCCCCGTGGTAGCCGGTACCGTAAATCGCATCGACGATCACGTCCGAAGCCGCGATTTCGCTACGGAAATCGTTTTCCTCCGCGAAACGGACTCCGTAGCGGCGAAGGACTTCGAACTGCACGGCGGCGTCCCCTTTTGCGCGGGAGAGATCGGCGGCGGGAAGAAAAGTCACCCGGCAGCCGAGGCAAAACAGCCTCCGCGCGATCACTGCGCCGTCGCCGCCGTTGTTGCCGGATCCCGCGACAACGAGGTACCGCCTCGACTTCCAGCATTTATCGCGGACTATCATGGCCTCGATTACTGCCGCGCCGGCGTTCTCCATCAGAACGATCGTCGGAAGACCGAATTCCCCGGCCGTACGTCGGTCGATTTCGCGGATATCCGCGGCATGCGCTATTTTCATGCGGCACCTCATTCCGATGAAGTCAGATGATAACCTCGAATAAAATAGCTGAAATGTATCATCCTGAATAAATATCGGCGTCCAAAGCCGTAGCCATGATAACCGCGCGCCAGGGACAAAGGATGTCCCCGAAAAACGAATTTTCCCGTCCCTTCAGCGTATCCGGCAGAAGCGGCTGCTGCCGTCCGCCGCCAGGCAGCAGACGTTCGACAACCCGGAAACCCGGATCGAAGCGTCTTCGTGCGCGATGACGAGCGAACCCCGCACATTCTCGATGTGCGCTTCCCCTTCCGTGTAGTTGCCGTCGCCGTCGCGGGGAAGCATGCGCAGGAGGCCATCCAGCCCGCTCAGTTCCTCGATCCCTCCGTCCACAGGACACACGAAGCGGTCCATCCCGCCGGAAAGGGCATCTTCCAGACTCTGTCCTTCGAGAGCGGTAATGACTTCCCGCATCGCGGTACCGATGGAACGTCCGTCCTTCCATGCGTTCACGAGCAGGTAGAAGAGCTCCCTCCAACTGTCCTCCTTTTCGCAGAGCGCTTCCGCGAAATCGAAGGTGTTCAGCGCGAGGACACCCGGAACGGGGTAAAACCGGCGGTCGGGACTTTTTTCGCGCGCCGCGGAGACCTCCGCGCGGGACAAAAAACTGCGGACGGCACAAAATTCCACTCCGTCGCGGCCTCCGATCGTTTCCCCCGCTTCCAGCCAGCGTCCGTCGGAAATGCCGTCGCGCGCCGGAAAAAAGGTGATTCCCGGTGCGCCTTGCGCCTGCTTCTGAAGCCTCCGTACCGCGATGGCGAAGGGATCGATGCTTTCGTAGGAGAGAGCGGCGGGAACGAAGAGACTGAACGGGTCGGCATGGAAGGCCCGCGAAAACGCCGAGAAGAGGAAAAGCTTCGGAAAGAGGGAGGAGGTGGGAATATTGAGCAGGTCGGCGTCCGGACCGTTCTCCACCCGGTAATATACGGGCTTGGGACATCCGTCGATCACAAAATGGAAAGCGTCCGGGAAATACTGTTCGAACTCGTCGAATACGCGGTCGAACCAGCGCCCTTCGGGACACGGATAAATCTCGGGCGGGATCGGCTCCGGCAGAACCGGCGAAAGGTCTACGGGATCGGAAAGAAGGAAAATCAGGTTCATGCCGCCCCCCACTCCGCGTTTTGCAGAAAAGCCTTCGTATCGGCAAGCGCGCCGGAGAAACCGCCGGAAACATCATGCCAGCGGACCCCGTCGATCTTGCGGAACCAGGTATACTGCCGCTTGGCGTAGTGTCGGGTATCCTGCTTGAGGGCCGCTTCCATCTCCGCTGCCGCCCATTCTCCGCGCAGGAGCTTCAGGGAATGCCGGTAGCCGATGGAGCCAAGGGCGAAGGCGTCCCCGCCGAAATCGCGGACGATGCCGCGCGTTTCCTCCACGAGGCCGGAGCGGATCATCGCGTCCACGCGCCGCTCGATGCGCGCGTATAGCTCGGCGCGATCCATCGTGGTCGCGAGCAGGAGCCAGTGAAGCGGCAGTTTTTCGTTCTTTTCCCGAAGCGCGGAAATCGGAATTCCGGCGACGCGATATACCTCGAGCGCCCGGATGATTCTGCGGCGGTCGTTCTGCGTCACCTTCCCGGCGGTTTCGGGATCGATCGAGGAGAGTTCGGCGTAAAGGGCGGGTGTTCCTTCGCGGTCGGCGCGTTCTTCCAGGGATTTCCGATATTCCTCGTCGCGCGAAGGCGCGTCGAACAGCCCGTAAAAAAGGGAGTTGAAATACATGCCGGTCCCGCCGCAGAGCACGGGCAGCTTGCCCCGAGCGAGGATATCGCGGATGGCGCTTTCTGCGCGCGACTTGTAAATCCCGACGTCCACGCGGAAATCGGGTTCAAAGAGATCAATAAGATGATGGGGAACGGCGGAACGTTCGGCGGGATCGGGTTTTGCCGACCCGATGTCGAGCCGGCGATAGATCTGGACGGAATCGCATGAAACCACCTCCCCGTCGAAAGCCCTGGCGATCTCGACTGCCAGCGCCGTTTTACCGGAGGCAGTCGGACCGAGGACCGCGATGCAGGGCGGTTCCTGCTGCATGGTCTGCTATTTCTCTTCCTTCGCCGGATCGAAGGTGTAAGGAACCTTTCCGGTCAGAATGTCGTTGATCGCGAGCGATGTGATCTTTTCGCGCCCGGACCTGCCGATGGCGGCTTCCAGAGAATCATCGTTCTTCTGGGAAAGAAAGCGGGCATATTTGATCATGGCAACGGTCTTCTCGTACTTGTTTCCCTCAAGGCCGAGGATTTTGTCGATCTGGATCGGCATGGATATCCCTCCCAACAGGATAAATTTGATTATAGCATATTCCCGAAAAGAAATCAAGATCTGCTTACGTTTGCGGTTTTCCAGTTCTACATCCGCATGGTTGTCGTTTTCGTTTTGTTAAGCCATCTGTTTCCTCCCGAAATTCAGGAGTATTTCAGCATACCTTCGGATGATTGTACATGAGAGAATGAGTTAGATTGAAAAATCATGCAATGGTGCCCTGACGTTTCGGAGATAGTGCACAACAATGTCGCACGACCCGCGTAACTTGCATGATGCGAGTTACGCGGGTCGGAGATAGTAACCATGCGCGTAGCGTTCTTCGACCTTCAGCCCTTACTCCTTATCGGCGAGAGATAAATCCACATGGCAATAACCGTCGGGATTTTTGATAAGGTAGTCCTGGTGGTAATCCTCTGCTTTCCAGAATTTCGTGAAGGCTTTAACCTCCGTGACGATCTTCTTACCGCCCTTCTCCAACTCCGCGATGGAGGCCTTCACGGCCTGTTCCTGCTCCGGAGTGGTGAAAAAAATAGCGGAGCGGTACTGAGTCCCGATATCGTTACCCTGTTTGTTGAGGCTCGTCGGGTCATGCATGCGCCAGAAGTGTTTCAGTATCTTCTGAAGCGGGATGCGGGAGGGATCGAACGTCACCTCCATCGTCTCGGCGTGCCCGGTTTTGCCGGTGCAGACCTCCTCGTAGGTGGGATTATCCTTCGTGCCGCCGGAGTAGCCGACACGCGTGGAAATAACTCCCGGCAGACGCTGGAAGTAGGCTTCGGTCCCCCAGAAGCATCCGGCGGCGAGGTAGATCGTTTCGGTCTTCGGGGCGGGATTTTCCTTGCGGAAGAGATACAGCAACCGGCTGTAACCCTCGTCCCCCATCTTCGCGACCGGAATGAAGCGCAGCGACGCGGAGTTGATGCAGTAGCGCAGACCGCCCGGCCCCGGCCCGTCGTTGAAAACATGCCCGAGATGGGCATCGCTCAGCGCGCTCCTGACTTCCACGCGATCCATGCCGTAGGCAAAATCCGATTTCTCGCGGACGGCGGCACTTTCAACGGGCTTGGTGAAACTCGGCCATCCGGTACCGGAATCGAACTTGTCCACCGAGGCGAAAAGCGGTTCCCCGGAAACCACGTCCACGTAAATGCCGGCTTCATGATTACTCCAGTAGGCGTTCTTGAATGCCGGCTCGGTGCCGTTCTCGCAGACCACGCTGAATTGTTCCGGCGTCAGTTTCGCCCGGAGAGACTTTTTGTCCAGTTTTCCATTCGCCGATCCGTTATCCATACCGGCTCCTCCATTTTCCTGCAGCCCGACAGCGATTCCCGTCGCCAGAAACATCACCGCCAGACTGATCAGCCATCCTCGTTTCATAGGCTTGCTCCTTGATAGAAGGATAATCAGAGTAGAACAATACGTCAAGAGTATTATAATGACCCGTTTTTCAAGCCGGGGGGAATCATCGACTTCCAAGGTCGATGTTTGCGATTTTCGAGCCGGTTCTTTATAATACAAAGTGGATCGTTCGGGGACACCGACATGGAAAACGATTTCCCGGGCGGATCCGCCGAGAGTTCGATTGCAATAACCCGGAGAGGCTTTCAGAATGCATTTCCCTTATCGCCGGATAGCGGCTTTTTTGTTTCTCGCCGGGCTTACCCTTCCCCTTTCCGCCGGCGCGGAGGAAGAATATCAGCCCGGCTCATACTCGCGGCTGCTGGGAATGTCCGCCGGTATGGAAATGGATCTCAATATCAACCATATCCGCGGCGCCTTGAATTTAACGAGCCCCTGGCTGTTCGACAACTCTTTGGCCTTCCGGATCTCGGACGGATTCGACGCTTTCCAGGCGCACTATTCCGACTCCACGAACTCCAATGCGGTCTGGGCGACGTTCAGTTCGGTCCGGGTCGGTGCGGTCATTTCTCCCAACTTCCATCTGGACTGGATCCGTCCGTACGGCGAGTTCGGCATCGTTGCGGTTTTCGGCAACAACAACTTCTCTTCCACTCCTTTGGGATTCGGAGTTTACCAGAACTTCGGAATCGACGTGATGTTCTCTCCGGGTGACTTCTACAGCTTGTTCTGCGAGGTGGGCGCCGTCGGCATGCTAACCGGCGGCTATGCGGATCGGGTAAGTTCCGTCGTTTCACTTCCGGGTAACACGGTGCAAATCACGGGGACCAATATCAACAACACCAATGTCTGCAACGGATTTTCCATCAATTTCGGGGTGCGGTTCTATCCTTTCTGAGTCTTTTATACCGATTTTCCATCCAGTCAATCAAACCACCGTCCGCTATTGGAACAGCAGGTCCATCAACTGACGCCCTTCGAGGCCGGCGTATTTCCCCTTCGGACAAGTGCGCTCGCTGTATTCGCGGATCGACAGGTCCGCCTCCACGCCCGCGCCCCAGAGCATGAAAGGCACGCGATCTCGCGTGTGCTTGCGAAGCGAAACAGGGACAGGATGATCGGGCAACACCAGACAGCGAAGCGGCTCTTTTCCGAATTTGACGTTATATCCGTCCAGAAACGTACCGATCAGTCTGCGGTCGCAATCTTCGATGGCGCGGATCTTCTTTTCCAGGTCGCCCAGATGGCCGCATTCATCCACCCCTTCCACGTGCAGATACACAAAATCGTTGCGTTCCAGCAGATCCAAAGCCGCACGGGACTTACCCTCATAATCCGTGTCGATCCAGCCCGTCGCCCCTTCGGGACGAAGATACTCCATTTTACCGAGCTTTCCGAGTCCGAGGATCACGTCGACGGCGGAGATGATGGAACCGCGTTTCCCGTAATTCTCCTCGAAGCTCGGCATTTCGGGTTTGCGTCCGCCGGACCAGGGCCAGGCGAGATTCGCGGGATTTTCCCCCTTCTCGACCCGTCGCCGGTTGACCGGATGGTCTCCCAGCAGTTTCTCGCTTTCCAGAACGAGGCTCCGTAGAAGCGTCGCGGTGCCTTCCGCCTCGGGAACGGCTGCTTTCGGAAGACAATCCTTCCAGACTTCCCCGTGCGAGGAATCCGGTTTCTCGTAAAGGACCGCCGGACTGAATTCCTTCCCGCGGAGGTGCAGCAGATTACGGTAACTGACCCCCTTGAGGAAGGCGATTCGATCGTCGCCGAGCTTCTCCTGAAGAAAAGCGACCAGTTCCTCCCCGTCCTCTTCCGGCAGATGACCCGCGGAATAATCTTCGATGCGACCGTCTGTTACGGTAATCAGGTTGAGACGGAAAGCGACCGTATCGGCGTCCATATCGTATCCGGCGCCGTAGGTCTCGATTGCACCCCGACCGGTATAGCACTTCGCGAGATCCCAGCCGAGAACCGACATGTTCGCCACGTCCGACGAGGTCGGAAACCCTTCCGGAAGGGTGAGGAAAGTGCCGAACGCGGCGCTCCGGGCGGCCCGGTCCAGCCGGGGCGTGTCCGCGGTTTCCAGAGGGGTTTTGCCCCCAAGCGAATCCAGGGGATAATCCGCCATCCCGTCCAGAAGGAAAACGACGTATTTCACGATTTCACCTCAAGTTATTTCTTACCGTCAAAACGGACAACCGGTTAGACGCCCTGCCGGTTTTGTTTTTTCTGCAGAAGAAAATTGCGGAAATAATAGACAGTATACAAAACGCCGGAAAGTACCAGCAGGAAAGAGCAGATCCAGGTTCCCCAGGTGACGATGCCGGCGATAGCCCCGGCGAAAAAATGGAATTGCATCGCACAACTGTGAAGCAACGGATAGATGGCGAGCACCACTCCCATTGCGATCGTGGTGGCTTTCCCGTATATCTGGGGCGGCAGTATCAAGCCCTTGCGGTTCATTGCATAGAGGGCGCCCATCGAGATGATGACGTCCCGGGAGAGGATGAGGATAAAGAAGTAGAAGGGAAGCCGGCCCTGGATGTAAAGCACGACGGCCGTCGTCACGGCGAGAAGCTTGTCGCCCATAGGATCCAGGATCATTCCGATGCGGGAAATCTGGCGGGTCAAACGCGCGATCAAACCGTCCAGAAAATCCGTGACGTAAGCGATTCCGATCAGGAAAAACGCCGCCAGATTGGAGGAAAGCGTATTATCCTTGAGCATATAGGCAATCGGCACAATGAGCATGATACGCGCGATCGATATCACATTCGGCACGGTAAAGAAGCGATCGTACATCGGTCCGTTCGGTGTGTTTCCGTTTCGGATTCCGTCATTTTCCATGGTTTATTCTCCCGCAATCGCAGCGGTCTTTTCCGCCACGGTAATGGTTGCACTCCACAATCCGAAAAGCGCGGCATCCAGGGTTATCCGGCTATCCAGAACATCCGGATACGCCGTCGGGTTCAGGGAATCAAGTCCGCCGGAATAAAGCCGTGCGTACTGAGCCGGAAAATTCTCGAGCCGGCCTTGAGGGGTATAAAGCCCGTTCCTCGGGACGGCGACAGCCGCCACCAGGGTTTCCGCCTCCTGTCGAAGCTGGGCGAGCCGTTCCAGGTCGTCCAGGTTCTGTGCCGCGTAGTAGCGCGGAAAAAGCCGCGCGATCTCCAAAACCACCGCGCTGTCGCTGCCGACAATCACCCTGTACTGACCGGGGGCAATCTTGGAAGGAAGCGGAATCCGTAGTTCGCAGGTCCGGTTGTCCCCTCGGTATTCGCGGAGATGGACACGCGCAACGACGGTATCTCCGGGCAGATATTGCAGACGGTCCAGCGAAACGCCCTGCAGCGACAGGTATTTCGCGCCGCGTTCCATAGAAACGTCGAGATCGATCTTCCGGATAGACAGTTTGGCCACGTCGTTCTGAAGCAGGAATGCCAGCCATCCCTGAAGATCGTTCAGAAGCATCCAGGAGTTGAAGTAGGAAGGCACAAAGGAATACTGGAAGCGGTTGGATAAAGTCCTCTGCCCCGACGGCCCTTCCGTTTCGATCCGGAAGGCCATGGTAACCCGCTTGTCCTCAAGCGCACCCGCGACGGAAGTCAGGCTCGATCCGATGCAAGCCGCCACGAGCCCGGGAAGCTGGGTCCGGCTGTCCGCCACCCGGAAATGGAAAGTCTTTTCCTTCACCCAGCTCTGAAGGCGAAGTTCCACTGGAACCATCGCGGGAGCATCGCCCGTCCGGCAGTAAACGCCGTGCTCGCCGTCGTAAACGGTCGAGCCGATCGGTTTCGAAGAACTGCCCAGCTTGAAGGATATCGGGTCGGCCGAGATTACGGAATAAATATAGGAACGGGAAACCGGCAGCTTCACGTTTCCCGCGAGATCCATCTGATGACCGAAGATATAGACATCGTCGTTGCTCACCCAAGTCACCGTCCCGACGCCCTGGAGCCGAAGATCTCCGTCCACCATGTTGAGCGCCACGGCGTCTCCCGGATGCAGTCCCTCCGAAGCGGGACCGGCGTTTTCACCGTCCGAGAAGCCGGCAAGCCCCGAAATGGCGGGAACGGAATCATTGCCGGAAGAAACATCGGCAGCGAAGTTCGTGGATAGGAAACTCAAAGCCTCCGCCGTAAAACCTTCGCCGGAAAGAGGTATGGAGAGCCTGCCGGGGGTGGCGGAACGGGGAGCGGGCTGGAATCCGCTGTCCGCGAGGCCTTTCTCGGAGAGCATCTGGAAAATGGGCTGGATGCAGCCGATGGTTTCCTTGGTGGAGGGCCAGCCGTAAGCAACGGCACCGATGAGCTTCTCTCCTCCCCCCGCGTTGGTGATGAAAACCGGACTGCCGCTCATTCCGGCGATGACGCCGCTCGTTTCGAGGTTCTTACCGGAAAACCGGGCAAGAATAAGGTCGCCGCCCGGGTTGGCGTTCCGGATCACGTCCACGATCTCCACCTGGAAAGATTCCGGTTCCCATCCATGAAAAACGGAAAGTCCGTACCCTCGCATTCCGGGCCGTACATCGGCGGAAGGCATCATTTCGGTTCCGAAGACCGGCATAAAAGCGGCCAGCAAAAGAGATATCAGAACCAGGATGCGCATCAACCCGCCTCCGAAACGCATTGCGTTCCATTCGATCCATATTTTATCATGAGAAGCAAAAAAAGGGAAAAATCGGCGCGAAAGGGGATTTTGACAACTTTTCACAATTCCAAGGTACCAGGGTTTCCGGGAGGTCAATCATGGTCGTCAAACTGAATTCCATATCCCTTTTCGGTCTTCAGGCGCTGCCTGTGGAGATCGAGGTGGACATCCAGGCGAAGGTTCCGGAGTTCGAGATCGTGGGAATGGCGGGAACGATGGTCAAGGAATCCTCCAAGCGCATCGAGACCGCCATCCAGAATTCGGGTTTCCATTTCCCTGGAAAACGCATCATCGTCAACCTGGCGCCGGCCGGCATCCGCAAGGTGGGCACCCTCTTCGACCTTCCCATCGCGATCGGAATCCTGGCCGAGAAGTACGAATTCGCCGGGCTGGAAAGCGCCGTAATCGTCGGGGAACTTTCACTGGACGGAACCCTTCGTCCCATCCCCGGAGCTCTTCCCATCGCAGTCCGGGCGAAGGAACTCGGCGCGCAGACCGTGATCTGTCCCGCCCAGAACGCCGCCGAAATGGCCATCGTGGAGGGCATCCGCGCCATTCCCGCAAGCAGCCTCTTCGAAGCGGCTCAGTACCTCGCTGGAGAGCGCGAAATTACGCCCGCCGTTCCGGCCGCTGACACCCGGAGCGGGATCGGAAGACAGACGGATCTTTTGGAAATCAAGGGACAGGAAGCGGCGAAGCGCGCGCTGGAGATAGCGGCGGCCGGCGGACATAACCTGCTTCTGGTCGGACCGCCCGGCACCGGCAAGACGATGCTCGCCCGGGCGTTGCCCTCCATCCTCCCGCCGATGGAGCTGGACGAAGCCCTCTCCACCACGATGATATACAGCGTGGCCGGCCTGGTGGACCCTCAGGCGCCTCTGATCCGGGAGCGTCCCTTCCGCACCCCGCACCACACCGCGTCGGACACCTCCATCATCGGCGGCGGACGGTATCCCCGTCCGGGCGAAGTCAGTCTGGCGCACAACGGAGTGCTCTTCATGGACGAGCTCCAGCTTTTCCGGCCCGCAGTTCTGCAGGTACTCCGTCAGCCTCTGGAGGAGGAGCGAATCCAGATCTCACGCGCCGAAGGGTCCGCGGAATTCCCGGCCAATTTTATGCTCGTCGCGGCGCTCAACCCCTCGAAAACCAACGCCGATCTCGACCGCTGGGATCCGGCGGAGATGCGACAACTCCTGTCCCGCATTTCCGGCCCCCTGTTGGACCGCATCGATATCCAGGTCCAGCTTTCGCGAATCGGCTACGACGACCTCCGCTCCACGGCGGGCCGGGAAAACTCGGAATGTGTCCGGCTCCGGGTCGGCGCCGCGCGCGCCGTGCAGCGTGACCGCCTCGCGAAGCACGGCGTACTCACGAATTCCCAGATGGCGCACCGGCATATCGAACTTTACTGCGCTCACAGCGAAGCTGCCGGAAACCTTCTGCGTCTGGCGATGGAACGCTTCCACCTCTCGATCCGCGTCCATGACCGCATCCTCAAAATCGCGAGAACCATCGCCGATCTCGAGAAAGCCGAAAAGGTCGCGGAACACCACGTCAGCGAGGCACTCCAGTACCGCGTACTAGACCGTGTCGTCTCGATGCTCTAAGAGAAAAATCCCTTCTCGCGGCTCCACTGGGAAACCACGCTGACGCCGATGCCTCCCCGGGGATTCCATTCCGCCTCGACCCTGGCCCACTTCGGGGCGACAGCCTTCACGAAGTCTCCGAGCACCTTGTTGGTGGCGTGTTCCTGGAAAATGCCGAGGCTCCGGTAGCTCGTCAGATAGAGCTTGAGACTTTTCTCTTCCACCAGACTCCGGTCGGGACTATAAACGATGGAGAGGTTCGCGAAATCGGGCAGCCCGGTTTTCGGACAGATGGTGGACATTTCGGCGGTATGGAGAGTAACGGAATATTCCCGATCGAAGAAAATGTTCTCGACGGTTTCGAGGCCCGGCTCGATCACCAGGTCTCGAATGTGATCCTGGATATCCTGATAACCGCCGGTATCCCGGCTCTGGCTGTTCATTTTCAATTCCTCCTGTGCAGTTCCATCATGATAGCGATTTTCGGTGCTTCCGTCAAAAAGAAACCGGTCGAAGCCGGATTTTTTTTTGCAAAGCATTGACAAAATAAAAATATTCATTAAGATTATTATAATGAAATAAAGAAGAACCGGCCCATGCCGGTGGAGGTTGCCATGCGCTTCGGAGAAATCCTTCTCGATATGGGATTCGTCTCCCAGGAACAACTGGAAGTTTCGCTGAAGGAACAGGAATACAGCCTCAAAACCGTTCAGTACAGCGAGCCTCTCGGCAATATTTTGCTACGCAACGGCATCATTACCGAGGAACAGCACGAAAAGGCGCTCCTGCGCTATTTCCAGCAGCTCGCCAACGATATGGAACAACCGGCTTACGTTCGGGAAACCGCCAAAGTCGCTACCCATGCCTTCGAATCCAAATCCGGCGGAGAGAAACTTTCCGAGGAATCCAAGATCACTCTGCTCAAGAAAATCCACGAACACGAGGAAAAGATCGCCCAGTTCGAGAAGTCGATCTCAACCCTCTCCAAGCTGGAGCAGAAGCGCGTCATCGTGGAAACCATCGAGAAAGAAAACCGCGAAATACAGTCCCTGATCCACAAGATAGAAGTCCTCAAACAGGACATCGAAAAGTTCTCGTAGACCATCGCCGCGGATGAAATCGTTAGGTCTTGTCTTTCCGTTCCTGTTTTTCTTCGCTTTACCGGTAATGTTATCGGCGGTTCGCACTGAATTCCAATTTTACGGTCTTTCCATCGGTATGCCTCGGGAGTCGGTAGAAGCGCTCGTCGCCTCCAACTCTTCACTGAAAATCGACGACAGCCGCTACTTCGGCAAGATCAACGACGCGCTCCCCTTCACTCTCAAACTCTCCGAACTTCCCTACATACCGGACATCCTTCTGCAGTTCTATTCCAACCGCGTCTGGGCGATTACCGTCCAGTTCGCGCCGGGGACATTCGATTTCCTGACCCTCTCCGAGCGCCTGGAGGACCGGTACGGCACCGCCCGCAGGAAGACTTCGCAGATTGTTTCGTGGGAAGGGATCGGGATCGGCAATACCAATTCGACGCCCCCCGACATCCGAATGCAGTTGGAATATCCCTCCACGCTCAAGGTGTATGACGCGGCGGTGATGCGGATGCTCCATGAGGAGCTTTCCAACATCGACGTGATGATGTCCAACACGAGCTTAGTGGAATCCAATCGTCAGAGGATTCTGGGCGAACTCTGACCGGACATGCTTCGAGCATCTTCCCGCGAATTCCGCTTTCCTTTCAGCAGTTACCGACAAACCCGGCTTCCCGCCAACCGTTGAACCTACCGGAGGGATTTTCCGTTTCAGGATACATTCGGGAAATGAAAAACCCCCGCCTCTGCGGGGGTTTTTTGTTCTGACGGAAGTTATTTGCTTACCGGAACCGGCGATTTGACTTCCACCCGTTCGCTGAAGTTGGGCTGGAGCAAATCGAACTCGGTCTGTGTTTCGGCGCGAATGGCGGAAACCGAACTCTCCACGATGATGTCGGCCTGGATGCCGCGAACGTTCACCATTTCCTGAAGAATCCGGACCATCCGGTCCAGCATGCCCTTCGCGGCAGCCTGGGTGATCGGAGAAAGCAGGTAGAACACGTTCCAGGCGTTAAAATGCGAGATGGTGTCTATCTCCCGCAAAGATATCGAAATCTTCCGGTAGATCTGGTCCAGAAGCCGCTTCTGGGAACCGTTGAAACGCTGAATCTCCAGCCGGATCACCACAACGGAAAGCGGAACGGAATAGCGCTTGGCTTCCTGGAAGCGCATCGCGAGCACGTTGATGAAATGGTCCTTCTCCGCCATCAGGAACCAGTCCTTGCCGGAGAAAAGACCGAGGAGATAGAAGTCCACGAGCTTCCAGATCGTATTGAAAACATAGGAAAAAATCAGCGCCACGATGAAGATGGTTACGACAATGGTCAGAACGCTCGTCTGCCCGCTGTTTTTGGAAATCCAGTCGGGGACGAAATAGTAAGTGAAAAGCCCGCCGAAAAGAAGCAGATAAAGCGGCAGCGTAAAGATATCGAACAGGAAGATATCGGAGGTGGTTTTCTCGTAAAGGAGAAATTCCTGCTTCTTGATGAAATACTGGGGAATTCCGAAGAGGAGGAAGAATATGGCCGAAACGATGAACCCTTCATTGGAATATTGAATGAAACGGCCCAGGTACAGGATCCCGAAGACGATCCCGAAAACCACGAGGTTGGAAATACACGCCGCCAGTATACCGGGAACCGCATGCGCCTCCAGGAACAGATACTTGAGCGCCTCAGCCCGGCTGATCCGGATGTTTTTCCTCGTCAGCATTGGATCACCTCCAGAATTCCATTTCCTATATGATAACGGAAAAGGAAATAATGTCAAGAACCGAACCGAACCGAACTGAAAGCACACGTTTCGGATCAGCTCAGGGAGGTACCAGTCGACTGAGCGAGTTTCGCTTCCAGACGCTCACGGAACTCCTTCGGGTGATACCTGGAAGAATCCGGTATGATGCCTCCGGCCATGTCGTCATGACCGCCTCCGAACCCGTCGCCGTCCAGAAGATCTTTCAGGAGAAGCGCCGCGTTCCACTCGGGCCGGTCACTGCGCACGGATAGGTTGATTCCGCCGGGATTGGCGGCGGAAAGCACTACGAAATGGACCTCCCGAACGGCGATGAAGAAATCCGCGAGGATACCGAGCAGGTTCTGGTCGCAACCCTGCGGAAAATGACAGAACGCGAGATCTCCCCCGATGTCGGCATGCTCCAGAGCGAAACGGTAAAATTCGAGATCGCCCTTTTCGAGGTTCCGTCGGAGAATTTCCTGGGCAAGTGCGAGATTGGCAACCCTGGAAAGCCGGTAGTACGCTCCGATATCCTCCTCCGTCGCGCCCCGCGTCAGAATGGCCGTATCCACGGAGATTCCTATCACGAGGGCCGTCGCGACATCCGGAGGAATGCGTTCGCCGCTTTCCGTCCAGTAATTCTCGAGCAGTGTGGAACATGAACCGAGTTCGGGACGGATATCGGTATAAGGAACATCTTCGGGCGCTTTTACCAGATGATGGTCCAGCACCGCGATCTCTCTTGCCGGAAGGTCGCTGACGTTCTTCGTCCCCTTGCATCCGTCCACGATGATCACCCGGTCGGCGGGACTGATGACGGCCTCGGCGGCGCGGACGATGCGGATGCCGAGCTTCGCGATCATCGCCAACAGAGCCGAACGCTGAAGATCGCCCTCGTACACGATGGTCGTCTTAACGCCGCGGCAGGAAAACAGGTGTTTGAGCGCGAACGCGCTGGCCACGGCGTCCGGGTCGGGAAAATCATGCGGCTGGATGAAAAGCCGCGATGCGCCGTCCGACGTCATCTCCGCAAGACGGAGCAGTTCTTCGAAACCCGCCATGAATCCCTCTCCGCTAATACACTTTCAGCACCGGATAAAATATTTTAACGCGGTCCAGTCGATTAATCAAATCCGCAGAAAAGGTTCTATTTCGCGCCCCGGTGAAGATTGGACAGCCAGGCGGAAGCGGCGGGATCGGCGATGACGTAAGCCTCGACGGGATTTTTCGGATCGGACTGCGCCCAGGCGAGAAAAGGGCTTTTCCTGTCCGTCCCCGTGTAGACGTCGATATGGTTGCCGCGTATTTTCCCGCCCGTGTCGGCCGCAAAGAAGAGTCCGTCGTGACGGATGACGCGTCCTTCGGGCATCGTCACCTTCATTCCGCGTGCGGCCGGGATGAACAGAACGGTCCCGATGGGAATCACCGACGGATCGACCGCGAGAGACCGGTACGGCACGATGGAGAAACCGGAAGCGGTCAGGCCGAAACGGCTGTCGATGCGGCGGAATTTGCTCCGGCTGGAGTTGTACCGGTAACAGTCGGAACAATCGACGGGCCAGGCATCGCTTTTCCCGGAGACGTTGTAAGTATTGGAATGTCCTCCGTAAACCACCATGAAAGATCCCTGCATCGCCCCTGCGCACCAGTCCCGATGGGACAGCCTCGGCCCGAGTTCTCTTCCGTCGAAGCCCCGCAGGGGTATTCCGGCGGGATCGTGCCAGAAGACGGGCGTGTAATAAATGGTAGCCCAGAGCGGGATTTTTCTCGCGCCAGTCAGGCTGATTTTCAGCCCGTTTTCCCTGGCGTCGGCGGTTCCCGACAAACCGAAAGCCAGCAGTACCGACAGGACCGTCATGGTAAACAGGTCTTCCGTTATTCACCCCTCATTCATTTTTCCCGGCATCGTCTTCCGGAGAAATCGCCGTATCTTCCGACCAGTATCGCGTCGATAATCATTTGGAATTCATTCCTCTCACTTCTTGTCCGGATAATAGACCGATTTCGTCAGGACGCCGTGGGAATTATAGTTATTGATCACCCCGGATGTATTCGTCAGTTCCCAGTTGCCGAATCGGAGTGAAATTCTCTTCAGTTCCACGGACACCTGCTCCACGTTTCCATGGAGCGTACTGCAGTAATTCCCGATTCTATTCGCAAGGATGACTTTTTCCATTCCGACCGGCCCGCTCCGGCAAGCGGAGAACAAAAAAAGACAGTGAATCAAGGCCGGAAGCGCGCAACATCGCATTATCCGGAAAATCTTCCCGGCTTCGAAAACTTTTCCGTTCATAGCGTCTTCCAGTGTTCCGCTCCGGAAAGGGCGTCGAAATCGACGCTCCCGTGTTCCAGGTCTTCCCAAACCACCTCCAGCGCCTTGAGGGCGGCGCGGTTGCGGATCATGTCCCGGCTGCCCGTGAAACGGAAACGGACGAGGAAGGAGCCCGACGGCATCCGGAAGCCCATGAAAACCGTTCCGACGGGTTTCGCCTCGCTGCCTCCGTCCGGCCCGGCGATGCCGGTCACCGAGAGAGCGTAGTCGCTCTCGACGATGCCCGACAGCCCGGCGAGCATTTCTGCGGCCGCTTCGTACGAAACCGCGCCGTGTTTCTCCAGGGTCTGCCGGGATACGGCGAGCAGCCGCTGTTTGAGAAGGTTGTCGTAGGTAACGGCGCCGCCCCAGAAGACAGCGGAAGATCCGGGAACGTCGGTAACGAGTTTCGAAATCAGGCCGCCCGTACAGGATTCCGCCGCGACGAGCTTTCTCCCCTTCTCCGTCAGCAGCCGTACCAGAGCGGCGGCAAGGGATTCCCCGCGCTCGAAGCTGAAGATCTTCCTCGCGATGTCCGGAAAACGGTCGACCCTTTCCTTCGCGAATGCGAGCGCCTCCGCTCCCTCGAGCGCGGAAAGCCGTATGTCCAGGCGCACGTCCACCTGTCCGGCATGCGCGACCGTACCGACCGTTATATCCGGACCGGCGATCTTCTGCACCTGCTCGTCCACGAGGCTTTCCCCGATTCCGACGGTCTTGATCCAGACGCTGGTCGTGTCGCCCCGGGCGCCTTCCTCAAGGGAGAGCCGTTCCAGAAAGGCCGGAAACATATCGTGAAGCTCCGAAGGAACGCCGGGAAAAGCCGCGATCCAGGGCTTACCGGGTACGAGAAAGCCGGGCGCGGTGCCGCGCGGGTTATCGAGGACTTCCGAACCCTCCATCACCATCGCCTGGCTGCGGTTTTCCTCGGGGGGAACGGACATGAAACGGCGGAACTTCACGCGGATACCCTCCCAAAGCGCCCCGCTGAAGGCAAGCGGACGCCCCGTGAAGCGGGAAACGCAGTCCCGTGTGCGGTCGTCGCCCGTGGGACCGAGGCCGCCGGTGATGATCACCGCTTCCGAGCGCCCGGCCAGCCATTCGAGCGCCGCCAGAATTTCCGCGTCGGAATCCCTCACGGAAAGGCGGGACTCTACGCGCAGTCCGCACGAAGAAAGCTCGGCGGCGATCCATGCCGAGTTGGTGTCCACGATGTAACCGTCCAGGATTTCGCTTCCGATGGTGAGCAGGCCGATCCGATAGGACATTTCAAGCTCCTTGGCAATGGGATTCCGAGATCGCGGGGATCATTTTTCCCGGACGGCCGAAGTCAGATCCGCGATGTCGGTGTCGATCTTGCGGACATGTTCGAGCAGGGAATGCACCTCGTCGCGGAGCTGATCGTTCTCGCGGTGGAGATCCCGATTTTTCTCCTCCAGGCGGTCCCTTTCCTGCTGCAGCTTCCTTCTGTCCTCGACGAGCTCCACTTCCTTGCGCGTCTGGTTGAACAGGGAAATCACGGCGTCTTTCTGCACGTTGCCCTTGAAAGTGACATCCTCGTTGCGGCCGATCCTGCCGCCGATCTCATCCCACATCTTCTGGTAAACCGAGAGATTGTCCAGTTCGAAGCGGAGTTTTTTGACTTCCCGGTCGAGGATCTCGTTCTTCTCGCGGAGATTGCGGATCTCTTCGTCGGCCCGGGCGCGCTGATCGCGCAGATGGTCGAATTCCCGGGAGGAATTGACCCAGAAGATGGTCAGCACCACCGACGAAACGAACACCACGAGTACCACGGTCGATCCGCCGAGGAAAAATCCCAGTTTGCTGGCCGCCCCCTCCCCTCCCACCCACATCGAGGTGATGAGGGAGAGGAGCGTGAAACCGCTGATCAGCCAGGCGATAAGAACCGGAGTTCTACCGCGAGCGGCGACGATATTCGTTTGCTGTTCTTTATCCATAAGATTACCTGCCCGTCGATTTTTGCTCCCACCATTATAGCTTTCTCCGCCGGTTCGGGCAAGCTATTCGCGAATCCGCAGGTTCCGTTACCCGCCCGGCCTTGGTTTATCCGAGCGACCAATCGGTCAAAATAAAACTTGAAATCCGTCCGATCCCGAGTTATACTTCAGTGTGAAGTAATGTCCCGGATTTTTTCGAGCGGATCGGTTTTTTCCGTCGGTGTCGTCCGGGAAACGATTCGCGAGACAGGTTGCGGGAAATCCGGATGAGAGGACGATGAGTTCGATTTCCATACCAAAAGAGTATTAATATATTCTTTCGTAACTATTCAGCCATCCAAATCGGATTTACGCCTCTGAACGCATCAGCGATTGCTTCACAGGCGTTCCGACCGAGTTTTCTGGCCGTTGACACA
>Ga0326727_10001380_pt1 | contig 90221 bp, 73 predicted proteins | sample MB2enrmetagenome_FD_207643 | JGI IMG/M metagenome (GOLD analysis project Ga0326727, IMG submission 207643) | Lab enriched peat soil microbial communities from McLean, Ithaca, NY, United States - MB29MY | ecosystem: Environmental > Terrestrial > Soil > Wetlands > Peat | place: USA: New York...
TGGAGAAATTGATCCGCCAGTGGCTACGCGCAGGAGTGATGGAGGAAGGGGCGCTGAAAGCGACGCTTGCGGGAACGCCGCAGGGTGGCGTGATCTCACCGCTTCTGGCCAACATCTACCTGAACGTACTCGACCGTGTCTGGATGTCCCGATGTAGTCATTTGGGCATTCTGGTGCGGTACGCCGACGACTTCGTGGTTCTCTGTCGCCGCGAGGTTCAGGCGAAAGAAGCGCTTAGGCGGGTTCGTGTCATCATGGACCGGCTGGGACTCGAGTTGCATCCCGACAAGACGCGCATGGTGGACATGGCGAATGGGAAGGAAGGCTTTGTCTTCCTCGGGTGGAACGTGCGAAAGCGACGCAGTATCCAGCGCAATCCGCGCTGGCACTTCGTGCAGCGGTGGCCGTCCCGAAGGCGATGAAGCGAGTACATACTCGCGTGCATGAGCTCACCGAAGTGCGCGGAAACCCGGCGCGGAACATCAGCGAGGTCATTGAAGCGCTGAATCCCGTGCTGCGCGGCTGGGGAAATTACTTCAAGACGGGGAACTCCGACGCCAAATTCAATCAGATGGACAGCTATGTCTGGCGGCGAGTGACTCGATGGCAACATCGACGGGGCGGACAGCGCACGCGCTTTCGCTACGACAGATGGCCATCCCAGCGACTTTGGGACATGGGTTTGCATCGTCTGCAAGGAACCGTATCATATCCTGCGCATGCCATGCCAAGAACATCACCGGTAAGCCGTGTGCGGGAAATCCGCACGCACGGTTTGAAAGGAGACACTGGAAACGGTCCGCTAAATGCGGCGCCGCGCCAGTGAACGACCAATGGAAGCGAAGCCTTATTTCGAACGGAGGATCGGAACTTTCGTCCTCCTTGTCGTCCTGGGCTTCATATGCAATAGTTTTCCCTTCAGTATATACCTCGGGCATAAAGCTTATTTAGGAAGTTTCTTTGGCTTTTTCGCCGTTTTACTCCTCGGGAACGTCTCCGGCGCTGCAGTTCTGATCGCGATTGCATCCGCTGCCCTGTTTTGTGGTGATTTGTGCTATTTCGCGGTTGGTGTCGTTGAGTCCCTGGCGATAGCCTTCGCCTATAGTGGTCGGCGGCTCAATATTCCTCTCATCGATGCGCTCTACTGGGTCGCCCTCGGCCTCTGGAGCGCTATCTGGGGAACCATGCTCGGCGGATCGACCTTCTCGGAAGCCCTGCTCTCCGCGACTATCTTCGCGATATGCGGTATCACCGCCGCAGCGAGCGCCTCCCTCGTCTTAGACTATGTCCGCGCTTCTATTCCCAATGCTCTCGCCGCATTGCGGCTCGGGACTGATAGCGAAGTGCCCTTCCGCCGCATCGTCTTCGAGCACGGGCTAGTGCTTGCCCTTGTGCCTCTTATAGCTTTCCTCGCTATGACTAGTCAGTCGAGGGTCCAGGGGCTCTCCTCCGAAGTCGAGCAGCGCTTCAAGACTATCGCCGGCGCCTTTGAATACGTGACTAAAGTCTGGTGCGACGAAAAGTGCTCAGAACTGACGTCCATCGCCCGCTTTGCCTCTGCGCCGGGGCCCGCCTCCCTCGCGATGAAGCGCGAGCTCGAAGCTCTCGTCGATACCGAGTCGGGCATACGGGCGGTCGGAGCTCTCGACTCCTCGGGACGCATCGTCGCGGCGAGCGTCTCCTCATCGAGCGCGCTCGGAAGCCTCGGAGCAGATTTGTCCTCCGTCGCCGCCTATCAGTCGGCCATACGCTCGGGAAAGGAAGTCTTCTCGGCGGAGATTGGCTCGGACGGCGAGGGCCTCCTCATCCTCGTGCGGCCCTTGGTCGGCGGCGCGCCGAAGAAGGCCGTTTATAGCGAGCTCGAAGTCGGTTCCCTTTCTCGACTCCTCTCCGGAATCGCGGCTGGCGGCAGGGTCTCCTCCCGCATTCTCGACAGTGAAGGACGCATCGTCGTCTCGAGCGAGAAGGGAGAGTCCCGCCTCGCACCGTTTGTCCTCGAGAAGGGCTTCGTCCCTGTCAGCGAGATCGGAAACGGTCCGAATCGGCCTGGTTTCTATCTCGAGGAGGAAACGCCCTTCGGCCCCGGCTGGAAAGCCGTCTTCACGATGCCTCTCGAGCCATTACGCGCCTCCGTCGTCGCGAACGGTCTCATGATAAGCCTATTCGCACTAGCGGTTGTCTTTATAATACTCGTTGTCTCGATCCTCACGAGTAAGCTCCTGGTCTCATCCCTGGAGGGGCTTCGTCGGACGGCCGATCGTTTCACCGAAAACGGGGACATGAGCAAGGCTGTCACCTGGCCCGCGAGCAGGATCTCTGAGGTCGCAAGCCTCTCGCGCTCCTTCGCGGAAGCCGGCGAGCTACTCTATCGCCGCTACCAAGAAGTGCAGGCCTCCTTAGGCGAGGCCGCGGCCGCCAGTTACGAGAAAGAGAAGCTCCTCGCAGCGGTAAGCCATGATATTCGCGGCCCCTTGGGCAGCATCGTCGATCTGTCTATGCTGCTGGGCTCATCGCTCGAGGAGCAGGAGAAGCGAGATCAGGCGCGCCTCGTCGAGGACACGGCCCGTGAACTCCTCGGCCTCGTCGAGGATCTCCTGGACCGGGACTCGATAAAGTCAGGCAGGTTCGAGCTCCGTTCGAAGCCATTCGATCTCCGGCTGCTCTTCGACTCGGTCGGTCGCGCCTACCAAGGATCCGCACGGGCAAAGGGCGTCGAGCTCAGGCTCGACTGGGACCAGTCTATCCCTCGCCGTATCGTCGGTGATCGGGCTCGTCTCTTCCAGGTCCTCGGCAACCTCGTGGGCAATGCCGTGAAGTACACCGACCGGGGGGAGGTCGTCCTCTCCGCCTCGTCGGTTTCTGTCCTCAGTGTCACGGAGAACGGGGCTGTACGCGTGCATTTCGCAGTCTCTGATACGGGGATCGGAATTGAACCAGACCAACTCGAGCATGTCTTTGAGCCCTACTATAGGGCCGACGACGACCCCGCGCGCTCAGGCAAGGGGCTGGGACTCTCCATCGTATCGGGTGTCGTCCAGGCGATGGGCGGCGCGATCAAGGTAAGCAGCGAGCGAGGCTCGGGAAGCCGTTTCGAATTCTCGCTCGAGTTCTCCCTCCCCGAGCCCGGCACGGTCCTGGCCGATGACTCTGAGCTCGGCTGCCACCGAGTCCGCGTCCTCCTCGCCGACGACGAGCGCATAAGCCGGGCTGTGGCCCGGCGTGTGCTCTCAGGCGCCGGGCACGAAGTAGTGGAGGCGGAGGACGGCCGCGCGGCGGTCGATGCGGCTCTCGGCGCGGCGCCTGGCGCGGGCTTCGACCTTATCCTCCTCGATTTGGGGATGCCGGTCCTCGATGGCCGCTCAGCCGCGCGAGAGATTCGCTCGCGCTTCGCCACTGAGAAACCCTGCGCTCGTATCCCTCGCATAGTCGCCCTCACCGCCTCAATGCCCAAGGAGCTGGGCTCATTTGCCGCCGGGGATGGCTTCGATGGCTATATCGAAAAGCCCGCCTGCCCCGATAGCCTCATCGCCGCGGCTAGAGACGCCGCGGCCGCCGTCTTTTTCGAGAGGCCTACCGGAGGATCGCCTGCCACTGCGACAGCCGTGACAAAGTCCGAGCCCGAGAAGAGGCTTATCGACTACGAGGGCCTGTTTACCGCCTATGGAGGCTCCGAGGATTTCGTGCGCAAGATTCTCTCGGTGTTCATAGCGGACGGATCGAAATACGTCGCGAAGATCCGAGGCCTCGTCGACGGTTCCGATGGAGCGTTAGGCGAAAATTGGCCCTCGCTTATGAGCGCCCTACATTCGCTGGTAAACGTCATGGGGGCGGGAATGGCGCAGGGCGCCCTGTCGGCCGCCCGAGCGAGCGAGCGCTTCTTGCTCGACTTCGCCGACCTGTCCGTCCCCACGATAGCCTCGTCGGGACTCGAGCGCGCCCTCTTGGAGGCCGAGGCGGCGATCGCCGAGGCTCGCACCTATCTTTCGGTTCCTCGCGGACTGCTATCTGAACCCCGGTGATGTAGTTCCGAGAGCGTCGCGCCGAAAGCTTTCGAGCGCTTCGACAAGGAGTCCTCGCTGTGGTATATCTACTGAGCTAGGATACACATCCTCCAAGGAGACGAGGCTCATGGACGATAGGAAAGTGGGGCTGTTCGATATGCTGGGCCCCGTCATGATCGGGCCCTCGAGTTCGCATACGGCCGGCGTCGCGCGCATCGCTTTCCTCGCGCGCAAGATCCTGCCGTCTCACCTCGATCGCGCGAGGGTCAGCTTCTACGGCAGCCTCGCGCGCACCTATCGCGGCCACGGCTCCGACAAGGCGGCGATCGCCGGCCTCCTCGGGATACTCCCCGAGGACGAGCGGCTCGCCTTCGCGCCCGATATAGCTAAGCGCGAGGGTCTTGAGGTCGAGATCGCTCCCGTATTCGACGGCCCCGAGCGCTATCATCCCAACACTGTTGTCATCGAGCTCTTCTCGAGCGAGAGGCGTATGCGCGTGCGTGGTGCCTCGGTCGGCGGCGGCGAGATACTCCTCCAGTCGGTGAACGGCTATGAGGCCCTCCTCGACGGGAGGCTCGACGCTCTCCTCGTGTTGCATCATGACGAGCCCGGTGTAATCGCCCGCGTCGCGACGCTCCTCGCGGCCTCGGGTATCAACATCGCTTCTCTCGCTTCGAGGCGCAAGGACCGTGGCGACGAGGCCCTCCTCGTCGTAGAGGTCGACGGCGCGGTCGACTCGGGCCTCATTGCCGGCGTTTCGGCCCTCAAGGCCGTGCGTGAGGTCGTGCACGTACCCTCGATCCGGTCCTGAGAAGGAGATAAATCCCAATGAGCTGGCTCTTCACCACCGCCGTCGAGCTATTGGAGCGCGCCTCCGAGATTCAACTCTCGGTCCCCGACTTCCTCGTCGCCCGCGAGGCTTTTTATTCGTCTCAGAGTCCCAAAGCCGTCAGGACCGAGGTCGCGAGGCGGATTCGCATAACGCGCCAGTCTCTCGACGCCGGACTCGCGAGACCGCAGGCTTCCTTCTCCGGCCTGACCTCCGGCGCTGCGGTCAAGCTCACCTCCGCTTCCCGTCTCACTATGTCCGATCCCCTGTTCAGGCTCGCCTTGACTTACTCCCTCGCCGTCAACGAGGTGAACGCCTGCGGTGGCAAGATCGTCGCCTTCCCCACGGCCGGGTCGTCGGGCGTGGTCCCCGGTGTGCTGTGGGCCTATCGTGACGTTAGGCGAAAGGATCTCGATGCGGAATCGCGCGAGTTCCAGGACGCCTATGTGGTGGCCTCGGGAGTAGGCATGGTCATCGCGAACCGGGCGACGCTCGCAGGCGCCGCCGGCGGCTGTCAGGCCGAATGCGGGGCCGCGGCCGCCATGGCTGCTGCTGGCCTATTGTCGCTCGCCGGGGCCTCGATTACCGACTGCCTCGAGGGCGCGGCCCTGTCCTTGAAGAATTGTCTCGGCCTTGCCTGCGACCCGGTCGCAGGTCTCGTCGAAGTGCCCTGCGTGAAGCGCAATGCCTTCATGGCGGCCAACGCCCTCACGGCCGTGACTCTCGTCGAGGCGGGCGTCGCATCGACCATACCTTTCGACGAGGTAGTGAGCGCGATGAAGACAATAGGCGACTCCATGCCTGCCGCCCTGCGCGAGAGCGCGTTAGGCGGCCTCGCCGCTACGCCCACAGGCCTCTTCTACAAAGAAAAGCTCGAGCGCGGCTAAGGTGCGGCATTACTCATTTGTCGCCCCTTCGGCTTCAGCCCGTAATCGGCAATTTCTTCCCGTCGCGCAGGAAGAGCGGGATTTCCTCGAGGGGGGCGGCCACCGGTATTCTCGAACCGCCTTCGAAGGACTCGCGCGTGAACGCGTTTGCCCATCGCGAGCCCTCGGGCAGGTAGACCTCGCGCTCACGTTGTGTCTCTCCGAGTATCGGCGCGACGAGGATGTCGGGACCGAACATGTACTCGTCCTCGACCTCCCAGGCTGCTTTGTCCGTGGGGAAGTCGTAAAAGAGCGGCCGCATGACAGGCGTTCCCCTCTCGTGCGCCGCTCGCATCTGCTCCCTGACATAGGGCTTTAGCCTCTCGCGCATGCGCATGTACTTCGCGAGGATTTCGTAGGCCTCGTCGCCGTAGCACCAGACCTCGTTGTCCGCCCCCGAGCCGAACTGCTTCACCTCACCATGGTAAGGGGCGAGCGGGCTCTTCGGCGGGAGTCGCTCTCCATGGAGCCGGAAGACGGGACAGAAGGCACCCCACTCGAACCAGCGGATCATGAGCTCGCGGAAGCTCGGGTCCTCTGGCTTGCCTCCGATGAAGCCTCCTATGTCGGTCGTCCACCAGGGGATGCCCGCGATGGCCATCGAGAGGCCTGCGGCGAGCTGCTCGCGCAGAGCGCGGAAGCTTGAGTTTATGTCGCCCGACCAGGTGAGCGCTCCATAACGCTGGCTGCCGGCCCAGGCGGTGCGCACGAGGTTGAGAATCTCCGTTTGGCCGGCCGCCTTGAGGCCGTCGTAGAAGGCCTTCGCGTACATCATGGGATAGACGTTGGTCACCTGCAGGGCGGGGCCGATACGATAGCGGTAGTTGTCGAAATCGTAGATGCCGAACTCAGGCTCCGCCTCGTCGAGCCAGAAGACGCGTATGCCCTTGTCGAAGTAGTGCTCTTTCGCCTTGGACCAAATAAACTCCCGCGCGCCTTGGTCGGTCGGGTCGAAGAAGAGGGTCTCGCCCATCCAGTTCATGTTGATGCGGTATCCGCGGTCGACTTGGATGAGATAGCCCTTCTCGAGCATCTCCTTGTAATAGCGGCTGCGCGTGTCTACGGTCGGCCAGATCGAGACCATGAGCTCGATACCCATGCCCCGCAGCTCGGTCACGATGCCTTCGACATCGGGCCAGTCGACCGGATCGAACTGCCATTCGCCCTGCACGGTCCAGTGGAAGAAGTCCGCAACGATTATGTCGATGGGCAGGCCTCGTCGCTTGTACTCGCGCGCCGCTTCGAGAAGCTCGGCCTGGTTGCGGTAGCGCAGCTTGCACTGCGTGAATCCAAGGCCATAGTCGGGCATCATGGGCACCCTGCCCGTAACCGCCGTATACTGCTCCTCTATCCGCGCGGGGCTGTCGCCTGCGGTGATCCAGTAGTCGAGCTCGAGCGAGTCTTGGACCGACCACTCGGTGATGTTGCGCGCGAAGCTCACACGGCCGACCGCCGGATTGTTCCATAGGAAGCCGTAGCCTCGGCTCGAGAGGGCGAAGGGCACCGAGCTCTGCGTATTGCGGTGCGCGAGCTCGAGGACCGAGCCCTTCTTATCGAGGAAGGGTTCCTGGTATTGCCCGAGGCCGAAGATCTTCTCTCCTTCGACCGCCTCGAAGCGGAGCGTTATGCGCCAGTCCCCGCCGGGTATGGGCTTAAGCTCCCGGCCATCGATGTTCTGCGGGCAGGTATAGCGCGATAGGTCCGCGCGGTTACGCCAGTACTCCTCGATGAGGATGTCGCCCTTCGCGTTATGGAAGGAGAGCCAGCCCTCTTTGTTGATGCGAGCCTCGATGTTTCCGTTGCGGATCGAGGCCGAGCCGTCTTCTTTCACTCGGACCTCGGCCGCCGCTTGCGCGCGCGGCACGAGGGCCCAATCGTTGCCTGTCAGCTCCTGTCGCCTCGTCGCGCGCACGCGCAGGGAATTCTCGCCCCAAGCCTCGATGACCATCAGTTCCGAATCGTAGCGCCGCGTTAGGCGTCCGTCTTCCTCTTTTAGTATCGCCATGGTCCAGGATAGTAACTCCTGCCCGCGAACAGGGGCAAGACCATGTCGTGCCGCCAGAGGGAGACTACTTGTGCATCATCTCCCTTTCCCGGATCTGCACGCGGCGGATCTTGCCCGAGATCGTCTTCGGCAGGTCCGTCACGAATTCGATCACGCGAGGGTACTTGTACGGTGCGGTAACGCCTTTCACGTAGTCTTGCAACTCCTTCTTGAGCGACTCCGAGGGCTCCCGTCCTTGAGCGAGCACTATGGTCGCCTTCACCACCTGGCCGCGGTATTCGTCGGGCACGGCCGTGATCGCGCACTCGAGGACAGCGGGGTGCTCCATGAGGGCGCTCTCGACTTCGAAGGGCCCTATGCGGTAGCCGGAGCTCTTGATGACGTCGTCGGCGCGGCCGACGAACCAGAAATAGCCCTCTTCGTCGCGCCTGGCCATGTCGCCCGTGCGGTAGACCCCGTCGCGCCAGGCCTTCGCGGTGAGCTCGGGATCGCGGTAGTAGCCTGTGAACATGCCCAAGGGCCTTCGACGATCGGTCCTGATGACGAGTTGCCCCTCCTCGCCGATTTTGCAGCTGCGGCCGTCCTCGTCCACGATGTCGAGATCGTAGCCTGGCGCGGGTCTGCCCATCGAACCCGGTTTCGGGCTCGTCCAAGGGAAGGTGCCGAGCACGACCGTGAGCTCCGTCTGGCCGTAGGCCTCGTGGAGCTCGAGCCCGGTGGCCTTCTTAAACTGCTCATAGACCTCAGGGTTGAGGGGCTCGCCAGCGACGGAGGCGTGGCGAAGTTTCGAGAGGTCGAAGCGCAAGAGGTTTTCCTTGATGAAGAAGCGGTAAATCGTGGGAGGGGCGCAGAAGGAAGTCACGCCATAGTCGGAGACAACCCTGAGCAAGTCGGACGGCACGAAGCGGTCGTAGTCGTAGACGAAGACGGCCGCCTCGCAAAGCCACTGGCCGTAGAGCTTGCCCCAGGCCGCCTTGGCCCAGCCCGTGTCCGCGACGGTCAGGTGAAGGCCGCCTTCCTGGACCTCCTGCCAGTACTTCGCAGTGACGATATGGCTGAGGGGATAGTTGAAGTTATGCGCCACCATTTTGGGCTCGGCCGTCGTTCCGGAGGTGAAGTACAGGAGCATGAGGTCCTCTCCCCCCGCGGCCGCCTCTCCGAGCCTGCGCTCGAAACTGGGCGATGCCGCTTCGAGTTCGGCGTCGAAGTTGAGCCAGCCGGGCCGCGAAGTCCCGCCGTGGTCGGCGAGCCCCGCGAGTACTTTCTCCTTCAGCGAGGGCGAGTCTGGCTGGGCGAGCTCGACGTGGCTGATTACGGTCTCGTCGTTCGCGGCGACGATCATTTTCACATCCGCGGCGTTGTTCCTGTATACGATGTCCTTCGCGGTGAGCAGGTGCGTCGCGGGAATCGCGATCGCGCCGAGCTTGTGGAGGGCGAGAATGCAGAACCAGAACTCGTAGCGGCGTTTCAGGATGAGCATGACCTTGTCGCCCTTGCCGATACCCGCTTTAGCGAAGAAATTGGCGGCCTGGTCGCTGCGCCTCTTGAGCTCGGCGAAGCTGAAGGCCGCATTAGCTCCCTTGTCGTCGCACCAGACGAGGGCCCTTTTGTCCGGGGAGCGGCGCGCCAATTCATCCATCACGTCGTAGGCGAAATTGAAGTTCTTCGGCACCTTCACTTCGAAATTCGCGGCGAAATCAGCATAGGAAGAAAATTCTGCACGGTCCAAATAGTCGTCGAGAATCATGAGCCACCTCTCAGATTAGTCTAAATTCGGTAGAGGTGGTTCTTTGTAGAGAAACAAACCATCTCTGACTGTGACAATAATACACGTAGTGTAAGACTGCCAAGGGGCGAGAATAGTTGCGCTAGTTTTGGTTTTTTCCCCCGATCAGGGGGCCGCGCTTTCGATCTCGAATGTGGTCCGGTCTCTAGACAGAGCCGCTTACGAACTCCTTGAGAGCCTTTCCTGACTTCATGTGCGTCGCCAGAGCTTCGAGCTTGGCTTGAGCGTGGGCGAAGAAACGTTTGTATGCCGGGCAGAGGTAGTCGATGAGGCCATCGCCCCCGGGAGCTTCTGCGATTCTGTCCTTCGGGCAGCCGCCGTTGCAGGAGGCGAGACACTCGCACTCGCGGCACGCTGCGGGAAGCGAGCGGCGCTTCTCTTCGCCGAAGGCAAAGAGCGCGGGGTCGGTCGCGAGGCTCGCGAGACCGCGCTCCCGGATATTGCCGATACAGTACTCGGGCTCGACGAAATGGTCGCAGGCGTAGAGGCTGCCGTCCCGCTCGAGGACTGCGACGTTGCCGCAGCTTTCGCGTTGCAGGCAGAGGGCGTGTGGCAGTCCGTATATCGGCCGCAGTGCCTCGTCGAAGTTCTGCACGACGAGCCTGCCGACGTCCGAGACTATCCAGAGATCGAAGACGCGGCAGAGGAAATCGCCGATTACCTCAGGCGTGGCGGCCAGAGGGTGGGGCAGCGATGCCCGCGCGCCGGGTACGCGTCTAGCAGGAGTTACGAGGGGGAGGAACTGCAGCCGCTTCGCGCCGATGCCGCGAAAAAAGCCGTATGTTTCGTCGGGCCTCGGCGCGCTCTCTCGGGTGACGACGCACAGGAGGTTTACGAAGGCTCCGTGCTCTCTGAGACGCTCATATGAGCGCAGGACTCGTTCGTGCGTCGGCCCGCCCTCCGCGCTGCGACGGTACTGATCGTGGATCTCCTCGGGCCCGTCGAGGCTGAGCCCGACGGACCAGCGTTCGGCGGCCAGAAACTCGGCCCAAGCCCCGTTGAGGACGAGACCGTTCGTCTGAAGGCCATTCGTGACGCCGGCGCCGTCGGGCCGGAATTTCCGCTCGAGCCGCGCGATGCTCTTGAAATAGCCGAGGCCGAGGAGAGTAGGCTCGCCGCCGTGCCACTCGAAGTGGACGCTCGAGCCACGCCCTCCACGGTCCGCGGCCTCGATTCGCTGGCCGATGTACAGCTCGAGGAGCTCTTCGCTCATCCTGCCGGGCGACGAGCCGAGCAGGGCCTCCTTGCCGAGGTAGTAGCAGTAGGCGCAGCGCATGTTACAGCGCGCGCCTATCGCCTTGGCCATCACGAGGAAATCGGAGCTTATCGAAGCCGAAGCCTCTGGCACCGGACTAGCCCGTCAGGTTCGCGGCGAAGAACCCGAGGAGCCGCGCGAAGGAGTCCCTCGCGGCGTCGACGTTGTAGCCCGGTCCCGAGTCGTTGAAGAAGCTGTGGTTCGCGCCATCGTAGACGTGGCTCTCGAAGCTCTTGCCCGCGGCCTTCATCGCCAGGGCGAAGGCGGGGAGGGTTGAGGTGACCCGCTCGTCGAGCGAGCCGTAGAAGGCGAGGACAGGACAGCCGATGGCCGCGATCTTCTCGGGCTCCGGGTCCTTACCGTAATACATCGCCGCGGCCGAAAGCTCGTCCTCCTCGCAGGCGAGGAGGGCCGAAAGCCCCCCGCCCATGCAAAAGCCCACACAGCCGACTTTCCGGCCCTTCGTCTCTTGCCGCTCGTACCGCAAGTAGGAGACCGCCTCGCGCAGAGGCTGGACGAAGCTTGGCAGGAGCTTGGACTGCGAGAATATCGCGCCGAAGCTCTCGAGAATTCGCGTCCGCCTCTCCTCGGGCATTCCCGCCATCGCCGCGTCGCGGACGGTCGTATCGAAGCGTGCCGCGGGAGGCAGAGTCTGCATGAAAGCCATCGCCTCGTCGACTCTATCGCGGAGCAGCGCCGCCGGCCGCTCGCCGTCCTTCACGTAGAGGTCGGGCGCGAGGGCGGCGTAGCCAGCGGCCGCGATCCTTCTCGTGATGTCCTCGATCTGGTCGTTGACGCCCATGATCTCTTGGATGACGACGACGCTCGGTAGTGGCGTCTTTGCGCGGTCGGGTCGCGCGAAATAGCCGACCTGACTGCCATAGCGAATCCACTCTCCCTGTATAGCCATGTCTTTTCCCCCTTCTTTCAGAGCACAGTCAGTATACCATACGCTGCGGAGGCTTATCTCGGCCCCAGTTGTAGTGCTAGACTAAGGATACAATGTCGCAGATCGTCATTCACAACTGTTGCCTCCTCGCCGGCTACGCGAGGATGGAGAACTGCGCCATCCTCATCGAGGACGGACTCATCGCCGATGTCTTCTCCGAGCGTCGCTTCGAGCAGAAGCGCTTCGACTCCGGCGCTACCGTGATTGACTCGGGCGGCGCCTATCTCGCGCCCGGTCTCATCGACAGCCACATCCATGGCTTCGCTGGCTTCGGCACCGAGGACCTTTCATCGGAAGCGATCATCTCCATGTCCGAACACCTCGGGAGCTACGGAGTCACCGCTTTCGTCCCGACAATCTATCCCATGGCGGAGGGCGACATGATCGCCGCCATCGAAGCCTGTGTAGGCGCGATGGGCAGAGAATCGGGAGCCACCATCATGGGGGTCCACCTCGAGGGCCCCTTCATCTCTCCCGCACGATTGGGCGTGCAGCGTCCCGAGTTCGTTCGCCCTGTCGACATCGAGCTCATGGAGAGGCTTTTCGCCGCCGGGCGCGGGCATATCACGAACATGACCGTCGCGCCGGAGATCAAGGGCATGCGCGAACTCGCCCTCTACTGTATCAAGCGCGGTATCGTCCTCCAGGCGGGCCACACCGACGCGACCTATGAGAACATGCTCGAGGGCATGCAGGCGGGCATCCTCCACTCCACGCACTTTTTCAATGCCATGTCCCGTCTGCACCAGCGCAATCCTGGCGCTGTGGGCGCCATCTTGATCCACCCCGAGCTTTCCTGCGAGATCATCGCTGACGGACACCATGTACACCCCGACCTCATCAAGCTTCTCATGCGCGACAAGCCGGTGAGCAAGGTCGTCCTGGTCACGGACTCGCTCAAGCCGACCGAGCAGATGAACTGCCCCTTCTTCGCGAACCGCGAGGAGGTCGTGCTCCATGACGGAGTCTTCCACCGCGTTTCGGACGACGTGATCGCGGGCTCGGCCCTCACGATGATCCAGGGGCTCAAGAATCTCGTCGATTTCGGAGTCCCTATCGAGAATGCCACCGAGATGGCCGCCGCTAATCCCTCGCGCATTCTGGGCCTGGGCAAGCGCGGCCTCCTCGTGCCGGGCTACAAGGCCGATATTATCGTCTTCGACAAGCAGTTCACGGTGCTCGCCTGCCTCATCGGCGGGCGCTTCGTCAAGAATCTGTTCTGAAGGAGTGCACAATGCGTCTCATCATCAGGCCCGATTACCAAGCCGTCTCGGCCTGGGCGGGCAACTACATCGCCTGCCGCATCAACGAGCATGCCCAGAAGAACCCGGGGCGGCTTTTCGTGCTCGGCCTGCCCACGGGCTCTTCGCCGATCGGGACCTATCAGAAACTTATCGAGCTCAATCGCTCCGGCAAGGTCTCCTTCGAGAACGTCGCCACCTTCAACATGGACGAGTATGTCGGCTTGCCCGAGAAGCACCCTCAGAGCTATCACAGTTTCATGTGGGAAAACTTCTTCTCGAAGATCGACGTGAAGCGTGAGAACGTGCACATACTCGACGGCACAGCTGTCGATCTCGAAGCCGAGTGCGCGAGCTACGAGGCCAAGATGAAGGCCTTAGGCGGCATCGACTTATTCCTCGGCGGGGTGGGGGAGGACGGCCACATCGCCTTCAACGAGCCGGGCTCCTCGCTTTCGTCTCGCACCCGCGTGAAGACGCTCACTATGGACACGAAAAAGGTGAACTCCCGCTTTTTCGGCGGGGACCCCGACAAGGTTCCCTCGACGGCCCTCACCGTCGGCGTCGGCACCGTGATGGACGCGCGCGAAGTCCTCATCCTTGTCTCCGGTTTCAATAAGGCTCGGGCACTGCACCACGCGATCGAGGAGGGAGTGAACCACCTCTGGACCATTAGCTGCTTGCAGCTCCACCCGAAGGCTGTCGTCGTCTGCGATGACGACTCCACAATGGAGCTAAAGGTCGGTACCGTCCGCTATTTCAACGAAATCGAGTCCAAAAACTTCGACAACGCCTTCTGAAACAAGGCTTTCGGCCTGCTTTCCCCAGTCCGGCGGTCCTTGCGCGACGGATTGGGGAGCGTCGCCCCTATTTCCATACGTCAATGTCGGAAATATTCTCCCCTCTCGCGTTGACATCCATCGGATGTTTCTCTTAATAGTAGAGCGATATCCTGGCCGGACTAAAGGGGGAAAGTATTCTCAATGTTACGATATATTGCCAAGCGTTTCGTCATATCGCTCGCGACTCTTCTCGTTCTGGTTACCGCAGTCTTCTTCCTGGTCAGAGCGATGCCGGGCGATCCCTTCCAGAACGATAAACTCACGCCCGAGATAAAAACCAATATGCTGCGCTATTACGGCTTCGACCGGCCGCTCTACGAGCAGTACCTCCGCTATATCGGCAATCTACTCCATGGCGACCTCGGGATATCGCTCTATTATAACAACATACCTGTCTCGAAACTCATACAGGAGTCCTTCCCCTATTCTGCCGATCTCGGGATCAGGGCACTCCTCCTCGCCATCGTCGCTGGCATGGCGCTTGGTGTGGTCTCCGCGCTCAATCGAGGCCGTTGGCTCGACTATCTGTGTATCGTCGTGGCCATCCTTGGCGTCTCCTTGCCCGACTTCATCACGGGCTATCTCCTGCAGTTCCTCTTCGGTGTGAAGCTCAAGCTCTTTCCCGTAGCGCTCTGGCGAGGTTTCAAGTACACGGTCCTCCCCACTCTGGCCCTCTCCTTCTATACGACGGCCCTCATCGCCCGTATGATGCGGGCGAGCATGCTCGAGGTCGTGAACCAGGACTACATCAAAGTGGCGAAGGCCAAGGGGCTGTCTCCCTTCGCGATCGTGCGGAGGCACCAGATCCGCAACGCCATCCTGCCGATCGTCACGATCCTCGGGCCAATTACCGCAGCCATACTCACGGGAACCTTCGTTATCGAGTCGATCTACGCGGTGCCGGGCATGGGAAAGTACTACGTGCTCGGCATCCAGAACCTCGACTACTCGCAGATACTCGGCCTGACGGTCTTTTACGGAGCCTTCCTCGTGCTGGCCAACTTCATTGTGGACATCGTCTACGGCTTCATCGATCCGAGGATAAGGCTGGATCGGAAAGGAACGGTGGCTTCATGAAGGACGCGCTCGCCCCGACCGAGTCGCTCGACCCTGCACTCTTCGACCGCGAGGACCATTCGTCGCGCGCGGAAGCTGACCGCATCGTGCGCCCGTGCTTAAGCTACTGGCGTGACGCCTGGCTCAGGCTGCGCAAAAACCGGGTCGCGAGCCTGGGGCTTTGCATCATCGTCGCCTACGTGGCCTTGGCCATAGTCGGCCCCCTAATGACCCCCTACGACTACAAGGCGATCGACGAGGGCATGATGGACAAGGGGCCGAGCGCCGCGCACTGGTTCGGTACGGACACCCTCGGTCGAGACCTCTGGGCCCGTGTCTGGGTCGGCGCCCGCGTCTCGCTCTCCATCGGTTTCGTCGCGGCCACGCTCAACGCCCTCATTGGCGTCATGGTGGGCGGCGTATCGGGCTACTTCGGCGGCAAGACTGATATGATCGCCATGCGCATCATCGACATCGTGAGCGGCATCCCCTATCTCATCGTCGCCATACTCGTGATGGTCGTGCTCGGCACGGGAATCGCGCCTCTCATCGTGGCCATGATCATCGTCGGCTGGGTCGGAACCGCGCGCCTAGTGCGCGGGCAGGTGCTCCAGCTAAAGGCGCAGGAGTACGTGCTTGCCGCGCGCAAGCTCGGCGCGAGCCACGCCCGTATCATCTTCCGCCATCTCGTGCCCAACACCATGGGCCTCGTGCTCACGAACCTCACGATGGCCGTGCCCTACGCGATCTTTTCCGAGGCCTTCCTGAGCTACATAGGCCTCGGCATCCAGCCGCCCGAGGCGAGCTGGGGGCTCCTCGCCCGCTACGGCGCGCAGAACTTCCGCTTCATGCCCTGGCAACTCTTCATCCCGGCCATCTTCATCAGCACGACCATGCTCTCGCTCTACCTCCTCGGCGACGGGCTCCGCGACGCCCTCGACCCGAGGCTGCGGAGCTAATGATTCTTGCATTTCATGCCGTTCAGGCGAAGCACGAACGGCGAACGGGGAGCGCTATGCGGAGCGAAACGGCCTCGGCGGCCGACACCATTCTCGAGATCGACGATCTTCGAGTCTCATTCGGGACCTACGGCGGCACCGTCCGCGCTGTGCGCGGCATCAGCCTCTCGATACGCTCGGGTGAATGCCTCGCCGTCGTGGGCGAGTCGGGCTGCGGCAAGTCCGTGACCGCGCAGACGGTGATGCGGCTCATCCCCTCGCCTCCCGCCCTCGTCGAGGGGCGGATTTCCTTCCTCGGTGAGGAGCTGCTCTCACTGCCCGAGCGTAAGATGAAGGCGGTGCGTGGCTCCAAGCTCGCTATGGTCTTCCAGGACCCCATGACTTCGCTCGACCCCACAATGCCCATAGGCAAGCAGATCGTCGAGGGACTCCGGACGCACCAGAGAATCGACAAGCGCGAGGCTGAGGCACGCGCGACGGACACGCTGAAGCTCGTCGGCATGCCGGAGCCCGAGAGGCAGCTCAAGCGCTATCCTTACGAGCTCTCCGGCGGCATGCGCCAGCGGGCTATGATCGCGATGGCCATGGTCTGCAGGCCTCGCCTCCTCATCGCGGACGAGCCTACCACCGCCCTCGACGTCACGACGCAGGCGCAGATACTCGACCTCATACGCAATCTGAAACAGGAGATGGGCAGCGCCGTGATGTTGATCACTCACGACATGGGCGTCGTGGCCAACATGGCCGACAGGATCGCCGTCTTCTACGCGGGACAGGTGGTCGAGGAGGCTCCCGTGCGCGAGATCTTCTATTCGCCCGCCCATCCATACACTGTCGCCCTCCTGCATTCGCGGCCTCGGCTCGATAAGGGCAGGGGAGGGGAGCTCGTGAGCATCGCCGGCGCGCCGCCTGACCTCTTCGCGCCACCGTCTGGCTGTGGTTTCGCCCCAAGGTGCGGCTGCGCGCTCAAGGTATGTTCACGTATGCCGCCGCCGTCGATCGACCTCGGCGGAGGACATCGGACCCTCTGCTGGCTCCACCATGAGGCATCCCGTTCCCGCTACGGCGAGTACACTCGTGAACGGCTGGAAAAGGAGGTCCGCATTGGCAGCTGAGACCGTCGCCAAAGACGCCGAGGTCGCGTCCTGCGTCGCGCCTTTCATCGAGGCTCGCTCGCTCAAGGTGCACTTCCTCCTCCAGGGAGGGGCCACCCTCAAGGCCGTCGATGGAGTTTCCTTCGCCATACGCAAGGGCAAGACCCTCGGCCTCGTGGGCGAGTCGGGCTGCGGCAAGTCCACGACGGGCCGCGCGCTCGTCGGGCTTCTCAAGTCGACGGGCGGTGAAGTGCTCTACGAGGGCGGGGATGTCGAGTCCCTGGGCCGCACGAAGAAGCGCCGCTTCGTGCGCGACGCGCAGATGATTTTCCAGGACCCCTACTCCTCTCTCGACCCGAGGATGACGGTGGGCGACATAGTCGGAGAGGGCCTCGACATTCACCGTCTCTTCTCGGGCCCCGCCAGGACCGAAAGGATCTGCGAGCTCCTCGACCTCGTAGGGCTCGCGAGGGAGCATGCTGACCGCTTTCCTCACGAGTTCTCCGGCGGGCAGCGGCAGAGGATAGGCATAGCTCGCTCCCTCGCCGTCGAGCCGAGTTTTATCGTCTGCGACGAGCCGATAAGCGCCCTCGACGTCTCGATCCAGGCGCAGGTGGTCAATCTTCTCCTGAGCTTGCAGTCGAGGCTCGGTCTCACTTACCTCTTCATCTCCCACGACCTGGGCATGGTCAAGCACGTCTGCGAGGAGGTCGCGGTGATGTACCTGGGCAAGCTCGTCGAGACCGCGCCGAGCGCCGAGTTGTATGATCGCCCGATGCATCCCTACACCGAGGCCCTCCTGTCCGCCATCCCGATCGCCGATCCCGACAAGGAGCGCTCGCGAAGGCGGATACTCCTCTCGGGCGACGTTCCCAGCCCCGTGAATCCTCCCCCTGGCTGCCGCTTCGCCCCTCGCTGCCCCAGGGCCGCGGCCCTCTGCCGCGAGCGCGAGCCCGAGCTGCGCGAGCTATCGGCTTGCCATTCGGTGGCCTGTCATTTGGCCTAAGGAAAGGAATAGCTTATGAACACGAAGACGGATTCGGATAAGGAACGCCTCGAGATGCGTCTTGAGGCGGCGCTCTCGGAGAGGCGGCTCGACGCCCTCATCGTCACGAGGGACGCGAACCAGCGCTTTCTCGAGGGCTACACCGGCAGCGATTGCTACCTTCTCGCCTCGGCCGCGGGTAACTGGCTCGTCGCCGATTCGCGTTATACGGAACAGGCTGCGGCCGAGTGCCGAAGCGCCGAGGTCGTGCCGCACCGCGATCCCTATCCGCCCTATGCCGAGGTCATAGCCGGCCTCGCGCGCCAAGCCGGCCTCGGCAGGATAGGCTTCGAGGAGTCCTGCCTGTCCTACGCGCAGTACGCGGCCCTCGCCTCTGCCCTCGACGGCGTGGCTGAGCTCGTGCCGACCTCCCTCGTCGTCGAGGCTCTGCGCATGGTGAAGAAGGACTGGGAACTCGCGCTCATCCGCAAGGCTTGCGCGATCGCCGACGCCGCCCTCGAAGCGACGCTGCCCGAGGTGCGCGAGGGCATGTCCGAGCTCGATTTCGACCGTGAGCTAGAGTACCGGATACGCAAGCTTGGCGGCGAGCGCTCGGGCTTCGATACCATCGCGGCCTTCGGCGCGCGCTCTTCGCGGCCACATGCCGTGCCTTCTGCCGATGTAAAGCTCGCCGTCGGCGATTTCATCCTCGTCGACTACGGCGTCCTTCTCAGCGGCTACCGCTCCGACACGACGAGGACCTTCGTCCTCGGCCGATCGAGCGCGAGGCAGAAGGAAGTCTACGGCCTCGTGCTCGAGTCGCAGAAGCGCGGCATAGAGGCGATGGTGCCGGGCGCGCCGGGCAAGGCGCCCGACACAGCGGCCCGCGACTATCTCGCCTCCCGCTGCGCGGAGGGCGTCTTTGCCTACGGGGTCGGGCACGGAGTCGGCCTCGAGATCCACGAGGAGCCCTTCATGTCGCGCCGCTGCGCGGTCGACCTCGCGCCGGGCATGGTCATCACCTGCGAGCCCGGGCTCTATCTGCCGAATTGGGGCGGTGTACGCATCGAGGACTCCATTCTCATTGCGGAGGGCGGGCCCGAGAGCCTGACCTCCTTCCCCAGGGACGCTCTCATCGAGCTGTAATCTGTAATCTGAATCGAGCATCGCTTCTCGATATATCAACCGGAGGTGCTATGAAAGGCAAGAAGTCCAAGTTCCTCGTCGTACTCTTCATGTGCGCGGCGGCCCTCTCGGCCTACGCGGGGCCCAAGACCAAGCTGGTATTCTCTCAGGAGGCGGAGATCACGGCCCTCGACCCGCAGAAGGCCAACGATATGCCCAGCTTCGTCGTCGGCAACCATCTCTTCGAGAACCTCATCCGCATCGTGGATGGCAAGGCCACGCCGGGCATCGCGGAGAAGTGGAGCTACTCCGCCGACGGCAAGATCCTGACCTTTAAGCTGCGCGACGCCGTTTGGAGCGACGGCAAGCCGGTGACGGCGGGGGATTTCGAGTACTCAATCAAGCGCCTCCTCGACCCGAAGACCGCGGCGGAGTACGCCTTCGCCGCCTACTATATCGTCGGTGCCCAGGACTACAACCTCGGCAAGACAACGGACGCTTCGACGGTAGGCGTCAAGGCGCTCGATGCGAAGACCCTCGAGATCAAGCTCGCCAACCCCGCGCCCTATTTCCTTACGTACCTAGGCAGCTACTGCTTCGCCCCCGTGCGCAAGGACATCGTCGAGAAGTACGGTGACACCTACGCGACGGCCGCTGACAAGGCCGTGTACGACGGGCCCTTCGTTCTCAAGGAGTGGAAAAACGAGCAGAGCAAGCTTCTCGTGAAGAACCCGACCTATTGGAACAAGGCCGCGATCAAGCTCGACTCGGTCGAGATCCTCCAGATCAGCGATCCGACGACTGCCCTCTCCATGTACGAGAACGGCGATCTCGATTTTGTCTCGGTACCCTCCAACCTCTACAAGGAGTACGAGGGGAAGGGCGCGAAGACTTACTACAATGGCGCCAATGACTGGATGAAGGTCAACGTTGCGCCTAATCCCGCCAAGCCCTGGCTCTCGAACGCCGACTTCCGCAGGGCTGTAGCCTGGGCCATCGACCGTGAGAGCTACGTTAACATATCGACCAAGGGACTTTACGCCCCCAATCTTCGCTACATTCTCCCCCTCGTACGGGGCGTCGACAAGACTTATGGGGAGGAGTATCCCCTTAGCTTCTACACTGCGAAGGGAGACCCCGCGAAGGCCAAAGCCTACCTCAAGAAGGCGATGGATGCGCTCAAAATCGACGATCCCTCGAAGATCAGTGTCGAGTACCTGATCCAGGATCTCGACGAGCCCCGGCTCATGGCGGAGACTCTACAGCAGCAGATTCAGAGCGTCCTTGGCATCAAGGTCACCATAAAGCTCGTGACTCGCAAGCAGCGCGCCGAGATGGAACAGAAGCACCAGTACGATTTCGTCTATGCCGGTTGGATGCCCGACTACGACGATCCCATGACCTACCTCGAGATCTGGGCCGGCGGATCTAGCCAGAACGACTCGGGATATTCGAGCCCCGAGTACGACAAGATGATCGCCGCGGCAAAGGTCGAGAAGGACGCCTCGAAACGCATGGCTCTCATGGCCAAGGCCGAGAAGCTTCTGCTCGAGGACGCGCCGATGATCCCGCTGCAGTTGCGCCGTACGGTCTACCTCGCCAGTCCCAATCTTCTGGGCCTCTCCAGGCCTCTCGTCGGGGCCGAGTACGACTTTACCTATGCGAGCTTCAAGTAGCGGCAGTCGCCCGTCTTTCCTTGTAATTCTGCCTCGTCGCCCGGCATACAAGCGGGCGTCGCGGAAAAGTCCTTCCCCTCGGGCGGAATAAAGCCCTCGGGAAAGGATTTTATCGTGCCGCCCGCTCGCGTTGCATGCGATGGGAAGAGATCAAGGCGGCCCGCGGATCGCGCTATCATCGAGCGGCTGCCAAAGGGATAGGACACAGACTGATCCGCCTCTTTTCTCTACGTAGTGGCGCGGGGGACCCAGACTGAGCCGCGAAGAAGCCCTGCATAGGCGCATAGACCGCGGTGCCGAGAGTCGTCACGCCAGAAAGGGGAAGTATCGCCGAGAGCTCTTCGATGGCTCCAAGATCGGCCGTGTCTAGAAAAATTTCCATCATGTTGCTCCTATCGATAAATTAAGTTCTATATGTGTCTTTGTTTGGCTAAGAAGGCTTCGCGCGTCAATGAGTATCGTACTGTATTGTATGGGAATGGTAAAAATTAATGAAAATATCGCTTTTGGTCCTGTCCGTTACTTTTTTGTCGGTTTTTCTCCCCATTCTCACAAATAGCGTATGGCGGAAGGCTAGAGCAGGAGATACAATAGATGCATGAAAAACAAGAGAGCCGACGGGGCCGAGGCACTCCTCTCCGCTTCCGCGCTTTTCTCCTCTTTTTCCCCTGATGAGCTTGCGTACCTGGCCGAGAAATCCGAGATCCTCGAGTTGAAGGATGGGCAGATCGTCTTCGAGCCCGGCACGGCCGGAGACAGGCTCTATCTCGTCGCCTCGGGCGCGGTGCTCGTGTACGCTCTCGAGGGGAATTCGGTTCTCGCCGAGCTTGTGGCCGGCGATTCTTTCGGCGAGCTCGAGCTCCTCACCGGAGCCGCGCGCAACGCCACTGCCCGCGTCGAAGGCGAGACGAGGCTTTTGGCTTTCCCTGCCGGGGGAGCCGCTCTCAAGGACGCCCTCGCCGGCCGTCCGGCGGTCGCGGCGCGCATACTCCGCTCCTTCCTCCTCGTCGTGTCCGGACGTACGCGGAAGGCCAACGCCCTGGTCAAGGAGAACTCGCCCATCGTGCGCGAGCTCAAGCGTCAGGTCTACGGCGACAAGCTCACGGGCTTGTATAACAAGGCCTACCTCGAGGAGAACCTTGGCTCCATGCTCTGCCCTCCCCTGGCCCTCGTCATGATGAAGCCGGACAATTTCAAGGATATCAACGATCGCTTCGGCCACGAGGCGGGCGATGCGGCCCTGGTCCTCATGGCCGGCGAGCTTGGCCGAGCTGTCGGCGCGAATGCCTCGGGCGAGAGCGCCCTGGGGAAGCCTGGAATCGCAGTCCGCTATATGGGCAACGAGTTGGCCGCCATTCTGCCGGGCAGGGACAAGGAAGGCGCGCTCGCGGCCGCCCGATCCATCCAAGGCCGGCTTTCCTCCCTCGACCTTTCGAACGCCACCGGGGACGCGGCTTCGCGCTTCAGTATGAGCCTCGGTATCGCCCTCTATCCCGAGCACGGTACGGACGCTGCCGCTCTCATCGCGGCTGCGGAAGGTTTGCCCCTTGTCGGCCGAGGCCGGGGCGGTTCGCTCATACTCTTCCCGGAGGACGCCGCATGAAAAAACGAAAAGAGGCTCCCGCCGCGGCCTCCCTTCTCAAAAGCATCGATATCTTCTCTTCCCTCTCCGAGGAGGAGCTCGAGGCCCTCGCCCACAAGATGCGGAGGATCTCCTTTCCTCCCGGGAAAGCGATGTTCCGCGAGGGCGAATCGGGCGATGAGCTGTTCGCGGTGACCTCTGGCCTCGTGTCCATTTCGGTCCGCTCGGGCGATGCCGAAGATATCGAGCTCTCGCGAGTGGGGCGGGGCGCCTTCTTCGGCGAGATGGCCATTCTCGAGCGCGCGCCGCGCTCGGCCACCTGCAAGGCGATCGAGACGACCGAATGCCTCGCCCTCAAGGCGGCCGATTTCGAGGCCCTCCTCGCGGAGACGCCGAACGCCGCCGTGGGCGTGCTCGAGCGTATGCTCGCCATAGCCGCGGGCCGCCTTGTGAAGACCGGTTCTTTCCTCTCGCAGATGGTCCAGTGGGGCGATGCAGCGCGCAGGCGCGCGATAACCGACGCGGCGACCGGTCTCTTCAACCGCCGCTACCTTGAGGATTCCTTCGAAGGCCTCGTTTCCCGCGCTTCGAGCTCGGGCTCGGGCCTATCCTTCGCCATGTTCGACCTCGACCGCTTCGGCAAGCTCAACGCAGCCTATGGCGCCCCTTTCTGCGACCGCCTCATCATCCGAGTGGCCGACGCTTTCCGCTCAGTCTTCGGCGAGGAGGACATCCTTGTGCGCTACGGCGGGGACGAGTTCTGCTTCCTCATCTCCCGTCCTCCCGCCGATGCCCTGCGGCTCTGCGAGGAAACTTGCGCCGCTCTCCGCTCCCTCTCCTTCGAGGAGCATCCGGAACTCAGGATAAGCTGCTCCATCGGAGTGGCGCATTTCCCCGAGGCGGGGGTAGACCCCGCTTCGCTCAAGGACAAGGCTGATAAGGCCCTCTACCTCGCCAAGGAGAGCGGCCGCGACAGGGCGGTAGCCTGGTCGGCGGAAGTCTGCGCTACCGAGCACGCATGCGAACCGGCGGCTCCGGCCGAGCCCGCGACTACTGTCGCGAGGGAGACTACTGTCGACGACGGTCCTAAGCTCGATATCACGAGTATCGCCGAGAAGGACCGCATCGAGGAGAGCATCGCGATCGAGCTCCAGTCGCGCGACTATTTCCTCATAATCGGGCACCGCGACCCGGACGAGGACTGCCTCGCATCCATGGTAGCCTTCGCTCTCCTCGCGGCCAAATTCGGCAAGACGCCCGCCATCGTGCTCGGGCCCGCCGTCCAGGACAACTATGGCTATCTAATAAAAATCTGCCAGTATAATTCTATAACTGTCGTCCGCGAGGCGGCCGAGCTCGAAGCCTTCCGCGCGTCGGCGGAAGGCAAGGCGCAACTCGCTCTGGTGCTTGTCGACACGCCCAAGCCAAGCATGATCGATCGGCGCGAGCTCTATACCGCCCTGCAAGCCGATCCGTCGGTAGTCAAGATCGAGCTCGACCACCACCTCGAGACAGACTCCGCATACTTCGGCGATCCGGGCTATCGCTTGGTCTACGAGGCCTCCAGCACCTGCGAGATCATCGGGCGCCTCGCTTTGAGGCTCGAGAAGGACAAGGAGCTCATGGGCCGCTATCAGATCGAGGAGCTCGTCACCCGAAACCTCGCCCTGGCGGTGCTCTCCGGCATGGTGAGCGACTCGCAGCTCGGCCGCTACCTCAAGAGCGCGCGCGTGCGCCGCTCGTATATCTTGATTTCATCCGTATTTGAAAGCATCCTCGCGCGAACGACCAGATCAGGGAGCGGCAACTTTTCGAGCAAGGAGGAGCTCTTCGCCGCCCTCGCGGCTCTCTCCCATGACGAGGACGCCTGCTTCGCTTTCATGGCCCGCGGCGCGAAGACGGCCGGGGCGGTCCGCTACGCGGTCCTGGACAAGACTGCCTCGGCAGAGCTGTTCGCAAAGTACGGCAACGAGACGGCCGTCTCCGTCTCCAAGGCCCTCGTCGACAAGCTCGCCGAGACATCGGGCAAGCTCGGCCTGGTGGGCTACTACGACGATCCCGCCGCTTCGCCCTTCGCGCAGTTCAGGCTGCGCAGGAGCCAGCTCTTCGACAAGCTCGATCTGCGCGAGGCCCTCGCTCGGCTGGGCATCGAGAACGGGGGCGGGCATCCTGGAGCCATCGGCATGAGGATTGAGCGCGAGTCTGTGACCGATATCGAGGTAATGGCCCGGACCTTTGCGGACGTCCTGTCGACCATGGTCGAAGAATCGGAAAAGCATTGAAGTTTCATATTAAGTCATGATGTACACTACAAAACTCCAGCGGACCATGTTGGCAGCCTGCCTTTCCCTCCTCTCGTTCGTCCCCTTGGCTTTCGCGGATAAGCTCGAGTTCGGCGAAGTCTGGGCCTATCTCATGGACGGGGAGGAGCGCTTCTTCGATTCCTCGCGTCCGATCACCGACATCGGCTATTTCGGCGCCGTCGTCAATTCGCTAGGTAAGCTCGCGGGGGTCCCGGACCGCGGACGGATCAAACAGTACGGCGGCCGCGTGCACTTCGTCGTAGCGGTGGTAGACAACTATGCGATCACGCATTTCTGCCTCGATCCTCATTATCCCATGCGCGACGAGCTCGTCGCGGACATCGTCCAGCGCGCCCTGTCCTTCGACGGCGTGCAGATCGATTTCGAGTCGATACTCTCCAAGGATTGCGAGAATTTCTATTCGTTCCTCGCCCTGCTCAAGGCCGGTCTCGGCAATAAGAGCCTGAGCGTCGCCCTGCCCGCCGCCGTTAACGAGAAGCAGGATCGCTTCGACTACGCGCGCGTAGCCGGAGCGGCTGACCGCGTCGTCATCATGGCCTACGACGAGCATTGGAGCGGAAGCGAGCCCGGGCCGGTCGCCTCGCTCGGCTGGTGCCGCAAGGTCTCTTCCTACGCGCTCGCCAAGATACCCGCGCGGAAGCTCGTCATGGGTGCGCCCTTCTACGGCCGGGCCTGGGCGGACAAGAACCTCGCGCGCGCCTATAAATATTCGGGGATGGCGAGCCTGGTCGAAGAGAAGCGGATCGGCAGGGTCGAGCGGTGCGAGGGCATACCCTTCGTCGAATACGTCGAGACGGTCGGCGTGAAGGCCTACTTCGAGGATGCCGCCTCGGCCTGCCTGCGCTTGAGCATGTATCGCAAGGCTTCGGTAGAGAAGGTCGCCTTCTGGCGATTGGGGCAAGAGGATCCCGCGATCTGGGATAATATCGCAGTGGCCGTGCTCGCGCCCGAGTCTCTCGTGATCGAAAGACGGAAAGCGGAAAAGGCCGGGATCGTGGAAAAGCTCGGCCTGAGCTCGATCTTGCGCCGCGCCGATCAGAGAAGTCTGCCGATCCTCATCCTCCGCTAGAGCGACAAGAGGAATTCTGCCGCGAGGGCCATCACTTCCTTGCCCATGTAGTCATGGTCCTTGCCCTCGAACCGCCGGGCATCCACTTCGACGCCTGCGGCCGCGAGCCTGCTAGCGTAGGCCTCGGCCTCGTCGCGCAGGGGGTCCAGGCCGTCGCTCACGACGAAGGCCCGGGGTAGGAGCGCGAGACTTTTCGCCATGATGGGATTGACGTAGGGATCCTCCGCGTACTTCTCGGGATCACCCAAGTAGAGCGCGCTGAAGGCCGCCAGACTCTTGGGAGAGAGCTTGCTTTTCGCGGCGTTCTCCTGCCTCGACGGCCAGGCTTTCCCCGTCGTCGTGTCGATGCCTCCGACTTCGGGCGAGAAGAGCATCTGCGCGAGAGGCATGCTCTTCCCTTTATCGCGCCGCATCTGCGAGAGGACCGCCGCCAAGTTGCCGCCCGCGCTGTCCCCCGCCACGACTATCCTGCCCGGAGCGCTTCCGTACTCCGCGGCGCGCGCCTCGAGCCACTCGAAGGAGGCCTCACCATCGGCGAGGCCCGCCGGGTAGGGATGCTCCGGGGCGAGGGCGTAATCGATCGAGACGACGACGCATTCCCCTTCCGAGGAGAGAAGACGGGTCTCTTTGTCCATCTCCTTGTAGCTCCCGATGACGTAGCCGCCCCCGTGGAAGTACAAGACGAGCGGCGCGTTCGACCGCAGCTTCAGCGGCCAGTAGACCCGCGCGGGGATCGCGCCTGCCGCGCCCGGGACCGATCGCTCCTCGACCTTCGCCATCGCTGGGCTTAAGGCGCTCGGGACGCTCCTTGTAGCCTTCCTCAACATGAGGTACTTCGTGTCGACATGATCCAGGTAAAAGCGCTGGACGCTCGCGCAGGAAGCCGCGGCGATGGCCGCGGACAGACCGATCGCGGCCATGGAGTACGAGCGCTTCGCATGGGCGATCATAAGCTATAGATTAGCGTAAGGCGGGCGCTCCATCAATCTACCGCGTCGACGGCAAGATCGCCCTCAGGTTTGCGGCGTATCCTCCGGGCTATCGAACCTGCGTCGGTAGCCGCAGCTCCTGCAGAGCTCCTCGACGAGGGTCCGCCTGGAGAAGCCATCGTAGATGGCCCGAGCGCGCACAGAGCCGAGGATGTCCCCGAGCTCCATGTCGCGCAAATTGCCCAGCGCCATGGCTCCCTCTCCGTCGAGGCAGCAGGGGACGACCCTGCCGTCCACGAGCACGGCAACCTGATTGCGCAACGCGAGGCAGAAGCCTCGTAGACCGCTTGGGCGATTTGTCTCGCGCCCCCGTGCCTCCGCGCCCTGGGGAAAGTCGAGCTCAGGCCAGGCGAAAAGATCAGCCTGATTCGCGAAGACTTTCTCGTCGAGCTTGATCGCCCTGGCGCCGTCCGCCGCCGAGGCCCATTCCCCTGCTGCTGGGTAGCGCTGGCGCAGAAGGGTCCAGAGCCTCTTGGTCTCGGGCGGCAGAACCCCGGCGCGCCGGTTCCAGAGTCTGAGGCTAACCGGAAAGGGACGCACTGCGCGATGGAGTTCGAGGAAGGAGGCCACGCCCCTCCAGTACTCATCGACATCGGCGGCTCCCGAGTGACTGTGCAGCGAGATGCCCAGTTTGCGAATATTTGCGGCGCCGAGAAGGACTCCGGCCTTTTCCTCAAGCAGCGTGCCGTTCGTCGTGACGCTGGCCGCGAAGCCGTGCCGCGCGGCGATGGCGAGAAGATCGCCTAACGACGGATGGAGGAGCGGCTCGCCCTTTACATGGAGATAGAGGTGGTCGCCGAAAGGCGCCAACCTCGATAGGTAGAGTTCGAAATCTGCTTCGCACATGTACAGGGGAGGACGGCCTGTAGGCGGGCAGAATGAGCAGCGGAGGTTGCAGACGTCCGTAATCTCGACGTAGATCTTCGCGAAACGCACGGTCCTTTGTAGCACGCTCGCTCTAGATGGGGATAGAAGGCAGTCTGGCGGATAGGCTGGCCTATGTTTGTTATTATTTATAATGCAAAGGAATATGTTTAGATACCTTTTTATTGACACTTCTGTCGGCTTACTTTAAACTATATCTACTGCGCTAGAGGTGAAAAACGATGGACCAGTTCAAGGTTCTCGAGATAAAGAAAAGCGTCTACGAAAACAACGATAAGCGCGCCCAGCTGTTCCGCTCCGAGCTCAAGAGGAACAAAATCTTCCTTTTAAATCTCATGTCTTCGCCAGGCTCAGGCAAGACGACGACGCTGGTGCGCACCATAGAGGCCCTAAAGGGCGAGCTTCGCATCGGCGTTCTCGAAGCGGACATCGACTCCGACGTCGACGCCCGCACCGTCGAGCGCTCTGGCGCGAAGGCGATTCAACTGCACACGGGCGGCATGTGCCACCTCGACGCGGAGATGACCCGGCAGGGGCTCGAAGGTCTCGGGACCGAGGGGCTCGACCTCGTGATCCTCGAGAACATCGGCAATCTCATCTGCACCGCCGACTTCGACACCGGCGCGTCCAAGAACGCGATGATCCTCTCCGTGCCCGAGGGCGACGACAAGCCGCTCAAGTACCCGCACATGTTCGAGATCGTGGACGTCGTCCTGGTCAACAAGATCGACGCGGTCTCCTTCTTCGACTTCGACTTGGATGTTTTCGAGGAGCGCGTCGCCAGGCTGAATCCAGCCGCGAAGATACTGCCGATCTCCGCGAAGACCGGACAGGGCATCGGAGATTGGCTCGATTGGCTGCGCTCCGAAGCGAAGAAGTGGAAGGGATCAAACTAACGAATGCGTACGACGACATAGAATAGACGCGACGAGATAGGGAGGAAGAGTAATGGCAGAAGTAAAGCCGAAAGTGCTCGCGCTGGCGAACAAGATCGCGGCCGGGATCACCGGTGGTATCATCAAGGTCACGTCGAAGGATCCCGAATACAAGATTCTCGAGCCGGTCACCAGCGACGAGGAGGCCGAGGTCGCCCTCTGTCTCGAGATTCGCAAGCCTGTGCGTATAGAAGAAGTAGCCAACAAGGCCAAGCGCCCTGTGGGTGAAGCGGAAAAGATCCTCGACAAGATGGCCGTCGACGGCTCCATCAAGTTCGAGATCGTGGACGGGCACAGGGAGTATTTCCTCGAGCTCTTCGTCCCCGGCGTCATGGAGTACATGGTCGCCAACAGGGAGAATGTCGCCAAGTATCCGGTCATCGCCGAATGCTTCGAGGAATATACGCGCAAGGTCGGCAAGCTCATGATCGGCAACCTGCCGCTCGGCATGGGCGTCATGCGCGTCATCCCCATCGAGAGCGCCATCGAGGGCGACACCCGTAGGGCCACATACGAGGAGATCCAGGATCTGCTCACGAAGCATACAGTCTTCTCCGTCGCCGACTGCGCCTGCCGCACTTCCATGCATGTGAAGGGCGAGGGCTGCGGCCATACGATCAAGGACATGTGCATCCAGCTCGGGCCCGCCGCCGAGTTCTATATCAAGACCGGCCGCGGCCGCGAGGTCACGCGCGAGGAGGCCATCGCCATCTGCCTGCGCGCCGAGAAGGAAGGCCTCGTCCACCAGATCCCGAACCTCTCGGGCCCCGGCAATGCCCTCGCGATCTGCAACTGCTGCGGCTGCTCCTGCTTTGGTCTGCGGAACACGACCTACTACAAGAACCCCGACTTCTCGCGCTCCAACTACGTCGCCAAGGTCGACCGCGACAAGTGCGTGGCCTGCGGCGAGTGCGTCGAGAACTGTCAGGTCAACGCCCTCACTCTGGGCGAACATATCTGCGGCACGACCACCACCTCCGCGGAAGGAGCTATCCCTGCTCCGCGCGACACGCCGCGCAACACTAAGTGGGGCGCTGATCGCTGGGACGCGGATTATCGCCACAGAAAGGTCGTCTCCGAGTCGGGGACGAGCCCCTGCAAGTCCGAGTGCCCCGCGCACATCGCCGTACAGGGCTACATCAAGATGGCCGCGCAGGGGCGCTACAAGGAAGCCCTCGAGCTCATCAAGAAGGAGAATCCCTTCCCCGCGATCTGCGGGCGCATCTGCCCCCGCAAGTGCGAGAGCGCCTGCACGCGCGGAGGCCTCGACGAGGCCCTCGCCGTCGACGAGATCAAGAAGTTTATTGCGGACCAGGACCTGAATGCCGCGCACCGCTACGTCCCCGAGATGGTCTTCGATAGGCCCGAGCGCATAGCCGTGGTCGGCGCCGGCCCCGCAGGTCTGTCTTGCGCCTATTTCCTCGCCCTCCGCGGCTACAAGGTGACCGTCTTCGAGAAGCAGAAAAAGCTCGGCGGCATGCTCATGCTCGGCATCCCATCCTTCAGGCTCGAGAAAAAGGTAGTGGAGTCCGAGATCGACGTGCTCAAGGAAATGGGGATCGAGTTCAAGACCGGCGTCGAGGTGGGCAAGGACCTAAAGCTCGCCGACCTGCGAGCGCAGGGCTACAAAGCCTTCTACCTCGCGATCGGTGCCCAGGCCGGTCGGGCCTTGCGCATCGAGGGCGAGGACGCCCAGGGCGTGATGACCGGCGTCGATTTCCTGCGCAAGGTCAACCTCGGCGAGAGCCTCAAGCTCGAGGGGAAAGTCGTCGTCATCGGCGGTGGCAACGTCGCCATCGACGTCGCCCGCACCGCGGTGCGCGTCGGCGCCGCATCGACCCAGATGTTCTGCCTCGAGAGCCGCAAGGAGATGCCCGCCCTTCCCGAAGAAGTCGAGGAGGCCGAGTCCGAAGGCATCACGATCGACAACTCCTGGGGCCCGAAGCGCATCGTCGTGGATAACGGCCGCGTCGTCGGCGTCGAATTCAAGAAATGCGTCTCCGTCTTCGACGAGAGCAAGAAGTTCAATCCAAAGTTCGACGAGAACCAGACGAAGATCGTCGCTGCTGATTACGTCCTGACCTCCGTGGGGCAGGGCATCGACTGGGGCATGCTTGTCGAGGGCTCGAAGATCGAACTTAAGCCGAACAAGGCGGTCGTGGCCGACCCGCTCACCTTCCAGACCGGGGAGCCGGACATCTTCGTCGGCGGTGACGCTCTCACCGGGCCGAAGTTCGCCATCGACGCCATCGCCCTGGGCAAGCAGGGCTCGATCTCGATCCACCGCTACGTGAACGGCGACAACCTGCGCCTAGGCCGCGAGCGCGAATACCACGCTCTCGACACGACGAACTTGAAGCTCGACAGCTACGACAGTCTGCCCAGGCAGAGGCCGCTTCACATCGAGGGCGCGAAGTCGAAGGCGACCTTCGCCGACCTCAGGCCCACTTTCACCGAGGAGCAGGTCAAGAAGGAGACCGAACGCTGCCTCGGATGCGGCGCCGTCGTGGTCGACCAGTTCCAGTGCGTCGGCTGCGGCATGTGCACGACGAAGTGCAAGTTCGAGGCCATCACCCTCGAGCGCAAGTACAACGCCTCCGGCGCGGCCTTCGACCAGATGAAGCCCATCGTCATCAGGCATGCAGTCGCCAGGCAGGGCAAGATACTCGCCAAGAACGTGAGGACCGCCTTCGGTGGACAGAACTGAAGCATCGCAAGTCGGCGTGTCGCGCGAAACTTCCGCGGCGCGCCGACTTTCGCCAGAAGAAAGGCGGCAGGACGTGCATGAAATAGGCGTCGTCATGGAAGTCGTCGCATCGGTCGAGAGCTTCGCGAAGGCTAACGGAGTGACGAAGATCGAGAAGCTCGTCCTCCAAATCGGCGAGCTTTCTTCGATGATCCCGAAGTACGTCGAGGACTGCTACCCGGCCGCTATCGACGGCACCATGCTCGAGGATACCGAGCTCGAGATCGAGATATTGCCGGGCAACGGGCTCTGTCTCGACTGCAATAAAGTCTTCAACCTCCTCCAGAACGACAACAAGTGCCCGATCTGCGGTGGAAAGAACTGGGACATCCTCAGCGGTAAGGAATTCAATATTAAGGAAATCGTGGCCTGTTAAAGAGCATCAAGCCTTCTCTTCACGGTCGGCGGCCTTCCCCGCAGCAAGGGCCAAGAGGCAGCCGACGACGTAGAGCGCCAGGCTGAGGACGAAGGGATAGCTCCTGTTCGTCTGCGACAGCTCGCCGGCGATCCAGCCGAAGGGGGAGGAGACGAGGATGACTCCGACATAGAGCAGCGACTGGATCCTGGCCCTCTCCTTCGGCTCTATGCTGAGAGCGACCAGTCTATCCACGAGAGGGCTCGTCACCGCGACGCTGCATGCCTCGATGACCACGCTCGCGAAAAGCATCGCGTAGCCGTCCGGCGGGGCGATGGCGAGAAGCAGTTGGCTCGTCGCGAAGCCGAGGAAGCCGAGGGACATCGGCAGGCGGAAATGCAGCTTGCCCAAGACGGGCGTGACAGTGAAGAAAAGAGCCATCGTGACCGCGGACTTGACGAAGGGGAAGAGCGAGAGGTCCTTCGCCGGTATGCCCAGCTTCTCGGTGGCCAGGACCGACCAGAAGCTGCCCGAAATCATCGTAGTGATCGCCACTACGGAGAGGAGCCCCGCGGCGTAGAGGGTTCGCGGGCTGCGACTTATCCCGCGCAAGACCTCCCGGTAGCCGCCCAGGACATCCCGGCAACTCTGGCTCCGTGTCTCGCGCATGCGGACCTTCCCCTGTCCCGTCTCCGTGGTCAGGAAGAATGTGACGAGGGCCTTGACCGTGAACATGACGGCCGCGAAGAAGTAGAGGCCTCGTACGGCGGGGACCATCGCGTACTTCCCGATGAAGAGGCCGGCGATGGGGGCGGCGAATCCCACGACTATGTTCGCTATGTAGATCCACGTGTAGATGCCGACGAGTTCGTCCTTGTCCGCCTCCTCCACGAGGAGACAGGCCCAGGAATTCTGCGTTATGCGCCACACACTGTTGATGGCGCCCGCGGCGAGGAAGAACCAGAAGTTTTGCGCGAGGGCGGAGATCAGCGCGGGAAGGCTCCATGCCACGATGTCGAAGACGAGGGTCGTCCACCGCCTGCCCAGCTTGTCCGTGATCGCCCCGCTCAGAAAGGAAACGACGATCTGGCAAGCCCAGGAGACGCTGAGGATGAGCCCGATCTGCCGGTCCGCCAACCCGAGGGCGAGCATAAATACCGACGCGTAGGGCGCGTATAGATTGTAGGGAATGCCCCACAGCGGCTCGGCATAGACGCAGCCGCGGGGATTGCCCTTGAGTCCGAGGAGCGTCGCGAAGAGCGAGTGTTTTTTCATAGGAGGGCAAGCCTATCTTGCCCTCCTGAGCGCTGTCAATCGCACAACCTTTTACACGAGGGCCTTCTCCTCCACTTTCTGGCCGACGAACTGAATGAACTCAGGGAGGTTCATGCCGTTCTTCTGCTCGCCCGATCGAGTGCGCAACGACACGGTTCCCGCTTCCTCTTCCTGTCCACCGACGATGAGCATGTAAGGCACACGGCGCATCTGGGCGGCGCGGATCTTCGCGCCCATCTTCTGGTCGGAGAGGTCGGCCTCGACCCGGTAGCCTGCGGCCTTGACCTGCGCCGCGATCTTGAAGGCGTAGGCGTTGAACTTCTCGGAGACGGAGATGACTGCGACCTGCTCCGGCGCGAGCCAAACGGGGAAGATGCCCGAGTACTGCTCGATGAGGATGCCGATGAAGCGCTCGAGGGAGCCCAGGATCGCGCGGTGCAGCATGACAGGGTGCTTCTTGGTCCCGTCCTCGGCGGTGTATTCGGCGTCGAGCCTTTCCTTGCTGGGCAGCTGGTAGTCGACTTGGATGGTGCCGCATTGCCACTGGCGCCCGAGGGCGTCGACCAGGGTGAACTCGAGCTTGGGACCGTAGAAGGCGCCTTCGCCAGGGGCGACTTCATACTCGAGGCTGGCCTTTTTGCAGGCATCGGCGAGGGCTGCCTCGGCTCTGTCCCATGTAGCGTCGTCGCCGACGCGGAGCTCGGGGCGCGTAGAGAACTTCACGAGGACATCCTCGAAGCCGAAGTCCTTATACATGTCTTTAAGAAGGGAGCAGAAGCTCGCCACTTCCGAGGGAATCTGCTCCTCGGTGCAGAATATATGCGCGTCGTCCTGTACGAAGCCGCGCACGCGCAGAATGCCCAAGAGGGCTCCGGAAGCCTCGTTGCGGGTGCACGAGCCGAACTCAGCCATGCGCAGAGGCAGGTCGCGGTAGCTCTTGATGCCTTGCTTGAATATTTCGATGTGGCCCGGGCAATTCATAGGCTTCAAGGCGAAGAGCCGCTTCTCGCTCTCGGTGACGAACATGTTCTCGCGGTACTTTGCCCAGTGGCCCGAGCGCTCCCAGAGGCTCTGGGGCATGACCGAGGGGGTGTGTACCTCGACGTAGCCCGCGGCGCGGATTTTCTCGCGCACGTAGTTCTGGATGGTGAGGTAGATGGCCCAGCCGTTCGGATGCCAGAAGACTTGACCAGGGTCCTCGGGGTCGACGTGGAAGAGATCCATCTCGCGGCCGATCTTGCGGTGGTCGCGCTTCTCGGCCTCCGCGAGGAAGGCGAGGAAGTCCGCAAGCTCGGTCTCGCTGTTGAATGCGTAGGCATAGACTCTCTGGAGCATCGCGTTCTTCTCGTCGCCGCGCCAGTAAGCGCCGGCAACGCGGGAGATTTTGAAGCACTTCGGGTCTATCTCGGCCATACTCTCTACGTGGGGGCCACGGCAGAGATCCTCGAACTCGTGGCTCTTGTAGATCGAGATATCCTCGCCCTCGGGTAGCTTCTGGATGAGGTCGATCTTGTACTTCTGGCCCGCGAAGACCTTGAGCGCTTCATCGCGCGAGACGGTCCGCTTTTCGAATCGCGCTTTGCTCGCGATGATCGACCGCATCTTCTCCTCGATGAGCGGGAAGTCTTCCTCGTTGAGGGAGCGGGGGAGCTCGAAGTCGTAATAAAATCCGTTGTCGATAGGGGGGCCGATGGCGACCTGCGCGTCGGGAAAAATTTGACGGACCGCTTCCGCCAGTACATGGGCGAGACTGTGGCGCTTCTTGAAGAGTCCTTCGTCCTTGGCAAGCGCTTCCTGGGCGGCGATGGTCATTCCCACAGCGAACTCCTTCGAGCCCTTCGCCTTCGCGCGCGAGGCTCGTTAGAAACCGTATGGGGACGAAAGGACCTAAGGCCTTCCGCGGTACCACCCCTGCTTCGCCACGCAGCTGAAGCGCGGCGCTCTCATCACCCAGTGTCGTGGGTCAGCCGTCCCGGACTACTCGCTGCGCGAATCCTTCGTCGGAGTCCGCACCGCGAAGCCTGGAGGGCCTCGCGAGTTTTCGAGGGGAAGCTCGGGAGGGGTTTTCACCGGAGTGCCCGCTGGCGCCTTCCAGCCTGCCGCTTGGGCATGTTGCCGTTTGCGGACTCGGACGCCTTCTCTTCTTAGCGGGGCGCGCTTTCCGGATACTCGTCTCCGTCGTCGCTCTGCCTAGTCAGTGTAGTGAGCTCGACAAAAACCGACAATGGGTCGCCAGCCGACCTTCGCCCTCGGGCCAGAGTCGGTAGTCGCCGTACGTGAATCGCCTGGCCATGGTCTTCGTGCTACTCGCCCTGCCGGAGCGCGGCCACCGCCTTAATGAGCGCAATAGCCCTGAGCGCGCTCTCCTCGTCGGCGACCGACAGCCTGATGCCCCAGCCTCCCTTGGATTTGCCCGGGGGAAGAAGCTCGGCGAGTTCTTGCATCTCGCTCTCCCTCGTGGCTACGCTGAGGCGGATATCGACGGCGGTGACCATAAGCTCGAAGAGAGCTTTTTCGCCGTCGTGCGCCTTAAGTTTCCAGCCGTATTTCTTGCCATAGTGCTTCCAGTCCTTCTCGAATCCATCCGACGCGTTCATGATGCTTTCGAATAAGGGATACTTGCCGCCAAGGGCAGCAGCTATGGAAGCCGGTTCGGGGGCGGGATTTTCCGCCAGGAAGTAGTTGTCGCTCACAGAGGCAGTATAGCGATTATGCGCGGCATAGTCTGCGGCAAGGAGGATAGACCGACGATGCTACTGCACCTCGCGCCACTCCACGGCGTCACCAACCGTGTATTCCGGAACGCCTATTTCAGGCATTTCAGCGGCTTAGGCGGCGCGATCGCGCCCTTTATCCTCGCGGTGCATACCTCGAAGGCCAAGCCGAATCATTTCAAGGATCTTCTTCCCGGCCCCGCCGCCGATGGCGCGGGTTCAGGCATTCCCCTCGTTCCGCAGCTGCTCGGCAACGACGCCACCTCCTTCGTCGAAACCGCGCAGGTCCTCGCCGGGCTCGGCTACACGGAAATAAACTGGAACCTCGGCTGTCCCTATCCTATGGTCGAGAACAAACAGCGAGGCTCCGGACTCCTGCCGTTCCCTGACCGTGTAGGGCGAATGCTCGACGCAGTCTGCGCGATCCCGGGCATCGAGATATCGGTCAAGCTCAGGCTCGGCCGCTCTGATCCGCTCGAGATAATTCGTCTCATGCCCATTCTCAACGATCATCCTCTTCGTAAGGTCATCCTCCACCCGCGAGTGGGCACGCAGATGTATCGAGGCGAGACGAACCTGGACGGCTTCGAGGCCGCCGCCGGGCTCTGCCGCCACGCGCTCGTCTACAATGGCGACATTGTAAGCCGCGCGGCATACGAAAAGCTCAAGGCGCGCTTCCCGGGCATAGAGGAATGGATGATCGGCCGCGGCGCGATATCGAATCCATTCCTTCCTGAAGAGATCATGACGGGCGAAGTCGTCGGCGACAGGAGTGCGCGACTGCTGGCCTGGCACGATGATCTCTATCGCTCCTACCGTGAAGTCCTCTCCGGTCCAGCGCACCTGCTCGACAAGATGAAGGAAATTTGGGGCTACCTCGGTTCATCTTTCCCAGGGAAGAGCAGGCAACTCGAGCGAATCGCGCGCGCGAAGACGCTTCCCTCCTACGAGGAGGCGGTATCGGAGATCCTTGGCAGATGCAGATGATCGGCCGTTAGAAGAAGAGCGCTTCGCCTTCGGGTTGGCTAGGCTCTAGATCCTCGCTATCTTCCTCTATCTCGAAATCTCTGTCGAAGTTCGCCTGAAGCTCGACGAGGACGCGGCCATCGGCGAAGAAGAGCATCCTATGGATGGGCGATTGGTTGGTGAAGTGACGCATCTCTTTGCCCATGAAAACGATAGGCGTGCTGAGCGAGATATCGATCCCGGTTGCGTGGAACCTGTTTTTTAGCCTGCCCAGCAGTTGGTTGGACAGTTCCCCTGTCCAATCGGCCACGATCACATCGCCTGGCTTCTCCTTGCCTAGATTAGGCGGAAGGCTCCGCGCCGCCAGACCGCGGTCCAGGGTCAGGACGAGCAGGCCCCTTAGATTCGGCGAGGTGAAGCCTATCGTGGCCGTGAGCGGGCTATCGACGTCCGCTCGCTTTTGAGAGTTAGGCGCGATATCGATGCCGTTTGCCCTAAACAGATCCTGCGTGGAAGAGGTGAGAAAGCCATCAATGCGTTGCAAGGACTCCGGATTCATTTCGACCCTCCGTGGCGCGCCCTTCGCCCGCGGCGCGCTCGTATGCCATGAATTTAAGCATCTTCAGGTCGGGCCGATTGTCAAGATTGATCGATGCTGGTTGCTTCCCGATGGCAGCGAATTCCTTCCTCGGGGCCGACTTCAAGGCTGTGCTCATGCTGGAGATCGAGTTCCGTTTCTGGCCCTATTTCTCGAGTGAGCTCGCGCACCATCGCCGCGCTATCGCGCTTATTCTCCAAACCTATATAAAGGATGTCACGGAGAGCCAAAGATGGAACGCGCAATGCGGACTTTCCGATCATTAGAGGGAGGTATTATGATGATCGCCAAAGTGAGCGAAGAGTACAGAAAGATAGGCAAAGGGATAGGAAAGAAACGTTAGGCTTTGGTAACAAAGAGGAGGCTTACGATGGACAGACGTGAGTTTCTCAAAAGAGCCGTGGCCTTAGGCGCGGCTGGCGCTTTGGGGCTTTTCCTTGGCGATCGTAGCGCCCCCGGCCGCCTCTGGGCAGAGAGCCAAGCGCCGAACACCATCCGGAAAATTCCCGACATCATCGCGATAAAGGGAGGCAGGCAATCTTCCAGACTCGACCGCGCCTTGCAAGAGGTCGGCGGCATCGGAGCCTTCGTCCGCAAGGGGCAGACCGTAGTGATAAAGCCGAATATCGGCTGGAGCCAGGAGCCGGACATCGCCGCTACCACCAATCCCGAACTGGTAAAGCGGCTTGTCGAACAGTGTATCCAGGCCGGAGCCAAGAAAGTCTGGGTCTTCGATCATAGCTGCGACAATGGTCCCGCCTCGTACAAAACTTCCCTCATCGAGAGCTATGCGAAAGACGGCGGCGCGACCGTCGTGCCGGGAGACAATTCGTCGAGCTACCAGGAAGTCGTCATTCCAGGAGCGGTCACGCTCAAGAAGACCCATGTGCACGAGCTTGTCCTCGAAGCCGATGTCTTCATCAATGTGCCCGTGCTCAAGGACCACTCCGGCGCGGGCATGACCTGCGCCATGAAGAATCTCATGGGCATCGTTTGGGACCGAGGGGCATTCCACGCGCAAGGACTCGATCAATGCATAGCTGACTGTTGCCTTTTCCGCAGGCCAGCCCTCAATATCGTCGATGCGGGAAAGATCATGCTCACCGGTGGACCTCGCGGTCACTCGGGAAGCCAATACGACGAGCAGCAGATGCTGATCCTCTCCACCGACATTATCGCCATCGATGCTGTATCGGCCAGGACCCTCGGAAAGACGCCAAACGATTTCGGCTATATCGCCAAGGGAGAGGAGCGCGGGCTCGGGACATCCGACGTGAAAAAACTGGACATCCGCAGGCTTACTGTATGAGTCGATCGCGTTCTCGCGGTCCTTGCACCGCTCGTATTATCAGGATCGGCGCTGCCGCGATCGTCCTTGTCGCATCAGGGTTCGGATTCTTGGCCGCGGGCGACGCGGCTGATCTCGTCTCGCGGACGGTCGCCTCGTGGCAGCTCTTTCCCTCCGCCGAGCGCACGATAGCCTCAGGCCTGGCCGGCTTCGGGGCGACAGGCTTTGTCGCCTGCGTCGCGGCCCTCTCCGTGCTCGCGCTGTCGGCGCTCTGCGGCCGCTGGTACTGCGCCGCCCTCTGTCCCCTCGGCACCCTGCAGGATCTCGCCTCCCTCTTCCGAGGGGAAAAGCGCGCTTACAGGAAACCGCACAATCTTGTGCGCGCCCTCGCCTTCATCATCGCCATCTGTATCATTGCGCTCGGCTCGTCGAGCCTCGCATCGTGGATCGATCCATGGTCGCTCTTCGGCCGCTTCTTCACCTACGATCTCAGGTCGCTCGTGAGGCTCGCCAATCGAGAGGACCTGCCGGGGCTGAACGCAGGCAGCATCGTCGCGGCGTCGGTCGCGATGGCCGCCATCCTCCTTGCGTCCTTTCTGAGCGGCCGCTGGTTCTGCGGCAACCTCTGTCCGGCCGGCGGGGCGCTCGGCGTATTGAATCGCTTTGCGCCCCTGCGGGTCCGTCTCGAGTCGAGTGCCTGTGTCTCCTGCGGCAAATGCGCCTCGGTCTGCCGCGCGACCTGCATCGATGCAGCGACCAAGAGCCTCGACTCGAGCCGCTGCGTCAATTGTCTTGCCTGCGTCGATTCCTGCCCGACGGGCGCCCTTCATTATGGTTCGAGCCGGCAGGTTCAAGGCGTCGTGAAGCCTCAGGCGGGCATGAGCCGCGGGCAGTTCATCGCGGTTTTCGGGGGCGGCATCGCAGCGATCTCGCTCGCGGCCCTGCCCGGCCGCGCCTTCGCGGCCAAGGCTATCGGTTCTGAGACGCTGGGCCGCGACGGGCTAAAGCCCGTCATCCCTCCCGGCGCCCGCTCCATCGAACGCTTCCTCGATGTCTGCGCCGCCTGCGGCCTCTGTGTCGACCGCTGTCCCTCCAAGGTGCTGCAGCCGTCGCTCGGGCAGCTCGGAGGGCGTGGTTTCCTGGTACCCAGGCTCGATCACAGTATCTCGTACTGCCAATTCGACTGCACTGCCTGCCTCGACGCCTGCCCGAGCGGGGCGCTCGAGAAGCTCAGTCTCGCGAAGAAGCGGCTGACGAAAATCGGGGACGCGAGGCTCATCAGTGATCGCTGCGTCGTTTTCAAGAATAGGACCAAATGCGGTGCCTGTGCGGAACATTGCCCCACGGGCGCGGTCAGAATGATCGTCGGCGAGACGGGCCTGCCCGAGCCGGTCTTCACGAGCGCGATTTGCATCGGCTGCGGGGCCTGTCACCACGCCTGTCCCGTGCGCCCCGACCGGGCGATCTCCGTGTCGGGCATCGCCGTGCATACCGTTGCCGATATTCCATCGCCGGATCTCTTCGACGCTGCACCTAAACCGGCCCTTAAGGCAGGCCCGCCCGGAGCCCCGACCGGCGCCGATGCATTCCCATTTTAATAGACAACTCAAGCAGTGATAGAAAGAGTGGAGCGAAAGAGGCTGGGATTCGGGTTTATGCGCCTGCCGCGGGCGAGACAGATGGTGTTCGCCTGTTTCGCCCGCGCTATTCTAGTTAGGGCCGATTCTCGAATTTCTCCGATAGCCAGTCGAACAGATCGGCATGCCACAGAGTGTGAGCTCCCAATTGGCAATGCTCCGCGCCTCCGGACTCACGGTCGTAGACTTTCGTGGTCACCGAGCGAGCCGACGTTAATGCCTCTTGGAACGACTTGACTTGCTCGACGGGAACAAAGTGGTCTTCTGTCCCCGCGAGGATCAAGACATCGCACTTAATGCGTTGCGCTACCCCGGCGAGTGTATATTTCTGGAACTCGTCTATGACATCGAGAGGATGCTCTTTCCCGAGAGTCCACATTCCGTTGTCGAGAGCCCAGCGCACGCCAGGAGCCCGAGAGGCCTTCCAGTTGATCAACGTGTCGACCAGTCCCGTCATGCCGTGGTCGCGCATCCAGAACGCCATTTTGGGGACATAGCGTTTCCCCACCGCTCCCAAATCGAAAAAGACATCGTAGGCGACGACTCCATCGAAACGGCTGTCGAACGCCGCGGCCCTTGGGGCCAGGTATCCTCCCATGCTCATGCCGATTAACACCATTTTCTGTGGGCGAGCATGATGAGCCAAGAATGTGTCCATTACGGCTCCTGTTGGCTTCTCCCATTCATACGTAAAAGGGAGCTTCTGCTGTCGGAGCACCAACCCCTGACCGGGGCCGTCGAAAGTGAGTACGTCGTAGCCATGGTCGTGCGCGTCCTTGACGAGGACGAAGTACAGTTCTTCAAGAGTCGAGTCATAGCCGCCATGAAACACCAGCAAGGTTTTTTTGCGGTTTTGTGCCTCGGCCGGATAGTAATTCATGGGCAAGTGATAACCCTTGCCATATGGAGCTTCCATGTGCTCGTATTTGATGCCTAAGGTCGCAAGACCGGTGTAGAAAGCCGACATATTCTTCTGAGTCGCGATGATCCGTTTGGAGTCCGACGGCGGGAGTAGAAACTCGGCGGTTCTAAAGTAGGTATGGGCCCGCAGAAAAGCTCCGCCCCTGCTTTGAGGGTCCTGGGTCCGTTCGGCAAGAGCCAAAGTCCGCTCGGCGGTAGCAGACCAGGCTTTGTACCAGCCCTGGGCATCTCCGGACCTGATGTGCTTAACGGTCTCGAGAACCTCCTCCGTATCGGAACCGCCATATGGTTCGTCGCTCAGTGCTCGTAGGGTTTGAAAATGGTAAGTCTGGTCTTTAAAAAAGCGACTCTGCCCAGTATCAGCAGGACGGGCGATGAAAATGAGAAAGACGATAAGGCAGAGCGCAACAATTCCACTGCCAAGTAACCACAGCCTCTTAGCTTTCATGTACTTCTCCTTTGTTAAAGCAAGTGCACTTGCTTTAACAACAACATATGGATACAGTCACAGCAAGTCAAGAGGAAGGTGTCCGGAGAGTCTGCCTTGGCAAAATTCCAACTAAATCTGATAATATTCGAGAGAAAACAAGTTTTCTTGCGTTTTCTACGGAGTGAGCATGATCAATCGTGGCCCTGAAGAGAAGTCAAAACGTCCTTCGGCAGCGGAAATCGGCGCCGAAGGCTCCAATACGAAAAGCCGTCCCGGAGGGCGGAGCGCCCGAGTGCGAAAGGCGGTTCTGGAACAGTCTTATCGCCTGCTGACGGAAAAAGGATTGAGCGGTTTTTCTATTGCGGAAGTCGCGGCCCGCTCAGAGATTAATGAAACTTCGATTTATAGACGCTGGAAAACGAAGACTGGCCTTATTATGGACGTTTGCTTAAGCGTCGCGGACGAAGTCTTATTTATCCCCGATACGGGAAACCTAAAGAGTGACCTGTTAGAGTTCGCGAACCGCTTGGTGTCCTTGCTCCGCTCTCCTCAAGGGACGGTCTTCATTTCGGTGAACCAAGCCACCGAAGCTGAGTACGTGCAGATGAGGCGTCAATTCTGGCGTCTTCGCCTGGAACGGATGTCTGTTGTGGTTACACGAGCCATTGAGCGCCATGAGCTCCCCGAAGACACCAAGCCACTTCAGTTCATCGAAACTCTTATAGCCCCGATCTGGTTCCGGGAATTGGTATCCATGGAGCCCATCGAGGAGTGGCCGCTTGAGGAGTTCATAGACCGGCAACTCATGGTCGCCACTAAGAAAAAACCAACAAGGTTTTAAAAAACCCGTAGTTATTACGAGGGATTTCCTATTGCTCCTGTGCTATATATTCATGAGCAATTTGCTTGTGGAGCGTCGCGCTTCAGCAGCTAATAAACAAGAGTTCGGGTCGTGGTTGATTCCAACACAGTATTGTCTACACTTAATAAAGTGGGAAGTAGCTGCACACTATCAGTTCATTCAAGAAAAGGAGGTTGATGTGAAACTCGTGATGAAATTTCTGTTGACTACCGCGCTCGCAATTGTTTTTGGCGGCCTCTCTTCGGCCCAGGTGAGTATAGCCTTCGATGCCGAGGATCCGCCGTTCATGTACGCGAAGGACTCCCAGCCCGCAGGGCTGTATCCTGCGATTTTCAAGGCGGCTTTCGTGCGCATGGGCGTCGCCGCCAATCAGCAGAGCCTGCCCTGGAAGCGGGCCCTTGCCGGCATCGACACCGGGAGCATCGGAGTGGGCGGTATCTACCAAAATACCGATCGGCTCGCGAAGTACGACTTCTCCCAGGCCTACTTCGAGGAGAGGCTGGCGATCTTCTGCTTCAAAGGGAAGGAGATTGCCTTCACTAAGCTTGACGACCTGTATGGCAAGATGGTGGGGGTGATATCCGGCTGGAGCTACGGTGATGATTTCGACGCCGCGGTCAAGGCGGGGAAAATAAAGGTAGATCCGACGGATGGCGACGAGAGCAACATCACGAAACTCGTCCACGGCCGGCTCGACGCGGTGCTCGCCATCGTCGAGAGCGGCGATGCCGCTATCAAGGCACAGGGCGTGTCAGACAAGGTAGTGCGTCTTCCCAACCTCATGACAGTGAACAAGGTCTACCTGGCGTTCAACAAGAGCGCCGACGAGAAAGCCCTCCTCTCGGACTTCGACAAGGCGATCGCCGCCATGAAATCGGACGGCAGCTTCGACAAGATAGTGGCCGAGTCATTCAAGTAAGCATTTCCGCGGCGTTTTGCCCAGTCTTGAAAAAGGCGATGGCCGTTTCCAGGCTCTGGGCCTGCGCCGCGAGAGCGTGCGTGATGCCAGATAATTCCTCCGAGGAAGCGGCATTGCTCTGAATGACCATTTCGAGCTGATTGATGGCCTTCATGATCTGGGCCGTACCTGTGTCTTGTTCGCTGGAGGCTGCGCTGATTTCCTGGACGAGATCGGCCGTTCGCTTGATGTCGGGCGCGATTTGAGCGAGGATTTTTCCCGCCTCCTCTGCGATGCCCATCGAGTGCGAGGACAAGGTCGATATCTCGTTCGCCGCTTGCTGGCTCCGTTCGGCAAGCTTTCGCACTTCCGAGGCGACGACGGCGAATCCTTTTCCGGATTCTCCGGCCCTGGCGGCCTCTATCGCCGCGTTGAGGGCGAGCAGATTAGTGTTCCGCGCGATCTCTTCGATGAACAGGATGCGATTCGATATCTCCTTCATCGCCGCCACCGTCTTTATGACGGAATCCGAGCCTGCTTCCGTGTCCCTTGCGGCCTTCACCGCGATGCGTTCTGTTCCCCCCGCGTTTTCCGCAATTTGGCGGATGGCTCCGTTCAACTCTTCCAGAGAGGAGGAGACTTCTTCGGCCGAAGCCGCTTGCGTGGAGGCTCCTTGCGCCATCTGGTCGGAGGATATCTGCAGCTCATTGGCATTCCGCGTGAGGGCCGAAGCCGCTTCTTTGACCTGGTTGATCACTGAAATGGTGTGGTTGATCATGCCGTGGAACGACTCCGCGAAGTCGCCGATTTCGTCGCGGCGCACCAACAGTCGTTTCCCCACCGAGACGGTAAGGTCGCCCTCGGCGAGCCTCTTCGCTACCGTTGTCAGAGAGTTCAAAGGATGGACGATGAGGCGCCTGAGGAATATCGCTATGAGGATTACGAGGACCAGATCCGCTATCAAAATCTGGATGATAGCCTGCCAGAACTGAGTGGCGATCGTCCGTTGAAGGCTGACGAGAGAGTACCATATCGTACCTTGAGCTATCGTCTTGCCTTCCCATGGGATGTCGAATTTCTTGCTCAGAAGCCCCGGCTGCAAGTTTTTGTCATCAGTGAGCGGACCGATCTTGCCCGAAGACTTGATGATGCCCGAGAAGAGCTTACTGTCGGAGTAGACCGCGATCGCGACTACTGCATCTTGGTTGATCTCCGTCGTCAGTATTATGTCGACTTGTTCCTTGCTGAAATTCCATAAGGGACTGCCCAGGCTGTTGCTTAGGCGCGTGGCGGTGTCGGATATTGACGAAGTGACGATACTCGTGAATATCGATCGCATACCGCGGAAGTTGTTCAGGCCGAAGGCGACGAGAATCGCTGTGACTATGATAACCACCAGCAGGATGAATCGAAGGCTCAATCTTGAAATTCTTCGAGGTATGCTCGCCATTCTGTCCTCCTCCGAAGTTTTCAAGTATGAGGGGCCGACGTTGAGGGGGCGCTCATCGGCTCGGTCCCCGCCTATTGCCTATAATCCCAGAGCGATAAAATAGTCTTTCATGACTTTGTCGACGTTAATTTTTTTGAGCCCATTGTTCAGAATCTGGGCGTACTTCTCTCCGTCGGCCCCCCGCTTGAAACACATGTAGAGCTTCTTGAGCCCAAGTATCTGGGCGTTAAACTGCAGGGCGTCCTTGTATTGTATGGTCTTAGTATCGAAAACCAAGAGATAGTTCAGTACGTTCGGGTCGATGACGGCGATGGGGAACCTTTTCTGCGCGACTTTGACGACATTGGTAGCATCGTCGGGGGCCGCGTCGGCCTTGAACAGCTTGGAGGCGACCATGGCGTCAAACTGGGGCGTATTGATATAGCCATCGACGACGCCGATGGTGATGCCTTTGAGGTCATCGAGGGCGGCCCACTTGACGGGGGCGTCTTTCCGCTCCACGAAGCCGAGCGGTCCTGTCCCCATCGCGTCCGAGTAGATGAAGGTCTTTGCATTGTCGTCCGACCAGTACTCGGGGAAGTAGCCCGCATATTTAGGGTCCGTCTTGGCGAGGTAGACGGCCCTGTCCCAGGGGAAGAACTCGATCTTGAGGTCGTAGCCCATGGCCTTGAAAGCGGCGACCGCCACGACCGACGAGGCCCCCAGGTCCTTCAGCGATTGCCCCGTGTAAGGCGGCCATTCGAGACTTGTGACCGTTATCGTCTTGTCCGATTGGGCCGCGAGCTGCTGTGCCGCGATCGCGAGGATGATTGTGGCCAGGATCAGAGTCTTTTTCATCGTTGTACCCTCCGTCCGCACTCTGTCGTTCTGTTCAAGACTCGATGAGAACCGCTCGTACGATAGACGCACGAGGGACTCGGATATGATGTAAGTCTAGTTGATCTTTCGGTCGTTGCAATATTTTTCCCTGTCAATAAAAGTCATATCGAGCCTTTCCCAGTGCGATAATGTTGTTCACAAACTTGACAGTACAATTCATTTATGTTAGTACTGACTAACTCTTGCGATCGATGCTGTTTCGTAGGCGGTTACCATGGTCAAATGCACAGAACGAATACTGGTAGTCGGGGCGGGCGTAAATGGCTCTATCTGCGCCGTCCGTCTGTTCGATGCGGGAATCGATGTTACCCTCCTCGCGCGAGGCGCGCGGTTCGAGTTCCTTAAAGGAAAGGGCGTAATCATCGAAGATCCCTTCAAAAACACGAGGACAGTCACGATGGTGCCGGTCATCGATGCCCTGCTACCTGACGATATCTACGACTACGTACTCATCGTTGTGCGAAAAAACCAAGTACACGATCTCCTGCCGGTCTTGGCTGCGAACAAGTCGCCCAATCTCGTGTTCATGGTCAACAACCCCGAAGGTCCCGATGAGTTCGTGCAGGCCCTCGGAGCCGAGCGCGTGATGCTCGGTTTCGTGTTCGGGGCCGGAAAGCGTGAAGGCGATATAATCCGCGCGATAAGCCCTAATGGACTCGCCACGCCTTTCGGCGAGCCAGGCGGCGAGAGGACAGCTCGCCTTAAACGCCTCGTGGCGATATTGCGGATCGCCGGCCTCAACGCACGCCCAGAACCGAGGATGAACGACTGGCTTGCCGCCCATGCGGCCCTCGTCGCGCCCTTCGCCGTCCTTCTCATCAAGCACGGCACCGACAACTATGCCCTCGCGAAGTCGAAGGAGGACCTGTGCGCTCTCGTCGAGGGCATGCGCGAGACCCTTGCGGTACTTCGCGCCCTCGGGCACCGTATCGTGCCTGGCAGCACGAATATTGTCCGCATAGTGCCGCGCTTCATCCTCGTTCCCCTGGTCCGCGCCTTCCTGTCGGCGAGAGTCGCTGAAATCGGCGGAGCTTGGCACTGTTCCCAGGCCCCGGACGAGATGGCCGAGCTCGCGCGGGAGCTCAAGTCCATGGTGGAGCGATCGGGCCTAAGCGCGCCGACCTTACGCCGAATCCTCGGCTGAAGTTAGTGGAGCGCCTACGCTATTGATACGCATAGGGCTATGACCCTGGCGAACGGTCATGAGAAATGCGATTTCATCTGACGAGTGCCGCTGCCCGCCCTGCCGCCGAATAGAGGTTGAGCCGGGAATAGACGCCGAAGGCCGAACCGTTGTCGAGGAAGCCGCCTCCGGGGCCTTCGGTCTCGGTCAGAATACGGTCGGCCTGTTCCAAGGTCAGCGATGGGAAGGCAGCTGTCAGCAGGTATCCGGCCTCGGGAGCCAGCTTGCCAACATCCTCGATCTTGTCGGCATTTTCGGGATAGACAATCGCCAGACCATAGGTCTGGGTGGAGTCATAGAAGGCCTCGTTGGCCGCTGCGTCGCAGAACCTGCCGGTGTCCTCGCGGGCTCCTTCGGCCATGGATATGCCGCAAGCCGCCGTCAGAACTGCGACCATATCGGCACGGGCATTGCGGATTGCTGCCTGAAAATCCTGGTTCGCATACGCCGGATCGCCAGCGAGCATATGAGCCATGTCGTACAGGGCCAAGGTCCGGCCGCCGATCACATCCATCGCATAGTGCGCGCCAACCAGGATACGATCATTGCCGTATTCCGCCCCCCGCACGATCATCTGCTGATATCGCTCGGGCACTAAAACGGCGAGAAGAAGGGCGCCGGTGTATCCGTACGTGGTATGACCGCTGGGGAATGACGGGCTATCGACCAAGTTCATGAGCGGCCCGCGGCTGTAGACCAAATTATTGGCGGGAACGTTGAAATAGTCCGGGCCGACGATCGGCGCAATGCTTGGTTCGGTCTGGAAAGGACGCGAGTTACCATAGGCGTCGGCACCTGGAGACCCCGCCGACAAACCATAGCTCTTGCCGAAGATATCGATGTTCCCACCCGCCTCATGCAGGATCTTCATCGCTTCGGCGGAGACCGGCGTTTTGCCATCGGTCGTGGCGTTGGCAAAGAAACATTTGGCAGAAGCGGAATTGGCTCCTGAGGTTGAGACAGCAGCGCCTATCACCGAAGCGACGGCGGGCGAAAGGCTGGTAAAATGGTTCGGGTCGATGTAGTGAGCGCGGGCCAGATAGGCACTGCCGAGCGTGGTTCCCAGACCATCGGCCAGTTCGGCCAGGTTGGCGCCCGTGATAAAGGCATCGCGCAACGCCTGTTGCTGTTGATCGGCGAAGGGCAGCAGGGTGGCTTGCCGGATTGTGCCGTTTTGCAAGCCGCCAGTCACCACGTAGTTGGCCGCCAGCGCCTGATTCCCGCCGGCTGACTTGGCCAGCACGGTCACCGGCGCGAGCCCCTTCAGAACCGCTAGATCGGTAGCGGTTTGCGCCCCTGCCAGTCCAGGAAGGAGTGCGATGAGGACTCCCAGTAAAAGTGGTTTTCCCATCATTTCCTTTCTTCTCCTTTAATTGAACCTCTCCAAAGTGATGCCATAGAATTCTCGAACCAGTCAACGACCGAATGGCCGCAGTTCTAATGGCGTTACCGGACAAGGAGACGATGCGTGCTTGGGGTGGTGGTATCGTCACCGTGGCACTGGTGAACGCGATTCGCGGTAGCGTGAAATGAGCAAAACCTGTTTGGAAAATCGCCCGAGTATTTTTATATCGCACATCAATTTATCGTAATCAGCATATAAAAATGAACAATCCTCGGAGCAGAGCTCCGAGGATTGTTCATCAAAATTCAGTTGACGAGTTAGGGAATTTAAGGTAATAAATATGTGTTGTTAATGTGAAGAATACGGGGTATATAATACAGTAAATCGAAGGAGGATTATGATGAAAGCAATGACGCTTTAATGAAGTTTTTTCTTGGAATCGACCAAGGTATACGCGCCAAAGCGCAGAGGTAAGAGCGATAAACCGTCGGTTACTGCCTCTGCCAAATCATTGTAGGAAGGATGGCATCATGAAAAAGACTCTCGCAATTCTTTTTGCCCTTGCGGGTGCTGTCGGCGTCACATTCGCGGAAGATGCGGCGTCCGCGCCGGTAGTCAGTGGCGGCGTGCAGACGGGCCTTTGGGTCTACGCTGCTGATAACGATTCAACGCCGAACGCAGTAGCGAGGAATTTTAGCAATACTTTAGACAATGGCCAGCCGAACTATGCAAATATGAAGGTCACCTATGCTGGGAATAGCGGCGGTCTATGCTTCGGCATCGCCACCAACGATTTCACGAAATTCACCGACAAGTCCGGCAATAGCATGGTGTACGATTCCCTCCAGGTCGACTATGCCTACGGCTATCTGAACTTCGGCAGTCTTGCCAAGCTCACTCTTGGCATGATGGCCGACAATACCTTCGCCACAGACTGGAATTACTACATGTCGAAGGATGTAAGGCAGAGCGAGGTCGGTTGCTTAATCGACGTGACTCCAGGCGAAGGATTCCACGTCGGCGCCTATGTCCCGCTCGCCGACAGCAACGCGCTAACCGCCTATATCGACCCCACCGCAAAGCCGGTGAACGCACTCGACTACCTCGGCGAAGCCGATTTTCTTTTCAAGTATGACTCGGGTCCGATCATCGTCAAGGCCGGCTATGCAATGAGCCAGTTCAACGGCGCCAAGCCCGCGGCGAACCAGAGCGATATCTATCTTGGCCTTACCTACAATGGAATCCAGGACCTCTACCTCGATGCTGAAGCCGGCCTCGCCAACATCGGCTCCTCCGACGCTGATTCCAAGACCGCTTCTTCCTGCGCTCTCACCGAGTGGGCGAAGTACACGATTGGCGATCTCGGACTTGGCCTTGTCCTCAACGAGACGATATACGCCGCGAACGGCAGCTTAGGCTACCGCGTCGGTCCGGATGTGAACTATACACTCGGTGGCGTCAAGTTCGGTCTGTGTGGCCGCTATCTTGTGACGGCCAACGCCGCGGATACGAGTACCGTCGCCTCCTTCAGGGTCAAGCCCTACGCGAATGTCACGGTCGGCCAGTTCACGCTCAAGCCATATTTCCAGTTCGACAATAGCAAAACCGCCAACCTGGGGTCCGGCTCGGGCGCCAATGTCTGGAATATCGGTTTCGACGTCGCTTTTACCTTCTAGTTGAGACTGTCCCATGACATTAGAAAGTCATGGGACAGCTCCCCGTAGACCCAGGCAAGCGGCTATAGCTTTTCCAATCATTTTATTATACTGACCGACATTCTATGCAACATCCACACGATTCCGTTCTCGCGCAAAAAGACTTCGCGCTTTTCATTACGGCGCGCATAGCCACGACTATCGGTTTCCAGACCCAGGCGGTCGCGGTCGGCTGGAGAATGTATGCGATCACTGGCAGCGCCCTATACCTAGGGCTGGTAGGGCTCGCCCAGTTCCTTCCGATGTTTATCCTGACTCTTCCCGTGGGGCACTTCGCGGATCGATACGACCGCAGGCGAATAGCAGGCCTCTGCCAATTCGTCGAGTGTCTGGCTACCGCCTATCTCGCGTGGCCGGGCTCTTCGGAGAGCATGAGTAGCGGCGGGCTGCTCGTCGTCATCGCCCTCGTCGGAGCGGCGCGCGCCTTCGAAGGCCCCTCTATGCAGGCCTTGATGCCTAGCCTTGTGGATACGGAACATTTTCCTAAGGCCGCGGCCTGGTCTGCCTCGGCGACGCAATTGGCGAGCATCGCGGGACCGGCCTTGGGCGGACTACTTTATGCGTTTGGGACCCCGTTTGCCTTTGGTGCCGCCTCCCTGCTTTATCTGGTCTCCGCCGTTCTTGTTTCCCTCGTCGGCAAGAGGCAGAGCTCTTCCAGGCGGGAGCCGGTCACGGTCAAGTCGCTCTTCGCGGGCATCGAGTTCATCCGCACTAGGCCTGCGATCCTCGGGGCGATCTCAATGGATCTTTTCGCTGTGCTGCTCGGAGGGGCGACCGCTCTTTTGCCGATCTACGCCAAGGATATCTTAAAAACCGGCTCAATGGGGCTCGGGGCGCTTCGCTCGGCGCCCGCAGTAGGCGCGCTTGTCGCGTCTTTGGTGCTGGCTCGGCGCCCGCTCAGACGCGCGATCGGCATGAAGATGTTCGCCGCTGTGACAGCCTTCGGCTTGGCGACGATTCTCTTCGCTCTCTCGAGGTCATTTGGGCTGTCGCTCTTCGCCTTGATCATGCTTGGGGCGGCGGACGTCGTCAGCGTAGTCGTCAGGCAGTCGCTGGTCCAGCTGTGGACCCCAGACGAGATGCGTGGGAGGGTGAGTGCGGTCAATTCGATGTTCATAGGTACTTCCAACCAACTGGGCGAATTCGAGTCCGGCCTTACCGCGGCCTGGTTCGGGACGGTCCCCGCCGCCGTGGTCGGAGGGATCGGCACACTCGTCGTGGTGGCGCTCTGGATTCGGCTTTTCCCCCAGCTCGCACGGACCGATACACTCGACGGGATATAAGCTATAATACCTTCCATACACCCTCCAGGAGGTTTTCCATGAAGAAGATTTTCGCGGCCCTGGCGCTCGCCGTCGTAGGCCTGGCGGTTTTCGCTCAGGACATCACTCTTCCTGCTCCCAAGTCCAAGATCGGCCTCGATCTCGCCGACGCCATCAAGGCCCGCTCCACCTCGCGGACCTTCGTGGCCAAGGACATCCCGGCCGAGGATCTCTCGACCGTTCTCTGGGCTGCCAACGGCCTCAAGGGGCCCGATGCCGTGTCGAGCGCCACGAAGGCCGGCCGCACCATCGCCTACTCGGGCGACAACGCCTACCTCGACGTTTACGTCTTCACCGCCAAGGGCGCCTACCTTTACGACCCCGACAAGAACCTGCTTAAGCAGGTGGCCAAGGGCGAGCTTCGCGACAAGGTGACGGTCGAGTTCATCAAGACCTCCCCCGCCCTCGTTCTCTTCGCGCTCGACACGGCCAAGCTGCCCTCCTTCGCCAAGGGAGGCTTTGGCGACGCCCTGGGCACCGGCACCGCCGGCGCCGCGGCCGAAAGTGCGAGCCTCGCGGCCTCTGGCCTCAAGCTGAGCACCATCATCATGTACAATATCAACGCCAAGACCATCTCCTCGATCGGCGTTTTCTCGGCTACCGAGAAGCCCATCTCCTTTATCCAGATGGGCTACGCCCAGTAGTTCTTGGCGACTTTTCAGCTTGTTCCGGCGAAGTAATCAAGTTGATTTGCCGGAATTTTCAACTTGTAAATTCTGAATTTGCAAGTTGAAAATTCGGCAAAAACAACTTATGAGTTTGGAATTTTTAAGTTGAAAAATCTGGATTTGCAGCTAAAGAGTTTTGCCGCTGTTTTTCATAAGGGCTGTCCAGAAGGCAATTCTTGGGCAGCCCTTATCGAGCCGAAGCCGATCGAGTACTACTGAGCCCCGCGTTCCTCCATAATACAGTTCCTGCAGACGTAGACTGCGCCGATCGCCCCCGCATCGGTCGAATGCGCAGCCGTCATGAAGGCGACGTTCCTGCCACTTATTGAAAACGCGGTTCGCCGTGCCTCTTCTTCCAACGGCTTCAAGAGAAAATCGCCGAGCATGGATAGCCCACCCCCGATTACCACCGCTTCGGGATTGAAGAGCGTGACTATATTCCCCACACCCACCCCGATAAAATGCACTAGCTGTTCGAAGGCTTCCGCCGCTGCCGGGTCTCCTTCCTCGCAGAGCCTCTGCAGCTCCTCGGCCTCAATCGAAAACTTATCCTTCAGGACCTTGCCTGAAGCGATCTTGTATAAGCTGCCCAGCCCGGGAAAGACAATGTGGCTTAGCTCGCCGGCAACCCCATCCGCGCCTTTGTACAGTTCTCCATTGATGATGATACCGCAACCGATGCCCGTGCCTAGGCATACGTAGACGAAGTCCTTAAGGCTGCTGCCTGCCCCATCCCTCGCCTCAGCAAGGGCCGCTGCGTGTGCATCATTATCGATTCCCACCGGCACGCCATACTTCTCTTCGAACAGGCGCCGCATATCGAGGCCGTTTAACTCGGGAATATTCGGGCATTCGATGACCATTCCCGTCCTCTTGTCTATGAGACCGGGAACCACGAGCCCTATTCCGCTCAGTGATGAGCTTGTCAGCTCCTGTCGCGAGAGAAGAAGATCGATAGAGGATTCGATCCTTCCGAGGACAGTCGGAGAGCCCTCGTCGCCCCGAGTCGGGATTTTTACCCGATCGGCAATCGAGATATCTCCATCGTACGACGCGAGGATCGCAAGTATTTTCGATCCGCCGACATCGACTCCTATATTATATTCCATCAGCATTGCTCCAGAGGCTATCCGCGACGCTGCGCGAAGGCGGGGAGGAAGGCTTGATGCGCTTGCAGCATCTCATCGAACACTTCCTTTACGACCCTGTCCGATCCGGACAGGGGATTCATCGCGAGCGCGAGCAAACCCGAATCATAATCGCCTGTGACGGCGGCATGCGCGGCTAAGCGCTCGAACGATTTGATCTGCTGCACGATCCCCTTTACGGGGATGGGAAGTTCTCCTATTGAGAGAGGAACAGGCCCCTCCGAGGTGATGACACAGCTCACTTCGACGGCCGATTCATACGGCAGATCGGCGATGGCGCCACGGTTCTTCGTGTTCACAGTCTGGATGTCGCGGCGATCATTGTAGATCGAATCGATGAGGTCGCAGGCGGCGGTGCTGTAGTACGCCCCGCCGCGTTTCTCGAGCTGGCGTGGTTTGACCGCAAGCGCCGGATCGGCATATTGCTCGAACAACTCTTCCTCAAGCGTTTTGACGATCTCGGCCCGAGTCTCGCCGCGACGGTATTCTTCGAGAAGCTCGGCGAGCATCTCGTCGCTCTTTACGTAATACCTAAGGTAAGGACAGGGCACCACGCCCAACGCGCGGATAAAGTCCGGGGACCATTTGATCGGGGGGATATTGTTCATAGAGATAGCGTCCCCGGATTCCACCATGACTCGCACGACTTCTTCGCTGACGTCCTTACCGTCGACATAGGTCCTCAGACCGAAGACCATGTGATTCACGCCGGCCTGATCCATCCTGAGCCGAGAGGCCTCCACGCCGAGGGCCTTCGCGATCGCCATCTTCATCCCTACCGGCACGTTGCACAGGCCTACCATTCTCTTGTGGGTGGAGTAGCGGAGCATGGCCTCGGTGACCATGCCGGAGGGATTCGAGAAGTTGATGAGCCAAGCCTCGGGGCATAGCGATTCCATTTCCTTGGCGATATCCAGGATGACCGGAATAGTCCTGAGCCCGAAGAAGAGCCCGCCGGCTCCGTTCGTCTCCTGACCGATCAGGCCCTTTGACAGCGGTATTCGCTCGTCAAGAATGCGGCCCTCGAGTCCGCCGACGCGAATTTGCGCTGTCACGAAATCCGCCCCCTCGAGTGCTTTCTTCCTGTCGAGGGTCTCGTGAATCCGTATTTCGGCCCCCGCCTTGTTGATCATGCGTCGGGCAAGATCGGCGATTATCTCGAGCTTCTTCCTCCCTTCCTCGATATCCACGAGCCACAAATCCCCGATCGGCAGGGAACCCCGGCGCGCAATCAGGCCCTCTATCAATTCCGGCGTGTAGCTCGATCCGGCGCCGATCGTGACCATCTTCAACGGTTTCTTCTCCATTAAGCACTCCTTGGTTCGCGTGGGGCGCGACCTTATCCTTTGACGCCGCCTTCGGTCAGGCCGGCGACGATGTATTTCTGCCCAAAGCCGAATATCACTATCGTTGGAACGAGGGCGACTACGATGCCCGCGCTCATGACATCCCAGGATACGCCCGCCTTCGAGATAAACGAGTTGAGCGCGACAGGCACAGTCATCTTCCCCTCGCTCGAGAGGAGGACAACGGCAAGGAAAAGCTCATTCCATATGTTCACGAAGGCGAAGCTGAAGATGGCGAAGACGCCCGGAAGGCTGACCGGAAGTATCACTTTGAAGAGAGCCCCGAGCGGCCCGCATCCGTCGATCATGGCCGCCTCCTCCAGGGATACAGGGATCCTATCGAAGAAACTCCTGGCCATGATGGTGCCAAAGGCTATTGTCGAGGCGCCATAGACCCAGACGAGGGCGCCAAGGCTATTCGTGAGTCTCAGCTTCGCGAGCGTGAGGTACAGAGGGGTCATGAGGATGAATCCGGGGATCATCTGCGTGAAATAGAGGAAAAGGAGACTGGCCCTCCGCCGGGTCGGAGAGTGCACTCGCGAGAGCGCGAAGCCGGAAAGGATGCAGACGACGAGCCCTCCGATCGAGGCGGCGAGAGTGACGACAAGGGAATTGCGGAAGTACAGCCAGAAATGCGCGAAGCCAAAGAGCTTCTGGTAGCCGCCGAGGCTCGGCGCCGTGGGCCAATAGAGGAGGGGAAACGTGTAGATCTCCTTAGGCCCCTTGAGGGAAGTCGCGATTATCCAGTACAGGGGGAAGATGGCGGCAATGACGAAGGCCGTGAGCGCGAGAACGCGAGCCCAGCCGCCGATGATATCGTTTATTCTTCGCCTGGTGTTCATAGCGCGATCTCCTGGCGCTCGCTCCACTTGAGATAGAAGAAAGCCAAGGTGAAGAGGATCACCATGATGACGACGCCCAGCGCCGAGCCTTGTCCGTAGTCGTAGTTCTTCAAAATTTTGTTGATCATTTCGGTCGCGAGGATATTCGTCGCGTTGGCGGGGCCCCCGCCCGTCATGCCGTAGATGATGTCGGGGAAGTTCATTATCCACATGACGCGGAGAAGAACCGTACTCGTGATCGTCGGACGGATACAGGGTATCGTCACATTGAAGAGCTGGCGGAACCATCCCGCGCCATCGAGCGCGGCGGACTCGTAGAGCTCGGCTGGAACAGACTGGAGAGCCGCGAGGAGCATGATGGCGAAGAATGGTATCCCATACCAGACGTTGGCCACGATGACGGAGCACATCGCGAAATGCGGATCGGAGAGGAACCCGATCGGAGCGGAAATGAGGCCTGATCGCAGCAGAACGTCGTTCACGACGCCGAACTGACCGTTGAACATCCAGGCCCAGACGAGTCCGATCGCAAAGCCCGATAGCGCCCAGGGATAGAAGACGAGGCCCGTGAAAATGCCGCGTCCGCGGAAGGGCCGCCTAAGAAGAAGCGCGAGACAGAAGCCGAGAACGAACTGGAGGACGAGCGAGAGGAGCACCCACGCGAGGGAATTCAGGAGTATCCGCGCGAAACTGATATTCGCATCGAAGACGATGGCCTTGAAGTTATCCAGCCCATTCCAGTGCGTCGCCGAAAGATCGAGAAGCGAATAATGTTGGAAGGCGATACCGATTCCCCTGAGCAGGGGATAGTAGATGAAAACAATAAGAAGCAATCCGGCTGGAATCATCAGCCATCCGAGACGCATCGAGGATGCACGCACTATCGTTGGCTCCCTTGGGGAATGGAACTATCGAAGGGCGACCGTCGAGGCCGCCCTTCTCGTGCGATCCCGTCCGTGGACGGGATCGATCATGGGTGATGCGCTACTTCCAATACTCCGCCCATTTCTTGGTCGCTTCTTCGGGCTTCATCAAGCCCAGGAGGACTGACTGCATGTCCTGCTCCTGGACCTGCCCCCATCCGGGGAATTTCTCCGAGCTGAAGGGATACTTGACGAACACGAAGCGGTTTGGACTGTTCATCTCTGTGGCCCAAGCCTTATAGGCCCCTGTTGAGAAGAAGGAATCCTTCTCGAATGTAGTCGTATGGATCGGGAGAGTGCCGTACTCTTCGCAGAAGGCGGCATTGTTTTCCGCCGAAGACATGTAGGCGATGAAGTTCCAGGCGGCCTGCTTGTTCTTCGAGTAAGAGGTCACGCCGTAGCCTGCGTAGCCGTAGTCGAGATAGGTCTTCCCCGATTTGCCGGCAGGGATCGGAATGACCGAGTATTTGTCCCGACCAAGCTGCTTATCGAGGAGAGGCACAGTATCGGGGTCCTGGACCAAGAAGGGTGTGATGCCGGAGACGAAGGCGTTGATCTGCTCATTGAATCCCCAGTTGATGCCATCCTTAGGAACGGCGGTCTTGTAGAGATCGACGTAACTTTTAAACGCCTCGAGGAATTGAGGGCTTTCGTAGATCGACTTGCCATCCTTAGTCATGTAGATGTTTTCGGGATCGATATTGGGTATGTTGGCGGCTATCAGTATATCCGTGGTCTTGTAGGCGTTGCCCTTGCCTCGGAGCGTAAAGCCGAACTGGTTCTTGGACGCATCCGTGATTTTTTTGCAGATGGCGTAAAGGTCGTCGATGGTTTTCGGCATGACCTTGATCCCGTACTTCGCGAGGATATCGGTGCGGACGAAGAGCGCCTTGATGTAGAAGAACTGTGGCACGAAATAGGGCTTTCCGTCGACGACGCGGGAGGCCGCGTTCGTAACGGACAGGAAGGTCTTCGATCCGGGCCATCCGGCGAGATAGTTCTCGAGGTTCTCGAGCCTGCCGTTCGTCACGTGCTGCTTGATCGTCATGTCCCGCACCTCGACGATATCGAGAGGCTCCTCGGCCGTGAGCATGAGCGTGAGTTTGTTGTCGGCCTGCTCGTAGGGAGGAGAGATGAGGTTGATCTTCACGCCGGGATTCGCGGCTTCATAGGCGCTGATCATCTTCTGAAGGACCTCGGTCCGCGCGGGACTGGTCATCACCTCGAGGAAATTGAGCTCGACCTTCTTCGCCTGGCCGAATACTGGTCCGGCCACGATGAGAACGAGGGCGAGAGCGCACAGCGTAGGCGCCCGGAATGAACGCTTCATGGATACCTTCCTTGTACGAAGTTTGCTTTATGTTTGCGCAAACATAATGGGTATAGCACGACAAATTGAACTGTCAAGAGGGAAAATGAAATTTCGCGTAGAAGTGTCCTGCGGGGTATGGACCCGCCTGCGAATCAATCGACGGGACGACAACAGGACGAACGGACGACGAGCTCGGGCTCCAAGATTATCTTACGGAATTCGCCCTTCCCCTCGATTGTGTCTAGGATCAGCTCCGCGACTTTGTCGCCAACGGCGCCGATATTCTGGCGCACTGTCGTCAGGGCGGGGACAGTAAAGGAAGCGTATTTGATATCATCATAACCCGTGATGGATACATCGTCGGGAATCCTGACGCCGAGCTCCTCCGCGGCCTTGATGGCGCCGATAGCCATCTGATCGTTCGAGAAAAAAATGGCCGTCGGCCTCTCCTTCTGTTCGATGAGGTACCGGAAGGCGGCATGTCCGCTCTCGAGTGACCAATCGCCGAAGAAGACGAGCCTTTTGTCGAAGGGAAGGCCTTTCGCCTTCAATTCTCTTCGGTAGCGGCGATAGCGATCCATGGAATTCATCTCGCCTATATCGCCGCTCACAAATCCGATCCTGCGGTGCCCAAGATCGAACAGATAGCGGAGGATAAGAGAGGTTCCCTTCGCGTTGTCGGAATCGACGTACGAAAACTCTTTCCCCGCGCTCCGCCCATGGACCACAACGAAGGGCATGTGGTCGTCAGCGAGCATTTTTATTTCTTCTTCGCCAATCCTCGGAGCAAAGAGAATGAGCCCGTCGACCTTGCCTTCCCTGAACATGGCAGTGAGCTCCCTGGATTCCGATCCCTTCGTCATGGAGCCTAAGAAGAGATTATAGCCTTTCGGTTTTAATCGGCTTTCGACCTCAAAACAGAGCTCCATGCAGAACGGGGCCACGAAAAAATAATCTTTTCGCGGGAATATGATACCTACATTCCTCGACTTGTTACTGTTTAGGGCTCGTGCGGCGGCGTTTGGATAGTAGGAAAGTTCCTTGATCGCCTTGAGTACACGCTCGCGCGTCGCTTTTGTGACATTCGGATTGTTGTTAATGACCCTTGAGACCGTCATGAACGAGACTTTCGCCAGTTTCGCGACATCCTGCTGTGAGGGCATACGATCCTTCTCCGCGCTCGCATACTATCAAGACACGGCCACGAATGATAGAGGAGCTTCCGGGAGCATTAGCCGGCACCAGCAGTCATGGCTTTCTAGACCTTGAGCCTCTTCCATCGCCCGTTGCGCACGCGCAGGCTGTACATCGCGGCGCGCACTACGAAGTCCATCGCCGTGCCCACCATCACGCCGTAGATGCCCATGCCCGCGACGCGAACGAGTATCAGCGAGACCATGATGCGGAAGACCCAGAGTCCGACGAAGGCCGTGACGGTGACGTACATCACGTCGCCCGCCCCCCGGAGGACCGCTGCGCTCACGTTCATGACGCCGAGGAACGGGTCGATGCAAGAAAATATCGAGATTATCACCGCGCTAAGGGCAATGACCTCTGGATCGGTCGTGAAGATCGAGGCGAGGGGACGGGAGAAGGCGAAGCTGCATGCGGCGATAGCCGTGATGACCGCTACGCCAATGATGTTCGCCTCCAGGGCGTAGATCCCGGCAGCCTTCAGATCCCTTCTCCCAAGGCTCTGCCCGATCATCGCCGTGGTCGCTATCGCGAAGCCCATGATCGGCATGAAGGCGAAAGAGTTGACGTTGACGCTCACCTGCCAGGCCGCCGCATCGGCCACGCCGATGCCGATGATGATGATCTGCAACATCAGGAAGCCGCCCTGCATGATGAACTGTTCGAGGAAGGCGGGGGCGCCCACACTGAATATGCGCGCGATCAACGCCGGTCGCAGGTCGAAGTCGTCTCCGCGGCCGAGCCGCATGGGCCCCGGCTTGAGAAAGGCGACCGCGACCCGCGTCGACCCGCCGGCGATGCGCGATAGGAGCACCGCGGTCGCGGATCCCGCCACTCCGAAGCGGGGCACGAGGATCGACTGAAGGACGAGGTTGAGCGCGTTGACGCCCAGAGTCACGAGCATGGGCGTCTTCATGTCGCCCGATCCCCGCGTCGCGCCCGCCGTTATGAGGTCCACCACGAGGAAGGGCGTCCCGATCATTACGATCCTATAATACGAGAACCCGATGTCGAGCACGGCGCGGTCGGTGCCCGCGAAGAAGAGCCCGAGTATGGGCAGGGCGAAGACGAGCGCGGGGATGGCGACCAGTATCCCGGCGGTCGCGCCGACGTAGAGCGACTGGACCATCGCCCGCTTCGCCTCGCGCACGTCGCCCTCTCCCGTGACTCGCGCGATGACCACCGTCGAGCCAGTGGAAAGTCCCTCGAAGATGGTCTGGATGAAGGTCACGATCATGTTCACCAAGCCGACGGCCGCCAGCTCCCTGGTGCCGATACGGCCGACGAAAGCCGTGGACACTATCCCCACGGTCATGACGAGGACCTGCTCCACGATGGCGGGCCAGGCGACGCCCATGATTTGTCTGTAGACTTGCGCCCTCGAATAGTCCCGTTTCATCATTACCTGCAATCAGGATATCGGCGATCAAGGCATTGGTCAACGAGCGGCCTCATCGATCTTGACGATCGTCAATGACGGGTGCCGCCGCGTGGCGCGATACTCCTCTCATGAACACACTAAAGAACAAGGGTAGGATCGCCGGAGCGCTCTACCTCTCCATTGCTATTTTGAGCGGCGGCGGATACTTCCTGAAGACCAGGATCGTCGACCTCTCGGACGTCTCCGGGACGCTGGCCCGCCTACTTGGGGACAGGGGCGGCGTGCTGGGAAGCGTGGCCGCCAATCTAGCGGGACAGACGGTCTTTTTGTTTCTGGGCCTCGCGCTTTTCGACCTCTTCGCGGCCTTCGATCGGAAAACTGCGAGGATGCTGCTCGCGATCATCCTCGTGTCCATTCCGATTTCGATGCTTGTCCAGCTTGGCACGGTCGGCGCGCTCTTACTCGCGGAAGCGGGACAGCCGGCTGCCGCCGTAATGCTATGCATCAGGCTTTCCGAGTACGGCGACCTCATAAGCTTCATCTTCTGGGGGCTCTGGCTATTTCCGCTGGGCTACCTGATCTGGAAGTCGCGGTATCTGCCCAGGCTGATCGGACTCGCGTTGATGGTGGGTTGCTTCGGCTACCTGATCAAGGCCCTCGGGGGGTTCTTCTGGCCCGATCGCCAGGACATCGCGGCGGCGGTCCTCGTCGTAACCAACATAGGCGAGATCTCATGTGCGCTCTGGATGCTGATCCTCGGAGCGAGGGAGGGAACCGAGGCTTCAAAGCAAGCTTGACCGATCAAGAGATCCGCTTCCTGATCCTGCTCAGGGATTCGGGCGTAACGCCTATGTAACTCGCGAGCTGATATTGCGGGACTCGCTCGAGGAGTTCGGGCCGCTTCTCAAGGAGGCTTCGGTACCGCGCTTCGGGGCTGAGGGCCTTAAAGCTCGCGAAGTCCGCCTGCGTCTTCGCGAAGTCCCGCTCCATCATCGTCCGCGTGATGGAGACTAGCTTCGGATATTTCGCGAACATCGCGGGCAGGCCATTCAAGACGCCGACCAGGATCTCGGAATCCTCGATGCAGGCAAGGCTGTATTCGGAAGGCTTTCTTTCGGCCTGGCTCCCGAATATCAGGACGGCCTCCTCCTCCATGAAAAACTCGATCGAGGTCTCCTCTCCGTCCTCGGTTAGCGAGAATTGCCTGACGCAGCCTTTTAGGACGAAATAGCAGCTGACCGGAACATCGCCTTGACGCAAGAGGACCGCGCCCTTCCGGAATTCGCGGACCGGCAGTTCTTCCGCGAGCCGTCGGCGTTCCGCGTCGTCCAGATCGGGCATCTTGGCCAGGAAGCGCAGCAAAACATCCTGTGTCGACTTTGTCGTCATCGCTGGTACCTAATAGATTATACTCAAAATTGAAAACGGATTATCCTAGGGGACATCGTGGGATATTCCGATTCACTTCTTCTTGAGCAGCGCGGCAAAAGGATTGTAGGTCGTGGAATCGTCCGAAGCGTCCAAGTACTTAGCCGCAGTCTCGTCTTCCTCGACCGTCGTCGCCGGTTTCAGGGAAATCCTTTTGTTGGACTGGTCCACGCCGAGAATTTCCACCGATACGCTCTGGCCAAGCTTTATGGCGGGTTCGCGACTCGCGCCATAGCTGTTGGCCTTGCTGATTTCAGAGCTGTGCATGAGACCGTCGATGCCGGGTTCCAGGGAGACGAAGGCCCCGAAATCGGCCAGGCGGACGACCTTGCCTGTATGCTTTGAGCCCTCCGGATATTTCCCCTTGGCCGTTTCCCAGGGATCGGCGAGGAGGCTCTTCATGCTGAGGCTGATGCGCTCATTCCTCCAGTCGATCTGCAGAATGGAAGCCTGTATTTCCTGGCCGACCGATAGAACGGCCCGGATGTCCTCAACCCGGGTCAGGCTGATCTCGGAGACGGGCAGCAGGGCCTGGATGCCGCCTAGGTCGACAAAGGCGCCAAAAGACTGGATGGATGCGATGGTGCCCGTTACGACCATGCCCTCGTGGAGGGTTTTCTTCAGCTCCTCGAGAGCCTCCGCTCGGGCTTCCTCGTAGATCACCCGGTTCGAGACGAGGATTGACCGGCCATTATCCTTGTATTCCTGGATCTTGAAGGACAAGTGCTTGCCGATATATTCCGCGGGATTGTCGGAACGTCTTTCGCCCATCTTGGAGTAGGGACAAAAGGCGCGGAACTCCCCGATCCTGATTTCGTAACCGCCCTTGATTTCCTTCTCGACCAGGCCTTCCACCGGAATCTTCTCACGATAGGCCTCTTCCAGCATCTCAGGCCCGGCCGTGTCCCCACTGATCTTGGTGGTAAAATGCATCTCCCCGTTTTCGGCATTGAGGAAGAAGACCCGGAGCTGGTCTCCTACCTTGACGGTGAGCTTCCCTTCCTTGTCGATCAGCTCATCCCGATCAAGGATCCCCTCGCTCTTTCCATTAAGCTGCAGGAAAACGCAGTCCTGGGAAATCGACACGACCTCGGTCTTCACCGCCTGGCCGGGCTTGAAGTGTCCCATTCCGGCAAAACTCTGTTCGTACATCTTTTCAAGATCGTCGGCCTTCGAGTCTGGATGGAGCGGTTTCATATGTGTTCTCCCTGGGAAAGATAGAGTATAGCAGGAAACCTCGGTCAGTGAAAACAAGCGCTGAAGGGGCTCGGCTGGATCTCTATTGTTGCATGCGTCGTTCTCTGAATCGGCAATATTTGGGGAGGCTAATAGTCCATGCCGCCCATCACTCGCGCTGTGCGCTCGTGGCCCCGAGAGGAATTGATTGCATGGGCGCTTCGCGCGCCTCTTTGCTCGCTGCTCCCCTGCCTCTAGCCTCCTCTCCCTGGCGGCTGGAATGTGGAATACGACTACTTCACCTGCTTGCGCCTGGACTCCAGTGGCTTCCGGCGCCCCACTCGTCGTCGATGGTAAAGAGCGCATTACCTAATCAAGCATCCTGCCAAGGTCCATCGCTTTTGAACCATATTGCTTCATTTGACATTCAGGCTTGCACGTTCCTTCTACCGCAAAAGGAGCTTTGAACATAAGTCCCGCCCCTGCGAAGTACATTTGCGGAATTGCAGGACTTACCCCAGTTTCATCGAGCGCATAGCCGAGGAACTGGATTACCTCGTGAGCTGCGCAGCTCATGCTGAAACAGAATACGTTTTCCCTCGCCTCGTACTCTCTTTTTATCTCTGGCGCGCCATTGATGTAGTGAGGGTCATCGATCAATCCATCCCGCTCCAAGCCGACCTTGCTGTACTCGTATCCCCCGATACACTGCAGGCAAGGCCTACCTGGCGCTGCGAGGTGCATGCGCCACGAGATGTCCAGGGAGGGCTTATTTTCGTTGGGGAGACCTATGTGTATTCCTCCGTCGATTACGGGGATCAGATGGGAATAGGCGAGATGGTCCAATATGTATCTTGGTAGATGGCGATCTACGCAGGAGAAGACAAAATCGCAATCAAGGAGCGCTCGCAGCGCCCTGTTCTCCTGAAGTTTCGCCCTGATTTTTTTTATATGAAGAGGTCCCCCTGTAGCTGATCGCCGGATGCCGCGCTCAGCGATACTTACCTTTGGGCGATGGAAGGCCGCATCTAGACTGCATGCGCCAATCGTGCGATCGAGGTTTCTCTCTTCGAGCCTGTCGTCATCGATGAGGACGAAATTCCTCACACCCATGCGGGCGAGGCTTTCGGCTACTAGACTGCCGACGCTGCCGAGACCGACGATGCCAATCCGAAATGATTCGAGAAGCGCTTGTCTCTCTTCACCCCAGACCGACAGTGTGGCGATGCGATTGCTCGGTTTTCTGAGGGCGATTGCCGCGTGCGGCCGTCGGGAGCACCTAAATCGCTCGCCGATAACCCGTATCCGATCGATGTCGCGTTTAGTAGCCTTATTTCTGGGCCCAATCTCCCATAGCCGCCCCGATAGAAAGCCGTCGCCAGCGATCGTCATGCCCAAGAGCGGAAGCTTTCGCGCCGCATTCACTACTGGAGCAAGATACTCGCTTTCTGTTCGCTCATCGTCCCTGCTCAAGCCTTGCCAGCCTGGGCTGAAGTGATTGTGGATGATCCCGACCCCTGTCCCGGTTGGCGCTTCGGCGAGCACTCGCCCCAGGTAGCTATCGGTGAAAGATACGTTGCCGCTCTCGATGATTTCATTCGGTAACGGTACGAGAATTATCGGGTCGATTATCGCCGTGTAACGATCGTCGCCAATACTCGGCCGCCAATAAAAGAGCCTGACCTGCTCCTGATGTTCGCGATTTCCAAGATCCTCGAAGACTCTATAGGCGTCGCCACTGAGGGCGACGCCCAATTCCTTGGGCGTCGTCGATCTTCTCATAGCATTGCCTGTGTAAGGGCGGTTAGGATCCAGGCCCAGACCTCGTCCGCCGAGAGGGGCGGTTTAGGCCATTGCCTGCTCCAATACTGCCATTCCGGTGTAATCCGTCCGGCCTGCGTCCCATTCGTGCTAACTGCGGCCAAGGCTGGCTTGGTATGGAATGCCGGGTGAGGCATGAAGGGGATGCTCTCATTGCACTGTAGGGCAATATCGCAGATCTTGCCCGCGAATACTCCAGCCGGAATGGTAACGTCGTGGACGACGAGGTTGTCTCCGTTGTTTCCTTTAAGGTAGTCGACCCGAAACCCGAGTTTCTCGGAGAAGAAGGATTCGATGTCCTTCATGCCGCTTATCTCTGACACTGGGTTCGTCTTCCGCAAGGCGAGGAACCGTTCGCCGTCGTGAATTTGGACCATGCTCTCTGGCGGCAGCGCCTGGCTCGGATTCGCTTCTTGCACGAGGGTATAGTCCGCACTTGTGAATCCGGCGATGCGAAGAATTGCCTCCGCGCTGAGTTCATGTTCAGGGGTCTTGTGCTCGATGTTGTTGACGAAGAAGCGGATCGGAAGGCCATGATCGTGACCATGCTCGGCTTCATGCCCATGGTCTTGTTCGTGTTCTTGCGCAATCATACGTATCTCCACATGCGAGGGTACGGTCCGCTACGGAACCGTTTGAGGAAGTCGCAGAGCGCTCGGGAATGCCTCCTAATCAATCCGTAAGCGCGTGGAGCCGTTGACGCAGTATTCGAGTCATAGTACTTTGTTCTCACTATCTGACTGTCGGCGGCTCTTGGCCATGTGCCAGGGAGATCTGGCGGTCATCCAGCGGGCTTCGGAGCTGCAACTCTGAAGCCCGTTACTTTATATCCGTAAAGTTAGTTCCATCCCCAAAATACCGAAAATCAGGCATAATCGTCAAGACTATTGTTTATTAAAATTGACAAAATGAAATTGATACGGTATTTTGTAAATATCGATAGGGGGATAGATGATCGGAGATAGGATCAAGCGAAAGCGGCAAGCTTCCGGGCTGTCGTTGCAGGATCTCGCCGATCGGCTCGAGGCTCTTGGCATCAAGCTCAGCCGGGCTGCCTTGTCCAACTACGAAACGAATAAGGCCTCGCCGAACGCGAAGACGCTGTGGGGAATCGCCAAGATTCTTGGCACTACCTTGGACTATTTTGTCGCTGAAGGCGAGGCGGAGATCGTTCTCCAGGGGTTTCGAAAGAAAGCGAGCCTTTCCCAGACCAAGGTCGAGCAGATCAAGGCTTACATCTACGATGAAATCGAGAAGAGGATCGAGCTCGACGCGATCCTCGGGGAAGACGAGCTTAAGGGTTTCCCGGTTCAGAGAACTGTCTCTACGCTCGACGAAGCGGAAGAGATAGCTGTCGCGCAACGCGCCGAATGGACCCTCGGCGATGAGCCGATAGCGAGCGTTACCGCCCTCCTGGAATCCAAGGGCTGGTATGTCCTTCCCATCCCCAATGAGCAGAGTTTCGACGGCATGGCCGGCTACATTCAATCTTCGCACCGGCCTTTCGCCGTCTCTCGGGGAGGAATCGCCGTCGATCGCATCAGGCTCAATCTCCTCCATGAGGCGGGGCACGCATTCGTCGCGGCTCAGGACGAGAAGACCAGCGAGAAGGCGGCCTTCCGCTTTGCCGCGTCCTTCCTCTATCCGAGGGATCGCGTGTGGGAAGAAATAGGGCGAAAGCGGACTTCGATAGACGTCGAGGAGCTCCTCGTCGCCAAGGCTCGCTATGGGCTTAGTATGCAGGCTATAGCCTACCGGCTTAAGGACCTGTGCGTGATCAGCGAGTCGTATTTCGTCCTCTTGTTCCGCTACTTCAACGGCATGGGTTTCCGGACGGAAGAACCGGGGTCCAAGGAGCTCAAGTTCGACGAGACCCCAACAGCCTTCAAGCGCAAGGCCTACCGCGCCTTGTCGGAAGGGCTCATCTCCGCGGACGATGCCGAGCGTTTTTTGCCGGACTTCCGCGCAGGCTCGGATTCTCCGGCGCGCCTCTCCGCGGTTGAGATAAAGCGCCTGCTCTCGCTTCCGGAGGAGGAGCGCAACAAGGTGCTCGAAGCCGCGGCCCAGGCTGCACGCGAAGCTTACGCGGACCCCGATGTAAATATCTCAGGATTGGCTGATGACATCATCGAGTATTCCTAAGCGGGGAGAGGTCTGGATAGTCGACCTCGACCCGACTCGGGGTGCGGAGATTCAGAAGCAGCGGACAGCCGTCGTCATGAGTAGCGACGGCCTGGCCAAGTTGCCCATCCACATCATCGTGCCCATCACTGGATGGCAGCCAGGCTTTGCGTCATCGGCATGGTTCTACAAGCTCGTCCCAACGAATAAAAACGGCCTTAGTAAAGAGTCAGGCGCCGACGCCTTTCAGCTGCGCTCGGTCGCCCGCGAGCGCTTCATAAAGAAACTCGGAGCCCTCGACGCGGAGCAGCTCGACGAGATCGCTTATCGCGTGGCGCTCTGCATCGGGCTTAAGCCGTTCTAGTTCACCTGCGTTACGAACGATCGCTATCGCAAATTTCCACCCACCCGATCAACTTTGTTGAGTAGCTGACATTCTCATGGGCGCGGCTGCGCAGAGCCAGCTCGCGGAATAATGATGGCTCGACATGGTCTTTCAAGAAACATTCTCGCTCGACGAGTACGCTGGATCGAAGTGCGGGGGGAGAAGCGAGGACTTCTTCTAGCTTCTTCTCGAGATGGGGCAATCGCAGACCATTCAGGCTGAGGGCGATCGGAACGATAAGCGTCTTTCGCTCCCCCTCGGCGGCCGTCGTCTCAACTTGCCACATGCTCAAGATCGAGCTCTCTTGGCCTTTGATCTGTACGGATAATCCGATCCGCTCAGGTGGAGCATCGGTCCAGGCTGCGAGTTCCTTCGCGATGCGCGGGTGATCGATTCCGAACAATGAGAGAGTATCAGACGCGGCAGCTCTGTCTCGATTTGACGTATATTGTTCGATGGAGCCGCCCTCTCGGTCGAACAGCTGCCACGTTTCCGGGCTTGTCTGAATTAGTTTTTGTCCTTGGCGCTCGAGGGCCCGTGCATAGAATCGCGCGATGCGCTCTACTCCGTGGGAGATGTCGGAGAAAGGCTGGTATTCGTCCAGGCTGAAGCCTTGGAGATCCTGGAACAGGTTAAAGACAACTTCTCGAGCTTCCTTCGCATTGGCGAGGGCCGTTTCTAGCTCGATCTTCGTTCGCTTGAGCTCGGGATCGGAAAGAGCCTCCTGGTAGAGCTTGTCGTAGTTGAGTCGCTCCGAGAGCTGGCCAAGGATCTGGGATCGCATATCCTCGGCTACATTGCCTTTCGCATCCACCTTCCCGAGGGTGGCGGCTATCGCCTCGAGTTTTTCTTCGAGAAGGAGGAATATGCGTCCCTCGATCGTATCCGAGAGGACTAGGTTGTAGACCTGCGCCGTCTGCTCCTGTTTGTAGCGGTGGATACGACCTATGCGCTGCTCGACGTCCATCGGATTCCATGGCAGATCGAAATTGAAGAGGATGTGGGCGAACTGCAGGTTGATGCCCTCGCGGCCAGCTGCCGTGCATACTAGTACGCGAGGGCCGTCCTCCCGACGGAAGCGCCGCTCGGCGGCAAGCTTGGAACTCTGGTCCCCGCCCCGCAGAACAACAACGCCCTGCCCGGGATATACGGTTTCAATCTCCCGCTCGATCAGGTCCACTGTGCCCAGGTAGGTGGCGAAGATGACGATTTTTTCTCTGGGATTTTGCCTCCAGAGGACGCCCAGTCCTTCGAGGAGTTTTTCAGCTTTCGTTTCCCGGCGCGAAGGGAAGCTCGCCAGGACGTCCTTTATCCGCAGCCGCTCTTCCGGCAGCTGGATGTTAACGATGTCTGCAGCCGCGTCTTCCGCGCGGGACGAGGCGTACTCGGAACCGTAGGGATCGGAGGCCATCTCCAGCTCTTCTTCATCCATTTTCTTTACGAGACGGTATCGCAGGTCCGCGATGAGGTGGTCGACTTCGCTCTCCCCCACGCTGTTGCTGGCGATTTTATATTCGGCGTGCACGAGATCGCGAAGCTCTGCCAGCAGCCGTTCCCGGCCTTCGATATCCAGGTCCATATCCCGGAGCAGCGCTTCGTGCAGGGTGAGCATGATGAGGCGTCGACGCAGTGTTCGCCCGACGGCGGAAAAGCTCGAGGCGGCGATTTTCTGGAATATGGCCATCAGGAACCCCAGGCCATTGCCCTTGTTGCCCTGACGCCTGGCTAGATCGAAGCCTTCCTCGAGATAGGCGCGGAGCTTGTCGTAGAAGCCCTTCTCTTCCTCGTTCATCAGGAAGGACTCGGTATGCACCCACCTTCTGGCGAACAATGGGGAACCATCGGGACGGCAGGCATCGGCCTTGGTTCGCCTGAATACTACCGTATTGAGGCGGTGGCGATTCTCCAGCATGTCCTCGGGGTCCGCGAAGAGAGTGGGATCGAGGAGCTGTATGAGCATCCAGAACTGGAAATGATTCCCCTGGTGCGGCGTGGCCGACAGCAAGAAAAGATCGCGCGAATGACTTTTGAGGATTTCGGCGAGCTTATAGTTTTCGGTCTTGTGCACTTTGCCGCCGCTCTTGTATGCGGTCAGGTGGTGGGCCTCGTCGAAGACGACGAGGTCCCAGCGCGGCGCCTCCTGGAGTCGCTTGATTCGGGCGGGGCGCTTGAGCGTATCGATGCTCGCGATCAGACGGTCGTGCTTGGCGAAGGCATTGCTCTTGCGGTCGGTTATGTCGCCCTCCGAGCCGAATATCTCGAAATCGAGGTTGAATACCTCGTTGAGCTCCCGGTGCCAGTTGTTGACTAAACCCGCGGGCACTACCATGAGGGCGCGCTGCAATTCGCCCCGGCTCGCGAGTTCGCGAAGTATCAGGGCGGTCTCTATGGTCTTGCCTAAGCCCACCTCGTCGGCGATGAGGAACCTGCGTGGCGAGGCGCTCGCTATGCGGTGGGTCAGCACTACCTGATGCGGAAGCAGGTCTATTTTCGCCGCGGTGAGGGCGGCAGCGTTCTCCATGAGCGGAATCGCGTGGGCTTCGTAGGTCAGAAAGGTTGAACGAGCCTGCCCTTCTGTACCGGTCACGCCTGCGAGAATCTTGTGGGCGCGGGATTCTTCCGCCTCAATGGAAGAAAGGGGGACGCGCTTCTCGCCGCCCGCGAAGAAGACGCGGACATAGCCGTCGTGAGGTTCTTCGAGAAGTACGCCCGATCCGAAGTCTTTGTGGCTAACGCGGCTTGACTGCCCTATCACGAAATCCTCGGGTGATGCAGGCCGATCCAGGCGGGGCCGTCGGGATCCTGATTGCCAGCTAGAGGATCCATAATGCGAGCGATATCCGACTGGGCTCCACCTAAGAGCAACCTCCCAATTTCGAGGCTCTGATCCTTGAACGGTGGCGCACAGCGCCAATAGTACTGCTCGCTGGCGGGATTCATGGATATGCGCCGATTGCCTCCGGGAATCCAGAATACCAGGGCTCCCTCGCCGTCGTACTCGGCTTGGAACTTCCAGATGAAGGGGCGAAGGACTTCGTTGATCCAGACTTCAGCATCGATTGGGGTCATCAGGTCAAGGCAGACGTCGAGGCCGGCTACCGCCAGGGCCTTGCCGTCGTTGCTCGGCAACTCCTCTTTCCAGCTCCTGGATAACTGCAAGGCTGCGCGAAAGCTCAAGACCTGCGAAGGCAGGGAGAGGCGAGCGAAGGACGCTTCGTTCCAGAGAAAGTTGACGCCGCGCCGGGTCCATGTATCGGTGTCCATGGTTTTCATGCTTCGTCCTCTCCGAAGAGATCCATCTGGCCCTTCTGCGGGCGATTCGAGTCCACCCAGGTCTTAAGGATCGTATGGGCGCGGCTGGCCGCATTTTTTGCGACAGGATCTGTAAGATGCCTGCTCAAGTATTCGAGGAGGTTCTTGAGGGCTATGTGGGGCTTGAAGTTGCCGTTCCTGAGCGTGTCGCCGGCATTTATCCCGCTGCCTTCGACGCAGGCGCCGACGAGGAAAAGGGCTTGGTCGAGGTCGGCGCTCAGTTTGCTGCGCTTCTCTCCCCGCCAGGTCTGGGCATAGGCTAGAGGCTGCACGAAGCGGAAGATCTTGTCCTTCTCTTCGCACCAGCCGCGTTCTACGAACTCATCGGGCGCTATGCCCGAGCCTTTCAAGAATTTCTGAATCTGATCCCGTGCCACTTCAGTTACGCCGTCGAAGATACGCAGGAACTGCCGCGTCATCGGCTCTGCGTTGGCCGGCGGCGGGTCCTTGGACTTATTGCTATCCTCGTCGATGAGTTGGTTGATGCCGACGAGGGCTTCGCGGACATCGATGATCCTGTCCAGATCGACGTAGACCTTGCCGTAGTGACGGCTGTAGTACTCAAGGGCCTTGCCCCGCCTGATCACCTGCAGGTCGGCCAGAGGCAGACCCGCCTTGGCGTGGTTCTCGAGCATGGCCTGGAGGTTGCGCACGTCGGAGAGGACCTCGCGGCGCATGCGGCCCCAGCTCACCGGCGTGGGCTCGTCGGTTCGCTTGCGGCAGACGTGGATGATGTCGTACTCGATGGTCTGCGATCCGAAGGTCCCTGGTTTCGCCCCTTCGCCCTTGGTCTCGTCGCTTCGGATGGGATAGGTGGCCTCAAGGTAGAAGCCTGCATTGAAGAGGGATTCGAGGACTGCCACCCAGGGCGCATCCTCGCTGTGATGGAAGGTGAAGGCGAGGATGCCCGCGGGCTTGAGAATCCGATGCGCCTCGCGCCAGCATTGGGTGAGGAGGCGCTGGTAGAACCCGTCGGGATCTTCCGGCTCCCGCGCTCTGTTGGCCACTACCTCGAGTGATTTCGGCGTGAATTCTGAACCGAAGATAGTCGGGTATTTATCTTTCAAAACGAGCTGTAACCAGACATGAAAAAAATCGGACAGCTCGGAGTAATGCAGAAGACCGCCGAAAGGTGGATCGGTGATGACGAGGTCATAGCTCCCTGATGCTATTTGATTGAGATCCGTAGAAGATCCTTGGAATACTTCGGCATCCATCGTCGCGTCATGGGGATAAACCTTCTCGCCTTTTGCTCCGGTTTGCGATGCAAGGGCGGGATACGCTCGCTTGAGCATTTCAACGCTGATAGTATCCCAAGGATTTTCTGTCCAATCTCGACCCTCAATTATTCCTTCAATACAAGAGGACCAATTACCTCGACCAATATTTGCGTAAACGCTGTTCTCGATTACTGTTGCTTTGGGATGATAATTATTATTTGCGAACATAGGCTCAAGCTTATCTGCTCCAATGTTCCAAAGCGTGAAAAGGTTTTGGTTGCGCAGGTATTGTTGAAAGGCTCCGAGTATGTACTCTCTTGTTTCCCATGCATATCTACCGGCGGTAGTTATTGTTTTGAGTAATAGACTTTGAACTAGCAATTGCCGTGGATTGAACATGGTCCACCAGTGCGTATAGCCGTGGTTAGGGATCCCGCCGTTGTTCATCGAGGTCATAAACCCATAAGGCACTTCGCTCCTTGGCCAGTAGGGTTCGAGATCTGTTTCTTTTCTTTCGCTCCATTCAGCAAAAGCGGCGTCATATTGCCTCGCTATTGTCTTATCGAATGGCGAAAAGAATCGGCCATTGTAGGCATCGCTTCGTTCGGCAAGTTTTGGAGCGTATCCTTGTATGGCGTAGCCCGCCATGGCTCCGGTTTTACCCGTGGGCTTGATCGAGCCGAGCACATCTTGCACCGTCCCGCAGGCGCCGCAAGCGTAGTGCGATTTCTTCGGCACCGTTCCCTTCTCCGGCGCAAAGCGCAAGCCCGTCTCTGGATCCTCTACCTCGTCAGGCAGCTTGCCCCGAACCTCGAGGAGGCGGATGCTCTTCGCTCGCTCGGCATTCCACCGCGCCGTAGACTCCGCGTCATCCTGCGCCGAGCCGCCGTAGGGCCTGCCTTCTTCGTCCACTCCGGGGCTGCCCGCGAGCCACTGCGGATGCACGAGGAGGGAGAGCTCGATTTTCTTGCTCAGTCCCTTTCCTAAATAGGCGGGATTCACGGCGCACTCGCTTTTGCAGTGGGGGCACTTTACGCGGTTATCGGGCCCAAGCGTCGCATAGACCTTCTCTTCCGGCGCTACATAGAGCGGCGCATCGGGAGCCATGCGGGCTTCAGAATCCTCGAGGTCGAATTTTTTGCCGCACTGAGTGCAGGAGTAGTCCCAACTCTTGACCGTCAGGGTCTTAATCGCCATCACGGTGCTCGCCATGATGGGCGTGCAGTGTCCGCAGCCAGTGACCTGGCAGGGGCCGTGCTTGGCCCAGAAGGTGTAGATGATCTCAGGGCCCTCGTAGCTGTAGTCCTTGCGCGCTTCGCGGGGGATTGAGAGCGGATCGAAGTCAGGCCCCTCCACTCTGCCTGAGGGCTTGTGCGTCCACTTTCCCTTTTCGCCCTTGGGGCCATCGCAGCAGTAGTAGGGCATGATCTGCGGCTTTACTTCGGCTTCGATATCGGCGAGGAGGCGCTTTACTTCCTCGATGTCCACCTTGGCCAGTTCCTGCTTGACCACGAACCATGCTACAGGGTTGAAGCTGTTTTCGACGATCGTCGCAAGCTCGGATTGGAAAAGATTGTCGTCTATCTTTTGAGTTCTCGTCGTGTCGACCTGCAGCATGCTGCGCTCGCCGCCGGCCATATTGCCGACGGCGATGGAGCGAAGCCATAGACTGGCCATGATGTCGTCAAGGTGAGGCGTCACTGAAGCATGACGCGGCACCGCTTCCTGCACGGCGAGCATGTTCCGGAGTGCCCGCTCTCGCAGATCGCTGTGCCGCTGGTTGGCGATCGAATCCAGAAGCGCTCCGATGCCGGAAACCTCATCGTCGAGCCTAAAATCAGCCGCGGTGATGAGGGGCACGGACTCTCCCCTGCTCTTGAAAAGGCTGGCGAGGATGCGAATGAGATCCCTCGATTCCTGGGCATTGGTCGCAACGAGGACTTGGTCTTCTAGAAGCTGGAGCAGATGCGGTGCGAAGGGCCAGGCTTCCGCGAACAGGTCGCGAGCCTTCTGCCGCTCGGAAGGGTTTATCTCCATGAGGCGCAGATACTCGTCGACGTGGGGGCTTATCAACTCCTCGATTTGGCTCGGAGGCACCTGCATCCTGTTCTCGAACAAGCGATGCAGGAGCATTCGCCTTCGATCTTGCTGGACTCGCTCGGCGCTCCCGCCTGCTTTGAAATCGATGTGAACGGGGTTGTTCCGGTGTATCTGCTGATAGGCGTCGCTGGAACCGTCTCGCACCGAAACCACCAGGACCAAGAGGTCTGGCCTTTCGCTGGCTAACTCCGAAAGCATCTGGATGAAGTTGAACGCCCATTGGCGCCATGGATATTGCTTGGTGCTGGTTAGTCCATCATACCACGTCTGGAATTCGTCGAGCAGGAGCAGCACTGGCTGCGAGCTGAGCAGCTCTTCTATCAGGGATCGTGGAGGAATTTCAGTTTTGTTTTCGCCCATGCCCTCCCATTTGCCCCTGATATAGGTGCCTTTGGGGTGATTGGTGAACAACACATCCCAGAGGAATTTGTATTCCTGTTGGTGCATGCTCGTCCCGACCACCAGCATGCCGGTCCTAAGTCGAATCTGGCCAATCGCCGGCTCGCCAAGCTTGTCTGCCCATCCCTTGAGCCACGAGGAAGTTTCGTCCGGGCTGGTAGCGGCATGGTGAAGGGTCGCAAGGAGATGGGACTTGCCCGAACCCCGTTCGCCGATTACTACGATCGGCCTGCCTTGATCAGGGCCTATAGCCTCGATGCCCTTGAGAACGTCGTGGGTCGGATAGGTTATCTCGAGGAATTCGCTCGCGGCGACCTGTGTTGCGCCACTACCTTCTCGGTTGGCTAGCTCGATCGCGGTTCCCTTTAGCCGCTTTCCAAGAAATTCCTCACGCAACCTAAGGTTAAGCATTTTCGCTTCTCTTTCCGCCGCGGGCCTTGTGGAAATATGTATCGAGGGCAATGCGGCTATTAATGTTTTTTGCTCAAGGAACGGTCAGTAGACAAATCGGAAGTATAGACTAATAGCCGTTAAAAGCAAAGGCTAATAGTCCATTGAGCCAATGGTTTTCCCGGCGGACACTGCCACGGACAAAGGGGGAGGCCGGTGGCAGCGCAGACCAAGGCAAGGGAGATCCTCGCGGCTAACTTGAAGCGGCTCAGGAACGCCGCCGGCATTACTCAGGAGGTTCTCGCGGAGCGCGCCGGATGTTCCCCGACCATGATCGGCAACCTTGAGATTGGCAAACGATTTCCCTCAGCCGAACTGCTCGATAAAATCGCCCAGGCGTTCGACGTGCCGATCTTCGAACTATTTATGGAAGAATCACCCGCTATCCCCTGGACTCGGGCTAAGGCGGAGGTCCGTGAACGGCTTACAAAAGAGATAGGCCTTGCGATAGATACAGCCTTGAGCGATCAGGAAAAGTCGCGGAAGCGGTGATAAAGCGTCAAAATCGTCGGACGGGCATTGAATGTGCCTCCACCTCCACAAGTGAATCACGGGGCAGCGACGCGATAAACGATCCAGTCATGCAAACCCTTCTTGCGGAACTGCGGCGCAGGCTCGGCGAAGAGCTTAGAGAGCTGTGGCTTTATGGCTCGAGGACGACTCCGACTACGATGTGCTCGTTGTAGCCGAGGGTGATCTCGCGGCGCTAAAGGTCATAGTCCTGGACGCCGAGTGGACCTGCATGGAGGCTTACAACGCGCTCGTGTCCTGCCTCGTCTATACGCCTGAGACCTGGGAGCGCCGCAAGGAGACTCCCCTGGGCTGGAACATAGTCCGCGAAGGGCACAGGGCTGCGTGATGGACGAGCCGAAGCTGGACAGTTGCCGACGGATATATGGCGCCGATCTGGAAAAGCTCGAGGTGGCTCGCAGCCTCCAGGCCTCGGGCTTCTACAACGACTCTCTATCCCGCGCCTACTACGCCGCCTTCCACGCGGCGAGTCTCCTTCTTTTCGCTGGGCAGATACTAAACAAATACAAACATGGGTGGAATTGACCTGCTGTTCTTCGTCACTAAACAAGAGAGGCACCCTCTCGGGTGCCTCTCGATTGGACAGTGATATTTGGGAAGGCTAGTAGTCCATGCCGCCCATACCGCCCATTCCGCCGCCGCCGGGCATGGCGGGGGCCTTTTCCTTCTCGGGCAGGTCGGTGATGGCGCACTCGGTGGTGAGCAGGAGGGCCGCAACGGAGGCCGCGTTCTGCAATGCAGAGCGGGTGACCTTGGCCGGATCGATGATGCCGGACTTCACCATGTCGACCCACTCCATCTTCGCGGCATCGAAGCCGATGCCCTTCTTCTCGTTCTTGGCGCGGTCGGCGATGATCGATCCGTCGACGCCGGCGTTCTCGGCGATCTGGCGGATGGGCTCCTCGAGGGCACGCTTGGTGATCCTGAAGCCGACTTTCTCATCGTCGGACATCTTGCTGAGGTCGGTCTTCTCGAGAGTGAGGGCGGCCTGGATGAGGGCGATCCCGCCGCCGGGGACGATGCCTTCCTCGATGGCTGCGCGGGTGGCGGACAGCGCGTCCTCGACCCTGTGCTTCTTCTCCTTCATCTCGACCTCGGTGGCCGCTCCGACGTTGATGACGGCCACGCCGCCGGCGAGCTTGGCCAGGCGCTCCTGGAGCTTCTCGCGATCGTAGTCGGAGGTGGTGTCCTCGACCTGCTTCTTGATCTGCGCGATGCGGTCCTGGATGTCCTTCTGCTTGCCCGCGCCGTTGATGATGGTGGTGTTGTCCTTGTCCACCTTCACGGTCTTGGCGGTGCCCAGCTGGGTGATCGCAGTGTTCTCGAGCTTGAGGCCGAGCTCCTCGGAGATGACCTCGCCGCCGGTGAGGATGGCGATGTCTTCGAGCATGGCCTTGCGCCTGTCGCCGAAGCCGGGGGCTTTGACGGCGCAGACGTTGAGGGTGCCGCGGAGGTTGTTGACGATGAGGGTCGCGAGAGCTTCGCCGTCGATGTCCTCGGCGATGAGGAGGAGAGGCTTCCCGCCCTGGGCCACTTTCTCGAGCACGGGGAGGAGGTCCTTCATGTTCGAGATTTTTTTGTCGTGGATGAGGATGAGGGGGTTCTCGAGCACGGAGGTCTGGGTGTCGCGGTTCGTGGCGAAATAGGGTGATACGTAGCCGCGGTCGAACTGCATGCCTTCGACGAAGTCGATCGTGGTGTCCATGGTCTTGGACTCTTCGACCGTGATGACGCCGTCCTTGCCGACCTTCTCCATCGCGTCGGCGATCTGCTTGCCGATCTCGGTGTCGTTGTTGGCGGAGACGGAGGCGACGTTGGCGACCTCGTCGCTCTCTTTGATTTCCTTGGAAGCCTTCTTGATCTCCTCGACGGCGATTGTGACGGCGGCGTCGATACCGCGCTTCAGCGCCATCGGATCGAGACCGGCGGCCACGGACTTGAGGCCTTCCTTGACGATGGAGTAGGCGAGGACGGTGGCAGTGGTGGTTCCGTCGCCCGCGACGTCGTTAGTCTTAGTGGCGACTTCCTTGAGGAGCTGAGCGCCCATGTTCTCGTAGGGGTCCTCGAGTTCGACTTCCTTTGCTACCGAAACGCCGTCCTTGGTCACGGTGGGGGCCCCGAACTTCTTGTCGAGGAGGACATTGCGTCCTTTAGGACCAAGCGTTACTTTGACCGCCTTGGAAATAGTCTCTACGCCGACGAGAAGCTTCCGCCTTCCGTCTTCACCGAAAAGGAGCTGCTTAGCCATAACTTCGTTCTCCTGTCCTTAGTTTTCGCGTCCGAGAAGCTGCCTCTATGGACTTCGCCTTCTCGGTCCGTGTTCGTTGATAGTGTCTTTGACCGACGATCGCTTTACGATTTTTGGTCAGCGTTAAAGATATAGAAACTCTTGGTGAGAGACAAGTGTTTGACATGAAAAAACATAATAGTTAGAGTTCTAATCATATGAATGACTATATGGCTATCGAAGAGCTGGCTGCGACCATCAGGCGGCACCGGGCCATCATGCTCCAGGGCTTCGGCATCAGTCTCCGCCAGTACGAACTTATCAACCTCGCGCGTCGTCATGGAGGACTGTCCCTGGCTGCGGCCGCAGTCGAGCTCGATTGCGACAGGCCGACCATGACGGTGATTGCCCGCAACTGCGTCGTCGGCGGCTGGCTCGATCGCAAGCCGTCGAGACTGGATGGTCGCTCGGGCGTCCTGGCGCTGACGGGGAAGGGCGAGGAGATCCTCGACCGTATCGAGTCTTTTCGGGCCTCCGAGGAGGGCGAGGATCCCCTCGGCGTCCTGCCAGTCGACGAGCGGGCAGCCTTCCTCCGCATGGCTGATAGAGTGGCCCGAAGGGCGCGCGATCTGTGGGGGAGATAAAGATAGAACCCGTGAAAATCCCGTAGTTTTTACGGGTGTCTCCGCAATTCAGTGATGATATAATCGTGGAATAACTCTACCATCGGTCGGCATGGACCCTTGAGCATTTCCCGGCTGGACTGTACGCTGGATTATGGCTTCTTCACTCTCGGTCCTCTATTCTGACTCTTCCATCCTCGTCGTCGACAAGAGCGCCGGCATACTCTCCATACCCGACCGCTATGATCCCAACCTGCCCGTCGCCCAGTCCATGCTCCGAGAGGAATGGGGCAACCTTTTCGTCGTCCACAGGCTCGACAAGGACACGAGCGGCGTCCTCGTCTACGCTCGCACGGCCGATGCGCACCGCGCTCTCTCGGAGTTCTTCGAGAAACGCTCGGTGTCCAAGGTCTACCAGGCCCTCGTCCGGGGCGCGCCCGAATGGGACGAGACTAGCTGCGGGCTGCCCCTGCGGCCCGATGGAGACAAGCTTCATCGCACTATCATCGACGCGCACCATGGCAAGGCTTCCGCTACAGCCTTCAAGGTCCTCGCGCGTTACGCGAGGGGCGGTATCTTCGGCGGCGCCGCGCTAGTCGAGGCCCAGCCCTCGTCGGGCCGTACGCATCAGATACGCGTGCACCTCTCGGCCTTGGGCTACCCTTGCCTATGCGATCCCCTCTACGGCGACGGGAAGCCCCTCTTCCTCTCGAAGCTCAAGAAGCGCTGGAAGGGAGATCCTTTCGACGAGAAACCTCTCCTAGAGCGCTCCGCGCTTCACGCGCTCTCGGTGGAATTCCCGCATCCGGTCTCGGGTGAAACGCTGAAGGTCGAGGCCCCACTGCCCAAGGATATGAGGGCCGCTATAGCCCAGCTCGATAAATTGTAGGAGCGCCGCGATTAGTCGCCTTCGAAGGCGAGCTCGTCGACTAAAAAAAGGGGAGGGCAGTCCGGCGCGGCGCGCCAGGCTTCGTCGTTCGTGAGGATCGCCCGCGCGCCATGCTCGACCGCGGTCGCGATCTGGATCGTGTCCGCGTCCGAGAGACTTCGCCGCGCCGACTGTGGCAGGGCGGCTCGGATCGCGGCCGCTCGCTCTGCCACGGCGACGTCGACGACGAGGAGCTCGACGCTCCCGCCCGAGAGAAGGCGCCGATAGGCTATGGCCCGTTCCTCGTCGTTCGCGGTGAGCGGCCGTTCGAGGAGCTCGGCCCAAGCTATGGTGGACGCTACGAGGCGCGTTCTTGCCAGGGCGGCAGCGGTGAGGAATCGCTCGACGGTGGTGCGCCGAGCGGAGCCCGCTTCGCCTTCGACGAGGTAAATGAAGGCTGAGCTGTCTATGAGGAGAGGGGCGCCCAGGGACAGGTCGAGATCCATGCTTTTGATTGTAGCGTGGAGGGCGAAGGGAAGGCGAGGGGGAGAGTCAAACTGAAGGCCGCCCCGCGCTAGCAGGGCGGCCTGAAGGAAGTTAGCTGAACTCCTCGTTATTTTTTAGGGGGGTTCTGCGCGGGCTTCTGCCCGTTCAAGGGCTTTCCGCCAGCGGGGGTCTGTCCCTGCTTTGGATTGCTGTTCGGTTTTGCCGGCTGCGTCGCCATAATGTGGCTCCTTGGCTTGTGGCTCGCCCGTCGAAAGTGTCTCTTTAGTCTGATGGCGGGCGAACGCTTGTGAATTCGCCGTACTCGCTCATCGCTTCTGCGGTGTGTCGCATTCTCCCATGGATCCTGCGACACCTATGAAGTACTGCTATTCTCGAATCGAGTCAAGCGGGATATGGCGTCGTGCTTCGTTACGCTATACTCGAACGATGGGCGAAGCGAGGGGCTTTATTATATCGGCCTGGGACGAGTACCGTTCCGGAGGCGACCGCATACTCCTCACGGGGAGGCTCGACGACGGCCGCAGCTTTGCCGCGCTGCTCGCGAGCCCCGGGGCCGCCCTCTTTCTGCGGCCACCCGGCGAGCTCGCCGCCCTCGAGGCGCTTCAGAGGATAGGCGCGCTCGGCGCCGAGGGAAGTGCGAAGTGGAGCTCCATGGACGGCTCTCCCCTCGTCCGCGTCAACATCCTTCCCGGCAAGCTTCGGCAGGCCGAGCGCGAGCTCTCTCGCGTCGGGCTGCCCGTCGCGGGGGTCGACCGCATGCGCGCTGACGAAGTTCTCGCCCAGGCCGACATCCGCGGCCCCGTTCTCCTTCGTGGCGAGGAACGGAAGGGCAGGAGGGTCGATGCCGTCTTCGTGGAGCCCGAGCTTTCTTCGATCCCATCGGCTTCCGGGATCGCGAAGTCAATAACGCTGCGATGGCTCGCCCTCGACATCGAGACCGACCGCGAGGGACAGGTCGTGACTGTCTCTCTCGCCCGCGCAGGGGCGCCGGGCGAGGTGCTCTTCCTTCAGGGTGAGGGGAAGGCCCCGACCGCGCCAGGCATCGAAGCCTTTCCCGACGAAGCTTCGCTCCTGGGCGCTTTGGCGGCGAGGATTGTCCGCATGGACCCCGATGTCCTCACAGGATGGAACGTCCTCGACTTCGACTTCAAGGTGATCCTGGAACGTTGCGCGGCATTGGGCGTGACCTTCGACGCCGGGCGGACCGAAACGGCCGCTTCCTTTGTAGATCGTCCGGGGCGGAAGGCTGTGCTCGACATTCCCGGTCGAGCGGTGATCGACGCGATGCGCCTCGCGCGCGGCTCGGGAGCGCGCTACGACGACCTCACGCTCGAGACCGTCGCGCGCGAGGTTCTCGGGGACGGGAAGCTCGTATCTTCTAGAGGAGAAGAGAAGCTCGAGGAGCTCGAGACCCTGCGCAAGCGCGATCCAGACCGCTTCTGCGATTACTGCCTGCGCGATTCCGAGCTCGTGCTGCGAATCCTCGCGGCCACCGGCTTGGATGCGCTCACCGCGAGGAGGGCTGCTCTCACGGGCGTGTCCCTCGATCTCGCTTGGACGAGCATTCCCTCCTTCGAGCGCGTCTATGGTGCGGCCCTCCGCGCCCGCCGCGTCGCCGTTCCGCCCAAGGAGGAGAGGCGGGTCTCGGGGGCGGCGGGCGGCACCGTCCTGGAGGCGCGCGCGGGACTATTCCCCGCGGTTTTCGTCCTCGACTTCCGCAGCCTCTATCCATCGATAATGAGGACCTTCAACGTCGACCCTCTCGCCTACGCGCGCGCCTGCGCCCACGCGGCTCAACCTGATCCTGGGCAGATCGCGCCCGACGATCTGCGATCTGCGAGTATGGCCTCGCGCAGCGAGGCCATTACGGCTCCAAACGGCGCACGTTTCGATCGCGAAATAGGGGTCATGCCCGGCCTCATAGCCGAGTACGCGGCCGAGCGCGAGAAGGCGATAGCCTCGGGCGACGATGTCGCGGCCTTCGTTTATAAGATACTGCAGAACTCGTTTTACGGAGTGCTCGGTGCCGAGGGCTGTCGCTACGCACGCACCGAGATCGCGGGGGCCATCACCTCCTTCGGAAAGAAGTTCCTCACCATGGCTCGGGACTTCTTCGAGGCGAAGGGGCTCTCCGTGCTCTATGGCGACACGGACTCGGTGTTCGTCCTCTCGGGCAAAAGTGTAGAGGTGAGCTACGAGGAACTCATGGCCATGGGGAAAGCAGGGGCCGACGAGCTAAACGAGCGGATCGCGGAACGCGTCAAAGACGAGTACGGGCTCGAGTCGATGCTGCGCATACGCTGCGAGAAGGCTTACGCGCGCTTCCTCATCCCGCGGCTTAAGTACCAAGCCGGGGTCAGGGACGAATCGGGCGAGCTCTCGTCGCGCGGAAGGGCGAAGGGCTACGCGGGGCTACTCCTCGCCGAAGACGGATCAGCCTTGGTCGAGGTCAAGGGCATGGAGGCCGCGCGCACCGACTTCACGCCTCTGGCTCGGCATTTCCAGGTTCGGCTCCTCGAGCTCGTGTTCTCGGGCGCAGGCGAGAAGGAGTTAGGCGATTTCTGCCGTTCCGAGAAGGAGGCCCTAAGGCGCGGCGAGCGCGACGGCGAGCTTGTCTACCGCAAAACTCTTCGGCGCCTCGCCGACGACTACGCTTCCGAGACTCCTCAGGTGCGCGCGGCAAGGCTCATGGGCTGGAAGGACAAACGAGGGCGCGTGTCCTACGTCATGACGCGCTCCGGCGCTGAGCCAGAGGATAGGCGATCGGGCTCCGCGCTCGACTACGAGCATTACGAGCGGCATCAGCTTTTTCCCATCGCCGCCTCGATAGCCGACGCGTTAGGTCTCGACGCCTCTCCCTGGTTCGGCGACAGCGCTCAGTACGAGCTGGATTTTTAACGAATTATTTTTTCTTGCGTTACTCCAAATGATGATTCTTTGTTTATCTACTATCATTTGTGGAGTTTTCAAGGATGAAGCATATGCTCAGTGGGCACAAAACAGTGGGGACTGCGCATTTTTTGCCAGCTAGAAGCGATACCAGTCGCTTCGTTACTATGTCGGCACATGCGTAGAAGCAGCCTAACCATCGGGGCGATCTTCATCACCCTCGGATTCCGAGTAGTCGCACAGGACGCCTCGGCGGGGCTCCCCGTGGTCTCCCTGGAAACGGTCCTCTCGGAGGCCGCCGCCTCGGGCGCCGACCTGCAGCTCGTTGACCAGAATCTCGGAGTGGCGCGTTTGCAGCGCTCTTTGGACTTGGCCAAGCAAGGCGTCGCCGTCAGCGCCGGCGCGGGATACACCGTGCTGGATGCCGTCGGACAGGACGCGATATACGGCACTGCCCAATACAGCAACAATGCCACCTTGATCGCTAAGGCCGAGGCGGCCTCCCTCGGCTCGTCGAACCTCACCTCTAATACGGGACTGGCTCAATCGCCGCAGGGTAGCCTTAATTTGACCACGCCGCTCACGAAAGTGTCGTTGAGCGCGGCGCAGACAATCCCCCCTCCTAACGCCACCTTGAACGTGCAGTCGACAGTCGTGGGGCTCACCGCTACGCAGACGGTCTGGGATGGCTATCCCGGCGGTCAGTATACAGCGACTTTATCCAAGAGCGACCTTGCCCTTCAAGGGAAAGTGCTTTCCGCCACAGAGGGCCGGTCGGCGGCTATATCCAAGGTTAAGCAGGCGTATATAACGATGCTTGCCGCCCAGCAGGACCTCGACGTAAAGAGGCAGGTGCTCGACAAGCAGTCGAAGCTCCTGCAGCAAGTCCAGGCGGTTTATGCGCTTAAGCAGGCGAGCGCCGTCGATCTCCAGACCGCTCAGGTCAATGCGAAGAGCGCACAGATCGACGTCGCCACCGCCGACAAGACCTTGCGTCTCGCGAACGAGCGGCTCGCCATTATCATGGGAAGGCCGGCCGGCCTCAGGTTCTTCGTCGCTGACGTTTCCAACCCTTCCTTGCCAGCATCTTCCGTTGAAGACGCGATCACGATTGGCCTGGAAAAGCGCACGGACCTAGCGCAATATTTGCTTTCGGCCAAGTCGACCCGCATAGACGCGGCTCTCGCCAAGGCCCAGGCCCAGCCGGGAGTGAGCCTAACAGGCGGCGCGGGACTCGCGATGAACTGGGTGACTCCCCCCGCGACGGAAATGGCCGTGAGCCTGGGCGCGAAGATCACGGCGCCCATCATCGACTCCGGGGCTGCCGATCTCCAGGCCAAGACGAGCGAGGCACAGGCAGCGCTTTACGACCTGCAGGCCAGACAATTGTCCGATTCCCTGGCCGCGGATATCAGGGATTATTACGAGTCCGCCCAACTCGCGGCCCAGAAGATAGATCTAGCCAAAGAGAGCGCCGATCTCGCCGAAGCGCAGCTCGAGCTCGAGAAGGCCCAAAATAAATATGGGACGGCGACGATGCAGGACGTGCTGACCGCGTCTGTTACGGCGGCGACTGCGGAAGAGAACTATGCAACGGCGAGAAGTGCGTACCTTTCTGCCGTGCTTAATCTCGAAACGGCGATGGGATTGTAGGAGCGGCATAGATGAGTATTCGCAATTCTGCGCGTCTTGGGTATATCGTCATCGCGGCCCTTGCGGTCGCGATCGCCGGCGGCTGCTCGAAGGGACAATCTTCGGGAGAGGCTTCGTCCGGCACTCAGGGGAAATCCGGCCAAGAGCGTTCAGCCGGGGCCGGCGGTCGTAGATCTGCCGTCGTCCCCGTACAAGCGGTCACCGCGCGCATAGGCCTGCTCTCCGTCGATAGGACGACGGCGGGCGTCGTCAATCCGGTCGTGCAGAGCCAGGTTGCGGCGCAAGTTGCGGGAGTAGTGCTGAAGGTCCCCCACTTAGTCGGCGACTGGGTCAAGAAGGGCGAGCTTGTGGTTCAGCTCGATGAGACTCAGCTTAAGCTTTCATTAGCCAGCGCCCAGGCCGCCTTGGAAAACGCCAAGATCAATCTGTCTATGGGGACCGATACCGCGACCCAGGCCAACCCGAAACTTGCGCTTCAAGTCCAATCCGCGCAGGCGGCCTACGATTCGGCCAAGAAATTTTATGATTCACAGAAGGCCCTGTTCGACCTCGGAGGAATCTCGGCTAGTCAGCTCGACACGGCTACGAGCCAACTCGCGCAGGCCCAAGCCAGCCTCGAAGGCGCCAAGACGGACCTGGAGCAGAATAATAAAGCGACCGACTGGAGCATCGCCCAGCTTAAGCTGGCGGTGACCCAGGCGCAAAACCAGTACGATCAGGCGAGTCTGAACCTCCAGTACGCGCGGATATGCGCACCTTTCTCGGGGCAGCTCGCGGCGATCAACATGCAGCCCGGTATGTACACCGCGCTCAATACGCCGGTCTTCACACTCGTCAGCGTCGAGCGCGAAGTCAATTTCAACGTGCCGCCAAGCGATACTCCTTTCCTTAAGATAGGGAGCTCGGTAAATTTTGTATACCAGGGGAAGAACTATCCTATCAAGGTCAGTCAGGCTCCCTCGGCCCCGATTTCGGGGTCCGTGCCTATGGTCGCAAGCGGCGGATCTTCTTTCGCCTTCGGAAGCGTGGGCACGGTATCCTATCGCATTCCCCTTGCTACGGGCCTGATCCTGCCCCTGTCTTCGCTGGCCACGCTCGAGAACAACAACTATGTTTTTATTATTCAAGACGGGAAGGCGGCGGTCAAGAACGTCACGATCGTCGCAGAGGGCGGCTCGGACGCGGTTGTGCAGGGGATTTCGGAAGGTGATGTCGTGATCGTCAGCCCGCCTCCCGGGCTGATCCAAGGCTCCCAGATCCAGCCGACGATGCTCGATGCGAGCACTGAAGGGACCCCGGCAAAAAGCGCGAAACCCACTGGCACGAAGCAGGCTGGCAACCCATGAGCTCGAACGCCGACAAGGAAGTCAAGATATTCGAGCGGATCAATCCCGCTATCAAGTTCTCCATCAACCGCTATGTGCTTGCGATCGGAATTTTCATAGCTATCGTCACCTTCGGCCTCGTGTCCACCTTCGGCCTTGGTGTGGACCTCATGCCACAGATCAACATTCCCGTGGTCAACGTGAGCACTCTCTATCCGGGCGCCGACCCCACGGTAATGGACCAGCAGGTTACCCAGCTCATCGAAAACGCAGTCACCACCGTCTCGGGCATCACGGACATCAACTCCTCGAGCTCCCTCGGAGTGAGCCGGGTGACGCTGCTTTTCGATACAGGTGTGGACAAGAACGCCGTGCTCGAGCAGGTCGCCGCCCTAGTCAACGCGACGATCCGCAAGCTTCCCACCAATATCCAGACGCCGGTGGTGCGGACTTTCGACGCTACTTCGTCTCCGGTGATCCAGTTCGGGGTCTCGGGCGGGGGCAGCCCCCTCACCGATGTCTCCGACTGGGTGCAGAATAGTCTTTCTCCCGGCCTTGAGCGCGTGGATGGGGTGGCGAATATCACTTACAACGGTGCGCCCGCCAGGCAGTTCCAGGTACTTCTCGATCCGAGTAAGCTCAAGTCTTACTCTCTGACGCCCGTCGACGTGGTCAACGCCGTGGCCGGGAGTGCCTTCAACCAACCCATCGGCACTATCACCACGCACAACAACACGCTCACCTTCTCGACGGCCAATACCCCGACCAATCTCGACCAGATACGGCAGATCCTCGTCGACTCGTCCCACGGCGTGGCGGTCAAGGATGTGGCTGAAGTCCGGGATGTGGCTGCCGAGCAGGACTACGCCCGCGTCAATGGGGTTCCGGTCGTGCTCGTCTCGATCCAGCGAACGAGCGACTCGAACTCTATAGCGGTCGTCGATGGGGTCGAAAAATACCTCAAGTCCGTCAAGTTGCCGCAGAACTATAAGACGATGATTGCCTTCGACACGACAGGTTCCATAAGGGCCTCGGTCAATAACACGTTCCACGAATTATGGATGACCTTGATCGTCGTGGCGATAATTGTCCTCCTCTTTATTGGCAAACCCAACACAGCCTTCTCCGTCATTCTGGCGGTGCCCATAGCCCTCTCTGCCTCGCCGATCCTTTACAAGCTGGCGGGATACTCCTTCAATCTCGTCTCGCTCCTCGCGATGGTCACGGCTATTGGCATAGTCGTCGACGATTCAATAGTCGTGGCGGAGAATGTCGACCGCTACCGCGCCATGGGTTTTTCGCTGAAGGAGGCCGTGCTGCGAGGCGGAAGCGAAGTCTTCAGCGCCGTTATCGCGGCTTCCCTCTCGCTCCTGTCGGTCCTTCTGCCGGTCAGTTTCATCGGCGGATACATCGGCAGCTACCTTCAGCAGTTCACGCTCGGCCTCGCCGCCGCGGTCACGCTTTCGCTGTTCGAGGCCATACTCTTCCTCACCGTTCGCCTCGCGTATACGCCCGACACGAGCGATCTGCACTGGGCGGACTTCCTCAGAAGCTTCGGCCGTTTGGGCGCTGCCATGAAGTGGGGCATTCGCGTGTGGCGAAAGGGGCCCAGCATAGTGTTGGGCCTCGCCATTTTAGGCGTGCTTGTTTGGCTTAAGCAATTCGTCTGGCTCCCCGTTATCCTTCTCTATCCTTTCGCCCTTGGTATATTGAACTACTTCATCTTCATGGGGCTCAGCCTCTTCGAGTCCATCACCGAGTTATTGCACCTCTGGACCGAGCGCTTCGTCGAATGGGTGCGCGACGCCTACGCGCGAGGTCTCGCCAAGATGCTCGCCTATAGCGTCATCGTCATGCTCGGTGCGGCGGTCATGTTCGGGACCGTCGTAGTCCTCGTGGCACCCCATATTCAGTTCAATTTCGTGCCGAACTCGGACGCCGGCACTCTGTCCGTCTCCGTGAACTTCCCGCCAGGGACCTCTCAATACTTGTGCAATCAGGTCGCCTCCCGCATCGAGAACTTCCTTTCGACCCGAGCCGAGGTGACGACGGTCCAGTCCATCGTAAGCACGCGCATAGAGGAAGATGTCACCCTCGTGCCGGTGGAGCAGCGCAAGAATGTCACTCAACTAGCTCAGATTTATCGTACGGCGCTTGCTCCCATGATACTCAAGGATTTCCCCTCCGCCCGGCTCTCGGTCGGCACGAGCGGCTATGGCGGTGGCCCGGGTGGCGGTGGAGGCTTCGGCGGCAGTTCGATCCAGCTCAGCATGGTCGCCTTCAGCGAGGACATCCTCCTCGAGCGGAACGCGGCTATCGTAGACGCGATACAGTCCATCCCCTACGTGGCGGACGTGAACTCGAGCCTCTCGGATACCAGCCTCGAGAACGATTTCGTGCCCGATCCAGCCGGCCTCACCGGCTCGGGCATCTCGTCGCAGCTCATAGCCAACACGCTCGAGTATTACGCGAGCGGATATCAGGCGGCCAATGTCGAAGTACACGGTCTGAGCTATCCGCTCATGGTCCAGATCAATCCGATCGCGATGGCTAACGGGCAATCCCTTCTGGATCTGCCTATCTATTCTCCCACCTTGAGGACGAACCTCGCCATAGGGCAGCTGGGCAGCTTCATACTCGACGAGAAGCCCAATTCGATAGCGCGGTACAATAGGCAATACACGGGCTCGCTCACCATCAACTTAAAGCCCACCGCGCCGACCGTGCTTGAGGTCATGAAGGCGGTCGTTGACGACTTAACCTCGCGGAAGCTGCTCGATGGCGGCATCTCCATCACGACGAACAGCCGCTTCAATTCCGTGGCCCTCGCTCAGCAGCTCCAGTCGACCGGTGTCTTGATTTTCCTCCTGGCTTTTTTTCTCGCCTATCTTGTCATGGCCGCCCAGTTCAATTCCTGGCGCTATCCTGTCTACCTCCTCATGCCCGTTCCCCTGGCCATCGTGGGAGCTCTCCTTGTGGTTTGGGCGGTCGGGGGCGGCCTCGACATCTTCGGGGTAATGGGCATGCTCCTCTTGATCGGCCTATCGGCGAAGAACGCGATTCTCTACCTGGACTTCGTGGTAGAGCGCATCGGCAAGATGCCCCTCAAGGACGCGCTCATTGAGGCGGCTAGGCTTAGGTTCAGGCCCATTGTGATGACGACCCTCACCGTCCTCGTGATCAGCTTCCCGCTCGTGTTCTCAGGCGGCCAGGGCTCCGAGTTCGGGCAACGCATGGGCATCGTAATGTTCGGCGGCATAGTCTTCTCGGCTATCCTCACCTTCTTCGTCGTACCTGCGGCCTTCTTCGTTTTCGAGCGCAAGCGCTCGACCTTCCCCGGCGACGCTGATCCTCCCAAAGAAGGTGCGGTCTCGCCGATCGCAGCGATCGAGGAGAAGCCGAAGTCTGAGGATGGCCGTTCGCGTTCCCTTCCCGAGCCTAACGGCGGGGAGGAGTACGGGATCTAAAGGCATGGTTGCGTTCTGTGGCTAGGCTAGCTAGTATGGGCTATGCAGCGTGTCAATGAGCGAATTGAAGCTTTGATTTCATCGCTCGCCCTCGAGAAGCATCCCGAGGGCGGCTTTTTCAAAGAATGCTATATGTCCGCCGACGAGAGCTCCAATCTACCCGTCCGCTTTCCCGCAGATCGTGGCTCGATGCCCTTCCTCTCCTCGATCTATTACCTGCTTGCGAGCCCAGACTACTCCACATTCCACCGCATCATGGGCGACGAGCTGTGGTACTTTCACGAAGGCACGGGTATTGTCGTGCATGTCATAGAGCCCGATGGCGAGTATCGCGCCTTCGCGCTAGGTCCGAGGACGGGCTACTTCTGCGCGGTGAAGGCAGGCAGTTGGTTCGCGGCCGAGGCGGTAGCCTCTGGAGCCGCGACTCCAGGCTTAGGCCGATCCGAGCCGCGGCTAGGCGCTTCCGATAGTGTATTGCCCTGGGCCCTTGTGAGCTGCGCAGTCTCTCCGGGCTTCGATTACCGCGACTTCGAGATCGCGAAAAAGGAGGATCTTGTCGCGCAATTTCCGAGGCATCGCGGGATCGTCGAGAGGCTCACGAAAGCGTAAATTTGTCATCGCACATGAAGATACCGGCTCTCGGGGCGAGGTTGTCCTCTCTCCGAGGGCCGAGTTTTTTTTCAGTTTGCCGGAACGAGTTTCCCGCCGTCCGCGAGGTCGTAGCTCTTTCCGCCGAGAGCGGCGTTGGCCTCGGCCTTAGCGTCGTAGGTTATCTTATGCCCGCCGTCCGCAATTCGCGCCACTAGGACCGCTATGTCGGACTCGGGCACGGCGATGACGGCGAGCCTGGAGTCTCCCTCCACCTTCCACGAGCAGCCTTCGCCCAATGAGAGGGAGGCGCCGTCGATTTTCCCGGAGAGGCTCGAGTCCTTCACGAACTCGAGGCTGATCGAGCTTCCGGATTCGACGACTATGTCACCTTCGAGGACCTGGGACTCGGCCTTGACGGCGAGATGGCCGCCGTTCGCTCCCTTATGGCCCCATCTGTCCGCTCCGGCCTTGAAGAGGAGGCCCGATGCTGCCTGCGTCTTCACGGCCTTGAGCGACAGCGTCGCATTCGTGTTCGTGACGAAAACCAGGGGGCCTGTCGCGGCCTCGAGGGAGCCGCCCGTCATAGTGAAGCTCGCCGTACCGGTTCCCGCGTCGCCCGAGAAGCTCTGGTAGAGCATGACGCCGCAGCGCTTGGCACCGTAGAGGTCGGAGTCGACGAGGTCGATGGAGTTTTTGCCCTCGACGACGGCAGCTTCGGATCCCATGGCCTTGCCGACAATCTTCGCGGCACGTATGGCGCCGGTAGAGTAGATCACGGGCGAGCCTTCTCCCGTGGTCGCCAGTCGTCCCTCTGTCACGGTGACGCTGCCTTCGCCGCGATCTGTGGCGAGGGCGGCACAATGCTCGCCCTTTGTCTCGATGTCGACGTTTTTCGCCTCGATCGAACCCTTCATCGTCGCATGAAGAGCGCGCGAGCCGTTCTGGATCGTGCGGATCGTCAGGTTGTTGGCGACGATCTTAGTGCCTTCGCCTGTGGCGACTATCGCGTTAGCTCCGTCCCCGTTTGTCGCTATCTTTACATCGTTGAGCGTGAGCTGCCCTCCGGCGGCAGCGAGGAGCGCCGCGTCGACACCATAGAAGCTGCTCTGATCATTGTTCCTAGTGTGCCGTCTAATACAGACAACATGATAATAGCGTGATATAATTTGATGATGGGACGAGAGATATTTCCGAATGCGACAGATGCAGATATTGTG
>Ga0326727_10001381_pt1 | contig 90177 bp, 88 predicted proteins | sample MB2enrmetagenome_FD_207643 | JGI IMG/M metagenome (GOLD analysis project Ga0326727, IMG submission 207643) | Lab enriched peat soil microbial communities from McLean, Ithaca, NY, United States - MB29MY | ecosystem: Environmental > Terrestrial > Soil > Wetlands > Peat | place: USA: New York...
GGTCGGGGCTTCGCCCCTCCCTGCGAGCGGGCCTGACGGGCGAGCATACCGGCCATCATAGTTGTCGCTCAACCGGCCATCGTAATCGTCGCCGCGCAGCGTGTGAAGCGGCGGCATAAAGTATGGCCTGAGGCGCTGAAGCGCGAGATTGTGGCGGCGTGTGCGGTGCCTGGCGCTTCGGTGTCAATGGTTGCGCGGCAATATGATGTGAACGCCAACCAGGTTTTCACTTGGCGCAAGCTCTACGGCGGAGCATGTGCCGCAGGCAGCGCCGCAGTTTGTGCAGGTGGTCGTGACGCCGGAGCAGCCTGCGGCACTCTCGCCTTCGCCCCCGCCGGTGCCCCCAGCCGATATCATAGAGATTGAGGGAGGGAATCCTCGGCGTCGACAAAATTCTGGCCCAGTCCAGCCCGTCGAACAGGGCCGCATATTCCACCGCAGTCAGCTTCATCACACCATCCACGATGGGTGGCCAGCGAAAGCCGCCGTGCTGCAATTGTTTCCAAATCAACACCGGCCCGCTGCCATCCCAGAGCAAAATCTTCACCCTGTCAGAACGTTTCGCCCTCCATATCTTCGAAACCATCAAGGAGGTGCAGGACATCGCCACAGACTGGCTGTGGACATACAATCACGAACGGCCCAACATGGGCATCGGCGGGATCACTCCCGCTCAGAAGCTGAAACGTGCCGCGTGAATTCTACAAACAAACCCCGTTAAAAACGGGGGGATTACCCCCCCCACGGCCAACCGAACTTTGGCACCGCCAACATCAATCTCAGGCTCCGGCACCCGCGCCGCCGTCTTTGCCGCCGGTTGTTCTGCCGCCGGTGACGCTTCGATAATGGGCACAAATACCAGCCCGCTTGCCACCAACTCCGAGCCAACTCCCCGCAGTGCTGCGCGCCGCCCGGCAAACACTGCTGTGGGCAAATTTACCACCGCCGTGCAATTTGCGAGTCCACCGCGCCGGGAACCATTGCCTTCGCCGCGAGCAGCGCCTTCGCTTCATCCGACCAGTGCCGCCGCCGGCCAGGTCCCGTTAGAACCTCAAGCCGCCGATAACCACCCTTAGCGTCGTCATTAACGTCGTCCATAACGTCAGTGCGAAGCCTCCTGATGCTTCAACACCGACAATCACAAACCAGCCCAACGGGGAAGAATGGTCACGGAGCACCGCTTACCTTTCAAAAACTCTAGCCCCTCCTGACACCCGTGACTAAAAGTCGATCGTGGGCACATGCGGCATCTAGAAGTTGTGACTCAGTCTCATAGATGTAATCCAGTTCGCCTTCATCGGCGGCATCTGCAATGCGATGCCTCGAGCGGCAATACATCTTGATCGTATGCCGCCACATAAACTGCACAAAACTCTAACGTTTTGAGAGACGATGCAATAGCCTTAAAGGTGCCGTAACGCGCCAAGACAATGATTTCAGAACTGCGGCATGAGATTGTTCAATATGCGCAAGCTTTGCTTGTAATGATCTGTTATCGATTTCAGATTCTACGTGTCGATTGCCGAATGCGTTACGACAAGAAATGGCCGCATCCTTTGGCATTTCTGCCCGGCGTACGGTGTTTGAGATCCCTGCATAGTGCCGTATGACGGGAACGCCATTACCAGAGAGATGAGACAGTTGATTCCACGATTGATCCAAAAACTGAACTTTTTTGAGAAGCTCATGATTAGGGTCATATGCGCCTTTTCCAAGAAGATTGCGATAGCCAAAAAGATCAATTAGTGCAGCGTTTTCCCACCAGGGATGATTTTCGTATTGCTTCATGCTCCAAATCTGCTCAAACAAGGCGCGCGACCACGGACTATTGCGTACAAGCATCACGCCAGTATTGGGTACTTTAAAATTGGGGTAGTCGGGATTGGGATGCTCAACGATATATAGGTCCTTGTCTGGTCGAATCTCCGCAAGAACATCGACATCAAATCTAACAAAGAGTGAGTCCGCGTCCGTCCATAATACGTACTCATATCCAGCGTCGAATAGCTGCGGGATTAGATGTACGCGGTGCCACGCGGGTGGTCGTTCAAGTTTGATGTCTGTATCAATGTGGACTGCGCACTTCCAGCGTGCTGCGTAGAGATGCAGGCCAATCGCACAATAAGAGCCAATGTCAACAAATCTGGCGTCGTAGCTGGTTGCCAAGCAAAGTCGAGGCCGCTGCGTCGTATAAACCGACTCTGCCATGCTAGTCGAGCCCCATAAATGTCTCAAAATAATTTATCGTTTTTCGAATACCGACATCTAGATGGACAGCAGGTTCCCAGCCCAGCAGTGTCCGAGCAAGGGTGATATCGGGGCAACGCTGGATCGGATCGTCCTCTGGCAAAGGCCCCATAACCAAGCCCGAACGTGAGCCCGTGAGCTGGATAACGCGTTCAGCGAGATCACGGATCGTCATTTCGTTTGGATTTCCTATGTTTACGGGACCCGTAATATCATCTGGAGTCGCCATCAGCCGAATCAACCCTTCAATTAGGTCATCGACATAACAAAATGCTCGGGTTTGCCTACCGTCACCATATAGCGTGATATTTTGGCCCCTCAGTGCCTGAACCACAAAGTTTGACATTACGCGGCCATCATTTTGATGCATCCGTGGTCCATATGTATTGAATATCCTGGCAACTTTTATTCGCGTATCGTGTTGGTTAAAATAGTCAAAGAACAATGTTTCCGCACAACGCTTTCCTTCATCATAACATGCGCGGGGACCCAGCGGATTAACATTCCCTCTGTAATCTTCAGTCTGAGGGTGAACCGTGGGATCGCCGTACACTTCACTTGTAGATGCCTGGAGAATTTTTGCTCCGATCCGCTTAGCCAAGTCGAGCATGTTGATTGCACCGATAACATTAGTCTTGGTCGTTTGTACCGGATCAAACTGATAATGTATCGGCGAAGCGGGACACGCTAAATTATAGATTTCGTCGACCTCAACATGGAGGGGAAACGCAACATCGTGGCGCATAACCTCGAAATGTGGATCAGCCATTAGGTGGAGGATATTCTCCTTCCGGCCTGTAAAGAAATTGTCAACGCACAGAATATCGTTTTTTTCCATTAATAATCGTTCGCACAAATGCGAACCAAGGAAGCCGGCCCCTCCCGTGATGAGAATGCGCTTTCGTGTCGATTTCACATCAAATGTCCGACGATGATCGATAAGCAGGAAACAGAAGCTGAGAATGAATCCCGTCGTTGAACAATGACGGGCTCAATAACGACATTTGGCTTTCATTGCCTTGCCGTTGACCGGCCGCACCTAATGCGTCGAATAGGAGAACATCTCTTACGCAGTTTGCACTTATTTCCGCCATGGCTCCGAGTATATGCCAACTCAAAGGATAATCCAAGTCTCCACAACAAAGATGCGAAATCAGATTTCAAAATTATACCCTCACGGACTTTTGAAAATATGGATCACGCCGTAAGTTCTCCCGTGCAGCGGTTCTACTCACCAGTCGGCAATGTAGACGATACTTGGTGCTCTGAAGAATAAGCGGACGAGGTCTGATAACCGGCGAATTTCAGCGAGCTGCGCTTCGACTTTATCGAGCAATTTTTCGCCCTTGCGTAGTGGATTTCTGGCAACTCCGGTTCGCCTCATGTGGCTCCAGACCAATTCGTCTCGGTTAAGCTCCGGCGCATAGCCCGAGAGGACGTGCAGGGTAAGCCGCCCGTTGGTTGATGCCACATAAGCTTTGACGAGCAAAATCTCGTGGGCGGGCAGGCCGTCACTGTACCCCGCCCCCGCCGGCAGATACCAAGACGCGCTGATGACGATTAAGTCGCAAGATTTTTCCATAAATTGAGTTGCGCCAAAAGAAGCAACACAAAATTGACACCATACCTTTGGTGTATCAAGCGTCAGCGGCCAGTTCGATGGCTCTCCCCATGTTTCAGCGATGTGCATCGGAGTATCAGGCCATGGGCGCTTCACCCGCGAGGATCGAGCGCCTGGACGGACCTAGATATGGCGGCATTAGCCCCCCTATATCATAACGGCGATTGACCAAAACGGCTTCACAATTTCACGTTTCCCGCTACGATGCGTTTATGTTCGAGCATTTAATGGCATCTAGCTGGCGTAGCCCGCTTTCCTCTACCCCGATGGTGATGCCGAGCGGATATTGGCAGTTATCTGTAGGCCGTTTCTGACTCGTTTTGCAGACACGGCTACCGAAAGGCTCGTCGTTGGCAGCTGTGAAGTTTAAGATACTGAAGCCAAGTGGCTTTGACGTGAGTTTGGGGGCTGGAGAAATGCATGTTTTGAAGACCGAACCACCTATTGATATTGCGGTTCCAACCTATAACTGCAGCCAATGGATTGATGATTTTTTTGAGTCGCTCTTGATGCAAGACGTTCGTGAGTGGCGGGTTGTGACGCGAGATGACGGCTCGTCAGACGATACTGTGGAGCGCGTCTTGTATTGGCAGCGCAAGTTAGGCTCGCGCGTAATGATTATTGCTAATCAAAATCAAAATAACCTGGGGATGATTGGTAATTACGATCTGGTTTTGCGGTATTGTACAGCTGAGTTTGTGATGCTGGGTGATCCAGATGATGTATGGAAGCCTGGAAAAGTCCGCAAAGCTCTGAGCGCGATAATGGATGCACGAATGGTTTTTGGTGAAGATGCACCAATTGCCGTTTGCACAGATGCGGAAGTGGTCGATGATGTACTGGTGACAATTTCAACGTCCTTTTGGCGCTGGTCGCGCATGAAACCCAAATACGTCGATCAGCTACCCCGCATGTTGATGGAAAGTCCCATTCTGACATCGACCATGATGATCAACCGGCCCCTTCTCGATCTAGCACTCCCGCTCACCGGTGCGGCCGCTTGTCCAGATTGGTGGATTGCCTTGGTTGCCTGCGCGTTTGGAAAGATCATCGTAATACATGAAACAAGCTGTTTTTACCGACGGCATGGTGCAAACGATTCAACGGAGCCCTTAGCATCAGACCTTTTGCATGGCATCCGAAGAGTAGGTGTACTGCGAAAGCGAGTTAAGTTTCTCATGCACCAGTTGGCGCCGCAGGCTCGCGCGTTTTCTGAACGGTTTTCTGAACAGGCAACCTCAAAACAGATCAGGGCATCGGAAGTTGCAAGCCGGCTGCCAGTTCTGGGTCCGGTTTCGGGGAGATTGGCAGCACTCCGGCATGGCCTTCTGTTTAGTTCACTTTTAAAATGCATTGGTTTTTTCCTGTTCTTTTAGGAGCCCTCAATATAGCTGGAAGAGATTCCGGCGGGAGGAGCCCAGTCTGGAAGCCATCCAGAGGCATTTTTGTCGAGAATCAAGCGCATAAAATTGGCCGCACTCTGTTCCCATGTGATCCAGTTCAATCCATCTGAGCGCGGCGCTAGGTTGCGCTTCCAAAGGCTTAGCCATTCCTGCAAAGCTCCTGCCAGAGCCTCTCCTGTTAGGCCGGAAAAGTAATAGGCATGGTTCCCGGCCACCTCACGAAAAACGGGGATGTCCCGGGCGATAATGGGCAGACCCCGTTGAGCGGCTTCGACCAGTGGCAACCCAAATCCCTCACTTTCCGATGCCGACAAGAGAACTGAACAAGCGCAGTATAGGGCAGAGAGAAAAGAATCGTTGGCGTATTGGAACCAGAACAAGCGCCGTCCATTCTCAGGATGCGAGGTTAGCCGATCAATCAGCGCTTCAACCTTCCATCCCGTCTTGCCAACAATCACCAAATTGACGTCCACGCCGAGGGCCCAAAGTGCTTCAAAAGCAAGCACTGCTTGGGCGTAACCCTTGCGTGGCTCAAGGGTGCTGACCATGAGGACGCTGGGGCGTCCGCCTAAAATCTCCGCGACCTTCACAGTATCATCGAGATTACTTTCCTCGACTGCAACTTTAATATCGGCTCCGTGATGAGAGAAACCCATTCGCAGAGGCCGCACCCGGTGGGGAGGGTGGGTGTCGGCCCAATGCCGGATTTCTTCCGTAATTGTGCGCGCACCGGTAATGATCCCGTCAGCTTGACGCAAGATAACATCGAACCAGAGTTTGAAGTTTCTGGAAAATAGGTCAGGCGCGAAGTCCGGATAGAAAATAGGAATGAGATCATGCACCAGGGCATACACAATCGTTCCTCTATTTCGAATTTCTTCTAGTGGCCTTTCCATTTCGCGAATAAGATATACATCTAAATCTAGCAGAACCATGATATCGGATGGGCCGGGAGCGATTTCCTCGTGACGCTTGGTGGCGATAACCACGCTACCGTCAGGCCTCACGTTGTTCAACTGAAGAAAATTATAAAATTTTACTCCATCGGTATAAACTGGTGAAATGCGCCAGCCTGCAGGAGGATTATGGAACCAGTGCCTCAGCAATTCGCGGGTAACCCTGTGCATCCCGGTTTTTTGATCATGGCGAGTTGTTGCTGAAACGTCGACAAAGATTGTCCGGCGTGAGTGATCACCGGGCAATTTTACACCGACTTGGAACGTTGGTAATATCGAGAAGGGAAAAGATGCTTCTTTGTCAGAGTAAAACAATGTTCTTCTTACAAAGCCCAGCACTGGCGGACATATGCGAAGTATTTGCACTGCTATATATACAATCCACGGGTTTTCGCGAATCATGCGGCTCAGCGCCGGCCGGAAATTGTATTTTGGGATACTACGGCTCATTGGTTATCCTGGTGTTTTTCTGTCATCTCTAAGCTTTGATTTTCTCTCAAAAGTCCTGCGGCAGACTATAGTTTTTCAAAAATCACACACAACGAACAGGGATCGGTATCCGTCCTTACCTAGAATCCTACGGTTTACGTCCCACCCCCAGGAGTGCAGCCGTCAAGGGTGCGTGCAGTCCGGCGGTCCGAAATTCTCCAACGAGATGGATACGTTGGATCAGTCGAGAGAGTTGTAGAAGTACACCTGAGACCACCGATTCGATAACCGCTTTCACGGGCTGCCCGAACGACGGACTACGCCCGCCTAGAGTTGCCCCAACGTAAATTGGAGCTAGTCCACCCGCGGCAAGCACAAATTCTAGCGACTGAGGTGTAAATATGCTTGTATGGGTCCAGTCGCCATAACGAAACCAGTTCGCCACGGGCCCTAAGGCATTTGGTGTTTCGCATAAGAAATGGCCGCCGGGCCGAAGTGCCACTGAGATCGCTCTTATAAAGTCAAGTTGCTGATCAATCGGGATATGCTCAATGACGTGATGTGCATAAATAAACTCGTAACGTTCAGGCCGCGATAATAAGTGAGCTGCCGTTTCCACCGCTGGAATCCAAGCGACATTCATGTTTTTTTTGAAAAGTCGGTCTGCCAGAAGTTTGTCTGCTTCGATCGACTCCACGTCGTAGCCCGCATCGACAAGCGCTTGATGGGTCAATCCATTGCCCGGGCCAACCTCGAGAAGTGCAGCGGATTTATCTTTTGGCAGCCAACGTTCCATCTGCCGAACGTAGCGTCGAACCATCCATCGCGTCCCAGCATCGCTACCGTCGGCCATTTTATCATAATGGATCGAATAATCAAAGTCGCTCATAATGGCCTATCTCCTCCGCCCCTTTCATCATAATGTTGAGTTAACCGTGATGCCACAGAATGCGATTTTCTAGCTTGAGTGCCCGTTTTAGAGCAAGACTTAACCGTCCCTCTGGATCTCTCCGGCCCTCAGCTCCAGATCATGGTCGAATAGCTAGGCCATTTGGCTTCACCCTCACAGATCCGGGCGGGCGGCTTTCCCGCACGCGGCTCTTCCCGGAAGCAACCCGCCTCATGCCGCGCGTGGTGTCCAGGGATGTGTGATCTGCGGCTGGCGCAAGGGCAAGTGCGCTGTAACAGCTTCGAACCAATCCCATGCCATCTGCCGATTTTTCTGGCTCCGCCGCCTCAGGCAGTTGAACCAGATACGTCGTACGTCTCGTAGGAACCCGTTGAGAGAGCGCCTGTTGTGCGGCATGCCGTAGTAGCCGTAGTGGCCGCGCAGCACGCTGCAATACCAGCGGTGCTGCTCGGCTAGCGGCGCGTGCATGATCCGCCATGCGTCCCGGCGCAGCGCTGTCAGCTTTCGCGACAGGCGCTTGCTCTGCGTCTTGTGCTTGGCAATGGACCTGCCGTCCCGGGTCCACCCACAGTAGTGGGTGAAGCCCAGGAAGGCGAAGCTCCGTCACCAAACGCAATAGGGCGCCATCGCCACCAAAGGACCAAGGGCGACCGTTGGCTTGGATTGTGAATAAGCGCCGAAGCGTGACCCCAGCAGGAAACTGTGCAAGCCATTGATATAATGGACGAAATTGGTCAGGCCCGTGTAAAAACGCCGACTTCTGCTAGAATCGGCTCGTTATCGGAGGGCCGGTCATGGGGCGTTTCGTTGAGGGTGAAGATCGACGGCAATCGTTATTGTTGCCGAAATCTCTGGACGATTACGTGACCGAGGACAACCCAGTTCGCGTGGTCGAAGTCTTCATCGACGAGCTGGATTTGGGCACGCTCGGCTTCGATGGCATGCAACCGGCGGCGACGGGTCGGCCCGCCTATCATCCCTCGACGCTGTTGAAGATCTACCTCTACGGCTACCTCAATCGCGTCCAGTCGAGCCGCCGACTTGAGCGGGAAGCGCAGCGCAATATCGAGTTGATGTGGCTGACCGGGCGGCTGGCTCCGGACTTCAAGACCATCGCCAACTTTCGGCGGGACAACGGCGCGGCGATCCGGGCGGCGTGCGCGCAGTTCGTGGTCCTGTGCCGGCAACTGGGCCTATTCACGCGGGCGGTCGTCGCGATCGACGGCAGCAAGCTCAAGGCGGTGAACAACCGCGACAAGAACTTCACGGTGACCAAGGTCGCCAAGCGGATCGAGTAGGTCGACGCCAGCATCGCGCGCTACCTGGCGGCCCTGGACCGGGCCGACCGCGACGAGAGCGACCTCGCCGAGGCCAAGACCACCCGCATCAAGGATAAAATCGCCGGTCTGCGCCGGCAGATGCAGGCGTTGAAGGCGATGGAGCAGACGGTGCAGGACGCGCCCGACCGGCAAGTCTCCCTAACCGCCCCCGATGCGCGTTCCATGGCCACGAGCGGGCGCGGGACGGGCATGGTCGGCTACAACGTGCAGACCGCGGTCGACGCCGAGCACCATCTGATCGTGGCCCACGAGTTGACCAATGTGGGCCAGGATCGAACCCAACTGGAGCCCATGGCTCTGAAGGCGCAGGAGGCGACCGGGTGCGAGGCGCTCACCGCCCTGGCGGATAGCGGCTACTTTAACGGTGAGCAGGTGCTGGCGTTCGAGGGAACCGGCGTTCTATCCTGTATTCCCAAGACATTGTGGCCCAATGAGCGCGGCTTCTTCACCCGCCATGACTTTACCTACGATGCTGAGAACGATCACTACACCTGCCCGGCAGGCGAAAAACTGACGAGAGGCTCCATGCGGTCCGATCGAAAAGACGATATCGATCATTACCGCCATCTGACCGCATGCTTCACCTGTTCGCTCAAGCCGAAGTGCACCCCCGACAAGCTCAAGCGACTTAAACGCTGGCGGTATGAACACGTCCTCGACAGGATGCAGGCCCGACTGGACCACATGCCAAACGCCATGGGCGTGCGCCGACAAACCGTCGAGCATCCGTTCGGTACCCTCAAATCATGGATGGGAAGCACCCACTTCCTGACCAGAACCCTCGAAAAAGTTCGAACCGAAATGAGTTTCCACGTCCTCGCCTACAATATGAAGAGAATGATCCAAATCTTCGGTGTCGGACCGCTGCTTGAGGCGATCAGAGCCTGATCACGCCCAACGATCCGGCGCGAACTCTCAACCCACCAACGCAGTGCGATCGTTCAAACCCAATCGGGCCAACTACACCTAGATCAGCACTCGCGTTTTTCCACGGCCTCGGTCGTTGTCTGGGGTCGCGATCGGCGCCAATCGTGACCCTAATAAAATCCAGATTTAGTCAATATATTCAATGAGTTGTTTTGATCGGGCGCGGGGCCACAGTTCGGCGCTTATTCACATCTTGGGGGGCAATCCGCCGCCTCTGCGGTCCGGCACCTCCCAGGGGCCAGCTCACTTTGCTTGCTCAATCGAAGCTTTCAGGCCGAGTTCGACCAAGCGTCGAATTGCCTCTGTTCGGGAAGGCAAATCTTCCTGAGCACGACGCCAGTCATCGACTCGCCGAAGAAACTCATCGTTCGTTCGCATCTGAAATAGCTTGTCGTTCACGAGCGCCATGAGTTTTTGTAATTCATGTATTGACGTCATGCAATCATACATGTAATGACATGCATGACAATGCGCACAGAGTTCTGCACGTCCGCGCGAAGACTAACCTCACGACGGAGTTCATCATGAATCGGGCTATTAACGCACAGACGCTATCCGCACCCCTTTCGATATATGACGACAAGGATTTAGCCTTCACTTCGCCACAGGATGATTGTGAATTATTCCGACTCTGCTCTGAATATCATATTCTCGAGCGGATCAACCGCGAGTTTTGGCAACTGGAAGATCCAAATTTTTGGGTTAATTTACACAAGAAGCACGTCGAATTGGCGCGCAAAATTAGCGTCAGGCCCCCGAGGACACTGCAGGGATACCGAGCGGTGGCGCGAGCGATAACCGGCTGGACGCCGGGTATGCCTTCAGACGAAATCAGCGATCTTAACCATTTCGACACTAAATTACTCACATTCTTATTGCGTAGTTTGGTCCAAGACTGAGCAACGTAACTACTGCAACCCAAATGCTATAAATAGTGATGTAGGAATTTAATCCTTGAGCAATGGAGTGCATTTGGCTTCTTCTTTTCCAAGGAACAATTGATCTCGCCACGGGGCACAAAGTGCTTACCAAAAGGCTAACGAACCATTCCTTCAGAACCATACCAATAGCGGAAAACGCGCCGAGAATACTCGGCAATGCATAACGCTATCTTCAGTCAACATTGCTTATACACATGCATATCTTCCATTGGTTACGGCGTCATTTTCAGAGAGTTTTTAATCTGCTGACTAGGTTTTTGTTCGACCGCAGGGCGCTGTACCGAATCGTTTCTCGTCGTTTTTCCAAACAATAGGTTAACAATGCTATTTATTAGGGCTAGAAGGAAAAGGATGATCTGATCGATCGCATCCAACGCAGGTGAAAATTCAGCATCGCACAGCATCGATTCAGTCCGCAGGCTCTCACATCGCCGTAAACTGTCAGCAACTGGGTCAAGAATATCTGTGAGAACTAAAAGTCGCTCTATCACAGGTGCGAATCCTGGCTCGTCCAAAAGGCATTCAGCGCGGCAATCTGCAATTCGATTTCGGCCAGTCGCCCGTCGAGATTTTCCTGCCCCTGGAGAATCTGCGCGTTTGAGCGCGCCACGACCTCCAATAATGTGAGGATTTTTTCTAGATTGCTTCGCTCGCCTGGACGTGGGGCAAGAAGTTGTTCCAGCTGGCCCATCAACTTCTCTGAATTCTCGAGCGTGTGCAGTGCGGCCGCCTCGTTCAGCTTTAGTCCACGAGGGTCGATATGTTCCATCATGGTATCGCGGAGTCTCTGCCCATCTGCCGGAAGCGCAGCTTTCAGAAAGCTCAGCAATAACTGAGGTGTCCATTTCCAAGGCCTCTTCTGTTGTGCCTGTTCGTCCATTGCCTTGTTCTCCTTTGTCCAATATCTGTGGAAGTTCTAAATCGTGAATTCGCGCCTTCACCTCGGAGGCACAGATTCGCTCGCCTTCAGCGGCACTGGCCTTTCCAATAACGCGTGTTAAGCTATGAACGCCGCCAGCAAGATCGACGAGGACTGGTCCTTTTCTGCCCTGGCACATCCGCAACCCCTCTAGTGCGAATTCTTGGACTAGCGCATCTGCCGGATGCTTCCGCCAGATTTGAAGTGCAATCACGTGAATTTCACTTGGATCGACACTGGTCCGGACGGCTTGATGACGTTGCGCCGGCGTCATGCGCGCCTCCGGGCGCGCCACGGACGTTAGCCCTGCGGCTTCAATGGAATTTGCGACTTCTATGCGCCCCTCCTCTCGGAGCGCTTCGACGACCGCCCTGTTGTGCCGGCCAGCGACGTGGCGACCATCAAATTCAAATTCTGCAATACGACCAAGTTTCTCTCTGCGGGCGTAATCAAAGCTGACTGATATGACGGTGCCATCCCGCCGAACTCGTGAATACACGCGGTGATAATGCTCACGTCCGCGCTTAATATGCACTGCCTCAATAAATGGCTGGCTTTCGAAACTGAATTCTTTCTCAAAAAGGGACCAATACCGATCTCGTTGTAACTGCGACAAAGGCCGGTCGGGATCGAGGTGCACGTGATAAATTGGCTGGCGCGAGCGGGCATGGGATACAATATGCGTTAACTCGATTACGCCGTCCTCAACGCTGTCCGCCATGAGGCCGCGAACGGCACCGATCCGCGTTAAATCATTCTCGGGTTTTCGTCTTTTGTCCGCCAGATGCCGCGCCAACCTAGGTCCGCCACGACCTAATGTTGCACCAGAGATTAACCCGCCGGCCGCCATAGCTTTGCTTTCAGCCTATCCAGATCGCAAACGGCAGCTTTAATGCACGGGATAAGCCCCTCTATTTCTTCATGCTCAGCAGGACGGCCATCTTGTCGTGCAGCAATCGCGGCTTGGACTAATGCACCACCGAGTTCAGCAACAACTTCGCGCAGATGTGCAATTTCAAGTATGGCAGCCGGAGGTATCGCCCTAGTCACGACCGGGCCTGGATCGACGTCAATTGCATAGGCAATAATCCGCCGTACCAATGTCGCTGCGGAAACTTGATCTGCCAAAGCATAACGCTCCACAGCTGTTGATTTCCGCTGAGATCTGACCCGGGAAGGCCGGATTTTTCCACTGAGATTTGACCCATGTTTGACTGTTTCCCCGTCTGGAACTGGCGGGGGCGAACGGAGTGTTGGACATGGCGTTTTTGAGCATTATCCGCCGGTGGCATAAGCGTGAGCATGTGCCGATCCGGGAGATTTCCCGGCGGCTTGGCGTGTCGCGGAACACGATCCGCAAATATCTTCGATCTGATCTGGTTGAGCCGAGGTTTCAGGTGCCGGATCGCCCGAGCAAGCTGGACCCGTACGCTGAGAAGCTGGCGGCGTGGCTGCGGCGTGAAGCGGGCCGGCCGCGCAAGCAGCGGCGGACGGTCAAGCAGCTGTACGGTGACCTTGTCAGCCTCGGCTATGACGGCTCCTACAACCGGGTATCGGCCTTTGCGCGGGCCTGGAAGGAGGAGTGCCAGCGGCTGCAGCAGACCGCCGGGCGTGGCACTTTCGTGCCGCTGGCCTTTGCGCCGGGCGAGGCGTTCCAGTTCGATTGGAGCGAGGATTTCGCTGTCATCGGCGGTGTCCGCATCAAGCTGCAGGTGGCGCATACCAAGCTGTCATACAGCCGCGCCTTCATCATCCGTGCCTATTTGCTGCAGACGCATGAGATGCTGTTCGACGCGCATAACCACGCCTTCCGGGTGCTTGGTGGTGTGTCGCGGCGGGGGATCTATGACAACATGAGCACGGCCGTGGACAAGGTTGGCCGCGGCAAGGAGCGTAGCGTCAATCTGCGCTTCCAGGCGATGACCAGCCATTATCTCTTCGAAGCTGAGTTCTGTAACCCCGCCTCGGGCTGGGAGAAGGGCCAGGTTGAGAAGAACGTCCAGGACGCCCGGCACCGCCTCTGGCAAGCCATGCCGCCATTTGAGACCCTCGATGCCCTCAATGATTGGTTGGAGCAACGCTGCCGGGAGCTGTGGGCGCAAACCGCGCATGGCAGTGAGCCGGGGACGATCGCCGATGTCTGGGCGAGCGAGGTTGAGAGCCTCATGCCGATGGGGCGGCCGTTCGACGGGTTCGTGGAGCACACCAAGCGGGTCTCCTCAACCTGCCTGATCCATTTTGAGCGCAACCGCTACAGTGTGCCGGCCTCTTTTGCCAACCGGCCGGTCAGCCTGCGGGTCTATCCCGACAGGCTGGTGGTTGCGACGGAAGGTCAGATCATCTGCGAGCATTTGCGCATCATCGACCGGACACATAACGGCCCCGGGCGCACCATCTATGACTGGCGGCATTATCTGGCGGTGATCCAGCGCAAGCCGGGCGCCTTGCGCAACGGCGCGCCGTTCCTGGAACTGCCCGCTGCCTTCAGGCGACTGCAGCAACATCTCCTGCGCCGTCCTGGCGGTGACCGGGAGATGGTGGAGATCCTGGCCCTGGTGCTGCACCATGACGAGCAGGCGGTGCTGGCGGCGGTGGAGCTGGCGCTGGAGGACGGCGTGCCGGCCAAGACGCATGTCCTCAACCGGCTCCACAGGCTGATCGATGGCCTGCCAGCCGCCCCGCCAACCGTAACGGCACCGCAGGCGCTGACCTTGGCCAATGAGCCCAGGGCCGATGTCGAACGCTACGACAGCTTGCGCCCCGCCCCGGAGACCCGCCATGCGTCATGATCCCGCCGCCGGCGCGCTCGTCATCATGCTGCGCAGCCTGAAGATGCATGGCATGGCACAGGCCGTCGACGAACTGGCGCAACAGGGCGCGCCAGCCTTCGAGGCCGCCATCCCGGTGCTCTCTCAGCTGCTCAAGGCCGAGACCGCCGAGCGGGAAGTCCGCTCCATGGCCTACCAGCTCAAGGCTGCCCGCTTCCCGGCTTATCGCGACCTGGCCGGCTTCGACTTCACCAGCAGCGAGGTCAATGAGGCCCTGGTCAGGCAGTTGCATCGCTGCGACTTCATCGAGGCTGCCGACAATGTCGTGCTTGTCGGCGGCCCGGGCACCGGCAAGACCCACATCGCCACCGCGCTCGGCGTGCAGGCCGTTGAGCATCACAAGAAGCGTGTCCGCTTCTTCTCAACCGTCGAACTGGTCAACGCCCTGGAGCAGGAAAAAGCGCAGGGAAAGGCCGGGCAGATCGCCGGACGCCTGATCCATGCCGATCTCGTCATCCTCGACGAACTCGGCTATCTGCCCTTCAGCGCCTCAGGCGGGGCTTTGCTGTTCCACCTGCTCAGCAAACTCTACGAGCGCACCAGCGTTGCCATCACCACCAATCTGAGCTTCAGCGAATGGTCAGCCGTCTTTGGCGACGCCAAGATGACCACCGCCCTCCTCGACCGCCTGACCCACCATTGCCACATCCTCGAGACCGGCAATGACAGCTTCAGGTTCAAAAACAGCTCCGTGCAAAAACCACAAAAACGAAAGGAAAAAAATCAGCCCTTGACCCCATCATGAAACCCAAATCATAACCAAGAGGCGGGTCAATTCTCGGTGGAATTCCCGGGTCAGATCTCAGCGGAAATCAACAATGCAAGCGACAAAAACAATCGTGCAGATTTAATTTTTGCGGCGCGTGCGTCAGCTGTGCCGAGCGCCGCGACAACATGCGTCCGCCCGGCAATTGCCGCGATATCCGCCGGCATCCGGACCCGGAAATAGTACCTGCTGCCCCGTCTTTCGACGTACGAACAACCCGACATATGGCTTCCCGCTATAACACAAAGCTATGTCACATCGCAGGGACGACACGAGATAAATCGTGGTATTTCAATGGGTTGTATATGATGGCGTCCCGTAGGGGATTCGAACCCCTGTCGCCGCCGTGAAAGGGCAGTGTCCTGGGCCTCTAGACGAACGGGACGAGGCAAGAGGCCATTAGGCCAAGGGAAAAATTAATTCAAGCCATAGGCGGCATCATTTTTTCGCAGCCCTCACGGCGCGGTTTGCAGCCCTACCCGCACCGTGCCACTCGCCGGGTCCAACAGCAGCACGCGATCGCCTTTGGGGCCGCTCACCCACACGGCCACATCAGGCCCGGCACCGGCAATTCCGGCGATATGCTCGCCCGGCGCCAGCGCGGCGGCAACCGGCACGCTTCCAGCTACCGGAGCCATCGGCGCGGCCAGTGGTGCGGCGGGCATTGGCGGCGCGGTAAACCTGGCATAAAGCCGGTGGATGACCGTGCCGATGACCACCGTGGTGCCGACGACGATCAGCACACCCATGATCCCGACCAGCGCCTTCAACCCCCGCAAATTCTGTGGCTGACCCTGCATCTCCCCTCCCCGACTTCATCCTCACGCCCGGCCCTGAAGAGGCCGGCACCAGGCTCGACTCGTTCCTGGCTGCCCGCATCGGCACGCTATCGCGTTCCCGCGTCAAGGCCCTGATCCTGGAAGGCCATGTCACCCGCTCCGGCGCCGTGACGAAAGACCCGTCGGAGAGCGTGCAGATGGGGACCACCTACCGCCTAGCTCTGCCCGCGCCGGAACCGGCCACGCCGCAGGCACAGGAAATCGGGCTCGACATCTTATACGAGGACGAACACCTGCTGGTGCTGAACAAGCCCGCCGGCATGGTGGTGCATCCCGCCCCCGGCAACCCGGACGGCACCTTGGTGAACGCCCTCATCGCCCATTGCGGCGACAGCCTGACCGGCATCGGCGGCGAAAAGCGGCCCGGCATCGTCCACCGGCTGGACAAGGACACCTCCGGCGTCATGGTCGTGGCCAAGACGGATTTGGCCCATACCCGGCTTTCCGCCGCCTTCGCCACGCGGGATCTGGAACGCGAGTACATGGCCATCTGCTGGGGCGTGCCCTCCGCCTCCACCGGCAGCATCGAGGGCAACATCGGCCGCGACCCGCGCGACCGCAAGCGCATGGCCGTGGTCAACCGCAACGGCAAGCACGCCGTCACCAACTACCGCTTGCTGCGCGTTTTCGGCCAAGCCGCGGCGCTGCTCGCCTGCCGGCTGGCCACCGGGCGGACGCACCAGATCCGCGTGCATCTCGCCCATATTGGCCACCCGCTGGTGGGCGACCCGGTGTACTTGAAACGCCGCCCCGCCGCCGCCAAGTACCTGCCAGAATCCGCTCGCAGCGTGGCGCTGGACTTCCCGCGCCAGGCCCTACACGCGCAAACCCTTGGCTTCACCCACCCCATCAGCGGCGAGGCCCTGCGGTTTACCGTGCCGCCGCCCGCGGACTTCCTGGCCCTTGAGGACGCATTGCTCGCATGCGCCTAAAACAGGACCCGTATAGTCCTTTTTATTGACTGCCCCTTTGTGGACTCCTAAGCTCCCCTTTAACTCCACCCGAGGGGCCTAGCCGCATGGCCGGAAGCTTACCGCCTTTTTAAGGGGTATTTCTGGCCGGTGGTGCTAGCTTTCAGGCTCTGGCGGTGGCCACAAGCTTGCCCCGCGCCGTGCCGCGTATGTTGCCGGCTGCGCGGGAGCGGGAAAATATTGGGGAACCCGTTTTATGGCCTCAGCTGTTTCAACATTGGCGCCCGACGCCAGCCTGACAAGGTATATGCAGGAAATCCGCAAATACCCGATGCTTGCGCACGAGGAAGAGGAACGCTTGGCCCGCGCCTGGCGCGACCAGGGCGACCAGGAGGCGGCGCACAAGCTCGTCAACTCGCATCTGCGCCTCGTGGCGAAGATCGCGATGGGCTACCGCGGCTACGGCCTGCCCGTGTCCGAACTGATTTCCGAAGGCAATGTCGGCATGATGCAGGCCGTCAAGCGCTTCGACCCGGAGCGCGGCTTCCGCCTTTCCACCTATGCCATGTGGTGGATCCGCGCCGCCATCCAGGAATACATCCTGCACAGCTGGTCTCTGGTGAAGATGGGTACCACCGCGGCGCAGAAGAAGCTGTTCTTCAACCTGCGCCGGCTGAAGGGGCAGATGCAGGCGATCGACGACGGCGACCTGCAGCCCGAACAGGTGGAGCGCATCGCGCATCTGCTGGACGTGCCGGAGGATGATGTGGTGAACATGAACCGCCGCCTGTCCTCGGCCGATAGCAGCCTCAATGCCCCTATCAAGATGGACGGTGAAGGCGAGTGGCAGGACTGGCTGGTGGACGACTCCGACAGCCAGGAGACCACCATAGCCGAGCGCGAGGAGCTGAGCGGGCGTAAGGCCCTGCTGGCCACGGCGCTACAGACCCTCACCCCGCGCGAGCGGCACATCATCACCGAGCGCCGGCTGAAGGATAACCCCGCCACGCTGGAAGAGTTGTCTCAGCAGTATAACATTTCGCGCGAGCGCGTGCGCCAGATCGAGGTGCGCGGATTCGAGAAGCTGCAAAAATCGATGAAGGCGCAGGTGGCCGAGCAACGCCAAGCCGCGGCGGCGCGGGCGTCGTTGGTTTAACCTTTAATGGAACGGGGCGCCATCAGCGCCCCGTTTTGTTAATCGTCCCGGTGCACCTTCTCCATCCGCTCGTGGCGCTCCTGCGCCTCGATGGACAGCGTGGCGATGGGTCGCGCCTCAAGCCGCTTCAGGCCAATCGGCTCGCCCGTGTCCTCGCAATAGCCGTAGGTGCCGTTCTCGATTCGCTGTAGCGCCTGGTCGATCTTGCCGATCAGCTTGCGTGCGCGGTCGCGGGTACGCAGCTCGAGAGCGCGGTCCGTCTCCACGCTGGCGCGGTCGGTGATGTCGGCTTCCAGGATTCCGCCCTCGCCAAGCGAGGCCAGCGTGCCACTCGCCTCTTTCACCAGATCGCCCCGCCAGCGCAGCAGCTTCTGCCGGAAATACTCCGTCTGCATCGGATTCATGAACTCTTCGTTCTCCGATGGGCGGTAGTCGGGTGGCAACGAAATTAGCATGCCGTCCGTTCCTTCAATGTCTTGCAGCCGCCAACAATGACAGCCTCTGAGGTTGAGCGGGCTTATAGCGATGCCGCCCGCCCTCGCCAAGACGGCACGACGGCACAACAATGGCTTGGCATGCGCCCGGCCTATCTGGCCGAGGACGCGCGAACATGGCATGAAGCTGCCATGTTCGATGACCGAACCATGACAGCCCCCGCTCTATGAGCATCCGGGGGGTGGGTTTCACGCTGCGGGATGCGGTGGCCCTCGGCCAGGCGGCGGGCCCCGGCACGCGGCTCGCCCTCGGCCCAACGGTGGAAGCAGACATCATCGCCCCCACTGGCCTCATCCTCACCCCGCAAGAGGCGCGCGACGCCCTCATCCCCGCCTCTCGGTATTTCTTCAGCTTCGGCAATCAGGCGGTATTCCCCGAGGTCGAGTCGCTCGCCCCGGCGCTGGACGAGATCGCCGAAAGCTCCGGTACCGGCTTCATGCTCGCCTGCATGGCCGAGCCCGGCCTTGGCCGCTTCGTCTTTCAGGGCCATCTGTTCCAGGACGGCCAACTGGTCGCGGATCTGCGCCGAACCCTGACGCCGCATCTTTCCGGCCGCGCCGTTATCATCCCCTACGAGGCCGTGGCGACAGGCGGCACCGGCCTGGCAAGGCGCATCAGCGCCACGCGCGAGCAAGGCGCCTCCCTAGCGCTGCTTGACGCGGTGGATGCAGCCCAGTGCGCTGCCCTCGCCCCCGTGCTCGCGGCACAGCTTTGCGGAGGCGGCCCGGCCTGGGCGGCGGACCTGCCCCCGCCATTGGCTTTGCCCGAACCGCCCGGCGGCCAAGTGGCCATTCTCTCCGGCGCACTGGACCGGCAGAGCCTGTTCCAACTCGCCACCGCGCGGGAGAAGCTGCCCCTGCGCCAGATCGACCCGCAGGCCCCGGATATCGAGGGCGCGCTGGCCTGGGCCGCGGCGCAGGAGCGGAACTTCATCATCTCCACCTCCGCCCCACCCGGCATGCGCGGCCCGGCAACGACCCTGGCGGCGGACGCGCTGGCTGAGATCGCCGCCGGCCTGGCCGGGCGTAACCTCAGGCATTTCGCCGTCACCGGTAACGACACCGCCTCCATCATCCTGCGGCGTCTTGGTGCCAGCAGGCTCACCATCGGGGGCGAGTGGGAAGGTCTTCCCTGGCTAGATGCCGGCGATTACAAATTTTTACTAAAACCCGGAGGCTTTGGCGGCCAACATCTTTTACTGGACGGATTTGGGCCACAGATACGCCTTAATGACGCGGCTGAATAACAACATGAATATCGAGACCCGCTTCCTTACCCAGGCCGAATCCGATGCCGGCGCCCCGCTGATTTCCGTGGTGGTGCCGGTGCATAACGAGGCGCCGAATCTCAAACCGCTGATCTCCGCCATCGGCGCCGCGCTCGCCGGGGTGGAGCACGAGATCATCTATGTCGATGACGGCAGTTCCGACGCGACTCCGAAGATCCTCGCCGAACTCGCCGCCACCATGCCTGCGCTGGTCCGCGTGCGGCACAAGCAGAGTTGCGGCCAGAGTGCTGCGGTCATCACCGGCGTGAAGGCGGCGCGGGGCGTCTATATCGCCACGCTCGATGGCGACGGGCAGAACGACCCCGCCGACATCCCCGTCATGCTCGCCGCGGCGCGCGACGCCGAGGACCGCGGTCCGGTGCCGGTGCTGATCGCCGGGCACCGCGTTTCCCGCCGGGACAGCAGCTCCAAGCGGCTGGGCTCAAAGATCGCCAACCGCGTGCGCTCGTACCTGCTGCAGGACGCCACACCTGACACCGGATGCGGATTAAAGCTGTTCCGCCGTCAGGCCTTCCTGGAACTTCCCCATTTCGACCATATCCACCGCTTCCTGCCTGCTCTGTTCATCCGCGCCGGCGGGCATGTCGTTTCCGTGCCGGTGCGTCACCACGCCCGCGCGCACGGCGCCTCGCATTACAATAACTGGCAGCGCCTGAAAGTGGGCATCGTCGATCTGTTCGGCGTCGCCTGGCTCCAGCGGCGCTGGAAGGTACCACAGGTCGAGCACCGCGAATGAGCCAAAACCTGACCCGCGCCGCCACCGCCACCGTCGCCGCCAAGGCGCTGAAGCCCGCTCTGATGGCGGGCGGCCTGATCGCGGTTGCCGCCGCACTGCCGCTGGTCAGCAATGGCGCGGCGCAAACGGAACTTACCAACACCCTGGCCCAAGGCGGTTTGCGCGGGCAAAGCCTGTTCCTGCTGCTGGCCACTTTCCTCACTGCCATTGGCCTGCCACGGCAGATCCCGGCCTTCGCCGCCGGCTACGCCTTCGGCCCGGTTTACGGCTCTGTCATCGCACTGGTCTCCCAGGTGCTCGCCTGCAGCCTGGATTTCATCTGGGCGCGCGCCATCGGCCAGTCTTTCATCCGCCGGCGCTTCGGTGCCAGACTGGAGCGGATCGACCGCACCCTCTCTGCCCACCCTTTCATCACCACGCTCACGCTGCGGCTGATGCCGGTGGGTAATAATCTGCTGCTCAACCTCGTGGCAGGGCTCACCTCCGTGCGGCTGCTACCCTTCCTGACTGCTTCCGCCATCGGCTTCGTGCCGCAGACCGTGGTGTTCGCCCTGTTCGGCAAGGGCAGCCTGCCGAGCCACACGCATCTGCTGCTCATCGGCGGCGGCATGTTCGCCGCGTCGGCCCTGCTCGGCATCGTCATCTTCCGCCGCGCCCGCCCCACGGCGTAACCGGCGGCCCCGAGCGGCATAAAGGCCTTAACTTCCGCGCCAACCATATCCGTCAAAATACGCCGGCTACTGCGCCGTAATTTTTCCTAGCCCAATCCATGGCAAAAAATGCTTGAGAAACCACTGTTCATATTGCAGCTCGTGCCCCAGAAAGACGGGAGCACTGGACGGGAAATAATGCGCTGTTGACTGGTTATAAAAATCAAAACCATAAATATCCAGATTTTTACGAAGTACCACGGAAATCAGGATAATTCCCATCAGTCCCGTTGTCGGCCTGGTATAAAAAAAACTTCGGTAAAATTCGCGCAGCTTTGGCTGTATTCTCGATACGCGCCCCTCCACGCTCCGCAGATAATACTCTTCAATGAACTGCGCGGCAGGTTCGGGATGAAAGGCCAATGCGGCGCATCGATTATAGGCTGGTTCACGAGCCATGAGCTCCGGAAGCACGTTTACCAAAGACTCATTGAAAAACACAATATCGGCCTTGCGGCCAACATCTCCACAAAATCTTGTGAACTCCGGAAAATTGCAGCGAATGACAAGATCATGCGCATCGATTTCCTGGCCCAACCCCCTTCCTTTCAGGCTGGGGCCGTTTGCAACCAGCGCAACCGATTTTGATCCAAGAATTTTTTCCATCACCTCCAGATAAACAGTGCTGTTTTGCTGCAGTATCAGAGGATCTGGCGTCACACTTTCCTTAAAAATCTCTCCGCAAAAGTCATCAATGTTCAACTTCAGCTCACGCAAGCGGTCAGCCGGAACTGTTTTCAAACCAGCCAGAGCGTACTGACAAACACAAGAAAATTGCGCCAAAGGCGTTCTTAATTCAGAGGCTGCAAGCTTCAGAGCTTCCTCGCCGTCCGGGCCCGGTGCCATCATGCTCACCCGAACGAACTCCCGGCGAATATCAGGAATATTTGGCCAGCATGAAATGAGGAGACGCTGCGCTTCCTTCGCCTCTTCCCAAGCACCTATCCGAATCCTGTGCCAGATCAGCAGCCTAAGCGCGGGCAGATTTTCTGCATCTCGCTCCAGCGCAATTCGAAGCCCACGAAGAAATGATCCCTCGTCGATTGACCTTGTCGCGGCGACCTGGACAATACAGCGGAAGCTGTCACGATTTTCCAATAAGATATTGGCCACCAGATCCGGTCGATCGTCCTGCTGCGCATTCCTGAAATTTTCGTACAAACCATCCAACGCCGAAACACCCGCAGACATGCCTTTACCTCTCGAAATCCAAGCGTAAGGTGTCTTGGCAACTCGGCCTCGGCAGCCCGCTTGTCATACTTATGAGACGGAGCAGGCGGCTATACTGCAGCAAGGCATTTGACCACGCGGTCAGCGGCATAGACCTGTAGAAACCCTTCCACCATCTCCGCACGGCTCGGCGGCGGCGTGATCCCCTCGGCCAGGGTCTCCCACAGCCCTTCCTCGGTGCAGGCGCGGTACATGGTGTCGGCCAAAGCGCGCGCATCGCCCAGCTCGAACAGCAACCCATCCACGCCATCACTCACGCGCTCGGCCGGGCCGCCAGCGTTGGAGGCAATCACCGGGCGGCCATAGCTCCACGCCTCGGAAATCACCAGGCAGAAAATCTCCCACCACACGGAGGGCACCACCACCCAATCCACCCGCGCCATGCGTGCGCGCAGCTGGTCGTGGTGGTAGGAGCCGTTGAGCACCACAATGCGCTCGGCCAGCGGCAGTTTTTCCTCCGCTGCCAGGAACGCCTCGATCTCCTCGCGGCGCTTCGGCGTGGCGAAATGAATGTTGTCGCCGTTGATCTCGACGGCAAAATCGGTGAACCCGCCGGCGCGCAGCAGCGTCACCGCCTCCAGCAGCACATGCAGGCCCTTGGCGTCCACCAGTTGGGCGAAGAAGCCGAAGCGATTGCGCCGCTCGCCCTTGGAGGCTGCGGGCAGCGGCGTGGCGCGTGGCAGGAGCCCGTTCGTGACATGCACGAATTTCGACTCATCCAGCCCCCAGGCCACGTAATGTTCAATCATGAAGCGGCTCGGCGTGGTGAACACATCCACCGCGTCGAGATGCCGCTTCATCCACATTTCGCGCATGAAATAATGCTCGGGCGGGCGCTCTGGCAAGCACTGGTGGCAGCGCACAGCGGAGGCGCGCGTGCAAAGCGAGGCATCGGTGCGCCGCACCATGTGCCCGTTGGCCGGGCAGATGGAGAGGAACTCATGCGCGGTGAAGACGATCTTCACCTCCGGCAGCACGCGGCGCGTCAGCGTCAGCAGGTCGATGCCGAGGGTGAGGAAATGGTGGAAATGCACCACGTCCGGCTGGATGAGTTCGAGGAATTCCTTGAATGCCTCAACGAGCAGCAGGTTGCCGCCCTTCTCCCAGCCGTAGTCATATTCCTGCGAGAGGAACAGAAACTCATTCGGCCGCCCGTCGAAACCCGTGATGCGCGCGCCGCTCTTGAACAGCGCCGGGCTGTTCTGGTCCGCCGAGGCGAGCAGATACGGCTCCACGCCCGGCTTCTGCTTCAGCCCCTCGAACAGTTCGAAGGCGATCTGCTGCGCGCCGCCGCGCACCAGCTCCGGGTGATACAGGCTGACGATCAGAACCTTCATGCCAGCTCTTCCTCTTCGGCCGCCGCGCGCAGCGCGGGGTGGGTGGGCTCTTGCCCGAGCAGTTCGCCCAGCACCAGCTCGCCCCAGGTTTTGGTGAACAGCCAGCGATTCACGGCGGAGCCGCCCTCATGCACCGGCCCGCGGACGGAGCCCTTGCCCTCCAGGTGCCACAGCCGCACATCGTGCAGCCAGGGCGCCCGCCCGGCTTCCAGGCTCTTCAGGCACAGATCCGCATCCTCGTAATGGCCGAAGATATAATCCTCGGTGAAACCGCCAAGGGTCTCGAACCAGTCACTGGCGACGGAAATGAACGCGCCAGTCACCGCCGGCACCTGGCGTGAGCGCAGGAATCGCGCGGTCTCCGGCGGCGCGCCCTTGCCGTAATGCTCCACGCGCAGAATGCTCGTCTCCGGCTTGCGGCCAGGGGTCAGCCCCGGCACCGTATCGACCTCGAAATACATCCCGGCATGCATCAGCGAGCCATCATCGTAATACAGCGGCACGCCGAAAATCTGCGTCTGCCGCCCTGGCAACTCCTCGAGCACAGCGCTGTGCTTCGCCGCCCAGTCCTGGTCACAGGGGAATACGTCGGGATTCATGATGATCAGGCGCGGGCTGGAGGCGTATTGGGCAGCGACATTATTGGCGGCGCCGAACCCGGCATTGGCGTTGAGCAGCACCAGGGTCAGGTCCAGCCCGTAAATCAGGCTGCAGCGCTTCGCCTCTTTCAGCAGCGTTTCGGCCATCTCGGGGCTGTTGGAGACATAGATGAACTCGTAATCCCGCATCGCCGGATGGCGCGAGAACAGGGCCTGCTGCAAGAACAGATATTCCGGCTTGCCGTAGAGGCAGACGATGATGGAGCCCTTATAGCTGGCCGCGCGGCGGCCGAAGCGCTCGACATATGGCGCGTTCACGGCACGGCGCGTCAGCATCTGGTTGAAATCGACGAGCTGCGCGCCGATCGCCGCATCCACCGAGGCGGTGGCGGCAAAATAGGGGTTGCCAACATATTGCGCCTGCGCCAGCTGACCTAGCGCGATGTTCCGCATCTCCTGGTCCTCGGCGGTTTCCGCCGTGAGCATGAGCGAACGCTCCGCCCCGGATTTCATGCGCAGCACGGCGTTGCACGAACCGCCGGAGAGGCGGCGCGCAGTATAGAGGAAGCCCCAGAACCCATAAGCGTGCGGTGTGGCGATGCCCATCGCGGTCTCGGCGTCTGGTCGGCGGATACGGCCCAGGCTGGCGCCGTCGAAGGAGACGGACCAGCCCGGAAAGAACAGATCGATCCGGTCCAGCCGGTCCTGCGTGTCATTCACCCAGCCGACGATATAGATCCCGCCCGCGGGGGAGATGCGGATAGCGTCGATGGTACCCACGGGCGGGCGCGGCTGCTCAGCCACCTGGTCCGGCTGGGCGGTGAGAATGACGCGGCCGCACGGCGGGACACCGGGGGCCGCGATCAAACGGCCCTCGGCCCGCCCGAAACGCTCGTAATGGTCCCGTCCGGAGCTGAACTTTCCCGCCGCCACGGCCACCAGCACGTCGGGGTTCAGACGCAGATACATCTCTTCATCGAAGACCAGAATGGGCGCCTCCGGGCTCTGCGGGGGGGCGGCCTGCTCAAGCCGCGATGCCGGTGCCTTCGTCATTCGCCCCTCCGCCAGAACTTAATAAGACTCGTCATCAGCATGGATTACCGGCAAGCCCCCTGCCCACACAAGCGGCTCTATTGCTTCGCCGGGGCGGGTTTGGCGTTGAGATAGCCGAGGAGATCCCCCGCCTGCTGGAAGGTGAAGGCGCAGGGCAGGATGCTGCCGTAATCCACGGTGTAGCGCAGGTTCTTCAGCAGCAAATGCGGCCCGGCGAGGGACAGCGTCACCGTCTGTCCCGCCGGTATGTCCAGGCTGTCCAGCGCCTTGCCATCCGCCCCCACCAGCTCGGTGCTGCCGGCGATGCTGCAATCCGCGGCGGTCAGCACATCCGCAACGCTGCCAGTGTTGTGGATCTGCAGGAACCCTTCGGTCTGCACGCCCTTCTTATTGGTCTGCCAGACGGAGCCATGGTCCAGCGTCACGTCGATCTCGGCGAGGGCGAATCCGGGGCTTGCCAGCAGCGGCAGCGCCAGAAGAAGAGGGCGGAGCTTCATGCGAGGCTTTCATATTTCTCGAGTTGCCAGGATGCCGGTTCTTTTGCCGCCATCTCGTACCATTTGGCAACCAGCGGATGCGCCCGCACGGCGGCGCAATAGGCCTTCGCCTCTTGGCCCAGCGGCGGCGCATAGGTGATGAGCCGCGCCACCACCGGCGCAAACATGGCGTCAGCGGCATTGAACATGGCGCCGAATAGATACGGCCCGCCGGCGCCAAACTGCTCGCGCGTCTGGGTCCAGATCGCCTCGATGCGCGCGATATCCGCCAGGCTCTCCGGGTTCTGCCCGAGCCCCGTGTAGTCACGGCCCAGGTTCATCGGCATGGCGATGCGCAAAGCCCGGAACCCGGCATGCATCTCGGAGGCGATGGCGCGGGCATGGGCGCGGGCAATACGCTCCACCGGCCACAGCGCCGGGTTCAGCTCGGCGCAATATTCGGCGATGGCGAGGCTCTCCCACACCCGGGCACCCTCATGCTCCAGATACGGCACGGTGCCGGAAGGGGACACGGCCTTTACCGCCGGAGAATTACCCCCCGCGAGCGGCACAAAGATCTCCTCCGCCTCCAGCCCAGCGAGGCGAACCATCAGCCAGCCGCGCAGCGACCAGGAGGAATAGCGCGCCGTGCCCAGATAAAGTTTCGCCGTCATCAAACGCTCCGCATGATTCGCGCCCCCGGCGTAACACGCCCAGGAGCCGGCGTAAAAACTTGGGTGGCGCAGAGGGCCGTGGTAACGGAGCGCATGGCTACCAATTCTCCGCCCGTCTGGGCCGGCTTGCCTCTCAACCGGCCGCTGGTCATGGGCATTCTCAATGTCACCCCCGATTCCTTCTCCGATGGCGGGCGGCATTTTGCCCCCGAGGCCGCCATCGCGGCGGGGCGGCAAATGCTGGCGGAAGGCGCGGATATTCTGGACATTGGCGGGGAAAGCACCCGCCCCGGCTCGGCCACGGTCCCGCCCGAAGAGGAGATGGCGCGCATCCTGCCGGTTATCCGCGCCCTGGCGGCGGCGGGGGCGGCAATCTCAGTGGACACGCGCAACGCCGCGACCATGGCGGCGGCGCTGGATGCCGGGGCTCGGATCGTCAACGATGTCTCGGCCCTGCGCCATGACCCGGCCGCCCTACCGCTCATGGCCCAGCGGGGCTGCCCCGTCATACTGATGCATATGCGCGGTGAGCCGGACACAATGAACAGCCTCGCCAGCTACAATGGCGTGACGAATGAGGTGCTCGCCGAGCTACTGGCCGCGCGCGATGCCGCACTGGCCGCAGGGGTGCGGGCGGAGAATCTCTGCCTGGACCCCGGCCTCGGCTTCGCCAAAATCGGGGCGCAGAACCTGGAATTGCTCCGCGCCGTGCCGCGCCTGGCCGCGCTTGGCCACCCGGTGCTCATCGGCCTCTCGCGCAAGCGGTTTCTGGGCGAAATCTCCGGCGAAACCGCCGCGGAAAAGCGGGACCCTGAATCCCTGGCGGCGGGGTTGTTTGCGGTGCAGCAGGGCGCGCATATACTTCGGGTCCATGACGTGGCAGGCACCGTGCGGGCTTTACGCGTCTGGCAGGCACTGAATGCGAGAGATGATGGATAACAAGGTAAAGCGCCGGCTGTTCGGCACGGATGGAATTCGCGGCACGGCCAACACGGCGCCGATGACGCCTGAGATGGCGCTCAAGCTCGGCCAGGCCGCCGGGCTGCTGTTCACACGCGGCGACCACCGCCACCGCGTCATCATCGGCAAGGATACGCGGCTCTCCGGCTACATGCTGGAACCGGCGCTCACCGCCGGGTTCATCTCGGCGGGCATGAACGTGACGCTGGCCGGGCCGCTGCCCACGCCCGCCATCGCCATGCTCACCCGCTCCCTGCGGCTGGACCTCGGCGTGGTGATTTCCGCCTCGCACAACCCGTTCGAGGATAACGGCATCAAACTTTTTGGCCCCGACGGCAACAAGCTCTCCGACGAAACCGAGCAGGAGATCGAGGCGCTGATGGCGCAGGACCTCTCGGACCGCCTGGCGCCCCCCGCCAAGCTTGGCCGGGCCGCCCGCCTCGTCGATGCCGCCGGGCGCTATATCGAGGCTGCAAAATCCTCCCTTCCCCGCGGCCTGCGGCTGGATGGCCTGCGCATCGTGCTCGATTGCGCCCATGGCGCGGCCTACAAGGTCGCCCCCGCCGCCTTGTTCGAGCTGGGCGCGGAGGTGATCCCCCTCGGCGTCAACCCGGACGGGTTCAACATCAACCGCGAGGCCGGTTCCACCGCGCCGCGCCAGCTCTGCGAGGCGGTGCTGGAGCACGGCGCGGATATCGGCATTGCGCTCGATGGCGATGCCGACCGCGTCATCCTGGCCGACGAGCATGGCGAGATCATCGACGGTGACCAGATACTGGGGCTGATCGCGCGCGACATGCATGCGCAGGGGCGCCTCGCGGGTGGCGGCATCGTCGCCACGGTCATGTCCAATCTCGGGCTGGAGCGGTTCCTGCGCGGACTCGGCCTCACCCTCACCCGCACCAAGGTGGGCGACCGTTATGTGGCGGAGGCGATGCGCGAGATGGGCATCAATTTGGGCGGCGAGCAGTCCGGCCATGTCATCCTCTCGGATTTCGCCACCACGGGCGACGGCCTCGTAGCGGCGCTCCAGGTGCTGGCCGTACTAGTGCGCTCGGGCAAACGCGCCTCCGAGGCCTGCCGCGTCTTCGCGCCGCTGCCGCAGCTTTTGCGCAATGTGCGCTATGCCGGGACCTCGCCGCTCAGGCTTCCGCACATCCAAACCGCGATCGAGGACGCCGCCACGCGCCTGGGCACGGCAGGCCGGGTGCTGATCCGCCCCTCCGGCACCGAGCCGCTGATCCGCGTGATGGCCGAGGGTGAGGATTCCTCCCTGATTACCGAGATCGTCGACCAGCTCTGCACGACCATCGCCCTGGCCACGACGGAAGCCGCCGAATGAAAAGGATTCTGACCATCGCCGGGTCGGATTCCGGCGGCGGGGCGGGGATCGAAGCGGATATCAAGACCATCTCGGCGCTGGGCGCCTATGCCTGTACCGCCATCACCGCCGTCACCGCGCAAAACACGCTGGGCGTGGCCGGCGTGCATACCCTGCCAGCGGACTTTGTGCGTCTTTCCATCGAAACAGTCCTCTCCGATATCGGCGCCGATGCCATCAAGCTTGGCATGCTCGCCAATGAGGACATCATCCGCGCCGTGGCGGCATCCCTGCCGCCGGACATTCCCGTGGTGCTGGACCCGGTGATGGTCGCCACCTCCGGCGCGGTGCTGCTGCCCGATGCCGCCATCGCCGCGCTCAAGGCCGAGCTGCTGCCGCGCGCCACCGTGGTCACGCCCAATTTGCCGGAAGCCGCCAAGCTCACCGGCCTGCCAATTGGCAACGAGGCGGAGCGCATAGAAGCGGGCCGCGCGCTGCTCGCCATGGGCGCGAAGGCGGCGCTGGTGAAGGGCGGGCATGGCGAGGGCGACATGCTCACCGACTATCTCGTCACGCCGGAGGGTGTGGAGGCCATTTCCCTGCCCCGGCTGCCCGGCAAAAACACTCATGGCACCGGCTGCACCATGGCCGCGGCCATCGCCACCGGTCTGGCCCAGGATCTGCCGCTGATCGACGCCACCCGCCGCGCCCGGCATTATCTGCAGGAAGCGATCCGCACCGCGCCCGGCTTCGGCCAGGGGCACGGTCCGGTGAACCATCTCGTCCACACCAGCAAAATCCGCGTCTGAAAAAACCTGTTAACCCGGAGTTAGTTCCGGGCACGTAGCGTCGGCTCTGCGCCTTCAAATTAACGGTGGAGCGATATGTCCAATCTGCAAGCCCTTAACGACCGGCTGAATTTCATGAATTTCGGCCCGCATGCGCAAAGCCGCCTGCGCGGAATGAAATCCGTCATCATGTCGGCCCTGCCTAGGGCGCTGGAGGCGTTTTACGAGAAGATGCGCGCCGTGCCGGAGACGGCCAAATTCTTCCCGAACGAGGAGCTGGTCCGCCTGGCCAACGGTAAGCAGCACGGGCATTGGGACCGCATCACCGATGGCCGGCTGGATGAGGGCTACGCCAAGGCGGCGATGCATGTGGGCGAAGTGCATGCGCGCATCGGGCTAGAGCCGCGCTGGTATATCGGCGGCTACACCATTGTGCTGGAGCACCTGATCGATGCCATCATCACCGCGCGCTGGCCGGCATCCCGTTGGGGCCGCAAGCTCCACGGCCAAACCGAGCTGAAGGAGGAAATCGCAGCGCTGGTCAAAGCCACGTTCCTCGACATGGATATGGCTCTGACCGTCTATGCCGGCACGTTCGACACAAAGCGCGCCGCGGCGGAAGCCAAGCTGCAAAGCGCGGCGGACACCGTAGTGGCCGCCATGGGGGCGGCGATGCGGGCGCTGGCTGCCGGGGATCTCACGCACCGCCTCGGCGACAACATCCCGGCGGAATATTCGCAACTGCGGCTGGATTTCAACACTGCGCTGGAGCGGCTCTCCGGCACGCTGGCCAGCATGCAGAGCAGCTCGCGCGCGATCAGCGGCAGTGTCGAAGAGATCGCCGCGGCGGCGGATGACATGTCCCGCCGCACCGAGGCCCAGGCGGCGAATCTGGAGCAGACCACGGCGGCGCTGGGTGAGTTGACCGAGGCCGTGAAGCGCACGGCCGATGGCGCGGCGCAGGTGAACGTGGCGGTGGGCGCGGCCAATACGGAGGCGGAGAGTTCCCGCTCCGTGGTGGGCGAGGCTGGGGCGGCGATGGGGAAGATCGAATCCTCCTCCCGCGAGATCGGCAATATCATCGGGCTGATCGACGAAATTGCCTTCCAGACCAATCTGCTGGCGCTGAATGCCGGGGTGGAGGCCGCCCGCGCCGGGGATGCCGGGCGGGGCTTCGCCGTCGTCGCCTCCGAGGTACGGGCGCTGGCGCAACGCTCCGCCGAGGCGGCGAAGGCGATCAAGTCGCTGATCTCCGCCTCCTCCGCCCAGGTGGCGCAGGGTGTCGAGCTGGTGCGCCGCACCGGGCAGTCGCTGGACGGCATCGGCACCAATGTGGGGCAGATTAAGGGGCTGGTCTCCGGCATCGCCGGCTCGGCGCGGACTCAGTCCAATGGGCTGGCACAAGTGAACGAGGCCATGACCCAGATGAGCCAGGCGGTGCAGCAGAACGCCGCCATGGTCGAGGAAACCACCGCCTCCATGCATTCGCTGCGCGGCGAAATCGGCGATCTGAACCGCGCGCTCGCTGCCTTCAAGATCACCCGGGAGGCCGGCCTCAACCGCGTCCCCGCCCCGGCCAAACGCCGGGAGCTGGCGGATTAGCCCCCGGTATTCGGCCGGTAGGCGGTGGCGAACTGGGTGATCGCGGCGTCGATCTCGGCATCGGTGAGCAGCACCGGCCCGCCCGCCGCCAGCGAGAGTAAATATTGCTGCGCCAGCACCTCCAGCTCGGTGGCGGCGGCCAGCGCGGTGGCCACATCCCGCCCGGTGGCGATGCCGCCATGGTTCTCCATCAGGCAGGCGGTGCGGCCTTCCAGCGCTTTGAGCACGTTGACGGAAAGCGCCGCCGTGCCAAACAGCGCATAGGCTGCACAGCGCAACGGCGCGCCGCCGAACCGGGCGATCATGTAATGGCAGGCCGGGATCTCCCGCCGCGCCATGGCCAGCGCCGTGGTGTAGGGCGCGTGGTGGTGCACGATGCCGCCAACCTCCGGACGGGCGAGGTAGATATCCAGGTGAAACCGCCATTCGGATGAGGGGCGGTATCTGCCCTCGTAAGAGCCATCGGGCTTGAGCAGCGGGATCATCTCGGGCGTCAGGATTTCATACGGCGTCGCCGACGGCGTGATGAGAATCCCCTCCTCCGTGCGCAGTGACACATTGCCCGAGGTGCCCGCGGAAAGGCCGCGTGCCGCCATCTCCCGCGCCGCTTCGATGAGGTTTTCCCGAGGCCCTGTCATGTCACTCAGCCGGGGCAAAATGCAGGTCAGGCGAGATGCCGACCGAACCGCCATCCCAGCTCAGGGCGAGCGACGCCTTCTGAACGGAGACGCTGGCGAAATTCTTCGCCTTGCAGGCGGCGTCCGCTGCCGCGGCGGGCACGTAGTCCACCTGCGCCGTGGCGAAGCTGCCGCCGCGCGAGAGCGAATCGATGCCCAGCAGCACCGCCTGATCCGCTGATTTCCGCTGCCCGCAATTCGCGTTCGGGTCGATGGTCTCGCGCAGATCGCTGGCCTTCAGCACAGGTGAAAGGTCGATCTGGTTGCCGCCACCGGGAACCGAAACGAGGAAGAGCGTGGTATCCGTCTCGCCCTGGCCGGTGAAACCGTAGAGGCAGAGGAAGCGCGCCCGCCCCTGCGGGTTCAACGAGAGGCAATGGTCCATCGCCCCGCCCGGATACCAGCCGGACAGCGCCCAGCCATTGCCCTGGCGGTGGAACAGGATACCGCCGCCGAAATTGGCGGCATGCGGCTCGAAGCTGCCCTGGTAGGAGACGTAAGCCTCATCCGCATCATCGCCGGTCAGGTGGCCGTAGATGACGCTGGTGAGCGTGATGCCCAGCCCCGTCCCGGCGCCGCCGTAATCCTGGCTCGGATAGCCCGGCAGGCTCTGGCAGCTATGGGCGTAACCGCCTGCCCCGCCTGAAACGCCGCCGCAGACCAGCGGCAGGAACGCCGCCTGCTCATCGCCGGTGAGCGCACGCGGATCGAAATTCACTGTCACCCCTGGTTGGGACTCCCCGCCATGCCGAGACCAAAGCTTATACGCTCCCACGCCAATGATGAGCAGGAGCAGGAGCAAAACCGCCAAGCGCTTCATGAGACCCTCCGCGATACGATTCGTTAGGCATTTGCCCTTTTTCGAAAGCCGGGTAAATATCACCACAATCTAGGGTTTTGGCGGGGGCGGAACATTATCCATAGGCGTGTCTTGCTCCTCGGCACGTTCGGCCTGCTGGGCGGCTGCGCCACGCTGCGCGCGCCGGGCTCCAACCTGCCGCCGCTGCCGCCATTGCCGCCCGGCCCTTACCGGCTCGGCCCCGGGGACGGACTGAATCTGCGTATCTACAACCAGCCGCAACTCTCCGGCGCCTATACCGTGGATGACAGCGGCAATATCAGCCTGCCTCTGCTCGGACTCGTCCGTGCCCAGGGCCGCAGCACGGACGAGTTGTCCACCGCCATCACCGCCGCGCTGCAAAGCGGCGGGCTGATTCTGCACCCGAGCGTGGCGGTGGAGGTTTCCGCCTACCGGCCATTCTATATTCTGGGCGAGGTGAACACCCCCGGCCAGTATCCATTCCGGCCGGGCATGACAGTCCTGACCGCGATTTCCATCGCCGGAGGCTTCACCTACCGGGCGTGCCAAGACTATGCCGGGGTGACGCGCGATATTGGCAGCGCTCCTGCCCAGTATCGCGCCCCACTTTTTGCATTGGCGCAGCCCGGCGATGTCATCACGGTTTTTGAGCGGCGGTTCTAGGCAGATCACCATTGCGGCGGCCGCCGCCGGCTTCCTTACCTTCACGAATATGTGGTGCACCCAGGCGCTGCTGCCGGTGCTGGGCGCCGCGCTGCACGCCACCCCGGCGCAGACGGGCCTTACCGTCACCGCGCCGCTCGCCGCCACCGCCGTCATGGCACCGCTCATTGGCGCCATCTCCGACCGCTTCGGGCGCCAGCGCTTCATCGCCGGGGCGGCGCTGCTGCTCGTCATCCCCACGCTGCTGGCCGCCGCCTCAGTAAACCTGCCCATGCTCATCGCCTGCCGCTTCACGCAGGGGCTGCTGCTGCCATTCATCTTCATCGTCACCATCGCCTATATCGGCGACGAGTTGACAGGACAGGCGACCATGCGCTGCGCCGGCATATATACCGCTGGCACCATCCTGGGCGGGTTTTCGGGCAGGTTCATCGCCGGGCTGGTGACCGAAGCTTTTGGCTGGCGCGCCGCCTTCCTCTGCATCGGGCTGCTTACCTTGGTGATGGCGCTGGTGGTGGGTGCCCTGCTGCCCAAGGAGCGCAACTTCAAGCCGGTCCGGGGCATCGCCGGAGCGTTGCGCTCCTTCCCCGACCATCTCAGCAACCCGCGTTTGCTCGCCACCTATGCCGTCGGGTTCGGCGTGCTGTTCAGCCTGGTGACGGCGTTCACTTTCATCAATTTCCGCCTGGCCGAGGCGCCCTACAACCTCGGCCCGGCGGCTTTGGGGAGCATTTTCGTCGTGTATCTCGGCGGCGTCGCCATCAGCCCCGCCGCCGGGCGGCTGGCCGCCAAGCATGGCCACCGCGCGGTGATGGCGGGCGCGCTCGCGCTGGTCCTCTCCGGCTTGGCGCTTACGCTGGCCCAGCCGCTCTGGGTCATCGGGCTGGGGCTGCTGCTCGTCTGCTGCGGGCTATTCACCGAGCAGGCGATTGCCACTGGCTACACCAGCCTCGCCGCCCGCGCCGCCAAATCCACCGCCGTGGGGCTGTATGTCACCTGCTATTATGTCGGCGGCAGTGCCGGCGGCACGCTGCCCGCTGGCACCTGGCATGCCAGCGGCTGGCCGGGCTGCGCCGCCATCACCGCGGCGGTGCAACTCGCGGCCTTCGCCATGGCCATGGCGTTCTGGAGACCGCTCGGGCCTCGCGGTTAACCCATCGCCTCCAGCGCACCGAGCGACTCGGGCAGGATCTGCCCGCCATCCACGGTGATGGTCTGGCCAGTGATGTAGGCGGCCTCCTCGGAGGCCAGGAACAGTGCGGCGTTGGCGATGTCCTCAGGCGTGCCGAGGCGCTTGAGCGGGATCGAGGCTTCCATCGCCGCAATATAGTCCGGGCCGTTACCCTCCAGCCCCTCGGTGAGGATATTGCCCGGCAGCACCGCGTTCACAGTGATGTTGCGCGGCGCCAACTCGATGGCGGCGGTACGCATGAAGCCGAGCTGCCCGGCCTTGGAGGCGCCGTAATGCGCCCAGCCGGGATAACCCGTGATCGGCCCGGTGATGGACGAGGTGAGGATGATCCGCCCGCTCCCCGCCTTGGTCATGGCTGGTAGCACCGCCGAGACCGAGAGGAACGCGCTGCGCAAATTGGTGTTGATGACATGATCGAACTCGGCCGGCGTCATCTCCGAGAGCTTGGCCGCCGGGAAGATGCCCGCATTGGCGCAGAGAATATCGATGCCCCCAAACTTCTGCACCGCTGCCTCGGCCATCGCCGCGCAGCCCTCGGGGGTGGACACATCCGCCGCAAGCCCCGCCGCATGCGGACCAATCCCCGCAGCCACCTTGTCCGCATCCGCCTGGCTGCGGGAGACTGCAAGCACGTTGATGCCCGCCCGCCCGAAACGCAGCGCGATACCGCGCCCGATGCCCCGCGTGGCGCCGGTAACAATGACGGTTTTACCTTGCAAAGATTTCAGCATAGGAACTCCTGGGGCTGTGCGGCCTGGGCTAAATGTGGTAACTACAACACTTACATGATGCAGGTCCAACACCCATAATCAAGCGGAATTTGCGGAGCGCGAGACGCATGAAACCAGAAAAAACGGCACGGCAGGGAAAGATCCTGGCGGCGCTGGAAACCGCGCCCAGCCTGCGCGTGGCGGAACTGGCGCAGAACCTAGGCGTCTCCACCGAGACGATCCGGCGAGACCTGGACCAGATGACCAGCGCCGGGCTGCTCAACCGCACCTATGGCGGAGCGGTGCGGCCGCTGCATGCCGAGCCCACCGTGGCCGAGCGGCACGCCATGTTCGTGGCCGAGCGCCAGCGCATCGCCCGCGCCACCCTGCCCTTGCTGCGCGGCGCGCGGGTGCTGATCCTCGGCTCCGGCTCCACCGTGGTGCATGTGGCGCACGAGGTCGCGGCCAAGCTGAAGGACATCATGGTCATCACCCATTCCTTCGGCGTAGCGGCGGCGCTCTCCGCCAACCCTACCATCAAGACGCTGATGCTGCCCGGCGAGTACCATGCCGGAGAGGGCACGCTGCTCGGCGGCCATACCATCGCCTTCCTGCAGGACCTGTACGCCGACTGCACGATCCTCGGCGCCAGCGGCCTCTCGGAGGAAGGGCCGACCGACGCGCTGCCCGAGACCGCCGCCGTGTACGCGGCCATGGCGGCGCGCGCGGCCAAAACCATGGTCGTGGCCGACCATTCCAAATTCAACCGGCTGTTCACCGCGCGCTACGCGGATTGGCGTCGAATCGGCCATCTGGTGACGGACACGGCGCCGGAGGACGCCCTCGGCGCGCAACTGCAACGCAGCGGAACTAGCGTGGTGCTGGCCTAAATGAAAAGCGGCCGGAACGCGCTGCGCCCGGCCGCCTGAGTTCGCTTAAAAGGCGTTACCGCTCACTTGTCGCGGAAATGGGTTTCCTTCGCCTCGATCGCGGCCTGCGCCGCGGCAAGGCGCGCCACCGGCACGCGGTAAGGCGAGCAGGAGACGTAGTCCAGCCCAACGGATTCACAGAAAGCGATGGAGGCCGGATCGCCGCCATGCTCACCGCAGATGCCGAGCTTCAGCTTGTCCTTCTTGGAGCGGCCCTTCTCGGCGGCGATGCGCACCAGCGCGCCGACGCCATCGACGTCGATGGAGACGAACGGATCCTTCGGCAGGATGCCCTGCTCGACATAAGCGGGCAGGAACTTGCCGGCGTCGTCACGCGAAAGGCCGAACACCGTCTGCGTCAGGTCGTTGGTGCCGAAGGAGAAGAAGTCCGCGGATTCGGCGATCTGGTCGGCGGTGAGCGCCGCGCGCGGCAGTTCGATCATGGTGCCGATCGAGTATTCCACGGTCTTGCCGGTTTCCTCGAACACGGCCTTGGCCATGCGCTCCACCTGGGCGCGGGTGATGTCCAGCTCGCGCTTGGTGCCCACCAGCGGGATCATGATCTCCGGCACCGGGGCCTTCGCGGTCTTCGAGACCTCGACCGCCGCCTCGAAGATGGCGCGGGCCTGCATCTCGTAGATCTCCGGATAGGTCACGCCGAGGCGGCAGCCGCGATGGCCGAGCATCGGGTTGGCTTCGGAGAGCTCTTCCGCGCGTTCCTTGATCGCCGCGGCGTCCATGCCCAGCGCGTCGGCCACTTCCTTCAGCTCAGCCTCGCCATGCGGCAGGAACTCGTGCAGCGGCGGGTCGAGCAGGCGGATGGTGACCGGCAGGCCTTCCATGATCTTGAACAGCGAGATGAAATCCTCGCGCTGGAACGGCAGCAGCTTGGCCAGTGCCGTACGGCGGCCGGCCTCGTCCTTGGCCATGATCATCTGGCGCACGGCGCCGATACGCTGCGGGTCGAAGAACATGTGCTCGGTGCGGCACAGGCCGATGCCCTCGGCGCCGAACTTGCGCGCGGTCTCGGCATCCAGCGGGGTTTCCGCGTTGGTGCGCACCTTCAGGCGGCGGATCTCGTCGGCCCAGCCCATGAGGGTGCCGAAATCGCCGGAGAGCTGCGGCTCGATCATCTTCACCGAGCCCGCGAACACCTCGCCGGTGGCGCCGTCGATGGTCAGGATCTCACCCGCGCGGATGGTGACACCGCCAGCGGAGAGCGTCTGCGCGCCGTAATCAACCGAGATGCCACCGGCACCGGCCACGCAGGGCCGGCCCATGCCGCGGGCCACCACGGCGGCGTGGCTGGTCATGCCGCCACGGGTGGTGAGGATGCCGCGGGCGGCGTGCATGCCGTGAATGTCCTCGGGGCTGGTCTCGATGCGGACCAGAACCACCGACTCGCCCCTCTGCGCGCGGAACTCGGCTTCGTCGGCCGAGAATACCACGGCGCCAGAAGCCGCACCCGGGGAGGCGGGCAGGCCCTTGGCGAACTGCTTCTTCGCAGCCTTCGGGTCGAGGGTCGGGTGCAGCAACTGGTCAAGCGCCGCCGGGTTCACGCGCATCACGGCGGTGTTGCGGTCGATCAGCCCTTCCTCGGCCATCTCCACCGCAATGCGCAGCGAGGCGGCGGCGGAGCGCTTACCGGAGCGCGTCTGCAGCATGTACAGCTTGTTCTGCTGCACAGTGAACTCGATGTCCTGCATGTCCTTGTAGTGCGTCTCAAGGATCGAGCGGACATTCTTCAGCTCGGCATAGGCCTCGGGCAGCGCCTCTTCCATCGAGACCTCGCCCGGCTTGGCATAGGCCTTGGAGAGCGGGCGCGGGGTGCGGATGCCGGCCACCACGTCCTCGCCCTGGGCGTTGACGAGGTACTCGCCGTAGAATTCGTTCAGGCCGGTGGAAGGGTCGCGGGTGAAACACACGCCGGTGGCGCAATCATCGCCCATGTTGCCGAACACCATGGCCTGCACGTTCACCGCCGTGCCCCAGTTCGCCGGAATGTCGTGCAGACGGCGGTACACATTGGCGCGCGGGTTCATCCAGGAGCCGAACACGGCGCCGATCGCGCCCCAGAGCTGGTCCTGCGGGTCCTGCGGGAAGGGCTTGCCGATCTCTTCGGCCACCATCTTCTTGTAGCCCTCGACAACCTGCTGCCAATGCGCGGGGGTCAGCGCGGTGTCCTCGATCACGTCAGCCTCGAGCTTCACATGTTCGATGATCTCTTCGAAGCGGTGATGGTCAACGCCCAGCACCACGGAGCCGTACATCTGGATGAAGCGGCGGTAGGAATCCCACGCGAAGCGCGCATCACCCGAGCCCACGGCCAGACCCAGCACGGTGGTGTCGTTCAGGCCGAGGTTCAGCACCGTGTCCATCATGCCCGGCATGGAGACGCGCGCGCCCGAGCGCACGGAAACCAGCAGCGGCTTGTCCTTGTCGCCGAACTTGCGGCCGACAGCCTCTTCGATGCGAGCCAGCGCCGCATCCACCTGGGCCTTCAGCTCGGCCGGGTAGTTGCGGTCATTGTCGTAATAGGCGGTGCAGACTTCGGTGGTGATGGTAAAGCCGGGGGGCACGGGCAGGCTGATGCTCGCCATCTCCGCCAGATTGGCACCCTTGCCGCCGAGCAGGTTGCGGAGCGAGGCGTTGCCATCATTCACCCCTGCACCGAAATTATAAACCCATTTCGTCATTCCCAACTCCTAACCTTCAACCCTGGAGAAATCTGCGATTTGATTGACTGTATCCCGGAAGCGCGCGAGCAGTCGCAAACGATTGCGGCGCAATTCTGGCATTTCGGCGTTCACCGTAACTTTTTCAAAGAAGGCGTCGATCGTCGGACGGATGAGCGCAAATGTCCGCATCGCCGCGATATAATCTTCCTTCCGGAAGTAATGCTCAGTCGCCGATCTGACCTCAACAATTGCCTGACAAAGCTTCTTTTCCTCATCTTCGACAAAAAGCGCCTGATCAGGCTCGCCCTCATGCGGCCCATCCTTGGCATCCTCGATGCGCAGGATGTTGGCGGCGCGCTTATAGGCGGCGTGCAAGCTGCGGCCGTCGTCGGTCGCCAGCATCTCGCCCAGCGCGTCCACGCGCTTCATCAGCCGCACGAGATCGTCATCCGCTCCGGCGGCGAGCACGGCATCCAGCACGTCGAAGCGCTTGCCCTCGCCGCGCAGCTTAACCCGAAGACGCTCGATGATGAAGGCGAAAAGTTCGTCGTCGTTATTGAGCAGCGGCTTGAGGTTTAGGCGCAGCCCGTTTTCCAGCACGATGCGGATAGCACCCAGCGCGCAGCGGCGCAGCGCGTAGGGGTCGCCCGAGCCGGTCGGCTTCTCACCGATGCGGAAGAACTCGCGCAGCGTGTCCAACTTGTCGGCCAGCGCCACGGCAACCGCCAACTTGCCGGTGGGCACGTCGTCGGACGGACCTTTCGGCTGGTAGTGGGTCGAGATGGCCTCGCCGACCGCCGCACCATGGCTGCGCGTGGCGTAGTAGCCGCCCATTACGCCCTGCAGCTCGGGGAACTCCCCCACCATGCCGGTAACAAGATCGGCCTTGCACAGCAGCCCGGCGGCGCAGGCAGCCTCCACGTCACCGCCCAGCAGCGTGGCGATTTCCCCGGCCAGGGCAGAAATCCGCGCCGCGCGCTCAAGCTGCGTGCCTATCTTGGCGTGGAAGGTAATTTTCTCCAGCTTTGGCAGCAGCTTATCCAGCGGGGTCTTGAGGTCCAGATCCCAGAAATGCCGTGCATCAGAAAGCCGCGCGCGCAGCACGCGCTCATTGCCGGCGATGATCGCCGCCCCGCCATCCGTTGCCTCCAGATTCGCCACGAAGGCGAAATACGGCGCCGGCTTGCCCGCAGTGTCACGCAGGGCGAAGTATTTCTGGTTGATCTTCATGGAGAGTTCGCGCACCTCGTGCGGCAGGTCCATGAAGGCATCGTCGATGCGGCCGATCAGCGGCACCGGCCATTCCACGAGGCCCGTCACCTCATCCAGCAGTGCCTCATCCGGCGCCACGGTGAGGCCCAGAGCGGCCGCCTTTTCCGCGATGCCCTCGGCGATTTTTTTCCGGCGTTCCGCCTGATCGACAATGACGTGGTGCTCGCGCAGCTTTTCTTCCCACACAGCGGCGGAGGACACCGCAACCGGCCCACGGCCATGCACGCGGTGGCCCTCGGTCTCGTTCCCCGCCGTGACGGGGCCGAGAGTAATGGGGATCACCTCGCCATCCAGCAGGCAGACAATGCGGCGCAACGGGCGAACCCAGGTGAAATCCCCGCCTGAGCCCCAGCGCATGGATTTGGGCCAAGGGAGCTTGGCCAGAGCCTCGGGCAATTTTTCTACGATGACTTCCGCCGCCGAACGCTCAGGAGTCGACGTCGATAGAATGAAATAGCCGTCCTCAACCCGTAGATTCTCTCGGGTAGCATTGTTTTTGCGTAGAAACCCGTCAACCGCGACTGCCTGAGCATCGGCGCGTGGACCACGCTGCTCGGAATGAACAGCCATAACGTTGGGTTGAACCTCAAAAGCTACGGCGATTCGACGTGGTCCGTAAGATTCCCGAACCGGAGTTCCGCGAGGCGCTATATTACTTAAATAGCCCGTAGTGATGATGGATAGTTGCCGAGCAGCCATTTGCTGCATCCGCGCCGGGATTTCTTCGGAAAAAAGTTCGAGGAAAAATTCCGGCATCTTACTCACCCGCCAGCCAGGCTTCGGCGCAGGCTTTCGCCAGATTACGCACCCGCGCGATGTAGGAGGCCCGCTCGGCGACCGAGATCACGCCCCGCGCATCCAGCAGATTGAACAGATGGCTGGCCTTGATGCACTGGTCATAGGCCGGCTGGGCCACGCCGGCTTCCACCAGCGCGGCGCACTCCCGCTCCGCGTCCTCGAAGTGCCGGGCCAGCATCTCCGTATTGGCCAGCTCGAAGTTGTGCTTGGAATAGTCCTGCTCGGCGCGCAGGAACACGTCGCCATAGGTCACGCCCTGGCCGTTGAAGTCGAGGTCGTACACGTTCTCCACGCCCTGCACATACATGGCCAGGCGCTCCAGCCCGTAGGTCAGCTCCGCCGAAGGGGATACGCACGCAATGCCGCCGACCTGTTGGAAATAGGTGAACTGCGTCACCTCCATGCCGTCGCACCAGACTTCCCAGCCCAGGCCCCAGGCCCCCAGCGTCGGGCTCTCCCAGTCATCCTCGACGAAGCGAATGTCATGCACCCGGCGGTCGATGCCGATCGCGTCGTAGCTGGCAAGCAGCAGTTCCTGGATGTTGTCCGGGCTCGGCTTCAGCAGCGCCTGGTACTGGTAATAATGCTGCAGGCGGTTGGGGTTTTCGCCATAGCGGCCGTCCGAGGGGCGGCGCGAGGGCTGCACATAGGCGGCCTTCCAGGGCTTCGGCCCCAGGGTTCGCAGGGTGGTCGCCGGGTGGAAGGTGCCAGCGCCCATTTCGACATCGTAAGGCTGCAGGATGACGCAGCCCTGCTCCGCCCAGAACCTGTGTAATGTCAGGATGATATCCTGAAAACTTTTCGGGCGCGCCGGGGCGGTATGGACTGTCATGGACCCTTGATTAAAGTGTAAAAACCAATTGCGGCGCAGCAATACGGCCCCGCAAGGCGAAGAGCAACCACGGAGAACGCCAAGACATGAGCAAAACAGTGAAATGGGGCGCCACCGACTGGTTGGGCGCGGCGCTGGCGGCGCTCCTCGGCGGCGGGGCGTTCGCCTTCCGCTGGTTTGCCATCATGCCCCGCGCCACAGTGGGCCTCTGCGCCGCTTCCAACGCGCCGGGCTTTTGCACCCCGCGCCAATGGGTGCTCTCGGGCCAGTATTACGGGTGGTTCGGCTGGGCGGCGCTGGCGCTGGGGCTGGCGGCGTTCTTCGGCGGCAAACGGCTCCTGGGCGCGCTGGCGGTCGGCGCTGGCATCGCCGCCGTGGTGAACTACAACGCCACGCAAGGAATCATCGGCGCCACCCTGGGGCTGGTTGCCTGGCTCAGCCTCATCTCCGGGCGCCCCGGCTGGGGCTTGAAAACGGCCTAAAGGCCAATTTTCCCCATCGCCAGGAACTTCTCGCGCCGCTTGGCCTTCAGCGCCTCGGGCGCCATGTCCTTCAGCGGGGCGAGCTGCTTCTCCACCGCATCGCCAAGTGCTGCCAAGGCGGCTTCCGGGGCGCGATGTGCGCCGCCCACCGGCTCCGGCACGATCTCGTCGATCAGCCCCAGCTTCTTCAAATCTTGCGCGGTGACGCGCATGGCCTCGGCGGCCACCGGGGCCTGGGCCGAGTCGCGCCACAGGATGGAGGCGCAGCCCTCCGGCGAGATCACGGAATAGATCGCGTGCTCATACATCAGCACGGCGTTGCCCGACGCGAGCGCGATGGCGCCGCCGGAGCCGCCCTCGCCAATGATTGTCGCCACCAGCGGCACGGGAGCGGAGAGGCAGGCCTCGATCCCGCGCGCAATCGCCTCAGCTTGGCCACGCGCCTCGGCCTCGATGCCCGGGAAGGCGCCGGAGGTGTCCACGAAAGTGAGAATCGGCAGATTGAACCGCCCGGCCAACTCCATCAGGCGCTTGGCCTTGCGGTAGCCCTCGGGCTTGGCCATGCCGAAATTATGCTTGATGCGGGTCTCGGTATCGGTACCCTTCTCGGTGCCGATCACCATCACCGGCATGCCACGGAAGCGCCCCATGCCGCCAATAATCGCCGCGTCGTCGGCAAAGGCGCGGTCGCCAGCCAGCGGGGTGAAATCCTCGATCAGCGCGGCAATGACACCGGCCGCCTTTGGCCGCTCGGCATGGCGGGCCACCTGGGTCTTCTGCCAGGGGCTGAGCTTGGCGTAGATGTTCTTGAGCTGGGCATCCGCCTTGGCGGAAAGGCGCGCCACCTCCTCGGCGATGTTAATCTCACCGGTAGCGGGCATCTGCCGCAACTCCGCGATCTTGGCTTCGAGCTCGGCGACGGGTTTTTCAAATTCGAGGTACTGGCGCATGGGCCTGGGCCTTTAGCACATATACACGCGGAGGAAAGGGAGGAGATGGCTACTGGCCGTTCTTGTCCCAGGGCGCGTTGCCCAGGTTCACCTGCTTGGGCGTGGTGTTGGCCGCCGTCAGCGCCCCCGCTCCCGCGCCGATGCCAGCCCCCACGACCACGCCGATCGGCCCGCCGATGATGCCGATGGCCGCCCCCGTGGCGGCGCCCCCGGCGGCGGTGCCGGTTGTCCGCCCCGTGCCATGGCCACATCCCACCAGCGCCAGAGGCAGCAGCATCAGGCAAACCAGTTTACGCATTTCACTCTCCAAAACTTGTTCCCTTGTTCCAGAGCCCGCCCGCGCCGGGCAAGCGGTTTTGCTCGCCCGATTAACGGGTTGCGAAATGTTAAGGTCGCTTTAAAAACGTTACGAACACAAAGGAGTCGCGAATGTCCGACCTGCTGAAATCCCCACTCAAGCTGAAGAAGCCCGGCTGGCTCGACGATTTCAAAGCCTTCATCCTGCGCGGCAACGTGGTGGACCTCGCGGTCGGCGTGGTCGTCGGCGTGGCCTTCACCGGCATCGTCAATTCGCTGGTGAAGGACATCATCACCCCGGTCATCGGCCTGATTACCGGCGGGGTGGATTTCTCCAATCATTTCATCGTGCTGAAGGGCGTCCCGGCGGCGACACTGGCGGACGCGCAGAAGGCCGGGGACGTAACGATCAACTACGGCGTGTTCCTGAACGCCGTATTCAACTTCCTGATCATCGCCGCCGCGATCTTCTGGATGGTGCGGCTGATCGAGAAGCTCCACAAGGCCCCCACCCCCGCCGCCCCGGCGCCGACACCAACCGAAATCCTGCTCACGGAAATCCGCGACGTGCTGAAGGCTAGAGCCTGATCGTTTGAGGTTGAATCGCTTTGCGATGGAACCTCAAACGTGAATCAGTCTCTCATCAATAATTTAGAGGACCTGAAACAAAACCGGGGCCTTGCGGCCCCGGCGGACGGCTCAACCGAGCCTCTGCTCAGATCCCCAGGTTCTTCTTCGCGAAATTATGGTGCGCCTCGATATAGCGCACGGTGCCGGACTTGCTGCGCATGACGATCGAGTGCGTCACCGCCCCGTGGCCCACGCGGCGCACGCCGTTCAGCATCGGGCCAGACGTGACGCCTGTCGCGGCGAACATTACGTCGCCCTTGGCCATTTCCTCGATGGTGTAGATCCGGTTCGGGTCGGTGATGCCCATGGTGCGGGCGCGCTCGATCTGCGCTTCATCCTCGAACAAAAGTTGCCCCTGCATCTGCCCGCCAATGCAGCGCAGCGCCGCCGCGGCCAGCACACCCTCCGGCGCGCCGCCCGAACCCAGATACATGTCCACGCCCGTCATCGGCTGCGAGGCGGCGATCACGCCGGCCACATCGCCATCGCCGATCAGCATGATGCGCGCCCCGGCCTCGCGGATTTTCGCGATCTTCTCGGCATGGCGGTCGCGGTCCAGCATGCAGACCATAAGCTCGGAGACCTCCACGCCCTTGGCCAGGGCGAGGTTCTTCAGGTTTTCGGCTACCGGCGCATCCAACGAAACGACGCCTTCCGGCAGCCCGCCGCCGACCGCGATTTTCTCCATGTAGATATCCGGCGCGTGCAGGAAGTTGCCGCGTTCAGCGAGAGCAACCGTGGCGATGGCGTTCTGGCCACCGTTGGCGGTGATGGAGGTGCCTTCCAGCGGGTCCACGGCGATGTCCATCTGCGGCCCGCCGCAGCCGACCTTTTCGCCGATATACAGCATCGGCGCCTCGTCCATCTCACCTTCGCCGATCACCACGGTACCATTGATGGCTACGGTGTCGAAGGACTTGCGCATTGCCTCCACGGCGGCGCCGTCGGCGTCGTTCTTCTTGCCGCGGCCAATCCAGCGCGAAGCGGCGATGGCGGCGGCCTCGGTCACGCGCACCAGTTCAAGCGCCAGGTTGCGGTCGGAAACTTCGCCCAGGCGGAGGGGTTCGGTCATGGGGGTAAAATTCCTTATTTGGGTTCAATACGGATCAGGGCGGGCTGTTCCAGCACCGCTTCCAGCGTGGCGATACGGGCGAGCGCGGCGTTCACCGCATCCTCCCGCGTCTCATGGGTGACGAGCACAATGGGCACGGCCTCGCCCGGCGCGCGCCCATGCTGCAGCATGGACTCGAGTGAGATGCCGTGGTCGCGCAGGATGGCGGTGACGTCGGCGAGCACGCCGGGCTGGTCCACCACCATCAGGCGCAGGAAATAGGCGCTCTCCAGCCGGGCCATAGGCACCACGCGCGCCTCGCCCAGCGCGCCCTGGGCCATGCCCCAGACCGGGATCTGGCTGCCGCGGGCGATGTCGATGAGGTCGGCGACGACGGCGCTCGCGGTGGGGCCTTCTCCGGCGCCACGCCCTTGCAGGAACACGGGGCCGGAAAAATCCCCTTCCAGCAGCACGGCATTGAACACGCCGTCCACGGCGGCGAGCGGCTTTTCCACCGGCACCATGGCCGGGTGCACGCGCAAGGAAATCCCGTCCTCCGTCTGTTCGGCAATGCCGAGCAGCTTGATGCGGTAGCCCAGCTCCTGGGCGAAGACGATGTCCAGCGCCGAAATGCGACGGATGCCCTCGACATGCAGCGAAGAGAAGTCGATCTTCTGGCCGAAAGCCAGGCCGGCCAGGATGGCGAGCTTATGCGCGGCGTCCACGCCGTCGATATCGAAGGAGGGATCGGCCTCGGCATAGCCAAGCCGCTTCGCATCGGCCAGCACGTCGGCGAACTCGCGCTTCTCCTCGCGCATGGTGGTGAGGATGTAGTTACAAGTGCCGTTGAGGATGCCGGCGACGCGGGACACGCGGTTCGCCGCCAGCCCCTCGCGCAGCACCTTGATGACGGGGATACCGCCCGCCACCGCGGCCTCATAGGCCAGCGGCAGGGAGGCAGCCTCGGCGGCCTCGGCCAGGGCCACGCCATGCACGGCCAGCAGCGCCTTGTTGGCGGTGACCAGCGGCCGGCCCGCAGCCAGCGCCTTCTCGGCCAGGGCCTTGGCCGGGCCGTCGGACCCACCGATCAGCTCCACCACCACGTCCACGTTCTCGTCCCAGGCCAGGGCCAGCGGGTCATCATGCCAGATCAGCCCGTCCAGGGAGATGCCACGATCGCGCTTGCGGTCCCGGGCGGAAACGGCGGTCACGGTGATTGGCCGACCGGCACGGGCGGTAATCAGCTCCGCCTGCCGGGCCAGAAGTTTGACCACGCCGGCACCCACGGTGCCCAGCCCGGCAATGCCGACGCGCAAGGGTTTCATCGTTTGCTCTCCAGATCGTCTTCCGCCGGGGCGGCGTTATCGGTGGCCAGGAAGTTGCGGATATTACGGATGGCCTGCCGCAGCCTGTGGGTGTTCTCAACCAGGGCGATGCGCACATGGCCGTCGCCGTATTCGCCGAAGCCCACACCTGGGGCCACCGCCACCTTCGCCTTGGCCATCAGCAGCTTGGCGAACTCCAGGCTGCCGAGATGGCGGTAGCGCTCGGGGATGGGCGCCCAGGCGAACATGGAGCCATTAGGGGAAGGCACGTCCCAGCCGGCCGAATGCAGGCCCTTGATCAGCACGTCCCGGCGTTCGCGGTACAGGTTGCGCATTTCCTCCACACAGTCCTGCGGGCCGTTCAGCGCCGCGGTGGCCGCCACCTGGATCGGCGTGAACGCGCCGTAGTCGAGGTAGGACTTCATGCGGGTCAGCGCCTTGATCAGGCGCGGATTGCCGACGCCGAACCCCATGCGCCAGCCGGGCATGGAGTAGGTCTTGGACATCGAGGTGAACTCGATGGTGATGTCCTTCGCCCCCGGCACCTGCAGCACGGAAGGCGGCGGATTGCCGTCGAAATAGATCTCCGCGTAGGCGATGTCGGAGATGATGAAGATTTCATTCTTCTTCGCCACCGCCACCAGTTCCTTGTAGAAATCAAGGTCGGCCATGTAGGCCGTGGGGTTGGAGGGGAAGTTGACGATCAGCGCCGTCGGCTTCGGCACGGAGTGGCGCACCGCGACATCGATGGCGCGGAGCATGTCCTCGCCCGGATGCGCCGGGATGGAGCGCACCGAGGCCCCCGCGATAATGAAGCCGAACTGATGGATCGGGTAAGACGGGTTGGGCACCAGGATGGTGTCGCCCGGCGAGGTGATGGCGGCGGCGAGGTTGGCCAGCCCCTCCTTGGAGCCGAGTGTCGCGATCACCTCGGTCTCCGGGTCCAGCTTCACGCCGAAGCGGCGCTCGTAATACGCCGCCTGGGCACGGCGCAGGCCGGGAATGCCCTTGGACGTGGAGTAACGGTGGCTGCGCGGGTCCTGCACGGTCTCCACCAGCTTGGCCACGATATGCGGCGGGGTGGGGCTGTCCGGGTTGCCCATGCCGAGATCGATGATGTCCTCAGCCGCGGCGCGTGCCTTGGCCTTGGCGGCATTCACCTCGGCGAACACGTACGGGGGCAGGCGGCGGATGCGATGAAATTCTTCAGAGGACATTTTCAACTCGGACTCGGGTGGACGATGCTGGGCTTAATATACCAATTGCGCGAAGCCGCCAGAACCTGAAGCCATGGCGGCGATACTGATATCGGCGGGCGGCACGCCTGCGGCTGTCAGCGCGTCCGCGATACGCCGCGCCCGGGCCAGGGCCAGGGGCAGAGCGCCCTCGCCAAAGCCGCAGGCACGGATCTGCGCCCCGCCCCGCTTGGCGGCAAGCTGCGTCAGCACGGAAGCCTGATCATACGGCAGAATGGCCGAGCCCGGCGGAAAGGCGATGGCCTCCGGCGGGCCGGGCGGCCTGGGGGCGGATGCGGCGGCCACCGGTGCGGGTGCCGGGGCGGCGGGCGGCGGCGCGGTGAGGCGTAGCCCCGGCACGTTGGGCGCGGGCGGCGCGGCGGCGGGCAGGGTCAGCCCCGCCAGAGCGCCAGGCGACGGGGCGGAAACGCCCTCGCGCGCCTGGGCCGCGATAGCCTCCTGCGCCCCGGCCGGGGTGGCGGTAGGGGCGACTGGCACATCAGCGAGGTTCGGGTAGGGCTTATCCGCTCCTGGTGGGGCTTGCCGGCTCTGCGCAATCGCGCCACCTTCGAAACTGTGATACAATCCGATCGGTCCAGAACAACCGCAAAGAGAACACGCCAAGACCACAGAGAATGCCGTCCCGCAACGCCACCGTAACATCAGACCCGCCTCCAACTTCTGCCGGTTTCACCGGCCAGAACCTGTTTGCCTGAGAACCGTCGCCACGGAAAGGATCGTCTAGAATGTCGCAGTCCGAGTCGTCCAAGGAACCCGATATCAAGCTACCCGATGCCGAGCGGATCGGACGGTCGATGACCGATATTGCGGCGCGCAGCCAGCGCATCGTTACCGATTGGCTGCAGCGTCAGGCGCGCGAGGGCGTGGACCTGGACCCGCTGAACGTGGGCAGCGCCTTCGTGGAGATGACCGCCAAGCTGCTCTCCAACCCCTCGAAGCTGGTGGAGGCTCATTTCGGACTTTGGCGAGACTATCTCACGCTGTGGCAGAACACCGCCCGGCGCATGTTGTCCGGCGAGGAGCGTGAGCCGGTCATCGCCCACGACCCCAAGGACAAGCGCTTCGCCGACCCGGCCTGGAAGGAGAACGAGGTGTTCGACTTCATCAAGCAATCCTACCTGCTCTCGGCCCGCTACATCGACGACGTGGTGACCCATGTGGACGGGCTCGACACGAAGACCGCGCAGAAGGTGGATTTCTATGCGCGCCAGTTCATCGCCGCGCTCAGCCCCAGCAATTTTGCCCTCACCAACCCCGAGGTGCTGCGCAAGACGCGCGAGACGGGCGGCGAGAACCTGGTGCTGGGCCTGAGCAACCTGCTCGCCGACCTGGAACGCGGACGCGGCAATCTGCGCATCAAGATGACCGACACCGACGCCTTCAAGGTCGGCGAGAACATCGCCGTCTCGCTGGGCAAGGTCATCTACCAGAACGAGCTGATGCAGCTGATCCAGTACAGCCCGGCCACCGAGCAGGTTTATGCCCGGCCGGTGCTGATCCTGCCGCCCTGGATCAACAAATTCTACATCCTGGACCTGCGGCCGAAGAATTCCTGGGTACAATACCTCGTCTCCCAGGGGCACACCGTGTTCATGGTCAGCTGGGTTAACCCTGATGAGTCCCTGGCCCACAAGAATTTCGACGACTACATGACCGAGGGCGTGTTCGCCGCACTGGATGCCATCGAGAAGGCAACCAAGACGCGCGAGGTGAACGCCATCGGCTATTGCCTGGGCGGCACGCTGCTGGCCGCCACGCTGGGCTACATGGCCGCCAAAGGCGATGACCGCATCAAATCCGCAACTTTCTTCGTGACTCTGACGGACTTTACCGATGCCGGGGAACTCGGCGTATTCATCGACGAGGAGGTGCTCAGCTCGCTGGAAGAGAAGATGCACCGGCGCGGGTTCCTTGAGGGGGGCGACATGGCCACCACCTTCAACATGTTGCGCGCGAACGACCTGATCTGGAGCTTTGTCGTCAACAACTACCTGCTGGGCAAGGAGCCGTTCCCGTTCGACCTGCTGTACTGGAACTCGGACGCCACGCGCATGCCGTCGTCGATGCACTCCTTCTACCTGCGCAACATGTACCAGAAGAACCTGCTGGCCCAGCCGGGCGGGATGTCGATGAAGCGCGTGCCTGTCGACCTGCGGCAGGTGAAGGTGCCGTGCTACTTCCTCTCCTGCCGGGAGGACCATATCGCCCCCTGGATGAGCACCTATAAGGGGGCCAAGAATTTCGGCGGGCCGGTGCGCTTCGTGCTCGCCGCCTCCGGGCATATCGCCGGGGTGATCAACCCGCCCGGCGGCAAGTACAACCACTTCATCAACAACGACATGCCGGAAACGCCGGAGCAGTGGTTCGAGGGCGCGACCGAGGTCGCAGGCTCCTGGTGGCTGGACTGGCAGCGATGGGCGACGGGCCTCGATGCCACGCAAGTCCCGGCGCGCATCCCCGGCAAAGGGCGGGGCGTAAAGGTGATCGAGAACGCGCCCGGATCTTATGTGAAAGTGACAATCTAGCCCCTTGGCGGCACCGGGCGTTCCGGCTTACTCGGCATAGTCTTTTGGTTGAACCGTTACGCTCCGGAGTCTCGTCATGCTCTTCCTCTACTTCATCACCAGGACCGGGCATGCGAGCTGAACGCCTGCGCCAAGTGGCGCTCGTGGCGGCGCTGCTCGTGCCGCTGGGGCTGTTGCACGCCTTCGTGCTGGCGGAAATCTGCATCGCCGCGGTGGATATCCTGTTCCTCGCCGACTGCGCGCGGCGGCGGGATTTCACGTGGGTCAGGCAAGGCTGGGTGGTGCTAGCCCTGCTCTGGTGGGGCTGGCTGCTGCTGTGCTCCACGCCGCTGCCGGTCGCCGGGTTCGGCTTGGCGGGCTGGGGGATGGGCTTTGTGCAGGTCCTGGTCATCATCCGCCTTCTGCTGTTCACCGCCGCGCTGCAGAACTGGCTGCTCACCACGCCGCGCGCCCGGCGCGGCGCCTGGGGCGTGCTGGCGGCCTGCTCCCTGTGGATCGGGCTGGAAAGCTGGCAGCAATATCTCACCGGACGCAATATCTTCGGCAACCCGCGCTGGGCCGACGGCGCGCTCACCGGTCCATTCTGGAAGCCCCGTGCCGGCGCGCTGTTCGGGCATCTGCTCTACCCCGCCATGCTGCCGCCGGTGCTGGCGCTGCTGACTCGCCCTGGCCGCGCTGCGCGGTTTGGCGGCTTGGCATTGGCGATGCTCGGCGTGCTCACCTCCGTGCTCATCGGCCAGCGCATGGGGGTGGTGCTCACCGGGCTTGGCTTGGCCGTCGCTGCGCTCTTTGTCCGGCAGTTGCGCGTCATCGCCATTGCGGCCTTTGCCGTGGCCGCGCTGGCGGTGGCGCTGACGCCGATCATCTCGCCCCCCACATATGCCAAGCTGGTGCAGGAGACGGCGAAGAATCTCGGCCATTTCCTGCTCAGCCCCTATGGCGAGCTGTACACCCGCGCGGCGATGATGACCCAGCAATCGCCCTGGCATGGCTGGGGCTATAATGGCTTCCGGGTCGGCTGCCCGCTGCCGCGCTTCAATGGCGGCTTCCCCGCGCTGGGCATCGCACCGACGCAGCTGGGCCTGGGGGCGTGCAACCTGCATCCGCACAACTTCTACATGCAGGCGCTTACCGACGCCGGCCTCCCCGGCCTGGCGCTGTTTGCGGCCCTGGCCATCTGCTGGCTGTGGGCTTTGGCTGCCGGGCTGTGGCGCCGGCCGGAACCGCTGCGCCTGGGGCTGTTCATCGCCGTGCTCACCTTTTTATGGCCCATCGGCTCCTTCGATGAATTCCCAACCCTCTACATGCTGGGCTGGATGTTCTTCCTCCTTGGCTTCGGCCTGGCTCTAAGGGGCAATCCATCCACATTGGAGCGCAATGGCTAAGGCCCGCTCGACAGCCATTGTCCTGCCGCCGAACGAGACATTTTCCCCCGGGAAGGCAGGCGCCATCGCCCTGGTGGCCCGCCGTTTCGCCCAGACGCTGCCTGGCTCAGTGGTGCTGGGCAACGCCAGGGACGGCAGCTTCCCTGGCATCCCCTTCATCCAGGCGCGCGGGCCGGTCGCCGTCATCCGCGCCCTGGCAGCGCTGCGTCCGCGGGTCATCGACGTGCATCAGCGCCCACGCCTCGCTTTGCTGCTCGCCCGGCTGTTCCCGCGGGCGCGGGTGTTGCTGTTCCTGCACAACGACCCGCAGACCATGCGCGGGCTGAAATCTCGCGCCGAGCGGGCACGTGCGCTCAGGCGCCTGCACCGCGTGGTCTGCGTGTCCGCCCATCTGCAGGGCCGCTACGATGCCGGGCCGGGCCTGATCCCCGCCGCGCTGCACAATCCACTCACCCTGGCCGAACTGCCGCCCCCCAGCCCGAAGGAGAAGCTGATCCTGTTCGCGGGGCGCATCGCGCCATGCAAGGCGCCCGACATCTTCATCGCCGCCTGTGCCATCGCGTTGCCGCTTCTGCCCGGCTGGTCGGCGCGCATGATCGGCGGCAAATATGTCGTCCCCGGCAGCCCCGAAACGCGCTACGTCGCGTTGCAACGAGCGGCGGCAGAGACCGCGCGGGTGACGTTCCTCGGCGCGCGCCCGCATAGCGAGGTGATAGAAAACATGATGCGCGCCGCCATCGCCGTGGTACCGAGCCGCTGGCCCGAGCCGTTCGGGTTGGTGGCGCTGGAGGCGCTGGCATGCGGCGCGGCGCTGATTTCCACCGGCCAAGGGGGATTACGGGAAGTCTCGGGCGAGGCGGCGATTTATGTCCCGCCCGATGACGCGAATACGCTGGCGACAGCCATCATCCGCCTGGCGCGCGACGACGCGGCGCGTAACGCGCTGGCCGAGGCAGGGCGCGCGCGGGCCCGCAACTTCGACACCCCCGCCATCGCCGCGCGGCTGCAGGCCTTGCGGGGCGAGACGCGATCGCTAAATCCTGTCCCCGAATAGTTTCACTGGATACTGTGTATGTCTGATCTCGTTCCCGTCACCGTCCTCACCGGCTATCTCGGCGCCGGCAAGACCACCCTGCTCAACCACATCCTCACCGGCACGCACGGCAAGAAATACGCCGTGGTGATCAACGAGTTCGGCGAACTGGGGGTGGATAACGACCTCGTCGTCGATTCCGACGAGGAAGTGTTCGAGATGAACAATGGCTGTATCTGCTGCACGGTGCGCGGCGACCTCATCCGTATCATCAGCGGGCTGATGAAGCGCACGGGCAAGCTGGACGGCATCATCGTGGAGACCACCGGCCTCGCCAACCCGGCCCCGGTGGCGCAGACCTTCTTCGTGGATGAGGACGTGAAGGCGAAGACCCGGCTGGATGCGATCGTGACCGTGGTGGACGCCAAGCATTTCCTCACCCGGCTTGAAGACTCGCCGGAAGCCGCCGATCAGGTCGCCTTCGCCGACGTGGTGGTGCTGAACAAGCTGGACCTCGCCACGCCGGAAGAGGTTGCGGCGGTTGAAGCCAAGATCAAATCCATCAACCCCTACGCCGTCATCCAAAAGGCCACGCGCGGCGACGTCGCCCCGGACCAGTTGCTGGGGCTGAACGCCTTCGACCTCAAGCGGGTGCTGGAGAATGTGCCGGACTTCCTGGAGGAAGACTCCCACACCCATAACGAACACCTGACCAGCATCAGCCTCTCCACCGAGAAGGAACTGGCGGCGGAGAAATTCAACGCCTGGATCGGCCATATCCTGCAGGCGCAGGGGCAGAACATCCTGCGCACCAAGGGCATCCTGGCCTATAGGGACGAGGACAGGCGTTTCGGTTTCCAGGCCGTGCACATGATCGCCGACGGCGATTTCCTCGCCCCCTGGAAGGAAGGCGAGAAGCGCGTCAGCCGCATCGTGTTCATCGGGCGCGACCTCAACCGGCCGCAGCTGCGGCGCGGGTTCGAGAGCTGCGCGGCTTAAACCGGAGGTAAAGCCACGCGTAAGCCAGGAGGCGTGAGCGCGAGCAACGCCTCCCTCGCCTTATGCCAGAAGGCCGAGAGCAGCAGCAGCGCCGCCCCGGCGAACAGCGCCGTATGGGAGAGATCCGAGCCGACCACGCCGGAATGCTTCAGCACGAAGGACAGGGCGTAGAGCAAATAGCCCAGGGCCGAGACGAGCAGCGCCCGCCGGTCCACCAGCAGCGCCACCACGCCCAGCGCCAGATACACGCCAATTGCCTCGGCGGCGCGCCCGCTGCCAGGTTCACCGGCCTCCAGCAGGCCGAGCATGTGGAACAGCGGATGCACGATCAGCGGCGCCGCCAGCAGATGCAGCCAGAAGGCCACATCGGTGCGCCGCGTGGTGCGGGCGCGATCGGACATGTCCCAGCGTACGCCGAGCGCAAACACGCCCAGCCCCGAACCCAGCAACAGCCAGGACCATAACGGGCGCAAGCTGGGCACCAGCCCCATCAGCATGGCCATGCCGAAGAAGATCACACCCGCAGCTCCAGCAGCTGGGGTGATGGGCACATGGAAGCGCCGCCAATGCACGTAGGTGGCGGCACCGATCAGCACCGGGCAGATGAGCAGGACTCCCGAGGCGGCACCTGGCACGAAGCTGCCGAACGCTAGAGCCAGACCGGTGCCCAGGTTCAGGCCGATCAGCCAGATCAGGCTGCTGCTCACGCCGAGCGTGTAGAACATCAGAAGCAGGATGCTGGGCAGCGCCATGCGGCGCTGGCGGGTGAAGTATTCGGAGAGCCCCCAACTCGCCGCAGCCACACACAGGCCGGGCACGCCCGTTGGCACGGTAACGGTGCCCAGCGCCACCAGCACCAGGGTGAGCGCGATGGAGACGAAGATGTCGTTGAAGCCGGTGATGAGGCGGACATATTCCTCATCCACCGCCGGAGCGGTTTTCTGCGCCGCGATAAAGGCGCGGAACTTCGCTGCCTCTGCCGCAGTAAGATTGCCGGCGGCAACCGCCGCGTCGATGTCTGATTCGCTGTACATGTCCGTTGTTTCACCCGTGTTTGCGGTGGCTTTGTGGCGGATTCACCGCGCCCATGAAAAAAGCCCCGGGGTTTCCCCCGGGGCTTTCTTTTCGTCCGAACGTATGGGCTGGATTAGAAATCCATGTCGCCCATGCCGCCCATGCCGCCCATGCCGCCCGGCATGCCGCCAGCGGCAGCCTTCTTCTCGGGGCGCTCGACCACACCGGCTTCGGTGGTGATGATGAGCGAAGCCACGGAAGCGGCGTCCTGCAGCGCGGTGCGGACGACCTTTGCCGGGTCGATGATGCCGGCGGCGACCATGTCCTTGAACTCGCCGGACTGGGCGTCAAAGCCGAAGGTGTAGGTGCTGTTGTCGAGCACCTTACCGGCGATCACGGCACCGTCCTCACCGGCGTTCTCGGCGATCTGACGCAGCGGCACCTGGATGGCGCGGCGGATGATCTCGATGCCGGTCTTCTGGTCGGTGTTCTCGGCCTTCACGCCTTCCAGGACGAGCGAGGCGCGGGCCAGGGCGACACCGCCACCCGGGACAATGCCTTCCTCGACGGCGGCGCGGGTCGCGTGCAGCGCGTCGTCAACGCGGTCCTTGCGCTCCTTCACCTCAACCTCGGAGGCGCCGCCAACGCGAATGACGGCCACGCCGCCAGCCAGCTTGGCCAGACGCTCCTGCAGCTTCTCGCGGTCGTAGTCCGAGGTGGTCTCCTCGATCTGCGCGCGGATCTGGTTGACGCGACCGGTGATGTCGTCCTTGGAGCCAACACCCTCGATGATCGTGGTGTTTTCCTTCTCGATCAGCACCTTCTTCGCGCGGCCCAGCATCGCCAGGGTCACGGTCTCGAGCTTGATGCCCAGGTCCTCGGAGATGACCTGGCCGCCGGTCAGGATCGCGATGTCTTCCAGCATGGCCTTGCGGCGATCGCCGAAGCCAGGGGCCTTCACGGCGGCGATCTTCAGGCCGCCACGCAGCTTGTTCACCACCAGGGTGGCCAGAGCTTCGCCCTCGACGTCCTCAGCGATGATCAGCAGCGGCTTGCCGGTCTGCACCACGGCTTCCAGCAGCGGCAGCATCGGCTGCAGCTGGGAGAGCTTCTTCTCGAAGATCAGGATGTACGGGCTGTCGAGGTCCGCGATCATCTTTTCCGGGTTGGTGATGAAGTACGGGGAGACATAGCCACGGTCGAACTGCATGCCCTCGACGACGTCGAGCTCGGTCTGGATGCCCTTGGCTTCCTCAACCGTGATCACGCCCTCGTTGCCAACCTTCTGCATGGCCTGGGAGATCATGTCGCCGATCTCGGACTCGCCGTTGGCGGAGATGGTGCCAACCTGGGCGGTCTCGGCCGGGGTGGTGATCTTGCGGCTGCGGGTCTTCAGCTCCTCGACGACGGCGGCAACCGCCTTGTCGATGCCGCGGCGCAGGTCCATCGGGTTCAGCCCGGCGGCCACGGCCTTTACGCCCTCGCGCACGATGGCCTGGGCCAGCACGGTCGCGGTGGTGGTGCCGTCACCGGCCAGGTCGTTGGTCTTGGAGGCGACTTCGCGGATCAGCTGCGCGCCCAGGTTCTCGAACTTGTCGGACAGTTCGATTTCCTTGGCGACGGACACGCCGTCCTTGGTGATGCGCGGGGCGCCGAACGACTTCTCGATGACAACGTTGCGGCCCTTCGGGCCCAGCGTCACCTTGACGGCGTTGGCGAGGGTGTCGACGCCGCGCAGCATGCGGTCGCGGGCGTCAGAGCCGAAGCGGACTTCTTTGGCAGCCATTAGATTAGCTCCTTAAAATTTGTTGAATTAGGCGACGATGCCGAGAATGTCGGATTCCTTCATGATCAGCAGGTCTTCACCGCCGATCTTGACCTCGGTGCCGGACCACTTGCCGAACAGCACGCGGTCGCCAGCCTTGACATCCAGGGCCACCAGCTGACCGGCCTCGTTGCGGGCACCCGGGCCAGCAGCGACAACTTCACCTTCCTGCGGCTTTTCCTTGGCGGTGTCGGGGATGATGATGCCGCCCGCGGTCTTTTCCTCGGCAGTGATGCGGCGGACGACGACGCGGTCGTGCAGGGGGCGGAAATTCGCCATGATGATCGCTCCTAAACGTTATTGTCTTAAAAGCTTTCCAACCTGTTCGGCCCGGCACGCGGCACCGCGGTTGTTAGCACTCCCATGGCGGGAGTGCCACGGATTTAGCCGCGCCAGCCCCGCAAGTCAAGAAAACGCAGCACTCCCCGCCGGCGAGTGACAAGCTTCTGTAATCGCCCATTTTTTTGTTGCATCTCCGGTGCGGCTTCGTGGCAATCTGATGAAACCCCGGGGCAAACCGTTCATGTTTAAGGAGTGAACAAGCATGAGTCTTGCCTTGCAGATGCGCGACTACCGCCTGACCACGGCGGAGATTCTCTACCACATGCCGGACCATCCGGGTCTGCTGCAGAGCTATGTCTGGCAGGAGCTGGACCTGGCCCCGAAATTCCCCGTATTGCGCAAGTTCCTGGATTTCTGGGAACGAAATCTGGACGGCAAGCTGCATTCCGTGCGCGTCGGCGCAGCGGACCTCATTACCCCGGCGCAGTGGAAAGCGGGCACGCTGTACACGCTGAACTGAGAGGCACAGGGGATCAGAATCTGTTTGAAAACTCGCTCTGGTGAGTCGATTGCGGGTGTTATTCGAGCACCGGAGCGCAGAAAAACGCTCGCAAGCGGCCACCAGAGTAGAGTTTCCAGACAGATTCTCAGTCGACCCGGCGCTTGTATTTCGGCTTGGGCCGGTCGAGCGCCAACCCGCCATGCAGCGCGGAGCCGCGCCCGGAGAGGGATGGGTTGGTCATGAAATATTCATGTGCGGAGGCCGCGGGATCGCCGGGGGCCACGCGGTGCCAGGTGCCGTCGGCCTGCAATACGGAGCTCTGCGCGTCGTCGCGCAGGTTCACGACCATGATCTGGTCCAGGATCTGCGCATGCACCGTGGGGTTATAGATGGGAACGAAGGTTTCCACCCGGTAATCCATGTTGCGCGCCATCCAGTCAGCGCTGGACATAAACACCTTGTTTTCGCGCGAGGGCACCGCGTGGCCGTCGCCGAAGACGCAGATTCGCGAATGCTCCAGGAAGCGCCCGACGATGGATTTCACCTTGATCGTCTCGGACAAGCCGGGCACGCCGGGGCGCAGGCAGCAGATGCCGCGCACCACGATGGAGATGGGCACGCCCGCGCGCGAGGCCTCGTAAAGATGGTCGATCAGCCGGGCATCGACCAGCGAGTTCATCTTCAGCCAGATGCCCGCGGGTTTGCCCGCCTTGGCATTGGCGATCTCGGTGTCGATCAGAGTGCCGATCGTCTTGCGCGTGGTGAGCGGCGAGAAAGCCAGCTGTTCCATCTCCTCCGGGCGGGCATAGCCGGTCATGTAGTTGAACAGCCGCGCCGCATCGCGCGTCAGCGCCGGGTCGCAGGTGAAGAACGAGAGGTCTGTGTAGATCCGCGCTGTAATCGGGTGATAGTTGCCGGTGCCGAAATGCACATAGGCGCGCAGGCTGTTCGCCTCGCGGCGGACGACATAGCTGACCTTGGCATGGGTCTTCAGCCCGACGAAGCCGAACACCACCTGCACGCCGGCGGCTTCCATGGTGCGGGCGAGGCGGATATTCGCCTCCTCATCGAACCGGGCGCGCAGCTCCACCATGGCGGTAACGGATTTGCCCGCCTCCGCCGCCTCGATCAGCGCCTTGACGATGGGGGAGTCGCGGCTGGTGCGGTAGAGCGTCTGCTTGATCGCGACCACCGCCGGGTCGGCGGCCGCCTGGCGCAGGAACTGCACCACCACGTCGAAGCTCTCGAACGGGTGGTGGACCAGGATGTCCTTGGCGCGGATGGCGGCGAAGCAATCGCCCGCGAAGTCGCGGATACGCTCGGGGAAGCGCGCGGTATAGGGCGTGAACAGCAGGTCTGGCCGGTCATCGACGATGAGCTGCTTCACGTCCACCAGCCCGACGAGACCGGTCTCGTTGTACACCTCTTCCGCCGGAGCCTCGATCGCGTCGATCACCAGCTCGCGCAGAGCCGCAGGCATGTCTGCCTGGATGGTGAGCTGGATGGCGACACCGCGACGGCGGCGCTTCAGCGCGGTCTCGTAGGAGCGGACAAGGTCTTCCGCCTCTTCCTCGAACTCCACGTCGGTATCGCGGATCACGCGGAACAGGCCGGAGCCCTCCACGGTGAAGCCTGGGAACAGCCGGCTCATGTTCATTGCCACCAGCTCTTCGAGCATGACGAAGCGGATCGGGCCGGAGGCCGACGGCATGCGGACGAAACGCTCGATTTGGCTGGGCAGCGGGATCAACGCCGACATCTGGCCGCGGTCATCATCACGCGCCAAGGTGAGCGCCATGACCAAGCCCATATTGGGAATGAAGGGGAACGGGTGCGCAGGGTCCACCGCCAGCGGGGTAAGCACCGGAAAGACGCGCTCCATGAAATAGGCGTCGAGGAAGGCGGCATCGTCCGAGGTCAACTCGCCTGAGGTGCAGACCACCAGTCCAGCCTGGGCCAGCAACTCGCGCAGATCGGCAAAGGCCGCCTGCTGCGCCGCGATGAGCTCCCGCGCCCGGGTATTGATCGCGTGCAGCTGCTGCCCCGGGGTGAGGCCGTCGGCCGAGCGCTCCAGCACGCCCGCGCGCTCCTGGCCGATGAGGCCGGCGACGCGCACGGAATAGAATTCATCGAGGTTGGAGGCGCTGATGGAGACGAAGCGGAGCCGCTCCAGCAGCGGGTGGCGGGCATTGCGCGCCTCCCCCACCACGCGGAAGTTGAAATCCAGCCAGGACAGCTCCCGGTTGATGAAACGGGCCGGATCGTCCAGTCCGAAATGCGGAACTCCCGCTGAATTGATCTGATCCATGCTGTAATCCTTAGCAGCGTCTTGATTTTTGTGCGTGACGTGTCTGTAACAGTTAATCGCTGTCGGCCAGCCCCTCAAGCATCTCCAGCGCCAGGCCGCGGGTGATGCGCGCCCCCTTGTCCAGCGCCGCGCGGTCCAGCCGCGCCACGGCCTCGCGGTAATAGGCCGGGGCGCGCGGCAGATGCAGCAGCAGCAGGTTGCGCACCGGAAGGCTGAGTTGCAGCTGGCGCGATGCGCAAAGGCGGCTCAACAGGAGCTCCAGAAGTTCGTCCTCGGGCGGCAGGATTTCGACGCTCTGGGCGGCGCGCAGACGGCTGGTGAGGTCAGCCAGCTTGTAGGCCATACGCGCGGGCGGCAGGCGGGAGGCAAGCAGCACCGGAAATCCGGCCTCGGCCGCGGCGTTGAGCAGGTGCAGCAGCGCCCGCGGCTCCGGCACCAGCTCGGCATCGTCCACCGCCAGCGGGCCGGCGGGGCGGATCAGCCCCTGCAGGCGCGTGCCCTCCACGATCATGGCGCCATTCGCCTTGGCCCAGAGATGCAGAAGATGCGTCTTGCCGCATCCAGCCTCGCCCCATAGCACGAGCCGGCCATTGCTCCAGGCATCGGGCCGCGCGAGCCACTCCCGCGCCTGCGCGTTGGACGGCGCCGGGCAGAAATCCTCGGGAGCAAAGTCCTGCTCCTCCACAAAAGGCAGCGATAATTGTTTCATACGGCCCGGGTCACTCCGGCGCGGGGGCCAGATACAGCGGCGACTGCAAATAGCGGCGCAGCCAGAACCGTGTGAGCGCCCCAAGCGTGGCGGTAACCGGTACCGCCAGCATGATGCCGAGGAAGCCGAACACCGCCGCGCCCGCGAACAGCGAGAAGATTACCCACACCGCCGGCAGGCCCAGCCGGTCGCCCAGGAAGCGCGGCTGGATGACATAGTCGTTGAACGCCTGGCCGCAGCCGAACACGAGGAGCACCATGAGAATGCCGTGCCAGCCCGGATTCTGGTTCAGCGAGATGAGGATGGCGGTGATGCCGCCCAGCAGCGTGCCGACATAAGGAATAAAAGAGAGCAGCCCCGCCGCAAGACCGACGGTCAGGCCGAAATCCAGCCCGATCAGCGTCAGCCCCAGGGCATAGACCAGCGCCAGCGCCAGGCAGCAGATCGCCTGGCCGCGAATCCAGGCGGCCAGCACCCGGTTCACCTCCACCGCCTGGGCGCGGATCACCGCCTCGTACGGGCGCGGCAGCCAGCTATCGACATGGCGGATGATCGAGGGCCAGTCGCGCAGGAGATAAAAAGCGACGATGGGGGTGACGATAAGCAGCGTCAGCACGTTCACCACCGCGAATCCGCTGCCGATAATGTTCGTCGCCGCCGTGCCGGCAAAGGAGACAATGGCACCAGCCTGATTGGCGACGATGTCGCGCAGCTTGGCGCTCACCACCGTGCCGGGGCCGAGGCGCTGCTGCAGATCGCTGATGAGGTGGCCGAAATCCTTCTGCGCCGTGCCGATATAGCCCGGCAGGCTCTGCACCAACGTCGCCGCCTGGTCCACAATCACCGGGTAGAGCTGCAGGATGAACAAGACCACGCAGATACCCAGCGCGAACAGCAGCAGCAGCGCGCCAAGGGAGCGGCGCAGGCCGAAATGCTCCAGCCGGGAAACCGCCGGATCGAGGAAATAGGCGAGCCCCGCCGCCACCACGAAGGGCAGCAGAATCGACGAGAACAGGTGGAAGAACAGCCACACCCCGAACAGGAAGGCGGCCAGCAGCCCCAGCCGCTGCCAGTGCACACGGGCGACGAGACTTCGATCCGCGCTGAATTCGCTCATCGCGCGCCCTTCTGCGATTGCACGAGGCAACCGCCTGTGATGAAACGCGACGGTGTTTGAGGGCAGAGCGACGCCATGAGACATGGCTTAGCGCATCGGGGGCTTACATGACTAGCGTGACATACCGGGATGCGGGGGTTGATATTGAGGCGGGCGACGCGCTGGTCGAGGCGATCAAGCCGCTGGCCAAGGCGACGACCCGTGCCGGGGTCATGGGCGGCTTGGGCGGCTTCGGCGCCCTGTTCGACCTGAAGGCGGCTGGCTTCACCGACCCCGTGTTGGTCTCCACCACCGACGGCGTAGGCACCAAGCTGAAGATCGCCATCGAGACCGGGGTGCATGACTATGTCGGCATCGACCTGGTGGCGATGTGTGTGAACGACCTGGTGGTACAGGGCGCGGCACCGCTGTTCTTCCTGGATTACTTCGCCACCGGGGCGCTGGACGTAGAGGCGGCCAAGCGCATCATCGGCGGCATCGCCGAGGGCTGCAAGCTGGCCGATTGCGCGCTGGTGGGCGGCGAGACCGCCGAAATGCCCGGTATGTACGCGCATGGCGATTACGACCTTGCCGGGTTCTCGGTGGGTGCGGCCGAGCGCAATGCGCTGCTGCCCGCCAATGTCGGCCCGGGCGATGCCATCCTGGCCCTGCCCTCCTCGGGCGTGCATTCCAACGGCTTCTCCCTGGTGCGGCGCATCTTCGCCGATGCCGGGCTGAGCTGGGATTCCGAAATCCTGGGCGGCAAGCGCGCCGCGGATGTGCTGATGACACCGACGCGCATCTACGTCCGCCCCATGCTGGCCCTGCACAAGGCCGGGCTGCTCAAGGGCGCCGCGCATATCACCGGCGGCGGGCTGCCGGGCAACCTGCCCCGCGCCTTGCCCGAAGGCTGCGGCGCCGAACTCGCCGGCCCCTGGGCGATGCCGGAGATCTTCCCATTCGTGGCACGCACCGCCAATGTCGCGCCCGAGGAGATGCTCCGTGTGTTCAATTGCGGCGTGGGCATGACGCTGATCGTCACCGACGCCGAAGCCGCCACGGCCCTGCTGCGCGCGGCGGGCGAGGAGCCCTTCCTGCTCGGGCATGTCACGGACAAGCGGGGCGTGGTCATCGAGGGCACGGAAAAACTCTTCGCATGAGCAAACCCCGCGTCGGCGTGCTGATCTCCGGGCGCGGCTCCAACATGGAGGCGCTTATCAAGGCCGCCAGGGCGCCTGACTTCCCGGCCGAGATCGTGCTTGTGCTCTCGAACAAGGCCAATGCTCCGGGGCTGGAGATCGCCCGCGCCTTGGGCGTTCCCGCCGAGGCTGTGCCCGCCAAGCCCTTCGGCAAGGACCGCGAGGCGCATGAGCGGGCGCTGGACGCGAAGCTGACCGAGGCGGGTGTCGAGATCGTCTGCCTCGCCGGGTATTTGCGCCTGCTCACCCCGTATCTGGTGAATCGCTGGGCTGGGCGGATGCTCAATATCCATCCCAGCCTGCTGCCCGCGTTTCCGGGCCTCGACACCCATGCCCGCGCCATCGCGGCAGGGGCAAGCAAGCATGGCTGCACCGTGCATCTTGTCACCGAAGGCATGGATGAAGGCCCGGTCCTGGCCCAGGCCGAGGTGCCGGTGCTGCCCGACGATACCGAGGACGCGCTTGCCGCGCGGGTGCTGAAGCAGGAGCACATCATCTACCCGCGCGCCCTGGCGGACCTTGCCCGCAAAATTCTCTTGCCAGAGGCTGAGCCCAGCCCGTAAATTTCGGCTGCGGGATGAAAAATCCGCCGAAATTGGGGAAACAAGAATGGCAACTCATACGACGCCGCCCGTCCATGCCGCCGCGCCGGAAACGGCGGTGGATTTCGACACGTCCTCCCAAAAGGGCTGGGAGTTCTTCACCAAGTTCCTGTTCGTTAACGTTGTTCTCTGCGCCGCCGTGCTGCTGCTGATCGGCCTGCTCACGGTGTGGAGCTGAGTTCAGCCGTTACTCTTCTACCAATACCTGGCGCAGCAGGCGGCGCTGCGTGTCAGCGAAGCCCATCTTCCGGTAAAGCTCATAGGCACGGCCATTATGCGCCTCCACCTCCAGCAGCAGTGCGCGTATGCCCACGGCCTTGGCCTCTCGCATGGCCAGGACGACGGCCTGCCGACCAAGCCCCCGCCCGCGCGCTTCGGGGATGAGGTAAAGATCGTCGATGAACCCGTCCGTGCCGCCATTCTCGACACTGTAACCCAGCGTGAGGATGAAGAAGCCCGCCGGCTCACCATCCTCCTCCAGTATATAGGCCGGGGCCAACGCGACCCCAGCGGCAACATCGGCGATACTCGCCTCCGCCGCCGGATTTAGCGGCGAGCCATCCTCGATGTGGAAATCCCGCGACATTCGCAGCAGCAGGGCCGCGTCCCCGGGCCGGGTGCGGCGGGCGGAAAGAGTCACCGCAACGCCTGCAGGGCCGCGCGCTCCTCGGCGGCGTCCAGCGCCGCTTCCACCGCGCCGCGCATGAAGAAGCGCAGGAAGCCCCTCGGCCCGCGCGGGCGCAGCCATACCGGCCTGGCCTTCTTTCCGCCCAGTTCCTTCAGCACCTGGTCCACATCGGCGAATCCATCCACAAGCCCCAGCCCGAGCGCCTGGCTGCCCAGCATGTAGCCGCCGTCAAAGATCTTGCTCTCGTCGGCGGCGAGGCGCCCGCCACGGCGCTCACGCACCCAGGCCTTGAACATGTCATGCGCCTCGTCCAGCAAGGCGCGGGTGAAAACCTCGTCCTCGGGCTTGAGCGGGGCGAACATGTCGTTGCGGCGCTTGTTCTCCCCGGCGGTGAAGACGCGACGCTCGATGCCGTGCCGGGCGATGAACTTGTCCAGCCCGAACCCGCCGGTGACAACGCCGATGGACCCCACGATGGAGAGCCGGTTGGCAAGGATGCGGTCCGCCGCGCAGGCCAGCCAGTAGCCGCCCGAGGCGCCGACATCGCCGATCACCGCCGTCACCGCCACCTTCGTTTCCTCCGCGCGGCGGCGGATGAGCTGGCCGATCAGGTCCGACTGCGCCGCCGAGCCGCCAGGGCTCTCGATGGCAAGTATCAGGTTGCCGCTTTTCCTGCCCAGGGCGAAGCCACGCTCGATGATCTCGCTATAGGCATCAAAGCTGATCATCCCCGGCCGGGCGGCAATCAGCCCCCGAAAGGCGATGACCGGGATCTTGGGACGCGAGAAGGGCAGTTTCATGCCTTCAGCTTAATCTAGTCCGAGGCCGAGGCAAACCTGGCCTGCCGCTCCTGCTCGAACATATAATCCCGCGTGAGCGGCACCGCCTCCTGATCGCGCATCAGCTGGATCTGGAAGTTCATGTGATCCGCGAGAATGAAGGTCAGCTCCGAGCCGGAAAGGTAGAACTCGAACATGCGGCAGAAGCGCTCATCGTAGAGCGCGGCGATCGTGTCGCGGTTGGCGGCGAAGCGCCGGCGCCAATGCGCGATGGTCTTGGCATAATGCAGGCGGAGAATCTCGATATCGCCCGTTACGAGGCCGGATTTCTCCACCGGCCCCAGCACCTCGGACAGCGCTGGGGCATAGCCGCCGGGGAAGATGTACTTGGCGATCCAGGGGTTGGTGGCATCCGGGCCCTCGAACCGGCCGATGGAGTGCAGCAGGGCGATGCCGTCGGGCTTCAGGCAGCGTTTGATGGTGGCAAAAAAGGCCGGGAAGTTCGGCACGCCGACATGCTCAAACATGCCGACCGAAACGATGCGGTCGAATTGCCGGTCCATCGCCCGGTAATCCATCAGCTCGAAATTCACCCTGTCGGCAAGCCCGGCCTCTTCGGCGCGGGCGCGGGCGGCGGCGAGTTGCTCCTCCGAGAGGGTGATGCCGGTGACACGAGCGCCGTAATCCTTCGCCAGCGTGAGCGCCATGCCGCCCCAGCCGCAGCCGATATCCAGCACGGCAAGGTCCGGGCGGTCCAGCTTCAGCTTGGCGGCGATATGGCGCTTCTTCGCCGCTTGGGCTTCCTCCAGCGTCTCGTCCCCTTGCTGGAAATAGGCGCATGAATATTGCCGGTCGCGGTCGAGGAACAGGGAATAGAGCCGCCCATTGAGGTCGTAATGATGCGCCACATTATGCTTCGACTCGCTGGCCCCGTTGGCCTGCAGCATCGGGCGGAGCAGCCGGCCGAGGCGCGCGTTGACGGCCAGGGCCGGCAGGCGGATATCGCGCAGATTATCCATCAGCACGCAAAGCACGTCGTGGATGGAGCCGTTCACGGGAACGACCCCCTCATCCATGTAGCCTTCGCCCAGGGCCAGCCCCGGGTTGAGCACCAGCCCGCGTAGCGCGGCTTCATCCCTGATCTGGATTCCAGCCTGGAATCCCTCGCCATTTCCGTATTCGCATCGCGCGCCGCCGGGCCAGACAACCTGGAACGCCCCACGGCGCACCAGCTTGGCGAGCATGCGATCCAGTAGCCTTTGCCATAGCCAGATCACGTCTCTCTCCTTTTTTCTGGAGATTCTCAGCGAGGCGACCATAACACAAAAAAAATAGACGCAAACAAAAACGTCCTCCACCCGGAGGGTGAAGGACGTTTTTTAAAGACCCATGAGCGGGTTTTAGGCTTAGGCCTCGGCCTCTTCCTGGCCGAAGAGGGGCCCGAGCTCAGGCTTCTCCTCGGCTTCCTGCACGATGGCCTCGCCGCGGGCCTGCTTCTCCGCCTCCTCCACGGAGCGGGCAGCATTCACCTTGATGTCGATGATCACTTCCGGGTGCAGCTCAACGCGCACGGGGGAAATGCCCAGCGTCTTGATCGGGTGGACCAGCAGCACCTGGTTGCGGGTGATGGTCAGCCCGCCCGCGGTGGCGGCTTCGGCGATGTCACGGCTGGAGACGGAGCCGTACAGCGCGCCAGCCTCGGAGGCCTGGCGGATGAGCGTGACGGTCAGACCCGCCACGCGCTCAGCCACGCGCTCCGCTTCTTCGCGGCGCTTCAGGTTCTGCGCTTCCAGCTGGATGCGCTCGCGCTCGAAGCGCTCGCGGTTTGCCTTGGTGGCGCGCACGGCCTTGGCCTGCGGCAGCAGGAAGTTGCGGGCATAGCCCGGCTTCACCTTCACCAGCTCGCCCATCTGCCCCAGCTTCTCGACGCGCTGCAGCAGGATCAGTTCAACGTTTGCCATTGTCTCTGCTCCTCTTAGCTCAGCACATAGGGCAGCAGGGCCAGGAAGCGGGCGCGCTTGATGGCCTTGGCCAGCTCACGCTGCTTCTTGCCCGAGACCGCGGTGATACGGGACGGCACGATCTTGCCGCGCTCGGAAAGGAAGCGCGACAGCAGCCGCACGTCCTTGTAGTCGATCACCGGCGCGCCAGGGCCGGAGAACGGGCAGGACTTCTTGCGGCGGAAGAACGGACGGCGGGCGCCAACGGCGGGGCGGCGCAGGCCGGGGGTCGGTTCGGTGTTTTCGGACATCAGATTTCCTCCTCGGCGCCGTAATCGTCACGGTCGGCGCGGAATTCGTCACGCGCGCGGAACTCCTCACGGCCCTCATCAAAGCCGCGCTTGCGGCCGGACTCGAAGCGGCCAGCGGGCTTCGGCCCACGGAAGGAACGCTCGCGGTCGTCCGACTTGCGGGACAGGATCACGGAGGGCTCCTCCGAGATGTCTTCCACGCGCACGGTCATGAAGCGCAGCACGTCCTCGTTCAGGGTCAGCTGGCGCTCCATTTCCTGCATGGCAGGAGAGGCGGCATCCAGGCCCAGCAGGATGTAGTGGCCCTTGCGGTTCTTCTTGATGCGGTAGGCCAGCGAGCGCAGGCCCCAGTATTCGCGTTTCTTGACGGCACCGCCGTCGGCTTCGATGGTGGCGACAGCGGCATCGGCGACGGCGTCGGCCTGTGCCTGGGTGATCTCGCTGCGCGCGATCACCACGGTTTCATAAAGCGGCATATGTCCCTCCCTATGGCTGATTCAGCTCAGGTCCTGGTCTGGACCGCCCGGGGATCGGGGCGAGCATAGCCGGGCGCGATGCCACGCACCCAGCAGGGAAGGCGCGGCTTAAGCACAAGGAGCGCCGGATGACAAGGGTTTGCACGCAAAACCGCGCTGGTTGCGGCACCCTATTGCTACAAAAATCTGGCGATGGTTATAGGGGCGGCCAATTTATCACGGATACCAAAACCATGACCGACACCGTTACCCTGGGCTTCCCCGAAGCCGCCGCCCGCCTGGGCGTCTCCCTCCGCGTTCTGCGCCGCGCCATCCGCGCGGGCCGCGTGGCCGCCCCCGCGCAGAACGGCGCCACCGCCCGCCTCTCCGCCGACTGGCTGGCTGGCGTTGAGGCCGCCGTTAATGAGAACCCAAGCGCCCTCAACCGCACCTTCGCGCAGGCCGTCCCGCCGTTCGCGCGCTATCCCGGCACCTCGGCCTGGCGCAAGTACCGCACCCGCGTGCGCGACTATTACCGCTTCCTCGCCGAAACCTCGATCTAACGCTCCAAGCGGCCGGCGGTTCCCCCGCCGGCCATTTTTTTGACTGTACATCGGCTACCACCGGCTCCCGACTACGATAGGCACGCCGTCGAGGTTGGAGAAGCTTGAGGAAGCCCCTCTCACCACCAGCTTCGCCTCCCCCACGTCCGGCTCGTCGGGGATAGCCACGGACATCGCGGATCCCTGAACCAGCACGCCTATCGCATTGCGCTGGCCAACCGAAATAGTTGCAGCGCCCGGATCAAAGAGTTAACGTCCGCCACGGCAAACTCATCAACAGGAATATTCCGGATGAGACCTTTCCTGAGTTTTGGAGCGGCGGTCGGGTTGCTTCTGTTTTCTTGCGCTAGCGCAGAGGCAAGTAACCTTTGGGTGACGATCCAGGGCGTCGCGTCATCACGGGGCACCCTAATGGTCGGGCTCTACGATAGCGAAGAAAACTTTCGCATAGCGATTGCGGATGCTGGGAAGGTGGGATTACTGAACGACCGTTCACGGCTCGTCGGAATTGCCATGAGAGCCATTGCCGGAACGCAAAGCGTGGTCTTTACCAACCTTAAGCCCGGCACCTATGCCGTCATCGCGTTCCATGACGCGAACGACAATGGCAAGCTCGACGAGAACTGGTTGGGAGTGCCCACTGAGGGTTATGGGTTCAGCAATAACGCGGAAGGCTTCATGTCGGCGCCTTCCTTCCAAAATGCGGGCGTGTTGGTAGGCAATCAGGACTTATCAATCGTCATAACGCTCAAATATCCAAAGTAACAGGCGAGCGATACGCGTTGCCGCCCGTCAAGGCAACAACCTTAAAGGAATGATGACGGCATGTTTAACGAAGCAGCAAAACAAGTAAAATAATTAGGATAATCAAGCCGAGGCCACCGCCCCCATATCCGATATGGGATGGCACGTAACCGGTGTATCCACCAAAAAACGAGAGCACAACAAGCACGAGGATAACGATAAGTAGAACCTGCAACATTTTCCCATTTCCTCTCTTTTTTAATTTTTAGCCTATTTTCCGTAAACCTTGCCCTGGTACCGTCAATTCGACGGCGGATTACATTGGAACGTGACGGTTTTGGTTCCATCCGGATTGGTCGTGATGCTGGAACTCACCTGCGACGATCCGTTATTCATGCAGTAGGTCTGGGCATTGCGTGACGCGTTCAACAACTCTGTATCGCTCCCATAGGTGTAGGTAAGATTGGGATTAGCCGGCACTTGCGAGGTCGCTTGCGTCGTTGCCGGTACACATTGGAAGACAACGTCGTTGCCGCCATTCGGATCTGGTGTGAAATTTGTCGCCTGCGGGAGACCTTTATACTGGCTGCAGTATGTCGCCGCGCTCTGATCAACCTGAAGCAATTCCTGATCGTTGTGGTATTTGTAGGTAACGCTCGGATTGCTCGACTGGACCTGCTCCGGCGACGTGGAAGGCTGTGCACAGGAGGCCACCAGCAGGGCTAGGAGTGCTGCGGCCATTCCAGTGTGCACTTGCACAAAACGGCAGGATTCTTGAATCATTTGCAGAACTCCTTCAGTTTGGCATGTTCAGAGACATTCGTCCGGCACATGCCGCCGTCATCTCAGCGGCTTATGTCGCATAAAGGCTCTGCCTGTCGCATTCCTGCTGGTGAAAAATGTTGTTGCTTACGCAAACCGTGCTTGGCAGGAGAATTTTCTGCTCTAGCCATTGTAAAAATCTAATAGAAAACACAAATGTTCACAATAATATTGTTCGTTAATTTGCCGGAACCAAAAAAGGGTATAAACTAATTCGAGAATTGGTGAACTGGTCTTAATAGATGCTGGCCGGTTAGACCGCCAGCTGGCAGGCTGGCAGTTGCTTCATTTACCTGAATTGATCATGTGGCTTCGTGTAAATAGGAGACGGTTTACCAAAAATTATTATATTGAAGAAGATTTTTATTTTTTGCCTTACGATGCGTTGTTGAAGGAGGTTAAAATGTCGAAATCATTACGCTTGGCCTGTACGTTGGCAACCCTGCTTGGTGCAGCGCCGTTAATAACGGCGTGCCATACAACTGCCGGCGTTGGCCAAGATTTATCGCAGGGGGGGCATGCGTTGACCAACAGTGCAAACAAGAATGCACCCACCAGTCCGTCCCCTTGACCCCTGAACCAGAACAATCGGCATCTCCTATGTGGAAGTGCTGGGTGAATGGCAGTTGCGAGTTTCGTCTTGTATATAACCCAGCCGCTTACCCGTTGCTGGCCGCCCAGCTTATCAAATGTCAAAGTTGCCGATTGAGGCTAATCACCGGCGCAATCGCCAGCAAGCCGTAGGATGGGTTGTTCACACCATCAGCTTCGCCTCCATCACATCCGGCTCGTCGGGCATGCGGGAAATCGTGAAACCTAACTTCCTAACGAAGGCCAGCATCGGCGCGTTGTCCGCCAGAACCTGCCCGATAATCTCCTTCACCCCGTGGGCGCGCCCCCAGTCAATGACGGCGCGCATCAGCGCCGTGCCCAGCCCCAGCCCCTTGGCCGCCGGCTCCACCGCCACAGCGAACTCGCCGGTCAGGCCATCGGTGTCGTCACGCACCAGCCGGGCGACACCCATGGTCGCGCCCGTGGCCTCGTTCTTGGCGATGAACGCCATCTCGCGCCTATAGTCCACGTCGGTCAGGCGGGTGATCTGCTCCACCGGCAAGCTCTTCATGGGCGAGAAGAAGCGGTAGCGCATATCCTCCGGCGTAAGGCGCGAGATCAGGGCGATATGCGCGTCCGCGTCCTCGGGGCGGATCGGGCGGATGATGAATTTCAGCCCCTTGGCCTCGTAGCCGGTCGTCAGGTCCGCCGGGTACGGGCTGATGATCGGCGCCGGCCGCGTCTCGCCCGGCGGACGAAGCACGATGCGCGCGCTGGCCGCCACCGCCCCGGTCTCGTTGGCAAAGACCGGGTCGAGATCGAGCAGCAAAATCTCCGGCGTGTCCAGGATCAGCTGGCTGATGCGCACCAGGAGTGCCGCGACCGCCTCCTCATCCGCCGCCGCCTGGCCGCGATGCGCCGCCAGCATTGGCGCCACCTGGGCGCGGTGGATAAGCGCGTGGGCCAGCGGCAGGTTGAGCGGCGGCAGGTCCGCCGTCAGGGCGGAGACATCGTCCGGGTCGCCGCCGCCCGCGCCAAAGCCGATCAGCGGCCCCAGCACCGGATGGTCAGACACGCGCACCCGCAGCATGGTGCCGCGCGGCGCCTGGGTCTGCACCACGAAACCGACCTTGCTGGCATCCTCGCCGCGCTGCGCCAACCGCACCAGGATCGCCCGCCCGGCATCGCGCACCGCCGCCGCATCCGGCAGGTCCAGCACCACGGAGCCTGCGAGCAGATGCGTCGGCACGTCCGGGTGCGAGAGCTTCAGCACAGCGGGGAAGCCCAGCTCCACCGCCGCGTCCGCAGCCTCGTCGGAGGTGGTCACATGCCGGCTGGCAAGGGTCTTCACATTATAGGCGGAGACGAGCGCCAGCGCCTCATCCTGCACCAGCACCTCGTGCCCCCGCGCCCGCGCCGCGCCGATCCGCGCCGCCACGGCGGCCTTGTCCGGGGTGATGCTCAGCACGGCGGAATCCGGCAGTTCGCGCGCCGCCGCGCGGTTGCGCCGGTTGCGCAGCAGATGGCGGAACCCGGCCACCGCGCTCTCCGGCGTGTCGAAACAGGCAAGCCGGGCCTGGCTCAATATTTGCCGGTGGCGCAGGCCCAGCGCCTCGCCCATCACTGTGATCAGCAGCGGGATCTTCACTGTCTTGGCGCAGGCGATCAGCGCCTCGACCGCGACATAGCCCTCGCCGTCGCTGGGGGCGTGCACCACCAGTATGCCGCCTACCTCGGGCGCCGAGGAAAGCAGCGCCGCAGTATCGGCCAGGCGCGTCGAGCTCTTGCCGATGAAGATCGGACCGGAAGCGGGAACCTCGCCGATGGTGAGGGAAAGCACCTGGCGCGTCTCTGGCGACAGTTCAGCCAGCGGTACGCCGGAGCGCACCGCCTCATCCGCCGCCAGCCGGCCGATGGCGGTGGAGTTGGTAACGATGGCCAAGCTATCTCGCCGCGCCGGCTTCACCCGGGTCAGGGTCTCGGCGGCGGCCAGGAATTCGCTGATCGAGTAGGTAAGCAATACGCCGGCGCGGGCCATAGCGGCCTCCAGCGCTGCGGGAAGCTCCATGCCGGGGAAGTTTATCTCCCTCCCCGGTACGATAGCGACCACCGGGCGCAGCCGCGCCGCGGCGCGCGCCGCCGAGAAGAACAACTGCGGATCGCGCACGCGGTCGATTTCGACCATGATGGCGGCAGTGTGGGGGTCGCGGGAGAGATGGTCGAGCACCAGGCCGAAGCCGATATCGGTATTGCCGCCAATGCCGACGAGATGGCTGAAGCCAACGGCATTCGGCGCCGCCCAGTCGATGACCGTGCGGGCGATGGAGGAGGATTGCCCAACTAGCGCCATGCGCCCCGGCTGGGGCATGAGCGCGAATGGCGAGGCGTTCAGCCCCAGCCCCGGCAGGATCAGCCCGAAGGAATGCGGCCCCATAACCCTGATCCCGGCCTCGCGGGCCATCTCGGCCAGCCCTTTCACCTTGTGCGAGAGCACGACCGCGCCCCGCGCTCCCATGCGCGCATGGCGGAGCAGCGCTGCCTGAATATCTGCCGGCTCGTCGGCCACCAGCGCGACGTCCGCATTTTCCACCAGCTCGGTGTCCGTGCCGATCTGCCCGGTGAACCCGCCAGTCCGCAAATTGGCCAGAATCCGCTGCCCAAGCGGCGTTGCCGCTCCGCTCAGACTCACGCTCTCAGGGCGAAAAAGCCGTGCTACGTCGAACCGCCGCTTCATCGGTACCGTCATGCAGACCTCCGTTTGTCCCCACTATACACCGCCCAAGGCTCCGTATTCCATGCTCCATCCTCTGGCCGGACGGCGGGGAACCGGGCTAGTATCCGGGGCCATGAATTTGCTTGATACTCCCCCGCTGCTCGGCCTGTCCCAGCGTCTGCCGCCGACCAACGTCCAGGCCGAACAGGCGCTGCTCGGCGCGTTGCTGGCTAATAACAAGGCTTATGAACGGGTTTCGGAATTCCTGACGCCGGAACACTTCGCCGACCCGGTCCACGCGCGCATCTTCACCGCCATCCAGCGCCGCTGCGAGGCCGGGCAGATTGCCGACCCGGTGACCCTGCGCGCCGAGTTCGAACATTCCGGCATGCTCGATGAGGTGGGCGGCACCGCCTACCTGGCCCAGCTGCTCTCCGCCATGGTCGGCATCATCAACGCCGGCGATTACGGCCGCGTCATCCGCGACGCCTGGCTGCGCCGGCAGCTCATCGACATCGGCGAGACGGTGGTGAACCGCGCCTTCGGCGCCGAGCCGGAGCTGGATGGCGCGGCGCAGATCGAGGCCGCGGAGCAGACCCTGTTCAACCTCGCCACCCAGGGCGGGGCGGAGCGCAGCGGCATCAGCTTCAAGACCGCGCTGATCGAGGCGATCGAGATCGCCTCCAAGGCGTTCCAGAACCAGGGCTCGGTCTCGGGCCTTGATACCGGGCTGCGCGACCTGAACAAGCGCACCGGCGGCCTGCACAAATCGGACCTTATCATCCTCGCCGGGCGCCCGGGCATGGGAAAGACCGCGCTGGTAACGAAGATCGCCTTCGGCGCGGCCAAAGCGATGCTGGCCAATGCCCGCGTTGAGAACCCCAACGCCATGGCCAAGGAATGCGTGGCCATCTTCTCGCTGGAAATGAGCGCCGACCAGTTGGCCACGCGTCTGCTCGCCGAGGAAGCGCGGGTCTCCGCCGACAAGATCCGCCGCGGCGAGATCTCATCCCGGGACTTTGATACTTTCGTGAAAGTTAGCCGCGAAATTTCCGACGTTCCGCTGGTGATCGACGATACGCCCGCCATCACCCTCTCGGCCCTGCGCACGCGCTGCCGCCGCCTCCAGCGCACGCAGGGGCTGGGTTTGGTCATCGTCGACTATCTGCAGCTCATGCGCCCGGCCGCCGGCACCAAGCCCGAGAGCCGCGTGCTGGAAATCAGCCAGATCACCCAGGGCTTGAAAGCCATCGCCAAGGAGTTGGCGGTGCCGGTCATCGCGCTCTCCCAGCTCTCGCGCTCGGTGGAAAGCCGCGACGACAAGCGCCCCCAGCTCTCGGATTTGCGTGAATCCGGCTCGATCGAGCAAGATGCGGACATGGTGATGTTCATCTACCGCGACGAATACTACCTCGCGCAGCGCGAACCGAAGATCACCTCCTTCGACCGGGACGACAAATACCAGGAGGCGATGGAGAAGTGGAAATCGGACATGCAGAATGTCTACCAGAAGGCCGAGCTGATCCTGGCCAAGCAGCGCCACGGCCCCACCGGCAAGATCGACCTCTTCTTCGAGGGCGAGTTCACCCGCTTCGCCGATCTCGACACGCTGCACGAGTAACGTTTTGACCGCGCTCCTGGAAATCGACCTTGGCGCCATCGCCGCCAACTGGCGTCAACTCGCGGCCACGCATCCGGGTGACACCGCCGCCGTGCTGAAGGCCGACGCCTACGGGCTGGGGGCAGCGCAGGTGGCGCCGGTACTGGCCAAGGCCGGCTGCAGGACCTTCTTCACCGCGCATCTCGAAGAAGCTGTGGCGCTGCGCGAAATTCTGCCCGAGGCGCGGATCGCCGCGCTCAACGGGCTGTTCCCGCGCGCGGCGGCGGATTTCTATGCGCACAACATCACCCCGGTACTCAGTTCGCTAAGGGACATCGCCCTCTGGCATGCCGAGGCGGCCGGGCTGGGCCGCCCCCTGCCCTGCATGCTGCACCTGGAAACGGGGATGAACCGGCTCGGCCTGACGGCGCTGGAGCTGGATACGTTGCGCAGCAACCCGGCCCTGCTGGAGGGGCTGCGGGTGGATGTGGTGCTGACGCATCTCGTGGCCGCCGATGCGCCGGAGGACCCGGTGAACCAGCGCCAGGCCATGGCCTTCTACGAGGCGGCGCGGCAGTTCCCCGGTGCCAAAAAGAGCCTCGCCAACTCCTCCGGCATGTTCCTGGGGCCGTTCTTCCACACCAGCCTCGCCCGGCCGGGTGCCGCGCTGTACGGCGTCAACCCCACGCCCGGACGAGAGAATCCGATGCGCAACGTGGTGCGCCTCAGCGCGCCGATCCTGCAGATCCACGAGATCGCGGCCGGAGACACGGTGGGCTACAGCGGCGCGTGGCGGGCGCAGCGGCCGAGCCGCATCGCCACCATCGGCGTTGGCTACGCCGATGGTTATCACCGCGCGCTGAGCAGTGCCGCGCATGCCTATTTTGACGATACTCCCGTCCCCCTGGTAGGCCGGGTATCAATGGACCTCACAACCTTCAATGTAACCGACGTACCGGCCAACCCCGGCGACGAGCTGCTCCTGCTCGGGCGGCAGCACGGGCTCGATGCGCTCGCGGCGGAGGCCGGGACCAATGGATATGAGATGCTTACCTCTCTCGGGCGACGCTATAAGCGCCGGTATATCGGCGCATGAACAAGCTGCTTGATCTGGTCGCGCTGATCGGCGCGGTGGCGCTGGGTACGGTCGAGTTCATCGGCGAACTCGGCCTGTTCGCCCTCTCCGGGCTCAGCCACATTTTCCGCCCGCCATATTACCCCCGCCTCATCGGCAAGGCCTTCATGGAGATCGGCTATTTCTCCCTGCCGGTGGTGGCGCTCACCGCCGTGTTCACCGGCATGGTGCTGGCGCTGCAATCTTACACCGGTTTCTCGCGCTTCGGCGCCGAGAGCGCTATCGCCTCCGTCGTCGTGCTCTCGGTCACGCGCGAGCTGGGGCCGGTGCTGGCGGGGCTGATGGTCTCGGGCCGCGCCGGCGCCGCCATGGCCGCCGAGCTTGGCACCATGCGCGTCACCGACCAGATCGACGCGCTCTCCACCCTTTCCACGGAGCCAATGAAATATCTGGTGGCGCCGCGCTTGGTGGCTGGCACCATCGCCCTACCGCTGCTGGTGCTTCTGGCCGATATTCTCGGCGTGCTCGGCGGCTATCTCGTCGCCACGCAGAAGCTCGGCTTCTCCTCCGGCGCGTATCTCATCAGCACCTTCACCAATCTGAGGGCCGAGGACGTGGTCTCCGGCCTGATTAAGGCCGCGGTGTTCGGCTTCGTCATCGCGCTGATGGGCTGCTTCAACGGCTACCGCTCCAAGGGCGGCGCGCAGGGCGTGGGCACCGCCACCACCGCCGCCGTGGTCTCGGCTTCCATCCTCATCCTGGCGCTGGACTATATCCTGACCCAGGTGCTGTTCGTGAAGGTCAAATGAGCCCGCCGAAAATCCGCATCCGCGGCCTGAAAAAGGCGTTCGGTTCCAAGATCGTGCTGGACGGTGTCGATCTCGATATCCAGCATGGCACCGCCATGGTCGTCATCGGCGGCTCGGGCACCGGCAAATCCGTGCTGATCAAATCCGTGCTTGGGCTCATCACCCCGGATGCGGGCGTGATCGAGATTGACGGCGAGGATGTGCTGAAGGCGCACCCCAAGCGGGCCCGGCAGCTGCGTGCGCAGATCGGCATGTTGTTCCAGAACGGCGCGCTGTTCGACTCCCTGCCGGTGTGGGAAAATGTCGCCTTCGGGCTGCTGGCGCAGAAGCGCATCAAGCGCGCCTCCGCCCGGGACAAGGCCGTGGAAGTGCTGGCGCAGGTGGGGCTGGATGCCTCGGTGGCGGATCTCTCACCCTCGGAACTCTCCGGCGGCATGCAGAAGCGCGTCGGCCTCGCCCGCGCCATCGCCTCCGAACCGGCGATCATGTTCTTCGACGAGCCGACCACCGGACTGGACCCGATCATGGGCGCGGTGATCGACGAGCTGATCGTGGATTGCGTCAAGCGCCTGGGCAGCACCTCCATCGCCATCACCCACGACATGGCCAGCGCCCAGCGCATCGGCGACAATGCCGCCATGCTCTACCAGGGCCGCGTGAGCTGGACCGGGCCCGCCGATGAGCTAATGACCAGCCCCGACCCGGTGGTGGACCAGTTCACTCATGGCCGCGCCCAGGGGCCAATCAAGATGGCGCTGCGGAAGTAATCAGCCCTTTAGCCGGTACGGCACCACGCCACGCTCGGCCGTGCCCGTGTCCAGCGCCGTGCCCATCGGCGGCACGGAACGGTGGCGGCAGTTGGTGCGCTCGCAGGCGCGGCAGCCTGGGCCGATAGGGTCCACTGCCTGCGGTGCCGCAATGTTCAGCCCCTCGGCATAGACGGTCTGCGCCGCGTAGGAGACCTCGCACCCCAGCACCACGGCCACGGCGCGCGGCCGCGCCAGATAGGAGCCGCCCCCGCGCCCCACGGTCCGGGCAATGTTGAGATAGGTCACGTCATCCGGCGTACTCGCCAGTTGCACGAGAATTTCGCCCGGATGCGCGAATGCTCGGTACACGTTCCACAACGGGCACGGCCCGCCGAACTGCGCGAACTGGAAGCGCGTGGCACTTGAGCGCTTGAGGATGTTCCCGGCGATGTCGGTCTTCACGAAGTAGAAGGGAATCCCCGGCAAACCTGGGCGCTGCATGGTGCTGAGCCGGTGGCACACCTGCTCGAAGCTGGCGCCGAAGGCACGCTGCAGGCGCTGGATGTCGTACCGCACCTGGCGCGCCACATCGTAGAAGCGCTTATAGGGCAGCATCAGCGCGCCGGCGAAGTAATTGGCGAGCGCGATGTGCGCCAAGCCCTGCGCCTCGTCCGAGGTGAACTTCACCCGGCGCAGTTCCTTCTCGATCAGCTCCTTCTGCTCAAGCTGGCCGATGACATGGGCCAGCCAGAAGATCTCGCTCTCGGGCGCTGCGTCCTCGGCCAGATAAAGCCGCTTACCGCTGCGGCTGAGCCGCCAGAACATTCCGGCGGCGAGCAACCCGCCCGAGGTGCTGGTGGAAATGCCATGCGTGTCCCGCAGATAGCGACGCAAATCCTCGCGCAACGTGACGGAAGAGAAATGGTTACCCTCGAATACCGCCTCGGCCGCGCGATCCAACGCCTCGAAATGATTGGCGCGGGACTGCACCCAATCTCGGACCTCGTCATAGGGAAAGCGCGGCAGGATGGCGGTGGGCACGGTGCCCTGCTCGCTCTGCGCCGTATAGGCGCGGTAAAGCGTCATGAACGCCTCGGCCAAAGCCGGGGCGGCGCGCACCATAGCGCCCACCTCGCCCTGCACGCCGCGGATGGAGCGGAACAGCGGGTCGGCCAAATCCTCCCGGAGCTGCACCTCGCGCCGCGCATCCTCGTTGTCCGCGAAATAAGTTTTCGGCACCTTGAGGATGGCGCATAGCCGTTCCAGCAGCGGCGCGGTGAGCGGGCGCTGGTCTCCCTCTATCTGGTTGAGATAGCTGGGCGAAATTGTCAGGCGCTGCGCCAGGGCGGATTGCTTTAGCCCCGCCCGCTCGCGCGCCCGGCGCAGCCGCTCGCCAGCAAATATTTTCTTGTCCGTCACGCCCCACGTTCGCAAAATTTACAAAACACAGCAAGATCTTTACTCTTATCCGCAAAGCAAATGCTGGACGAATTGGGCGTTCAGCGCAAAGAAAAGCTCAAACAACGGAGCTAGCCAGGCCATGAAACTTCACGAAGTTCGCGTCTATCCCTCGAAAGTGAATCTGCAGCGAGAAGATCAGCTCGCGTGGAAGATCGCTGGCGTCGCGGCGGACAAGGTCGCCGTGCCCAAGGACGTCACGAACATGATCATCAACCGGATCATCGACAACGCCTCGGTGGCCATCGCCTCCGTTAACCGCCGCCCCATCGTCTCCGCGCGCGGCGCGGCGTTGGGCCATATGAAGAAGGTTGGCGGCGCGCAGCTGTTCGGCTGCCCCACCCGCGTGGCCGTGAGCCCAGAGTGGGCCGCCTGGGCCAACGGCACCGCCGTGCGCGAGCTGGACTATCACGACACCTTCCTCGCCGCCGACTACTCCCACCCGGGCGATAACATTCCCCCCATCCTGGCCGTCGCACAGGCAATGGAGAAATCCGGCCGCGACCTGATCCGGGGGATCGCCACCGGCTATGAGATCCAGGTGGACCTGGTGAAGGGCATCTGCCTGCACAAGCACAAGATCGACCATATCGCGCATCTTTGCCCCGCCCAGGCGGCTGGCATCGGGACCCTGCTGGGGCTGAAGCAGGACGTCATCTACCAGGCGGTGCAGCAGGCGGTGCATGTCTCCTTCACCACCCGCCAGTCCCGCAAGGGCGAAATCTCCTCCTGGAAGGCCTTCGCCCCGGCCCATGCCGGCAAGCTGGCCGTGGAAGCCGTGGACCGCGTGATGCGTGGCGAGGGCGCGCCGAGCCCGATCTACGAGGGCGAGGACTCCGTCATCGCCTGGATGCTGGATGGGCCGGAAGCCGTGTATCATGTGCCGTTGCCGGAGCCGGGCGAGGCCAAGCGCGCCATCCTGGACACCTACACCAAGGAGCACTCCGCGGAGTACCAGTCCCAGGCGCTGATCGACCTTGCCTTCAAGATGCGTGACTCCATCGAGGATTTTGAGGCGATCGAGAAGATCGTGATCCACACCTCGCACCACACCCATTACGTGATCGGCACCGGCGCGAACGACCCGCAGAAGATGGACCCGAAGGCGAGCCGCGAGACGCTCGACCACTCTATCATGTACATCTTCGCCGTCGCGCTGCAGGACGGCTTCTGGAACCACGAGACCTCCTACGCGCCCAAGCGCGCCAACCGCGCCGACACCGTGCGCCTGTGGCACAAGATCGAGACGGTGGAAGACCCGGAATGGACCCGCCGCTATCACACGCTGGACATTTCCGAGAAGGCGTTCGGCGCCCGCGTCGAGATCTTCTTCAAGGACGGCTCCAAGCTGGTTGACGAGATGGCCGTCGCCAACGCGCATCCGCTGGGCGCCAAACCCTTCGAGCGTGACGACTACATCCGCAAGTTCCAGACGCTGACCGACGGCATCATCACCACCCGCGAGAGCAACCGCTTCCTCGAGGCGGTGCAGGAGCTGCCGCGCCTTGCCGCTGGCGAGCTCTCGGCGCTGAACATCGCCCTGCCCGCCGGTTCGCTGGACGAGTCCAAGCCGGGTATCTTCTAGGCCCTCTGCATTTGCGGCTGGCATGTCCTTGCACGCCAGCCGCACCAGAAGGGAGCCAGTAAAAACTTAATTAAAAAAAGGCCCAGAAATGAACGAGACGTCCACGCTGCCCAAGCCAAAAAAATCCGTTGCCCTGTCCGGCGTCGCCGCAGGCAACACCGCGCTCTGCACTGTCGGCCGCACCGGCAACGACCTGCACTACCGCGGGTACGACATTCTCGACTTTGCCGAGATTTGCGAGTTCGAGGAGATCGCGCATCTGCTCGTGCATGGCACGCTGCCAAACATCGCCGAGCTTGCCGCTTACAAGGCCAAGCTGAAATCCCTGCGCGGCCTTCCCGCCGCGGCCAAGGCGGTGCTGGAGCGTATCCCCGCGGGCGCGCACCCGATGGACGCGATGCGCACCTATGTCTCCATGCTCGGCACCATCCTGCCGGAGGCGCATGATCACAACCAGCCCGGCGCCAAGGACATCGCCGACAAGCTGATCGCCTCGCTCGGCTCCGCCCTGTTGTACTGGTATCATTTCTCCACCAACGGCAAACGCATCGAGGTCGAGACCGGCGACGACTCCATCGGCGGCCATTTCCTGCACCTGCTGCACGGCGAAACGCCACGCGAAAGCTGGGTGCGCGCCATGCATACCTCGCTCATCCTCTACGCCGAGCATGAGTTCAACGCCTCCACCTTTGCCTGCCGGGTCATTGCGGGCACGGGGTCGGACTTCTACTCCGCCATCGCCGGCGGCATCGGCGCGCTGCGCGGGCCGAAGCATGGCGGCGCCAATGAGGTCGCCTTCGAGATCCAGAAGCGCTACGCCAACCCGAACGAGGCGGAGCTGGATATCCGCGCCCGCGTCGCCAACAAAGAAGTGGTGATCGGCTTCGGCCACCCCGTGTACACCATCGCGGACCCGCGCAACGCGGTGATCAAGCGCGTGGCTAGGCATCTCTCCGAAGAAGCGCGCTCCACCAAGATGTTCGACATCGCCGAACGCCTGGAGCTCGTGATGAAGGAGGTGAAGAACATGTTCCCGAACCTGGATTGGTTCTCCGCCGTCTCCTACCACATGATGGGCGTGCCGACCGCCATGTTCACCCCGCTCTTCGTGATCTCCCGCACCTCCGGCTGGAGCGCGCACATCATCGAGCAGCGCATCGACGGCAAGATCATCCGCCCCTCGGCCAATTACGTGGGACCGGACGATCTCAAATTCGTCCCCCTGGTGGACCGCTAATGTCTACCCCCCGCCAGGACAATCTGGCGGGGGTTTTAGCTTATGGAGAATACCGTGACTTATCTGAGCGCTTCCTCCTACTCCAACATCCCGGCTGGCGACCGCTTCCGCGCCCTGCTGGCCAAACCCGGCATCCTTGGCATCCCCGGCACCCATAACGGCCTGGCCGCGCAGCAGGCCAAGGCGGCGGGTTTCGAGGCCTGCTACCTCTCGGGTGCTGCGATGACCGCCTCCATGGGCCTGCCGGATCTCGGCATCATCACCGTGGATGAGGTCGCGTTCTTCATCCGCCAGGTGACCCGCGCCTCCGGCCTTCCTGTTTTGGTGGATGGTGACACCGGCTACGGCGAGGCGCTGAACGTGATGCACATGGTCCGCACCTTCGAGGATGCGGGCGCCGCCGCCGTGCATTTGGAAGACCAGATCCTGCCGAAAAAATGCGGCCACCTGAACGACAAGAAGCTGGCCTCCCCGCGGGACATGGCAGCCAAGGTCGCCGCCGCGGCGCATGCCCGCCGCCATCTCTTCATCATCGCCCGCACCGACGCCGCCGCCTCCGAAGGCATGGACGGCGCCGTGGCCCGCGCCAAGCTGTATATGGAAGCCGGGGCGGACGCGATCTTCCCCGAGGCGCTGAACACCGAGGAGATGTTCCGCGAATTCGCGCGCCGCATGCCCGGCGTGCCGCTGCTCGCCAACATGACCGAGTTCGGCCGCACGCCGTTCTATACCAAGGAGCAATTCGAGGATTTCGGCTACAAGATGACGATCTGGCCCGTGACCTCGTTGCGCGTCGCCGCGCTGGCCCAAGAAAAACTATACAAGGCTATCGCCAGGGATGGCGGCGCGCAGAATTGCGTGGACCAGATGCTGACCCGCAAGGACCTCTACGCCGCCATCGATTATGCTGGCTTCGAGGCGCTGGATTCCACCATCGTGAAGACGATCGTGCCGGAAGCGATCGCGGAGTAAGCGGCGGTGAGACCCCCCAGGTGCCTGCTACCCGGCCATCAGCGCCTTCACGAAGGCATAGACCACCAGCGGCACGGCAATTAGCACGTACACCCGCAGCACCCACAGCAACGCCAGCACCGTGCCGCTCAGCTTGCGGCGCGGATAGGGGCGGTATTTATGCGCGGAACGCTGCGCCGGTTCCAGCGCCTGCAGGATTTCATCGTGGGTCATGATGGAAACACCGTGAGCGCGCCGTACACGGCCCCAGCGAGGGAAATGCCGATGATGATGACCCCGCCCGCGAAATTGGCGAGCCGCCCATTCGCGAGCCCGCCCATGATCTCCTTGTCATTCACCAGCAGCAGCAGAAACAGCAGCGCCGGGGCCATCAGCAGCGTGGCGATCACGTTCACCGTCAGCGTCAGCGCCAGCAGCGGCGCGTGCGGGATCAGCACAATCCCCCCCGCAAGCAAGGTGGAGAAAATCGCGGCGCCATAAAACCAGCGCCCGGTGTGGAAATCCAGATTCATGCTGTGCCGGGCGGAAATTGTCTCGGCCAGGGCGTAGGAGGAACTAGTGGAAATCGTCATCGCCGCGACCAGCCCGGCCTCGGTCATGCCGAGCGCGAACAACGTGGCGCCGGTATGGCCGATAAACGGCTGCAGTGCGGTGGCGAAATCCGCGCCGGAAGCGAACTGCCCGATATCGGCATGCGCGGCGAAGAGCGGCGCGGCTGCGACCACGGTGGCGATGGCCGCCACCGCCGCAATAAACGCGCCGACGGCGGTGTCGATCCGCCCCTGCGTCAAATCCGCACGGGTGAGGCCCTTATCCACCACCGCGCTTTGCTGGAAGAAGATCATCCAAGGCGTGACAGTAGCGCCGATATCAGCCAACAGCAGCACGACGAAACCGGTCGTAAACCCGCCCGGCAGCGGCCCCCAGCTGGCAAGCGAATGGGCCAGCGCCCATCCATTGGGGTGCGCCAGCAGCGCCGCCGGAATGAACAGCAAATTCCCCACCGCCAGCGCCAGCAGCGTGCGCTCCCACGTGGCGTAGCGGCGCATCGCCAGCGAGGCGAAGACCAGCGCCACCCCCGCCCCCACGGAGACAACCGGCTTGAGCCCGAAATACAGCCCGCCCGCCTGGATGGCGATGAACTCGGTGACCAGCGTCAGCACATTGCCAAACACCAGATCCGCCATGGCGAAATAGCCCCAGAACGGGCCGAAACGCTGGAAGATCAGCTCGGCATGACCGCGATGCGTGGCGGTGCCAAGCCGCACCGTCATCTCCTGCACCACATAGGCCATGAGGAACGTGAGCAGAATGAACGGGACGAAGAACCCTATGCCATAGGTGGCGCCTGTGGTGGCGTACGAGACCATGGAGGGGCCGTCATTCTCCCCCAGCATCACCAGCACGCCAGGTCCGGCCAGCAGCCAGAGCAGGCGCAACCAGCGCCGCTGCGCCCGGCTGCGCTGCACTTTCAGCCGGTCCCGCGCGCGCAACATATCTTCGCGCGTCACATCGGTGGCAGGGCCACCCTGCCCATTCATCGGCATCAGCGTCGCATTGTCAGCCATGCTGGAAACCTAGCCCTGCCCAGGCTTTCGTCAAGGGACGTCCACCCCCTCCCCGGCGGCGGTGCAATGCCGTATCATCGGCTTCATGCCAAATGACCATGCCGCCTCCGGCACGCGCGACATCCCCGCCCTGCTGGAAGCCGCGCAAACACTCTGCGCCAAGCACGGAACCCAGCTTACTTCCCTGCGGCGGGAGGTGCTGGACCTGATCCTTCGCGCGGAAGCGCCGGTCACCGCCTATCAACTGCTGGACCAGTTGAAGGCCGTGCGCAGATCCGCAGTGCCGCCAACGATCTACCGGGCGCTGGACTTCCTGCTCGCCAACCGGCTGATCCACCGCATTGAGCGGCTGAACGCCTTCATCCCCTGCGCCGAGGCCGAGCATGAGCACAATGACGTGCAGTTCCTGATCTGCCGCAAATGCGGCACAGTGACTGAGATTGAGGATCACGGCATCTCCGCCGCGCTGGCGCAAGCGGCGGCGGCCCAGGGGTTCCACCCGGCCCAGGCCATCGTGGAACTGGACGGCGTCTGCGCCGCTTGCGCTAAAGATTGATGCCGCGCTTCAGCCGCGCCGCGAGATAGGCCAAAGCCGAGAGCGTGCCGACGAAGAAACCGGACGGCAGGCTTGTCAGATACGCCAGCGCCAGCGCAGCCCAGGCGATGAGCAAAGCCAGCACCATGCTCAGCCCCAGCGCCGGCAAAGGGGCACGGACCAGGCAGCGCGCCGCCGCCGCCGGGCCGACCATGAGGGTGAACACCAGCAGCGCCCCCGCGATCGGCAGCGTCACAGCGGCGGTAACGGCGAGCAGGCCGAGAAACAGCAAATCGAGCCCCGCGCAGGAGAGACCGCGCGCGGCGGCGAGGTCGGGCGCGAGGGCGCTGAAGGTGAGCGGGCGGAAGCAGAACAGCAGCAAAGCCGGCACACCGAGGCCGATGGCGAAGGCTGGCGGCAGATCCGCCGGGCCAACGCCGAGGATCTGCCCGAACAACAGGGCGTAAACTGAATTGCCGTATTCGCCGGAGAAGCTGAGAAACAACGCCCCCAGCCCGAGCAGCGCGACCAGCACCAGCGCCGCCGCGGCATCGGGCCGCTGCGCGCGCTTCAGCCAAGTCAGCCCCGCCACGCCGCCCAGGGCAAACACCGCCAGCCCGTAGAACCGCGCGATGCCCAGCAGCCCGGCCAAAGCAGCACCTGGGAACGCCGCCATGGGCAAGGCATGCGCGGCGAACCCGGCCCCGCGCAGCACCACGAAATATCCGGCACACCCCGCGGCCAACGCCACCAGGGAGGCGACGATCCAGGCGTCCTGCATATAGGGCGCGAACATGCTCATCTCCTCCTGGCCAGTGAGGCCGCCGCATAGACCACGAGCACTAGCGCGGTAATGAAGAAGCTCACCGGCCAGACATGCCCCGGTGTCCACCCGTAGCTCTGATACGCCAGCCATACCCCGCCCCAGGCGCAAAGCAGCCCGAGCAGCGCCGACAGCGCCATCGCCGCCACCGGGTTGCGCGCCAGCCGCAGCGCGGCTGCCGCCGGGCCGATGAGCAGAGCGGTGGACAAAATCGCGCCCACCGCCATGGCGGAGAGCGTGACCGCCAAGGCCAGCAGCAGGAGGTAAGCGCCGCCGAGCAGTCTGGTATTGACCCCGTTCGCCCTGGCCAGTTCCACATCCAGCGAGGCCAGCAACAGCGGCCGGTAGATCACCCCCAGCCCCGCCAACCCGGCCAGCGCCCCCAGCGCCACCGCAATGCCCAGCCCCGGCGGCGCGGCGAACAGCGAGCCGAACATCACGGCCACCGCGGCACCGGCGGTGCCTTTCACCGTCACGTCCAGGTACAGCAGCAGCGCCGTCACCCCCAACCCGGCACCGAGCACGATCCCCGCCGCCAGATCCCGCGCCGCCGCGCGGCGGGTGCCAATGGCCTCCAGCGCCAGTGCTCCCAGTACGGAGAGGCTAAAGAATCCCAGCAGCGGGCTGATCCCCAGCAGATACGCCATTGCCCCGCCCGCGCTGCTGATGTCGGCCAGCGCATGCCCGGCGAAGGACTGGCCGCGCAGCACGGTGAACACCCCAGCCGCGCCCGAGAGCAGCGCAGCACCTGCCCCGATGAGCAGCGCGTTCTGCACCGGAACGCTGGAAAAGAACCCCGCTTGCAGCAGCGTCACGGAATCGCCGCCACATGCTCGGCCCCGTGCGCGCCGCGTTCCCCGGCCACGACCAGGATACGCTCATGCACGCGGATGACGTCGATATGGTATCCATACAGGGCGGAGAGCACCTCGGTGCGCACCACCTCCGCGGTGGGCCCGCTCGCGGCCCGGCCATTGGCGAGGTACACGATGCGGTCCATGGCGCTGAGCAGCGGGTTCATGTCATGCGCCGAGATCAGCACCGTTACCCCCCGTGCTGCCACGCTCTTGAGCAGCGCGATGATCTCGGCGCCGGCGCGCAAGTCGAGATTGGCCAGCGGCTCATCCAGCAACAGCAGCTTGGGCTGGCGGATCAGCGCATGGGCGATGAGCGCGCGTTGCTGCTGCCCGCCTGAGAGTTCCCCGATGCGTTGATCGGCAAATGTTTCCGCATCCACGGCGGCCAGCATCTCCGCCACAAGCGCCCGGCGCGCGCGCGAGGGAAACGGGAAGCCGAAGCGGTGCCCGTTCAGCCCCAGTTCGATGAAATCCCGCGCCCGCACCGGCATGTCCGGGTCGAGCTGAAGCTTCTGCGGCACGTAGCCAGCCGGCCCGGCCAGTTCCACACGCCCGGCGCGGGGCGCGGCAAAGCCGAGGATGGTGCGCAGCAGGGTCGTCTTGCCCGAGCCATTGGCGCCGATCAGCCCGCAAAACGCTCCCGGCTCCAGGGAGAAGCTGACATCGCGCAGCACCTCCCGCCCGCCGAGCATGACGCTAAGCCCGGCAACGCTGAGCGCTGGCATCACTGCCCGCTTGCCGCCAGATCCTGGGCCAGGGTCTTCGCCTCGCCCAACATCCAATCCTGGTAGCTCTTCGCGCCCTTCGGCATGGTCTCATACACGCCGAGCACGCGCAGATCGCTCTGCTGCGCCAAAGCGCGGAAGGAGTCGGAGAGCGTGTCCTGCACCTGTTCGTTGAACACATAGACCGCAACCGTGCGGGAGACGATCAGGTCCTGCTGGGTGGACACATCCTGCGGCGCGGGGTCCGTGCCGTTCATCGCGGCGGCTTCCAAGGTGAACGGCGTGGCGATTTTCATCCCCGCCGCCTGCAGCATGTAATCCGCCACCGGCTCGCTCACCGCCACCTCCGTCCCGGCATAATGAGCCTTGATCTGCGCCAGTTCGTCGAGCCAGGGCTTCAGCGAGGCGTCGAAGACCTGCACCTGCGCCTGGTAATAGGCGGCGTGGGCGGGGTCCTTCGCCGCGAAGGCGACGGCCACGGCCTTTGCCACCGCAGGCATGGTGGCCGGACTGTACCAGAGATGCGGGTTGGGGGTGTCATCCGGCAGGTTGAGCACATGCTGGGCGTTGATCAGCTCGGCATGCCGCCCGCTCAGCAGCTTGTCTGCCCAGGCATCGTAGCCCAGCCCGTTTTCCACCACGACGTCCGCGCCGGCGAATTCGCCCGCCACTTGCGGGCTGATCTCGAATTCATGCGGGTCGGTATTCGGGTCGGTCTCGATGGCGGTGACCCGGACATAAGGGCCGCCGATCTGCGCCATCACATCGGCGTACTCATTTTCGATGCCCACGGCATGCAACACCGGTTGCGCCTGCGCCACTCCAGCGCCCAACGCCAGCGCCACCCCGCACGCCAACACGGCTCGATACATCACTTTCGCTCCCCTGCTCACACAGGGGTTAATGATATATTATAACATTTCTCGCGTCCACCCGGAGGCGGGCGGCCTGCTCAGCCGCACAGCTTCCGCAGCGCCGCGCGGTCCACGAGTTTGATCAGCCGCGCCGCAGCCAGCCTGATCACGCCATCACGCTCCAGATGCGACAAGGTGCGTGACACCGTCTCGATGGTCAGGCCCAGGTAATCGGCGATATCCTGGCGGGTCATCGCCAGCTCCACCTCTTCGTCGCGACCACCGGCCAAATCCAGCAGGAACACCGCCAGCTTCTGCGGCGCGCTGCCCCGGCCCAGCAGCTGGGCGTGTTGCCGGGTCCGCTCCAGCGACTGCATGGCATAGGTGTAGAGCTGCAGCGCCATCGTCTCATCGCGCGCGGCCTTGGCCTCCAGCGTATGGCGGCGATACGGCACCACCACGCAATCGGTCACCGCCTCGGCGGAAAGCGCGTGCTCGGCGCCGAGTTCGAAGCCAACCACGTCGCCCTGCTTGTGGAAAGCGTCGATATGCCGGCGCCCGTCATTCTGGAACTTGCAGGTCCGCACCATGCCGCTGACGACCTTGTACACATAAGTCGCCTCGCCGCCTTCGGCGTAGATTTCGGCATCCTGGGTGAAATGCAGGGCCACCGGGTTGAACGGCACTTCGCTCGGGCGCTCGACCACGCCAAGCACCGGTCTGGAACCCCACCCCCTGGCGGCCTGCGGGATGGCAGATGTGTTATCTCCACGCAGTGCAATGCTGGCTGACATCCTGACGCTCCTCATCCTGATTGGACGCCGGGAGGTGTAGCCGGGCGCGGTTAAGGCGCGGTATCCGGTTTGTCCCTACGGGATTCTACGTAGGCTTGGCGACGTGGTGCTCTGCCAGCGCTTCAGCGACCGCTTCCACCAGCCGGTTATCGAGGATCGGCTTCTCCAGCACCTTCCAAATTCCCGCCGCCTGCGCCCTTCCGCACAGCGCGGGGCTGGCAACACCGGTAAGAAGAATGGCCGGCGGCGACAGCTCCCGGGCCCGCAGTTGCTCCAGTACCTCGAACGCATCCATGTCCGGCAGCCGGTCCTTCAGGATCAGGCATTTCGTACGCGGCAGGTCGCGGCTGGCGAGCAATGCAGCGCCACCAGCATGCACATGCACGTCGAGCCCTTCCAGCTGCAGGACGAATTGCAACGCATCCCGCATGGCTGCGTCGTCGTTGACGACCATGACCAGCGGCCGCGCCTCGGCCATCTCCCAAACCCCCGCCTCGAACACTGGCACCACGCATCTTCATGCAAAGAAATTAATCGATGCCCGATAACAGAGATCGGGACCGCACCAATTGATCCAGCGCAAATATTCCGAAAACTATACGCCCGGGGCTCGGGAAAGGAGCACCATGCGTACCAGCTCGGGCAGGCTGGCAGCACCCATCTTGGTCATCAGATTCGCCCGGTGCACCTCCACGGTGCGGGCACTGATGTTGAGGTCGTAAGCGATCGTCTTGTTCGGCCGCCCGGCGATCAGCCCGTCCAGTACCTCGCGCTCGCGCGGGGTGAGGGTTTTCAGCCGGGCCTCGACGGCATGCGCCACATTGCTCTGCTGTGCATCGCGGGCGTAGCGGTCGAAGGCGGTGCGGATCGCGGCGATGAGCGTATCGTCCTGGAACGGCTTCTCGATGAAATCGACCGCCCCGGCCTTCATCGCCCCGACCGCCAGCTTCACATCGCCATGGCCGGTCATCACGATCACTGGCAGACCGATGCGGCGGTTGATCAGCTCGCGCTGCAGATCCAGCCCGGAGAGCCCGGGCATGCGCACATCGGTGACGATGCAGCCAGGCTGCACGGCCACCAGCGCATCCAGGAACGCCGTGGCGGAGGCATAGGTGCGAATGGCGAATCCGGCGCTGGTGAGCAGGAACGCCAGGGATTGCCGCACCGCCTCGTCATCGTCAATCAGATGCACGACCGGGTCAGGCAGCATCTTCGTCCATTCCGTGTGGCCCGCCCCCAAACAAGGTAAAGGAGAAGACCGCGCCGCCGCCCGGATTGGGCTCGACCCAGAGCCGTCCGCCATGGGACTCGATGATGGTGCGGGACACGGACAGCCCCACCCCCATGCCGTAACTCTTGGTGGTGACGAAAGGCTGGAACAGTTGCGCCATGATCTCCGGGGCGATGCCTGGACCCGTATCGGCGACGGAGATGCGCACCATTCCCTCGGAGGCCGGCGCCGTGCTCACCAGCAAGTCGCGCTGTTTGGTTTCATGCATCGCCTCCGTGGCGTTGCGGATCAG